>FWPV01010444.1_pt1 | contig 15197 bp, 11 predicted proteins | sample 2228371 | NCBI WGS metagenome assembly FWPV01 (sample SAMEA103939776, study PRJEB20133) | metagenome | reverse complement strand
GCCGCGGCGCGCGGCCCGGCCACGGCCCGGACCTCGGGCGGGGCCCGTTCGAGCAGGGCTCGGGCCTCGGCCCCCCTGCCGAGGGCCACCAGCAGCCGGGCTTGCCCGTCCCACCCCTCCACCTCCGCAGGCGCTGCCCTCCGTGCCACCTCCCACAGCTCGACGGCACGGGGCCACGCACCGAGGAGTTCCGCGACCCGGGCCTGCTGGACGGCAGCGGCAAACCTGCCGGCCGGGTCGACGGCGGCGGCCAGCGACGCGGCAAAGTGGGCGTCGGCTTCGGCGAGGCGACCGAGGCGATAGGCGGCGCGGCCGCGCAGGAAGGCGAGCCTGGCCTGTCGCGCGGGGTCGGCAACGGACGGCACGCTGGCAAGGAGGGCGTCCGCCTCCCGCCAGCGCCCGCCCGTGAGCAGCACCTCGCCCACCAGGAGCCGGGTCGCGGGTGGGAGCTCGGGGACCTCGGCGAGCCAGCGGGCCAGCTCGACGGCGTCGTGACCCTGCCGGTGCTCGCGCAGGCAGCGGGTTGCCGCGGCCAGGTCCTGCCGGCGCCGGGCGAGGGCTGCGGCGAGGCTCTGCCGCAGCGGCGCCGGAAGGGGGCGCGTCCGGTACGCCTCGAGGGTGTCGAGGGGCAGCTCCTGGAAGGCGCGCCGCAGCAGTCGAGAGGCCGCCTGCCGGTGGGCGCGCGGCGCGGTGCGGTCCAGGAGCGGGGTGAGGTAGGGAAAGGGATCCTGCCGGCGAGCCAGGAGGGTCTCCGCCCCCTCGAGGCGCAGGGCAGCGGCGAGCTCGCCGGCGCTGGGGAGGGCGCTCCGGAGCTGGGCGAGGGCAGCCTCGTCCTTCCCCTCCTGGCGCAGTGCCCGGGCGAGCGCCAGGGCCACGGAGGGGGGTAGCGGCCGGGGCAGGACCGAAGCCACGGTCCGCACCTCGGCCCAGCGCCCCTTCCGGACGGCGTCGGCGAGGGCGACGGGGGGCGGCGTGTCGGCTGCCATCAGCCGGGGGGCCAGCCGAGGGAGCGGCCGCCGAGGACGTGGACGTGGAGATGGGGGACGCTCTGACCGGCGGCGGCGCCGGAGTTGACCACCAGCCGGAAGCCGTCGCCGATCCCAGCGCGGCGCGCCGCCTCGCCGGCGGCCAGGAGGAGGGAGCCGAGGAGCGACTGATCCTCGGCGGTGGCGGCGGCGACCGCCGGAATGTGGCGACGGGGCACGACCAGGACGTGGACCGGTGCCTGCGGGGCGATGTCGTGGAAGGCGAGGAGCTCCTCGTTGCTGAACAGGATGCGAGCGGGGAGTCGCCCGTCGGCAATGGCACAGAAGGGGCAGTCGCGCACGGACGCAAGGATACCAGGGCACCCGCCAGGGTTGCCGGCGATTAGCGGTAGGGGCCGGGGTTGAACCGCTCGATCCGCGCCCCGAGGGCGTTGAGCTTGACCTCCATGGCCTCGTAGCCGCGGTCCAGGTGATAGACGCGCTGGAGGATCGTCTCCCCGCGGGCGACCAGCCCGGCGAGGACCAGGGCAGCCGAGGCCCGCAGGTCCGAGGCCATGACGACCGTGCCGTCGAGAGGTACCGGGCCTTCCACGGTGGCCGAATCCCCCTCCACCTCGATGCGGGCGCCCAGGCGCTTGAGCTCCAGCACATGCTGGAAGCGGTTCTCGAAGATGGCCTCCCGCACCTGCGCCCGCCCCCTGGCCTGGGTCATGAGGGCGATGTACTGGGCCTGCAAGTCGGTGGCGAAGCCCGGGTACTCCTGGGTGGTGATGGAGACGGCGGCGAGTTCCCGGGCGGGGGGGACGACGACGGTGTCCTCGCCCACATCCAGGGAAAGACCTGACTCGGCGAGGACGGCGAGGAGGGCGTGGAGGTGCGCCGGCTGGCAGGCCGCCACCCGTACGCCGTCGCCGGCGAGGGCGGCGGCAATGACGTAGGTGCCCGCCTCGATCCGGTCGGGAATGACGCGGTGATGGGCGCCGGAGAGCTCGGCAACGCCGCGGATCGTGAGGGTGTCGGAGCCGACGCCCTGGATCTCGGCGCCCATGGCGAGGAGCAGCCGGGCCAGGTCGGTCACCTCCGGTTCCCGGGCGCAGTGGCGCAGCACCGTCACCCCGCGGGCCAGGGTGGCCGCCATGAGGAGGTTTTCCGTGCCGGTCACCGTGACCCGGGGGAAGGTGATGTCGGCGCCCACGAGACCCCCGGGCGCCTCGGCCACGATGTCGCCGTGCTCGATGCTCACCCGGGCGCCGAGGCGGGTCAGGGCATCGAGGTGGAGGTCCACGGGGCGGGCGCCGATGGCGCATCCCCCCGGCAGGGCGACGCGGGCCCGGCGGCGGCGGGCGAGGAGTGGACCGAGGACGAGGATGGAGGCGCGCATGGTGCTCACGAGCTCGTAGGGAGCGTGGAAGGGGGTCTCGTCGAGCACCTGGACCGAGGTGGTGCCGTCGTCGTGCTGGCAGGCGGCGCCGAGGGTGCGGAGGACCCGTTCCATGGTGACGATGTCGCGAACTCGCGGGACGTTGGCGAGGGTCACCGGCTCGCGGGTGAGGAGCGTGGCTGCCAGGCACGGCAGCGCCGCGTTCTTGGCCCCCGAGATGTGCACCTCGCCGCGCAGCCGCTGCCCACCGACGATGCGAAACCGCTCCATGGGGCGGGAGTGTGGGGCGGCGATACGCGCGCGTCAAGGGCGCGACATGGTCACCGGCGGCGCGCGGCGGCGTCGAGGTCGCTGCGGATCAGGCGGGCGACCCGCCGGCCGAGGGCGACGGCGAAGTTGGTGCCGCGGTCGTGAGGGTAGACCTGGCTCATGCTGGCGAAGTAGAGGCCCGACAGGGGAGTGCGCAGGGGCGGCAGGTGGCGCGAGTGGCCGACCGGCGGGACGGGCTGGGCATAGGTGGTGCGCCAGAGCCAGCTTTGCCGCACCCACGACGGCTCGAAGGCGGGGTTGAAACGCGCGAGCGCCGGGAGGAAGCGCTGGACCAGCGTCTCCCTGGCGAGGGTGAAGTACGGGTGGGAGGCGGGGAGGTAGTCGCCGCAGTAGACCAGATGGTCACCGCCGTAGTGTTCGGGGGGGATGAAGTTGGTGTGCTCCACCAGGGCGAGGAAGGGGAACCCCGCCTCCTTGGGGAGGTTGTGCCAGTAGGCGTGGGTGAGGCGGTGGGCCAGGGCGAGGACCACGACGACGGCGCCCAGGGACGCGAGGCTGGCGACCCCGCGGGCGTACCCCTCCGGCAGGTCGGGGACGAGCTCGAGCAGGGCAGCAGGGGAACCGGTGAACAGCACGCGGTCGAAGCGTTCTCGCCCGGCCGCGGAGCGCACCTCGAGGAGGGTGCCCGCAGGTCCACCGGCCCCGATCCTCGTGACCGGGCAGCCCAGGCGGAGGGTGCACCCGCGGGCTTCGAGCTCCTCGGCAAAACGGTCGAAGAAGGCCTGGAAACCGCCTTCGAAGGTGCCGAGGCGGGTGGTCCGGTCGTGGATGCGGGCCCACAGCCACGCCATGTTGACCACCGGCAGGTTCTCCTCGCCGAACTTGCCCACCAAGAGGGGCCGCCAGAGCGCCTCGTACAGGCGCGAGCCCAGGTGGCGACGCATCCAGGCGTCGGCCGTCACGCTCTCGAGGTGGCGCCAGCGGGGGCACAGGCGGAGGTAGGCACCCACCAGGGCGAAGCGAAGCACATCGAGGGGAGCAAAGTGGGTGGCGGTAAAGCGCAGGGCGTGGGAGGGGGAGTCGAGGGGGTGGAAACGTCCCTGGTGGTAGACGACGGTGTACGGGCGCGTGAACACCACGCGTCCGGCCAACCCCAGCTCCCGGATGAGGGCGAGGATGTGGCGGTCGGAGGTGAACCAGTGGTGGTAGTACTTTTCCAGGGACCACTGCCAGTGGGGGGCGCGAAACCCCGAGGCGAGGCCGCCCACCGTGTCCGAGCTCTCGAACAGGGTGACGGCGCAACCGGCTCTGGTCAGGTCCCAGGCGGCGGCCATGCCGGCGGCGCCGGCGCCCACCACCGCCACCCGAGGGGCGCGCTCCATGGGCGAAGGATAGCCGCTCCCCGCGCCCGCCGCCCCGAGGCTCGGCCGCCACGCGGAGGGGTGCGGAGGCGAGGGGGTGGCGGCACGGCAGTATCATGAAGGGAACGGGAGGCGATCATGCAACGACGATGGTGGCTCATGGTGACCGTCGGACTGCTGCTGGCGGGGTACGGGTGGGCAGCGAAGGAGAAGTTCCTCTGGGTCGAGCCGGACCGCGCCAACGTCCGGGCCGAGCCGCGCCGGGGGGCGAAGGTGATCGCCACCGTGGGGTTCGGGCAACGGCTCCTGGCGGTGGACAAGGTCGGCGACTTCTACCGCATCGACATCGGCAACAGTACCTTCGGGTACATCCACCAGGGTGTCGTTACCGACGAGGCGCCGGGGCACCTGTGGGTGAAGGTCGACGCGGCAACGGTGCGCCAGGCGCCCCGCCAAGGGGCCGGGGCAGTGGCCACCCTGGAACGCGCCACCATGCTCGAGAGCGACGGTATCCGGGACGACTGGTACCACGTCCGCTGGGGCGACGGGCAGGAGGGCTGGATCCACGAGGGCGAGGTGGACGACGATCCGCCGGAAACCCTGTTCGTCATCACCGACACGGTGGTGCTCCACGCGGCCCCGACCCCCAGCGCCGAGGTGATCGCCTCGCTTCCCCTCGGCGCGCAGCTTGCGGCGCTGGGCGAGGCCGGACCCTTCGCGAAAGTGCGCACGGCTGCGGGCGAGGTGGGCTTCGTCTACAGGAAGGCGGTCAGCGACGACCGGCCGGAGTGGCTGTTCGTGAAGGTGTCGTCCACACCGGTGATGGTGCAGCCGGCCATGGACGCCGAGGTGCTGCGCGAACTCCCCTCGGGGAGCGAAGCGCTGGCTTTTGCCGAAGAGCGGGACTTCTACCTGGTGTTGCTCGAAGATGGCCAGGTGGGCTGGATCCACGAGGACTACGTGATCCCGATGGGCAAGCGGTAGCTGGTCGAGCGCGTCACTGCCACAGGGCGCGCGGGTAATCCTCGTGGATCCGGCGGAAGGCGCCGGCAAAGCGCGCCTCCGCGCTCAGGGCACGGGCAAGTTCCCACGGCCGCACCGGTCGGCGCCGGGCGCGGAGGGGGTTCTTGCGAGCGGCGGTGGTCAACAGCTCGGCCATGCGCTGGCCGAACTCCGGCAACGGCAGGGCGGTGGGGGTCAAGGGGTGCATGCAGTCGTAGAGGCGGTACGGGTCGTCGACCCAGATGTGCGGCTGCATGGCCTGCCAATCGGGGGTGCCCGGCGACGGCGTGCAGACGGTAAAGCTGCACTGGGCCGGCGGCATGCCTTCGAGGTAGCGGCGGAGCGCGTCGAACCGGTCGGTCGTGTACTCCGGGCGCACCATGAAGGCGGCATGGCAGGCGATCCCGAGGGCGCGCAGGCGCTCGTGGGCCCGTTCGTTGGTGGCCACCGTCCCTCCCTTGTGCACCGCCCGCAGCTCCTCGTCGGAGGAGGACTCGAAACCGAGGAAGGCGCCGTCCAGGCCGAGCTCGGCCCAGCGGCGCAAGAGCTCCGGCGAACGCAGTACCGTCGTGGCGCGGGTCCACGCAAAGTACCGCTTGCGCACCCCGCGCGCCGCCAGGGCCTCGGCCAGGGCAAAGGCGAACGCTTCGTCGATGAAGTTCTCGTCGTCGGCGAAGTACACGTGCTCCTGCGGCAGCGAGGCGATCTCCTCCGCCACCGCCGCCACCGGCCGGGGGCGGTGCTCGCCGCCGCACAGGAAGGGCACCACGCAAAAGGTGCACTGCATCCGACAGCCGTAGGAGGTACGCACCATGGCCACCGGTGGGAACAGCGCCTGCCACGGGGCGGGTCGTTCGCTCACCCAGACGCAGTAGTAGGCCCGTCGGTCCCAGAGGTCACGGCGCGGCGAGGGCAGCGAGGCGGGGTCGGGGAAACGCGGCCAGGTGGCTGCCTCGGCCGCGTTCCACTCCGGGCCGGGCAGGAGCACGTTGGGGATGCCGGCCGGAGGCTCGCCGCCCTCCAGGGCGGCGACCACCTCCTTGAAGGGCAGACACCCCTCGCCGCGCACCACCACGTCGATCTCCGGCACGTTGTAGTCGTCCGGGGCCACCGTGGCGTGGTGCCCCCCCACCACCACCCGAGCGCCCGGCAGGTGGCGTCGTACCAGCCTGGCCAGTTCCTTGACGGTGCCGCTCTCGTGGGTGTAGCCGGTGAGGCCGACCAGGGCGGGTCGCAAGGACGCCAGGGTGGAAAGCAAGGTCCGCCGGGGGTGGCGGCAGAGGCGCAGGTCGAGGACCCGTACCTCGTGGTGGGTGGGCAGGGCGGCGGCCAGGTAGCCAAGTTCCAGGGGCTCCAGGCGCTGGAAGCGTTCGAGGCCGCGGACGATGGCGAGGGTCGCCTTGGGTTTGACGAGGAGAATCCGCATCGCTGCTCCAAGGATACCCTGCCAGCGCCCGTGCCACACCGCAAGGGCCGGGGTGGGTGACGGCGGCGAGTACGCTTGCTACGCTGCCTGTCGGTCAGGGGAGGTCGAGGGTCATGAGGGCAACGCTCAGGCGGTGCGCGATGGCGGTGACCATCGGTGTGCTCGCCGCGGCTGCTGCTGCAGCGACCGCGGCGAACGGCTCGCTGTGGACGGTGGACGACGTGGTGCTGGTCGAGGAGGTGAAGGACTGGGTGCTGACCGCCGAGGGCAGCACGTCGGTGTGGGTCCGCTCCGAGGTGGTCGGCAAGGGGACGGAGGAACGCCGTGTAACCAATCTCTGGGTGACGGGGATGGCGGATGGCGTGAGTCGCCCCCTCACCCAGGGCCGCGACACGGTGCGCCAGCCCGTCGTGTCCCCCGACGGGGTCCACGTCGCCTTTCTCGCGACTCGCGCGATCCCGGGCGCGGCGCCGACGGTCGGGGAGCGGCAAGTGTGGGTCATCCCCCTGGCCGGGGGGGAGGCGCGGCCGGTCACCTCCTTCGATCGGTCGGTGGAGGGGGTGGCGTGGCTCGACCCCGTCACCTTGCTCGTGGCAGCGCCGGAATCGCCCACCTGGCGGGAACGGCGGCGTCGGGAGGCGGGGGACACGACGGAAGTGGTTGACGAGGTGGACGACAGACCGCCGGTCCGCCTGTTTCGGGTGTCCCTGGACGGGACGCGGGTGGAGCGTGTGACCACCAACCGCGACTGGATCGAGGGCCTGGCCGTGTCGCCCGGCGGCCGCTGGGCGGTGGTGGTGGCGCAGCAGAGCCTGACCTACGAGTTCGACCAGCGCATCCCGCCCGTGACCCGCCTCGTGGACCTCGTCGAGGGCACGAGCGCCACCCTCTTCGAAGACGGGGTGTTGCGGCCGGAAGCGGTGGCCTGGGCCCCCGACGCCTCCGGCTTCTACTTCGTCAACCCGTACAGCCGCCACCCCACCTACCGCCAGGCCACCGTGGCCCAGCTGTGGTTCTTTGACCTCGCCCGGCGGCGCGCCATCCGGGTGGATGGCGACTGGGAGCGCGGCGTCGGGGGCGCCTTTGCCCCGACTCGGGAAGGAGTGGTGGTTCTCATGGCCGACGGGGTGCGGTTCCGCCCCGCCCTTTACGAGCGCCGCGGCGGTGCCTTCCTCCGGCGCGACCTCGCCGGCCGGCGAGCGAGCAACATCCGCGACCTGGCCGTTTCCGCCGACGGCCGGGTGGTGGCGTTCGAGGTCTCCAGCGCCACGGAACCCCCCCAGTGGTACGGCGGCCGTCTCGTGGGGGGCGCCATCCGCGACGAGCGGCAGCTCACCGACCTCAACGCCCGCTACGCGGGCAAGCCCACGGGACGGGCCGAGGTGATCCGCTGGAAGGGAGCCCGCGACGAGGAGGTGGAAGGGATCCTCCACTACCCCCTGGACTACCGGGCGGGCACCCGCTACCCCCTCGTCGTGGATATCCACGGCGGGCCTGCCGGCACCGATCCCGACGCCTGGAGCCAGTCGTGGACCTCGCCCGTCATGCTGTGGCGGCAACGGGGGGCCTTCGTGCTCCAGGTCAACTATCACGGCTCGGCCGGTTACGGCCTGGACTGGGTGGAGTCCATCGGTGGCGGGAAGTACTACGAGCTGGAAGTCCCCGACATCGAGCGGGGGGTGGACGAGCTCATCCGGCAGGGCCTCGTGGCCGAGGATCGCCTGGCCCTGTCGGGATGGTCCAACGGCGGGATCCTGACAGTGGAGCTCATCACGCGCTCGAAGCGCTACCGCGTCGCGGCAGCCGGCGCGGCGGACGTGGAATGGATCTCCGATTGGGGCAACGTCGCCTTTGGCGCCGCCTTCGACAACTACTACCTGGGCGGCGCCCCCTGGGAGATCCCGGCCGTGTACCTGGCCAAGTCCCCCCTCTTCCGCCTGGCCGCCGTCACCACGCCCACCATCGTGGCCACCGGTACGGCGGACACCAGCGTCCCCCCCGGCCAGTCGCGCTCCCTCTTCCGCGCCCTCCAGTACCTGGGGGTGGCCCCCGTGCGGCTGCTGCTCTTCCCCGGCGAGGAGCACGCCCTCGCCAAGGTGGCCCACCAGCGGCGCAAGGTGGAGGAGGAACTCGCCTGGTTCGACCGCTACCTGTGGGATCGGCCCGGGCCTGGCAATGCGGCGGTGAAGGAAGGTTCGCTCCTCGCGGGCCTATTGGGCCGTGCCGCCGCTCGCCGGGTAGGGACGGCCTACGGGGCGCTCGACGGCGGCGTGCTGGTCCCGGAAACGGTGCGCATCGACGGCGTCGAGGTCGGGCGGTTCGAGGTGACGCGAGCGCAGTTCGCCGCCTTCTCGGGTGCCGCCGTGGCGGCAGGCGAGGAGAACCTGCCCGCCACCGGCGTGTCCTTTGCCGAAGCCAAGGCCTACGCGAGCTGGCTGGGGATGCAGACGGGCCTGCCGTTCCGCCTGCCCACCGTGGCGGAGGCCAGGCGCTGGGCGGCGGCGGCCGGGGAGGGCGGCAACACCCTCGACCGGTGGGCTGGCTATGCCCCCAACCCCGACGATGCGGCCCGCCTCCTCGAGGCGGTGGCATCCCTGCCGCCCGGTGCCCTGCTGCTGCCGGTGGGGTCGCTGGCCCCCTCGGGCGAGGGGATCTTCGACCTCGATGGCAACGCCGCCGAGTGGGCGGTGGCAGACGACGGGGCGGGGCGACCCGTGGGCCCCAGCGCCGAGAGACCCGCGGATGCGCGGTCGACCGACCCCCCCGCGCCTGCCTACATCGGCTTTCGCGTGGTGGCCGACGGGCGTTGAGCCCTCGCCCTACCAGCTGACGGGGGGGATGGGCAGGGCTTCGGCACCCGGCGCGGCGGCGGGGTAGGCGAGGTCGAGGCCGCTGAGGACGGTCGCCAGGGTCTGGGAGACGGCCAGGTTGCGGAACCACTTGTGGTCTGCCGGGACCACGGTCCAGGGGGCGGCGGGGGTGCTGCAGCGGGTGAGGACCTCTTCGTAGGCTTCCATGTACTGCCCCCACAGGGCCCGATCGTCCAGGTCGGCCGGGTTGAACTTCCAGCGCTTGGTGGGGTCGCGCTGGCGCGCCCGCAGGCGCGCGGCCTGCTCCTCGGGCGAGATGTGGAGGAAGAACTTGACGAGGACCACGCCGGCGTCGGCCAAGAGCGCCTCGAACGCGTTGATCTGGTCGAAACGCGCCCGCCAGACCGACTCGGGCGCCAGGCCCTTGACGCGCACGACGAGGACGTCCTCGTAGTGGGAACGGTTGAAGATCCCCACCGTGCCGCGGCGTGGCACCGCCCGGTGCACCCGCCAGAGAAAGTCGTGGGCGCGCTCCTCCTCGGTGGGCACCTTGAAGGACGTGACGGTCACCCCCTGGGGGGAGAAGGCCCCCATGACGTGCTTGATGACGCCGTCCTTGCCCGCCGTGTCCATGCCCTGGAGGACGACCAGGAGGGCGTGGGAGGCGGAGGCGTACAGGCGCTCCTGCAGCTCGGCGAGCTGGGCGAGAAAGGTGGCGGTGAGCGGCTCGGCCTCCTCCTTGTGGCGCAGGGAGCCGGTCGCGCCGGGGTCGATGCCCTTGAGATCGACGCGTTGCCCCGGCACGACGCGAATGGCAAAGGGTTTCATGGCTCCACCTCCGAGCGTGGCATCACGATACCATTGCAGCCTTCTCGTCTTGCGCCGGGCGGAGGGGATTCCCCGCGGGTGGTCGGTGTCGTCATGCCTGCCTCCGCCGTCGACCGGCCTGGCAAGGGTAGCAGGGTGCAGCGGTCAGTGGGCCGGACCGCCGGCCCGTGCCTGGAGGTTGCGGCAGAGGAGCAGGAAACCGGCCGCCACGAGAGCCGCCAGCGCCAGGTGGCGGAAGGTGGCCTGGAAGGCCTCGCCGCTCGCCACTGCCTGGATGGCCGCCCGTCCCACCGCCATGGTCACCGACGGCGTGTCGGGGTCGAGGGGCGTATCTCCGCCACCGGCCAGGGCGGCCAGGGTGCCCGCCAGGGTGCGGCCGGCGTGGGAACCCCAGTGGATGCGGCCGGCCAGGGCGTCGTAGAACGCCGCCCCTCGGTTGGTCACCACGTTGGTGGCGTAGGCCGTCCCGATGGAGCCGGCCACCAGCCGCACCACGTTGAAGAGCATGGAGCCGTGGGAGAACTGGTCGTCGCGCAGGGCAGCGAAGAGGAGGTAGGCCAGGGGCGTGAAGCCGCCAGCGATGCAGATGCCCCAGAGAAAGTTGTCCCAGACGATGGCGCTGCGCGGCACGTCGACGGCCGTCCGGAAGGTCCAGGTGGTCACGGTGGCTGCCAGGAGGAAGCCGATCCCGATCCATTTGGGACGCCAGCGGTCGGAAAGGACCCCGCCCGCCAGGGTGGCGAAGGCCGCCGCCAGAGAACCGGGCAGCATGATCAGGCCGGCGTCGAGGGTGGTGAAGGCGCGCAGCCGCTCCAGGTACACCGGCAGCACGAGGTACACCCCGTACGCGGTCATGGACATGAAGGCCATGGCCAGGAGCGACAGCGCGACCTCACGGCGGGCGAAGAGCTCGCGCGGCACGAGCGGCGCTCTTGCGAATACCTCCCACGCCACGAAGGCGGTCATGGAGACGGCGAAGACCGCCACCAGGAGGAGGATGAAGTCGGAGCGCAGCCACCCCTCCTCCTGGCCCTTGCCCAGGAACACCACGAGGGAGGAGAGGGCCGTGGCCAGCAGCGTCACCCCCACGATGTCCAGGGGGGCAATGCGCCGGCTGCGGCGGTTTTCGAGGAGGAGCAGCACGGCCATGGCGTCGAGGATGCCAATGGGCACGTTGACGTAGAAGATCCACCGCCAGGTGAGGTGCTCGGTGATGAGCCCGCCAAGGGAGGGCCCGATGGCGGGGGCGAAGGCGGCGCCGAGGCCGTACACGCCCATGGCCAGGCCGCGTTCGGACGCCGGGAAGGCGTCGGCGAGGAGGAGCCATCCCACCGGCAAGAGCATCCCCTCGGCCACCCCCTGGACAAAGCGTGCCGACAGCATCACCGGCAGCGACCAGGCGACGCCGCACAGGGCGGACATGGCCACGAAGAGCAGCAGGCCAGCAAGGTAGGTATTGCGGTGGCCCATCACCTCGGCGAGCCACCCCACCACCGTCATGGACACGGCCGCGCCCATGAAGTAGGTGATGATCACCCACTGGATGCCGTACAGGTCGGTCTCGAGGGTGGCCATCATCTTGGGGAGGGTGATGTCCACGATGGTGGTGTCGAGGAGGGCGATGAAGATCCCCGCCGAGACCAGGGCAGCCACCACCCACTTGTTGGCAGTGTTGCGTGGCGCCACGGGCTACCTCGTCCCCTTGCGGAGAGACACTTCCACGGACATGCCGGGCACGAGCTGCGGGTAGCGCTCGAGATCGGCGAGGGAAAGCTCCACCGGCACCCGCTGCGTCACCTTGGTGAACTCGCCCGCCGTCACGTCGCGGGGGATGAGGGTGAACTCCTGGGCCGCCGCCGGGGCGATGCGGCGCACCGTGCCGGTGAGCCGCACGCCGGGGAGGGCGTCGACGCGGGCGACCCCCTGCTGCCCGACAGACAGGTGCGCCACCCGCGTCTCCTCGAACCGGGCTTCCACGTACCGGGTGGCGGGATCGTAGAGGGCGAGGACAGGTCTGCCTGGCGCGGCAAAGTCGCCGGTTCGCACGAACACCCGGGCCACCACCCCGGCCATGGGGGCACGGACCTCGGCACGGCCGCGGGCCCAGGCGACCTGGGCCAGGGCGGCCTCGGCCTGGGCGACGCCGGCGCGGGTCTCGGCAAGACCGGCCTCGGCCTCGGCGATGGTGTGGCGGGCGGCTCGGGCTTCGGCGAGCCTGGCCTGGGCGGCCACCACGGCCTGCCGGGCGGCTTCCACGTCCGCCCGGGCAGCCACGGCGCCGGCGTGGACCTCTTCCCAGCGAGCTCGGGGTACGGCCTGCTCGGCCAGGAGTGCCTCCATACGCCCCTCCTGGGCCTCGAGGAACGCGGCCGCCGCCTCGGCCTTGGCGAGCTGCTTCTCGGCTGCACGGCACGCCGCCTCGGCCGCCCGTTCGGCGGCGGCCACGGCAGCGCGGGTGCGCGCCACCACGGCGCGCCGGCGCTCCACTTGGGTGGCAAGCTCCGCCACCTTGGAGGTGGCCTGCGCTTCGCGGTGCTGCCACTCGGCGTCGTCGAGCCGCACCAGCAGTTGCCCCGGCGTCACCGTGTCCCCGTCGCTGACCAGGACCTCGAGGACCCGGCCGGCCACCTCGGGGGCCACCTCCGCCATGTCCGCCTTGATGTACGCAGCGTCGGTGGTGACGTGGGTGAGCCGGTGCCACAACCAGCGCCCGGACAGTACGGCGCCCGTCAGCAGCACGAGCGCTGCGAGGAGAAGGACGGCCGAGCGTGCTGGCGTCGAGGTGGGTTGCGGATGTTCGTTCATCGCTGTCGCTCCTCTTCTCGAAACGTGCTACCTGTCGGCAAAGGCAGAGGCCAGGTCGACGCCGGCGGCGTGCAGCCGCTCGGCGACGGCGGCGAGGACGGCGGCCCGGGCGGCGACCACCGCGGCGCGGGCGCTCGTGGCCTCGGTCTGGGCCTGGAGCAGCTCCCGAGTGGTGGCGAGTCCCTGGGCGTGGCGCAAGCGTTCGAGGCGCAGCGCCTCGGCGGCGGCCACCGCGCCGCGCTGGCTGGAGGCCAGCCGCTGTCGGGCCGCCTCTTCGGCGGCCTCTGCCGCGGCGAGCTCGGCGGCGATCTGCCGGCGCAGGGCCTCCTCCTGGGCAGCCAGGGCGCGGGCGCCGGCCCGGGCTTCGGCGGCGCGAGCGGCGGCGCTGCCGCCATCGAACAGGGAGGTGCGCAGCACCACGGCCGCGTAGGCGTTGTTCTCGTGGAGCAGGTACCGATCCCACCGCTTCTCGGCGCCGGCGGCGAGGGCGAACAGCGGCAGTTGCTCGGCGCGTTCCACGCGAGCCACCGCCTCGACGGCCCGCCGCCGGGCCGCCACCGCGTCCACTTCCGCGCGGCGGCCTCCAGGCCCGGACAGGTCACCGCCCTCCTCGGCGAGGGGGATGGAGGCGGGGCGCGGATCCGCCACGCCCGTCAGCGCGGCGAGCTGGGCCGCGGCAGCCGCGAGGGTGCTCCGGGCCCCGGCAAGTTGCGCCTCGACCTCGGCGCGCCGGTACTGGGCGGCGAGGAGGTCCGAACGGGCGAGAAGCCCCTCGCGCACCATGGCGTCCACCACCCGTTCGGTCTCCGCCGCCGTGGCCACCGCCTCTTCCAGCACCGTGACCTGCTGGTGCGCCGCCAGGGTTGCGGCAAAGGCGCGCACCGTCGCCAGCGCCACCTGCTGCCGGAGGGCGGCGAAATCGGCCCGGGCAGCCTCCTGGTTGGCCCGGGCGGCGGCGAGGGCCGCGCCCGTCCGGCCAAAGTCCAGGAGGAGCTGCTCCACCCCGACGGCGGCCCGTTCGTGCCCCTGCTCGCCGGCCACCAGGGAAAGGGGGATGGGGTTGCCGAGGGCGCCCCGGGGGATGACGAAACCAGGATCCTCGCGGAGCACCGTCGCCTCGGCCGTCGCAGCAACCTGGGGCAGTCGTCGCGCCTGCGCCTGGGCGACGCGGGCACCGGCCGCCCCGACCTGGGCCTCGGCCGCACGGACCACCGGCCCGTCGAGGGCAGCCTCCATGGCCTGCGAGAGGGTCAGCTCCTGGTCGGCAGCGACGCTCCGGCCGAGGAGCACCACGCCGACCGCGATCCACGCGCGCACGCCTTGCAACTTCACGCCGTTCCTCCAATCCCCTCGAAGAGGATCCCGACGAGTTCGTGTACCGCCTCCTCGTGGTCGGCCGCCGCCGGCTCGAGGGCGGCGGCGCGCAGGAGCTGCTGCAGCGCTCCCTGCAGTACCACCGCCACCAGGCGGACGTTGCGGACCCGCACCTCCCCCCGCCGCACACCGGCCGCCAGCACCGCCGCGAGCGCCGCCCGCTCCTTCTCCAGGAAGGCGCGCCGCCGCGCCACCAGGTACCCCTCTACCTCGTCGGCGATCTCCTCGCGCACCCGGTACAACCTGGCCAGGGCGCTGATCTGCCGGACCTTGACCTTTGCCATGGCCTCCAGCTTGGCGCGCGTCCCCTTGGCACGCCGGGCAGCGGCGCGCCCCTCGGCCAGGAGACGGCCCTCCACCATGTCGAACACGCCGTTGACGAGGTCCGCCTTGCCGCCGGGGAAGTGGTGGTAGAGGGCGCTCTTCACCACCCCGAGGCTGCGGGCCACCTCGCTCATGGAAAAGCGGCGCACCCCCACCGTGGCCAGGGTCTCGACGGCGGCTTCGAGGATCCCCTCGCGACTCAGTCGGACAAGCGGCGTTCGCGGGCGACTGAACATTCGAACCTTCCGTTCAGGAGTATAGTCACCACCCCGCCCCATGTCAAGCCGCCCCGTCGCCCCTCCTGTCGCCCTGAGGCCGCGCCCCTCTCGTCATCCTGAGGCCGCCCCCCTTGTCATCCTGAGGCCGCCGCAGGCGGCCGAAGGATCTCGTCGCGTACGAGGGTTTCGAGCACCGCGCAGCGGCCGAAGCATCTCGTCACATACGAGAATTTCTGGCTACGCACAGGCCATCACCACGTCGGGTTCGAGGTTTTCGACGAATGCGCTGGCCACGATCGCGTCGCGTTCGCGGCCGGCGACGCGCGGGCAGGCCTACCGGCCCCTGCCGTGCGGTCCCGCGGCAAGCCTTGGCGTGCGCAGGAGCACCTCGCACCGGCGGCAGGCGGTCTCA
>FWPV01010442.1_pt1 | contig 15198 bp, 13 predicted proteins | sample 2228371 | NCBI WGS metagenome assembly FWPV01 (sample SAMEA103939776, study PRJEB20133) | metagenome | reverse complement strand
CGATCGGGCGCGTCGCGGCGGGAGCGGTCGCTCGAAAGTGGCTCGCGGAGCGGTTCGGCGTGGAGATCGTGGCCTGGGTGGAGAAGGTCCACACCCTCTCTGTGGCCGTCGATCCCGACTCAGTGACCCGCGAGCAGGTCGAGGCCAACCCGATCCGCTGCCCCGATCCGGAGGCCGCCCAGAGGTTCATCCAGCGCGTGGAGGAGGTCCGCAAGCAGGGCGACTCGGTCGGCGGGGTCGTAGGCTGCGTGGCCCGCGGCTGCCCCGCCGGCTGGGGAGACCCGGTGTTCGACAAACTGGAGGCCGACCTCGCCAAGGCGATGCTTTCGCTGCCCGCCAGCAAGGGGTTCGAAATCGGATCGGGGTTCGCAGGAACCGATCTCACCGGACAGGAGCACAACGATCCCTTCCGCTCGCGCGAGGGAGTGGTCTACACGCCCACCAACCGAAGCGGCGGAATCCAGGGGGGGATCTCCAACGGGATGCCGATCGTCTTCCGCGTCGCCTTCAAGCCCACGGCGACGGTGCTGCGGCCGCAGGACACCGTGACGGTGCGGGGCGAGGAGACCACCCTGCAGGGCCGTGGAAGGCACGACCCGTGCGTCCTACCCCGTGCGGTGCCGATCGTGGAGGCGATGGCCGCCCTCGTCCTCGCAGACCACGCACTCATTCAGCTCGCCGTGCAACACTCCCGATGTCAAGCCCCAGAAGCACAAGAGACGCCATGATGTCCGCCCCCACGCTCGAACAGGAAGACCGGCCGCTGAAGACGAAGATCGTCGCGGAGAACGTGGACTTCTTCTACGGCAAGAACCACGTGCTCCACTCCGTGAGCCTCAACATCCCAGCGAACCGCGTCACAGCGCTCATCGGCCCCTCCGGGTGCGGCAAGTCGACGTTCCTCCGTTGTCTGAACCGGATGAACGACCTGATTCCGACGTCCAGAATGACGGGCCGGATCCTCCTGGACGACGTGGACATCAACGACCCGCTCGTCGACCCTGTCCAGCTTCGGCGGGAGGTCGGGATGGTGTTCCAGAAGCCCAACCCGTTTCCGAAAAGCATCTACGACAACATCGCGTACGGACCCCGCCTGCACCGGAGGGTCGGCCGCGCCGAAATGGATGAGCTGGTCGAGAGGTGCCTGGTGAAGCTTCTGCTCTGGGACGAGGTCAAGGACAAGCTGCACCACAGCGCCATGGCGCTGTCCGGTGGCCAGCAGCAGAGGCTGTGCATCGCACGGACGCTCGCGGTGGAGCCTCAGGTGATCCTGATGGACGAGCCTTGCTCCGCCTTGGACCCGATCGCCACCAGCCGCATCGAGGAGTTGATCCTGGAGCTCGCCAGCTCCTACACGATCGTGATCGTGACCCACAACATGCAGCAGGCCCAGCGCATCAGCGACTTCACCGCCTTCTTCATGCTCGGCCAGCTGGTCGAGTACGGCGCGACTCAAGACCTGTTCATGTTCCCCAAGCAGAAGCAGACCGAGGACTACATCACCGGACGCTTCGGCTAGCTCCCGCCCCCCGTCACCTCGGCCGACGAGCCCGCAGGACCGCGCTCAGGAAGGGCGGCGCTCCGTTGGGAAGGCCGACGGATTCCAGGTCCCCGGCCGTGTAGGCGCGGCTCGGCTCTACCAGGACATCGCAGAAGCCCGCCTCGCTCAGGAGCGCCGTCCACTCCTCCGGAGTCAGAGCCCCCGCGAAACAGGCGGACCACAGTTCGGCGCTGCGCCTGAGCTCATCCGCGAGCGGCCCGCCGGCGAGGATGTCCGACGCGACGAGCCTGCCGCCGGGCTTCAGCACCCGAAAGGCCTCGGCCGCCAGGGCCCGCTTGTCGAGGGAGAGATTGAGCACGCAGTTCGAGACGATCGCGTCCACCGACGCAGAGAGCAGCGGGATGGCCTCCATGCGTCCGAGGATGAACCGGGCGTTCTCCATCCCGTGCGTCTCCCGGTTGCGTTCGGCGAGGGTCGCCATCTCCGGGGTGGCATCCAAGCCGATCGCCAGTCCTCGGGGGCCCACTCGCTCGGCGGCCAGGAACGTGTCCAATCCTGCACCGCTGCCGAGGTCGAGCACGATCTCGCCGGGTCTCAGCTCGGCTTCCGCAATCGGATTGCCACAGCCCAAGGAGTAGGTTCCCAACTGGGCCAGCTCCCCAAGGCTGCCGGAATCGTAGTTCCCGCTCGTCACCGCGCCGCAACCGCAAGAGGCGCAACAAGAGCCCGAAGACGCCATGGGCAGCCTGGCCGCCTCCGAGTAGGCCTTCACGACGGCTTCGAAAACAGGCTCTCGGTCCGGCACGACCTTTGGCCGAGGAGCTTCGTCGGCATGCTTCCCTGTCATCGGATCCAACCGAACAGATCGTAGCACAGCGCACCGATCAGGAAACTGGCCGGCAGCGTTGTGACCCAAGCCGCCACCATGTTGAGGGCCACGCCCCATCGAACGGCACTCAAACGCTGCGAGGCTCCCACGCCGAAAATGCTCCCCGCGATCACGTGCGTGGTGCTCACAGGCATGCCGAGGAAGCTCGCCAGCGTGATGACCGTCGCGGCGGAGGTCTCGGCCGCAAACCCGTGCACCGGATCCAGACGGATGATCCGGTGGCCCATCGTCTTGATGATCCGCCAGCCGCCGGCGCTCGTGCCGAGCGCCATGGCGAGCGCACAGGCCAGCATGACCCAGAGCGGCACAGTCTTGGAACCGATGTAGCCCAGCGAGAACAGGCCGAGGGTGATGATCCCCATGCTCTTCTGAGCGTCGTTCTGCCCGTGAGAGAGCGCCATGAAGGCCGCGGAACAAACCTGAAGGCGCCGGAACCAGGCACCGACGCGACCGGGGTGCCAGTGTCCCAGAACCTTGGCGACCACCACCATGACCGCGCCGCCCAAGAGAAACCCGAGCGTTGGGGAGGCCACCAGAGGAATCAGGACCTTCTTCGTCAGGCCGCCCCAGTGGATGACCGAGACGCCCCCGTGCCGGAAGGCCGCTCCGCAGAGCCCTCCAACCAGCGCGTGGGAGGAGCTGCTGGGGATGCCGTACTTCCACGTCACGAGGTTCCAGACGATGCCGGCGAGAACCGCCGCCAGAACCACCGCGTGGGCGCTCTGGTCCACGGAGACAAGGCCCTTGGCGATGGTCTCGGCCACGTGCGTCGCCAGCAGCGCTCCCACGAAGTTCAAAGCCGCCGCCATCCCAATGGCGGTGCGGGGCCGCAGAACACGGGTCGAGACCACCGTCGCGATCGCGTTCGCGGTGTCGTGGAAGCCGTTGATGTAGTCGAAAGTAAGAGCAAGCAGGACGACGGCGCCGGCGACGAGCAGGTTGGAGTCAGGCATACTTGACCAGCACGCTTCCGACGATCTTCGCCACGTCCTCGCACTTGTCCACGGCCGTCTCGATCCGGTCGTAGATTTCCTTCCACTTGATGACCATCAGGGTCTCCAGCCCGTCCTCGTCGAACAGGTCTGCCAGCGCCTGCCGAAAAGCCACGTCGCTGCGATTCTCCAGATCGTGGACCTGGATGAGGACCCGCTTGAGTTCCGCCGGCTTTCGAATTCCCCGGTGGAGCATCTCCACGGCTTGCCGCGTGGCCTCCGCCACCTGAACGAGCAGGTCCGCCAACGGAACCAAGTCCTCGCGAACGACGCGGAGGCGGTAGAGCCTGACCCGCGACACGGCGGCCTCGATACAGTCCGTGATGTCGTCCAAGGCCTGGGAGAGGTCCCGGAGGTCCTCCTTGTCCAAGGGAGTGATGAAGGTTGCGGCGACCTTGTCGGCCAGCTCGTGGGTCAGAACATCGGCCTCGTGCTCGATCTCGGCGATGCGGTCTGCGAGCCGGTCGATCTCGTCGAAGGCGCCGGCGAGATCCCGGAACGTCCTCGCCGCCTCGCACGCCTTCCCTGCCTGACGCTCGAGAAGCGCGAAGAAAGCACCGTCCCGTCTGCTGGAGAGAGCCATAGCGTTCCTGCCGTATGCCGAAAAGACCTTCTCTTGGAGGCAAGAGCGGGTTTACCCTCTGGCGATCCGTCCGCGCTCAACGGTTGCTGCGGCGCCAGCCCGCCATTTTGCCCGCATAATGGTTTCGTGGCTGACAGAGGGCAATCGGTGGAACACCTCGCTCAGGGCCGACGGCCGATCGTGACCCTGTGCTACGACGGGGGCAGTCCCAGCCACCTGGAGACCGTGGCCCCGTGCCTCGACGCCTTGGGGCTCCGAGCCACGTTCTACGCCTCGAGCACGGCGCTGCTCGACGATCCCGAGCGTTGGCGGGGGCTGGCGTCGGACGGTCATGAGATCGGCCTGGCCCCGCTGCACGACTGGATTGGCGACGACGGGGTGCTGGAGGCCCCGCCCGAGGCCGTGGCGGCGTGCGCCGAGGACGACGCGGAGCTGTTGCGGGAGCTGTTCGGCGACCAGCCGCGAACGATCGGGCTGCCGATCCTGGTCGGCGGACCGACTCGGCTGCGCGCCGCGCGATCCGGCCAGATCGCCGATGAGCTGCCCGAGAGGATCCGCGCCCTCGGGTGCGGCGTTCGCACGGGTCTGGAGGGTGTCAACGACCTGCAGCGGGTGGACCTTGGGAGAGTCCACTGCCTTCCGGCGATCGATTGCGAGGCTGCCCAGCTCGCCGACGCCGTCGAGGCTCACCGAGACCGACCATCATGGCTCGTCTTCACGTTCCTCGGCGTCGGTAGCGGCGAGGACTCCGTCGACGCCGTGGAGCATGCGTCGTTCTGCCTCTGGCTCGCCGAGAACCGGAACTCCGTCGCGGTGGTTCCCCTCTGTCTGGCTGTGGCGGCTCGATCCAAGGGAGCCGCCGCCGTGGGTCGCTCCAAGGCCAAGCGGAGGGTTGCGCACCCCTCATGATCGCGGGTCTCGGAATCGATCTTGTGAGCGTGGACCGCATTCGTCGGGCGATGGCGAACCCGAGGTTCACCCAACGGATTCTGACCAAGCGCGAGCGGGGCGCCGGCGATCTCACGGCCGAGCACGTCGCTGGGCGCTGGTCCGCCAAGGAGGCCGTCTCCAAGTGCCTGGGTCGCCCGCTCCGATGGCACGACGTCGAGGTGCTGCCCGACGCGAACGGCGCTCCCCGCGCGTTCCTCCGCGAAGGCCTGCTGCCCGAGGGATGCGCCATCCTGCTGAGCATCACTCACGAGCGAAGCATGGCCGCGGCCGTGGCGGCGCTGGTCGCAACGAGCCGAGCCGACCCCGGGGCGATGGAGTAGAATCCGCTTCCATGGCCTCCACCGATGCGCTGATCCGCGCCGTCCATTTGGCGGCCCGCAAGCTCGCCGGCGCGGGAGGCTTCGACGCGCTGATCCGGGACGTGCTGGCCCTGTGCGTCGAGGCCGTGGAGGCGGAGGGGGGCACGATCTACCTGCACGAGCCGGCGACGCGCTCTCTGGTCTTTCACCACGTGTTGCCGGAGTCGGTTGCTCCCATGCTTCAGGGTCACCGGATCGCGGACGACTTCGGAGTCGCTGGGCGCGCGTTCCGGCTTCGCCAGGCGGTTCTGACGAACGTGGATACCGGCGGGCACGGCGCCCCAGACATCGCCCGTGCCACGGGCGTGTCCGTGCGCAACATGGTGACGGTGCCGCTGTCGATCGGCGAAGACGAGCCGGTCGGCGTGGTGCAGGTTCTCAACAAGCGGGCAGGCGAATTCACCGAGAACGACCTCGCCGTGCTCGACACCGTGGCGGCGATCAGCACCCTGGCGTACGTGAACGGATCGCTGCTGGAACAGCAGTCGCGCGCCTCGTCGCTGCTGGGCATGGGCAAGGTCAGCCACGACATCGGAAACCTCGCGGCGAGCCTCTATGCGAACATCGCCTTCAGCGAGATGGCGATGCAGGGGCTGAAGGAGCAGCTGGCCCACAGCGAGGCCGACGAGACGATCTCCATGTACGTGGAGTCGCTGGACGGGATGTTCAGCGACCTGCGGCAGTCGATCGACCGCATCGTGGGCTATTCGCGGCTGATCAGCGACCTCTCGGCAGGCAGAGCCCTGCGCCCGAACAAGCAGCTCGGCTCGCTCGCGAAGACCATTCAGACAAGCGCGGCCTATCTGGAAACCGAGGGCCGGCGGAGCCACGTCGCGCTGCGCTACGAGATCCAGGAGGACGCCCCGCCCACGCTCCACGACGAGCTGTTCGTGTTCCGCATCGTGCAGAACCTCGTCGGAAACGCCATCAAGGCCGTTCGGGAGACGATCCCCGACGACTGGCTCGCCAGCGTCGAGCAGGGCGAGGAGGGGATCTTCGGAGAGGTGGTGGTTCGGTACCGCTTTTCGGACCAACGGCACATCGTGGAGGTCCAGGACGCCGGCCCAGGTATGACTCGGGAGACGGCGGACCGCATCCTCTCGGGCAATGCGAGGAGCCGCTGGGACAAGGGCTCGGGGTCGGGCTGGGGAACCAAGATCGTGCTTGAGCTCGCCGCCACCCACAACGCGGAGGTGTCGATCGACAGCGAGCTCGGCAAGGGCACGGTGTTCCGCGTTTCGATCCCGCACGACGGCGGAGCGACCGATCCCGGGAACGATTCCGCCGCCGAGTGACATAATCCGGGTTAGGTGTCGTCCTCCAGCGTCAGCTCCCCGTGGTACAGCCGTTTGCTCGGCGCGCTGTTCTACCTGCTCGTCTGCGGGGCTGTCGCGCTGGCGGGCACCTTGCTGGGCTACCTTTCGCACGGCCCTCTGGGCACGAAGGCGGTGGTCAGGATTCTGCGCAACGCGGATCCCGCCGACACGTTCGACGGCAAGCAATCCATCACGCTTCTGGTGCTCGGCTGCGACGAGGACAGGTCGCGCGGCGGGGCGAAGGTTCTTCGCAGCCAGGCCCGCAGCGACATGATTCTCGTCGCGAGAGTCTTCTTCAAAGACCGGAGCGTGACGGGAATCTCCATCCCCAGGGACCTCGAGGTGCAGCTTCCCGGCTACCGCCCGCAGAAGATCAACGCCTACCACGCGATCGGCGGCAAGGATCTTGCCAAGGCGGCGGTGGAGCACGTGCTCGGCATACCGATCGATCGGGTCTTGGTCTTGGACTACACGGCTTTCCAAGACATGGTCGACCTGGTCGGCGGCGTGAGGGTGAACGTCGAGAAGCGCATGAAGTGGCGGGATCGCGCGGGCGATCTGAACATCGATCTGAAGCCCGGGTGGCAGGTTCTGGACGGCTACAAGGCGATGGGATACGTCCGCTTCCGCCACAGCGACTCGGACTTCATGAGGCAGGCCCGTCAGAAGCAGTTCCTGCTGGCCTTCAAGGAGGCCGCCCTCAAGGATCCGCTCAAGCTCAACGCGCTCGCCGAGAAGGCCGTCGAGGCCACCGGAGGGGGGTTGAACGCCGACGAGATCCTCGCCTTGGCGATGTTCGCCCGCAACCTGCCCAAGGAGAACGTGCGCCTCGGTGCGCTGCCGGTGCTCCCCGGCGGCGGGACCAATCTGAGGCTCGACGCGCTGAAGCTGCCCGAGGTCCTCCGGGAGTATCACCTCACGCCGGACTCGACGCCGGCTGAATCCACCCCATGAGCACACCCTACGAAGACCCCAGAGAAGAGCCGGCGGTGGAGAGCGTCGGCGAGGAGACGAGCGAGGAGCGGCACGGAAGCGCCTACCTCTCGGCCAAGGACCTGCGAGCGATCGGCATCGTTCTGGCGCTGCTCTTCCTCCTGATGACGCCGGTGTACATCGTGCTGAAGCGGCAGGCGCAGAAGGCCGAGTGCGCCATGAACTGCAAGTCCATCCAGGGGGCCATGCTCCTCTACATGGAGGTGTGGGACAACCAGTTTCCGCCCGCGTACGCCAGCGGCCCTCGCGGAGAGGCGCTTCTGTTCGACGGCAAGCCGTTCACCTGGGCCTCGACGATCACGGAGTACATGAACAAAAGGTCCAAGTTCGTGTGCCCGTCGGCCTCGAAGGAGGAGACGGTCGTTGCGGCGCACCCCTATGAGTCCAAGAGGTCGGTGCCGATGACCTACGGGATGTACCTGCCCCGCTCGACCGCGGCGCTGTCCTCCATCGGGGACCCCGCGCGCTCGGTGCTCATCGCCGAGACTTCCAACCGCGGGGCGATGGATACCTTCGACCCGCACCCGTTGGTGGGCCTGGACGGCCGGCCGGCGCCCTACGACGGCTTCGTGATCGGTTGGGACACCGGGAATCGGGTGGACTGGTACAACTCGACGCTCTCGACCGACATGCCTCAGGCTGTCACTCGGTTGGCGTTCTATCAGACGAAGAGCGGCCAGTTCCGGAACGATGCGCCGTCGCGGCACGACGGAGGCATCCACGTGCTGTTCGTCGATGGGCACGTGGAGACCCTGCCGCCGTCGGCCGCCGCCGTGCGTTACTTGGACGTCGGCGGCGACCTCACAGGGCTTTGGTCCACCCGCTAGGGTGATGCGGGCTGTCTACAGCGGTCGGCTCGCAGCGAGAGCCTCCAAGGCGTCTCCCAGCTGGTCCTCGTCGGCCGGCACCTCGAAGTCGGGAACCAGGTACCACGCCTCCCGCAGTTCGACGCAACCGCCGGGAGCCACCCGAGTCATCGGCCCCACGCTCTCCACCTCGAGCATATCCTCCCGGGTGAACGTCTCGAAGTTGCAGCCGAAGTCGGGATAGTTCGCTCCCTTCTCGAACGGGAACCGCTTGAGGAAGAGCGATCCGTGGTTGGCGTACCCGGCGTAGCCTTGAGACACTTGGGCGCCAACCTTCTGTGGCGGCAGGCTGTCTTGGCGCAACCGCACCACGCGCCTTCCCCAGGTCCACCTCGGGTCCTGCATGTTCGTGTATCCCCAGAGCACCAGCGGGCGTGCCGGCAGGAAGTCCTCGCTGTGCGGCACGAACGGCGCCTGCGGGAAGAGGCAGACCCCGCCCACGCCCATGACCGTCAGACACCAAGCCGCCAGCTCCACCTCATAGGCCGAGCGGTTGTGGATACGGTGAGTCAGGGCCAAGCCACCGAGGTGCGGGCGAGGGGCGATGCGAATCTCCTTCTGCATCCCCCATTGGTCCGGCTTGCTCAGAAAGACGAATTCCCCGTTCTCCTCCTTGGCCTCCACGGGATCGTTCTCCGGCACGTAGGTCTTCTTCCAGTCTTCCGGGGCGATCCACAGACGGTGGCCACCGTACGAGCGGTACTCGTCGCCACCCTTCTGACCCTTCGTCTCCGGGGCCACGTGCATGAAGTTCGGTCCGCCCACGAACCCGTAGCGGATGACGCGGGGACCGACGTCCAAGGTGACCAAGGCCTCGGTGTCTCCCGAGGTGATCCGGGCACAACTCCAACCTTCGAACTGGACCACTTCCATGGCCCATTCTAGCCCGAGGATGCGAGCGCCGGCCTAGAACCGCAGCTGATAGTCGAGGCGGATCGTCCAGTTGTCGCGTCCGCCGTTCTCGAAGCTGTGCTCGTAGCTCACGTTGCCCAGGAAGAGGCTGAGCGCCTGGTTCGGTCCGGGCCGCTGGTCGAACTTAAGGTGATAGCGGTGCGCGGTCTTCCTCCGGCCGTTGACGTCCGACTCCTCCAAGCCGTAGAACAGCTCCACGGGCGAGCCACTCTTGCGCTTCAGAGAGACGTTGAAGCCGGCAACCCGAGTCATCTGGCGAGTCTGCCCGTTGTAGAGCTCCTCGAACGACCCGCCGACCGAGGTGTCCTCGTTCGTCTGGACGTTCAGCTTCCAGCGCTCGGCGCGGGAGGCTTGGATCACCGAGCCAAGCAGGGCGTCGCCACGGGTGACCTCCGGGTTCTGCACGAGCTGATGGCTCACCTCGATCCCCTTCGCGGGCCTCGCGGTGACTCCGATGTTCTGAATCTGCACGTCCTCCGGCTCCGTCGGGAGCGAGCGCTCCTTGAGGTAGACCGATCCGATCAGCCAGCGCTTGGGATCCTGGTCCGTGGTGAAGGAGAACGACCGGTCCACGGCGCGATAGCCGCTGTTGTGCATCTGGCTCCGATACTGCAGGCCGAACGTGTTGTTGCCCCACTTGCCGTCCATGGCGAACAGCCGGTTCTCGCGCAGCCAAGCCGTCCGATCCGAGGCGGCGTCGAAGCCGAACGCCATCTTGACGTCCTGCAAAGGGCCGAAACGCATCGGCTTCGAGGTAGACAGCTGGACGTTGCTCGTGGCCTGCACGCGGCCCTCGTCCCAGACCGTCGCCTGGTAGGTGGCGGCGCCGACGGCGATGTTTCCCAGCTGGGGCGCACTGTTCACGCCCGGCGACGCGCCGAGCAGCAGGTTCTCCTTCGTGACACCGTTGTTCCCGATAGCCTGTCGGTCGAAGCCGTAGCTCAGTCGAAGGCCGTTCCCGAGGTCCCACCAGAACCCGACGTTCCTCTTGCGCTCGTCCCTTTCGGTGCCCGCCCGGTCGACGGACACGTCCGCGACCTGCACTCCGGTCCGGGGGCCCAGCGCGGTTCGGACGGTGTGCGAGCTAACCGACTCCTTCGTCCCGTCGTCGAAGGCCGTGCGCGCCTGTTCCGTGGCCAGCTCGGTCTTGCCGTCGATCTTCGTCTGATACGCGACGATCTCCTTGTCATAGCCGAGAAGCCCAGCGTTCAGGTAGTCGGTGGACTCCCGCAGGTAGCGCACCACGCCGTAGCGGCCCATGTCGCGGACCAGCGTCATCCGCTCCACTGCGGCCCGGAACAGGTCGGTCGCGTGAAGGTCGTCCACGTGGACGGTGCGGTTGCTGAGGTACTCGAACTTCGTGTTCCTATCCGGGTTGTACTGAAGCAACAGATTGCGGACGCCGCGGCTCTGGTGGAAGGCATCTGATCCGGCTGTGAACTCGAACGCCTCGAGAGACAGGCTGGGAAGGAGCCGCCACTTGATCTGGAAGTCCTCCTCGTTGAACCCTTGGAGGGAGGCCAGCAGATCCCGCTCCGAGTCGATCAGAGCCCGGCCGGCGCCGAACTTCTCGTCGACCGAGCGGGCCCCGTAGGCGATCTCCACGCCCTTGTCCCGGTAGTTCAGGCGCGTCCGCGAGCGCCCGGAACCACCGATGTCTGCCGAGGTGGTGTCGAGGTAGGCGGTCTTCTGTCCCCCCAGGTTCAAGGCGAGGGAAACGTCCTGCCTCGAGAGACCGGCGACCGTGCCGAGGCGCTCGCGCTCGAACATCATGAGGTTCCCGATTTCCGAGAACCGCTCGCCCAGGTTCTGTCTCCGCACGCTGAGGCTCATCCGGGGGTTCGAGACGCCGATCGACTGCAGCCAGCCTCCGTCCTCTCGACCAGACAGGCGCACTTCGTCGAAGCGCACCTGCCAGCCCTTCCCCGGCTGCCACTCTAGCCGGGTGATATCACGCTGGAGGCCGTCTCCGCGAAGGAACCACCCGCGCTCCTCCGGCTTGGTTGCGAGCCCAGGCTGGTAGCCCTGAGCGATGCGCGAAATCGCCTCATCCTGCTCGGCCTGGCTCAAGGAACCCAGCCGACCGAACCCCGCATCGGAACCCAGTCGGGCATGGCTGAGGGACCAAGCGTTGCCTTTGGCATCCAAGAACGTGCTTCGGTACTCGCCCGTCTTGCCCGCGACCAGCGACTGGCGGAACTGGATCGGTTGGGACGATCCGCCGAACACGGTGGCGTCCAAGGCCAGATTCCGCCGGTGCAGCCCCTGCTCCCTGGCCCACTGCGCCTTTTCCGGCTCGAAAAGGCTGTTGAACCGCGTGAAGGACGTGTCGATATCCTGCTCGCTCAGCGACAACCGGAACTTGCCTGCGTCGATCGCCCACGAGTTCGACCGAATGCCGCCGCCCGAGCCGGCGAAATCCTCGATCAGGCTCTGCTGGTAGTCCAGCTTCGCAAGGCCGGTTTTGACGCTCGCAGTCCACCGCTCGCGCTGGAGGCCCGCCTCGGCGGCCAGCTGCTGCCGATCCTGCTCCGCAAGATCCTGGAACCTGCGGAACTTCGGATCGACCCTCCGAGACTCGTAGGCGAGGGCCGCGTTCGGCGACTGGAACCCGTAACCCATCCAGGAGATCTTGCCGCCCTCGCTTCCGACCTCACGGTAGGAGTGCGAGATGGAACCCAAGCCTACGCCGACGTCCTTGAGAGCGAACCCGAATCGGTTCAACCCTCTCTCCTTCTGGAGTTGGGCGACGCGGCCGGGGTCGATGCCCGCATCCTGCAGCGCGCCAAAGTGACTGAATCCCTTGTCGATATCTTGGTAGTCGACCTCGAGCGAGCCGGACCCGAGGCCCACTTTGAGGTTCTGAACGATCGCTTGACCCGTCTCGGCCGGAGCGCTGCTCAGCCCGCCCGCCTGGAATCCGGAGGCCGCCGTCGTCCTCCGCCTTTCGCCGACCACGAACGCCCCGGTGAGAGCTCCCTGGCCGAAGCGGAGCGCGTTGTTCCAGCCGTAGACGTTCGACGTGAACACGCTGGAGCCCACGCGCTCCGTCAGCCCCATCCCAAGCGTGAGGCTCATGGCGCCGGGAACCAGAGAATAGCGGAAGGCTCCCAGACCGGCGAACTGCTGGGCCGGCGGCTTGTAGTTCGGCTCGAAGCGATAGGCGGCACGCAGAACCATTCCGGGCTTGATGGCGCGCATGAGATAGACGACCCCGGCCGGATAGTCGATCTGGTAGTCCACGCCGCGCTCGAGAAGCTGCCCGTTGAGGGTGACGGTCTCGCTCTTCGGGACCACTCCGCCGTTGAGAAGCGGGACGGAGGGCAACGGGCCGTCGATCACGACCACATCGATGCTCGGCCTTCCACCAAGCGGGGCTTTCTCCTCGCTCGCGGCACCCTGCACCTGATTGAAGGGCGCAACGGCGGGAACCTCCTGTGCAAACCCCATCCCTGGGCCTGATAGGAGGCTGAGCGTGCACACCCAGCGGATCAGGCGTTTCGTCATCCCTCGTTCCATTGTAGCCCTTTCCGATGCCGTTCGTTAGCTCATCGGAGCCTGAACGGACCTCTCGGCCACTTCTACTGTCGAAACGTCCGGCGCACCGACTCGTTACGGCGCCGGGGCTCTTTTCTCCCGCTCCACATGGATCGTCTTCTCGTGAGTGTAGAAGACTCCGCCGGGTGCCGACCCCCGAGGCTTCCGCACGTGCTTCTTGAGGGTGTAGTCCACCGGCACGAATCCGCTGTGCTTGCTCGGGCTGTTCTCCACCGCGAGCCTCGCGGCCCACTCCAGCTGCTCGCGGGTGACCCTCTCCGGCCGATTGCCCGTTGGGATCACGACGTGCGCCGAGACCGCGCCGCGCACGTGCAGCCACAGGTCGTTGGGCTTGGCCACCCGCGTGGTGAGATAGTCGTTCGCCTCCGCGTTCAGGCCAACCAGAGCGACCACGCCGCCGGGGCCGTGGACCTCCCGGACCCGATGTCCCTCGAACGGGCGCTCCGCCTCGCCGGCCTTGCCAGGCTGCTGCTGGGAGAGCCAGCGCCGGGCTGCCGCGAGCTCGCGAACCTCCTCCACCTCGCGCATCTGCGTGGCTGTGCGGAGCTTCTGCAGGGCGGCCTCCAAATCGCCGAGCTCTTCGGTCAGTCGCACCTTGCGGATCCCGAGTTCTCGTGCGGCCGCCTTGAGCCTCTTGGCCCTGGCGAACAGGCGCTCGGCGGTTCCAAGCCAGCCGGCCTCGGGGTCGAAGGCCAATTCCACCGGGCGCCCGTCCGCATCGAACGCCGTCACGGTGTGCGAGCCGGCCTCCGCGGACGGTCCGAAGGCCAGGAGCAGCTCGGCCTGCCGGGTCAGGACCTCTGCCGCGTCGGACTCGTCCAGGCCTTGCCGCACCCCCTCCAGGGCGCGCCGCCTCGCCTCCAAGATGCGCCTCAGCTGTCCCTCCAGCGAGGACCTCGCCTGCTCGAAGGCCACTCGGACCAGGTGCGCGCTGTAGTGCTGGTCGAGCGCGACGCTGATCGACGGTCGCTCGAAGGATTCGAGCCCCAGCGGGCGCGGATCCAGCGGATAGGCCCCGTGCCCCGGCGAAAGGTACGCCCCGCCCGCGCCCGCGGCGGCGGCGCGAATTTCGGCGATCGCAGCGTCGAACCCAGCTCCGTGCGTACGGATCCACTTCAGGAGAAACGGGGAGGCCCCCTCACGATGCTCCAAGTCGGAAGGCTCGGCGGCGTCCAGCAGAGAGGGTTTCGGGTCGAAGGGCGGAGGGGAGTAGGGCTGCCCCGGAACCAGCGGCCGCCGGCTCTTCGACCTACCGACCACCTTGCCGCAGGACAGGATCCTCCCCGCCTCGTCCAGCAGGGCGAGGTTGCTGTGCTTCCCCATGGCCTCCAGGACGATCTGTCTCCGACCCTTCGGTCCGCGGAAGGAGAGTCGCGCGATCCGATCGAAGCCCTCCTGCTCCACGGACTCCAGCCGTCCCCCTACCACGTGCGCCCGAACGGCTTGGAGCAGCCCGGGCGGCGCCGGGGCGTTTCTCGGCTTGCGGAAGCTGAGGTGCATCCTGGCGAACTCGGCGTGCCACGAGAGCAGGAGCCACGACTCTCCACCAGGCCCGTATAGACTCAGGACCAGCGTGTCGGCGTCCGGCTGCGAGGCCTGCTGCACCCTGCAGCCAACCATGCGCCGAACCTCGGCGACGACGGCCGCAAGCGTGAGGCTGTCGAACGGAATGCGCATGGCGCGCCTCAGCCGCCCTTCAGGCCGGCCACAGCCTCCTCGAAGGCTCGCACGTCCTCCTCGAGCACGGCCAGGCTGGACTCCCAGAAGGCCGACTGGCTGAGGTCGATGCCGAATCTGGAGGCGAGCTCGCTCGCGGAGGCCATGCCAGTCGACGAGAGGAGGTCGTCGTACCCGGCTCGGAAGGCATCGGGATCGTCCTGGAAGCGCCTGTACAGCCCGAGCCCGAACAGATGCCCGAAGAGGTAGGGGAAGTTGTAGAAGGAGCGGCCCGCGCTGTAGTAATGCGGCTTCACGGCCCACATGTAGGGGTGTCTCTTCTCCGGATGGAGCGCGTCGCCGTAGGTCTGATCCTGGCACTCGAGCATGATCGCGCAGAGCTCACGGGCCGACAGCTCCCTGCTCTCTCGCCGCTGGAAGACTTCCCTCTCGAACAGGAATCGGCTGGAGATGTCCACGACGGTCTGGCAGGCCCCCTGCAAGGAGGCCTCCAAGAGAGACAGGCGCTCCTCCGCGCCGACGCTCTTCAGGGCCGCCTGCCGAACCAGCGTTTCGCAGAAGATGCTGGCCGTCTCGGCGAGCGTCATCGGCGTGCTCCTCT
>FWPV01010441.1_pt1 | contig 15200 bp, 15 predicted proteins | sample 2228371 | NCBI WGS metagenome assembly FWPV01 (sample SAMEA103939776, study PRJEB20133) | metagenome | reverse complement strand
TATATGTTACGATTTTCCTGCATAGATCGGATTTTCTGGTGCGCTCAAAAATAGACGGGGGAGAGGATCACCGCTTCAGGTAGAGCTTCCCGTACTGGAGCTGCCCCTTTCTCTTCGGGTGCCGCTCGCCGGTGTCCCCCTCGTACAGGGCAAACTTGCCCTTCGTGCCGTCCACCTCGAGGGTCTCGTCCCTGCGGTACTCGAATCCCGGCATCATCACGTCGATCGTGCCAAAGACGTAGATCTCGCCCTTGACCATCTGCCCGCCGACCCGGCTCTTGGCATTGCCCTTGATGATGATCGTGCCGCCCTCGGCGTGGGTCCCCACGTGGACGTCGGCGTTGCCGTCGACGATGATCGTGCCCCCGTTCATGAAGTAGCCGATGTCGCTTCCGGCGTTGCCTTTCACGTGGATCGTGCCGCCCTGCATGCCGCGCCAGTCTCCGCGGTAGGCGGCGCCCAGGTAGTTGCCGGCGTTGCCGTCGATGATCAGCTCGCCGCCCTTCATGCCGGTCCCGGCAAAGGCGTCCACGTTGCCCTTCACATGCATCCGCCCGCCCTCCATCCAGGCGCCGGCGTACATGTCCATGCTCCCCTCGACGACGACCTCGCCGCCCGTCATCCGCATGCCGATGTACTTGACGCGGGAGAGGTCGCCCCTGACGACGATCCGGGTGTCCGCCGCCGTCTCACCTGCCTCGCCGGAGACCTCGAAGTATTCCCCGATCGTCGCCTGCTGGTTCCCGATGAACACCGGCAGGCTCCGGATCTCGGCAAGGCTCCGCCCGGCAAAGGCGTCGGGAGAGATCTTCTCGGCCTCAAGGTAGAGGGATGGGGAGTGTTTCAGCGTTAACGTAACCGTCTTCATCTCCATCCTCTCCTAGGCCGGCGCCTCCACCTCGATGGGGTAGGGGTTGGGGATGAAGGACCGCCCCTCGACCTCGTAGTTCCGCTCGGTCACGGTGTAGTACTTGAGGAACTTCTCGCGGATGTCCCGCATCACCTGCGGGTTCTCGGGGACCTTGGCGTGGACCCATAGCGTGCGCTTGTTGCCGTTGCTGACGATCTCGCCGTCCTTGATGATCTGGACACCCGTCTTGAAGAGCGCCCAGGCGTTCGATACGGCGTTCTCGATGAGCATCGGGTCGTCGGTCTCCGGGTTGAAGTTGTAGACGACCACATCGGCTTCGAGCCCCGGCGCCAGTCCGCCGTACATCTGGGACAGCCCCAGCGCCTTCGCGGGACCCGCCCGCGTCATGGCGGCGAGTTCGTAGAGCGTCAGTTCCCGGTCGATCGATGCGATCTCGCTGGCCGCGACGACTTTGCTCGAGTTCTTGAACGCCTCGATCTGCTGAGACCGGGCCTTCGCGCTCATGAGCCAATTCCAGATCCGCGGATACCGCGTGAACGGCCCGGCATTGGGGTGGTCGGTGGTGATGTAGGCCCGCATCGGGTCCTTGTTCAGGAGCGCCAGCTCCAGCCCGATCGCCCACTGGACGCCGCAGACGGTGATCGCCGGGCTGTAGACGTAGGGCACGACGCCCGCCGCTGTCTCGAGTTCGACGTCGACGTTCGCCCACTTGAGGTGGTTGAGTTCGGTGAGGTGGTGCTCGAAGGGCCCGTCGGCGGTCATGGTGGTGGTCTCGTCGAGCGTCACGAACCCGATGTCGATCGTGATGTTATCGTGCTTGTTGACGTAGTCGGCCACCTCCCTTGCCTTGGACTCGAAGTTGCCCCAGTTCTCGCCGCCGTAGCTGTGGAACTGGATGTGGGTGTGGTGCATCACCTGCTCGCGACCGAAGCGGTTGTTCGCCGTGTAGCCTTCCGCCAGCTTCAGGGTGTCGAGCGTTGTGGTGTAGTTGCCCGGGTTGCCGAGGTTGTTGCCGTGGATGTGGATCGAGTGCGGCAGACCCAGGTGCTCGTTCGCCTCGATGAGCCCCGTGACGATCTCCGCCGGAGTCACGTCGAAGTAGGGGACGGGATCCGTCACCTGGAGGCAGTTCAGCCCCCAGCCCCAGGCCTCGGTGCCGCCGGGGTTGACGATCTTCACCGCATAGCCCTTCGTTGCCTTGAGCAGCCAGGCGATGTAGGCCGACACGTTGTCGAGTTCGCGGTTCTTCAGGTACTCCAGCACGAACCAGTTGTTCCCGAAGACCGGGAACGCCCCCTCGTCGACGATGGGGGTGTCCCGCATCTCCTCGTGGACGTGCCGGGCGTAGAGCGGCGGCATCGCGGCTTCCATGACGGTGGTGTAGCCCATCTTCGCGTACGCGTACCCCGTCTTGAAGGTCGTGGGCACGGAGTAGCCCCCGTGCATCCGCTGGATGCCCTTCTTCGCCTGGTAGGTGAAGAGTTTGTCCTCGGGGCGGTAGATCCGCCCGACGTTCACCTTCGGCCCGGCGACATGGGCGTGGATCTCGACGGCCCCGGCCATCACGGTCTTGCCGCGGGCGTCGATCGTCCTGGCGCTCTTGTCCAGGTCGCTCGACTCCACGATCTTGCCGTCCTTGATGGCCACGTCGGCCCTGTCGCCCCGGATGCCGGTCACCGGGTCGTAGACGAACCCGTTCTTGATCAGGTACTGGGTCATGCGGTCACCTTCCCCTTGGCCGCCGCCGCGGCTGCGCCCTGTTCGGCCTTGAGCTCTTTCACCCGCTGGAGCACCCGCTCCAGGAACTCTTCGTCGGTGAGCATGCCCTCGGGCGGTTCGACCACTTTGCGCGACTCGATGGGCACATTGTCCATCCGATAGCAGCAGCCCGCCACCTCGACGCCGACGAACGCCACGGGTACGTGGAGTTTGCTGATCTCCGTCGTCGGGGTGATGTGCGGGTCCACGGCGACCGACGGCAACTCGGCGATCTTCCGCACCGAACTGATGGGGAAGTGCGCACCGGGGTCGCTGCCGATCACGAACACCGCATCCACCTCGCCCCGCACCAGCAGATCGTTGCTCGAGGTCTCGCCGGGGTTGTAGCGGGCGAATCCGCGGGAGAGATCGACGCAGAAGGGATACCCGTACTGCCAGCCCAGCACCTCGCCCGAGCCGGTCACGTTGTAGTGGCCCCGCATGGCCATGATGCTGAACTTGGTGTAGTCGTTGAGGTCCTTCGTGAGCATGATCGCTTCGTCGATGTTGTGGTTCTTGCCCAGACTCTGGGTCACGCCCATCCCGAAGAAGATGATCCCGAACCGTCCGCTCTTGAGGAGGTCGGCAGCCTCGTAGATCCGCTCCTTGCGGATGCCGGCAACGACATCGGGCAGTTTGTTGCCCCGAATCGCCACCCGCAGCGCCGAGAGGAGCTCGTAGTCCCGCCCCTGCTCCACCTGGAGGTGGACGTCGGCCAGTTTCGCGGTATCCGTGACACGCGGGTCGACGACGATCATCTTGCGGCCCTTGTGGCCCTTGCCCGTGAAGAAGCCCCGCGGGAAGATCGAGTACCGGCTCATGTGCCGGGGATGCGCGTGGGCCGGGTTGCAGCCCCAGAAGAGGATGCGGTCGGCCCGGTTCTTGATCTCGCCCAGCGTGCAGCTCGGAATCCCCACGTCCTGGAGCGCGATCAGCGTCGAGCCGTGGCAGACCGTCGCGGTGTTGTCCACGACCGCCCCCACCAGCTCGGCGATCTCGTGGCCCTTGCTCTGGGCCTCGCAGCTGGTCGAGGACCAGCCGTACATCAGCGGCTTCTTCGCGTTCGCCAGCACCCGGGCGGCATACTCCACCGCTTCGTCATAACTGACCTCCTTGTACGACCCGTCCGCCTGCTGCATCCGCGGCCGCGTCACCCTGTCCGCCGCCGCCGAGTGGAGGAACTTCTCCGCCCCGATCGCGCAGGCGTTGTACACGCCCGTCACTTTCTTGCCGTCGTCGCTGACCTCGATCTCCAGGTCGTCGCAGAGCGTCCCGCAGAAGGGACAGATCACGTCGGTTACCAGCTTTGTCATTTCACTACCCCCTTCCGCGTCGTTGACTGTACGAGCTCGATCGAACCGAGCACCTTCTCCATCTCCGCCGGCTCCACCTCGACCGGCGTGCCCTTGAAGGTGGGCATGCCTGTCGAGTAGGTGTTGGGATCAACGACCTGGTTCGCCCAGGGCCCCATGGGAATGAAGGCGACGCCGGGATGCGGGCCCATGGTGGCGTTGATCGCCTTCACGACCACGCTCCCGTAGGGGCTCGTCACCCGTACGTTCGCGGGGACCCATATCCCCAGTCTCTTGACATCCGCCGGATCCATCTCGATGATCCCGCAGGCTTCCCGGTAGGCGGGTTTCTCCTTCCCGCCTTCCATGGAGACGCCCTGCTGGATGGTCCGGCCGGAGATCAAATTCAATTTGATCTTTGGCACGGTCTCACCTCACGTCACTTGGCCAATTCCTTGATGGGACTCGGGCCGGCCGCTTTGATGGTGTTGACCACGTCTTCGACCACTTTCGCCCACTTGGCACCTTCCGATGCCGAGACGAAGGTCATCCGCAGTCTCTTGTCTTCGATACCGAGCGAGTTGAGCACGCGCTTCAAGTGGAACATCCGCTTTGCAGCCTTGTAGTTCCCCTCCAGGTAGTGGCAGTCCCCGAAGTGGCACCCGGAGACGAGCACCCCGTCGGCGCCGTCCACGAACGCCTTCATGATGAAGAGGGGATCCACGCGCCCCGTGCACATCACGCGGACGATGCGGATGTCGGGCGGGTACTGCGTGCGGGCGCTGCCCGCGAGGTCCGCCCCGGCATACGAACACCAGTTGCAGATGATCCCCAGGATCTTCGGCTTGAATCCGTTGTCCTCCGCCATCACTGCTCACCTCCGACGAGGAACGCATCGATCTGCGCGATGATCTGCGGAGTGGTGAAGTGCTGCATCCAGATGGCGCCGCCCGGACAGTAGGCGCCGCAGGTTCCGCAGCCCTTGCACTTCGCCTCCGTCACCTGCATCACCTTCCTGCCATCCTTCTCGACGAGCGAGAGCGCCTGGTAGGGGCAGAGGTTCACGCACATGCCGCAGCCGGCGCACTTCTCCTCGATGCACTGGGCGAAGTAGGGCTCGAGCTCCACCTTGCCCAGGTGAATCGGGATGCTTGCCGCAGAGGCGGCGCCTTCCGCCTGCGCCACCGTGTCCGGGATGTCCTTCGGGCCCTGGCAGACGCCCGCCACGTACACGCCGGCCGTGGTGGTGCCGCAGGGGTTCAGCTTCGGATGGGCCTCGAGCAGCCACCCGTCCTGCGAGCAGGAGACACCGAAGAGGCGGCGGGTCTTCTCCGTCTCGGCGCTCGGCTGCACCGCGGCGGCGAGCACGACCATGTCGAGCTCGACATCCACGGGCCGCCCGAGCAGGGTGTCCTCCGCGTACACGTGGAGGTTCTTGGTCGCGGGGTCCTCCAGGATGTTGGAGACCCGTCCGCGGATGAACTTCGCGCCCTCGTCCTGGATGCGGTAGTAGAACTCCTCGTACATCTTCCCGAAGGAGCGGATGTCCATGTAGAAGATGTAGGGCACCGCACCGGGGATCTTCTCGATGATCTGGTGGGCGTGCTTCAGGGAGTACATGCAGCAGAACCGGGAGCAGTACGGCTTGCCGATGCCGGTGTTGTCACGGGATCCCGCACAGAGCACGAACCCGATCCTCTTCGGGGTCGCACCGTCGCTCGGGCGGATCAGGTGACCCCCGGTCGGACCGGACGCGCAGATCAGCCGCTCGAACTCCAGGCTCGTGACCACGTTGTCGAACTGCTTGTAGCCCCACTCGGTCTTCTTCTCCACCGGGAAGATGTCATAGCCCAGCGCCAGCACGACGGTTCCGACCTTCAGGTCCACGAACTCGTCCTGCATCTCCAGGTCGATCGCCTTCTTCTCGCCGCATGCCGTCTGGCAGAGACCGCACTTGATGCAGGAGTCGAAGTCGACCGTGTAGATCAGGGGCACCACCTGCGGGTGATAGATGTAGATCGCCTTCCGGGGCTTCATGCCCATCTCGAAGGGGTTCGGCTTGATGACCGGACAGACCGCCTCACAGTCGCCGCAGCCGTTGCATCCGCCTCCGACGATGCCCTTCGCCTCCGCCTCGTCCGGAGTCAGGACACCGCGGGCCTTCTTGCGGATCTTCACGCTGAAGTTGCCGATGAACCCGTCCACCTCCTCGACCTCGGAGTAGGTCATCAGCTCGATGTTCTCGTTGCGGCCCACCTCCACCATCTTCGGCGTCAGGATGCACTGGGAGCAGTCGAGCGTCGGGAAGGTCTTGTCCAGCTGGGACATCCGCCCGCCGATCGTGGGGTTCTTCTCGATGAGGTAGGTCTTGATGCCGGCGTTGGCGAGATCGAGCGCCGCCTGCATGCCGGCGACTCCCGCTCCCACCACGAGGGCGGCCGGCTCCACGTCGACGAACTTCGGCTTCAGGTCCTGCAGGAGCGACGCCTTCGCGACCGCGATCCGCACCGCATCCTTCGCCTTTGCCGTTGCCTCCTCCTTCTCGTGCATGTGCACCCAGGAGTTCTGCTCGCGGATGTTCGCCATCTCGAACCGGTACGGGTTCAGGCCGCCTTCCTGCGTCGCACGGCGGAATGTCGGCTCGTGCAGGCGGGGAGAGCATGCCGCGACCACGGTTCCGGTCAGGTTCTTCTCCTTGATGGCATCCTCGATCTTCTTCTGGCCCGGCGTGGAGCAGACATACTGGTAGTCCTCGGCGTGGACCACATTGGGCAGCGTCTTGGCGTACTCCACGACATCCTTGACGTCGATGGAACCGGCAATATTGGTACCGCAGTGGCAAACAAATACGCCAATTCTTGGATTCTTCTCTGATGTGATATCTACCATGATTGCACCTCTTACAGTAGCTTCCTCAGGAACGGCTCGACGCTGATCGCGTGCAGGTCGAGGGCCAGCTGTGCCGGAGTCATCCCCTGCGCGAGCCCGAGAAGCTCGTTGTAGTGGAGCACGGGCAGCCCGTACTTGATCCCGAACTTCTCCTCGATCTCGATCTGGCCGCGGTCCAGCTCCAGCTGGCAGAACGGACAGACCTCGGTTACCGCGTCGGCTCCCGCTTCGGTGATGTTGATCAGCTTCTCGTTCGTGATGTCCAGCGCGTGAGGCAGATCGTATCCGCGCACGCCGCCACCGGCGCCGCAGCACATCATCTTCTTGCGGTACTGGACCGAGTCCGCCCCCAGCGCCTCCACGAGCTCCTCGATCCACATGGGATTCTCCGTGTCGCCGAGGTGGCGCTCCTTCTTGGGCTTGATCAGGTGGCAGCCGTAGTGAACGGCGATCTTCGTGCCGGTCAGGGGCCGCTTCACGCTCTCCGCGACCTTCTCCACGCCCACGATCTTCGGATCGTAGTAGAGCTCGATCAGGTGGTAGACGTCCGAGGAACCCTTGAACTCCATGTCGATCTCTTTCAGGACCTCGTTGACATTGTCCCGGAGCTCCTTGTCGTGCTTCAGCTTCTCGTTCACCTCGTAGATCGACTTGTAGCATCCGTTGCAGAGCAGGGCGATATCCTTGCCCATCTGCTCGGCGAGGACGATGTTCCGGGCCGCCATCGCGTACCAGACGGCGAGGTCGATCGAACCGAACGCACCCGGAGCGGGACAGCAGCTGGCACCCTTCAGGGGCAGCAGTTCGATCCCGAGGTTCCGGCTGCACTCGATCGCAGCGTACTCGCATCCCGGGTAGCGGTTCGGGGCGATGCAGCCCAGGAAGAATGCGTACTCGTGCTTTGCCTTGCTCATTTCTTCTCAGCCTCCGCGACAATCTTGTCGGCCTGTTCTTTGATCTTGTAGTGATCCAGGATCTTCTGGATTCCCTTGATGTACTCGGGGTACATGTGGGTGGTCGGCGGATCCGCCGTCAGGCCCAGCCTCTTGCGGGCGGCCCGGTTCGCGTCGTTGTTGGGAACCCCGTGCCCGGAGGAGTAGATCGCCTGGACCGTCTTCAGGAAATTCACCGGCACGATGCCCCGCTGGTAGGCGAGGTTGCGGCATGCCATGATCACGTCGGTGGGGGCGATATCCCGCGGGCAGCGGTCCGTGCAGCTGTAGCAGGTGGTGCAGAGCCAGAGATCGGGATCGGTGAGCTGCTCCTCCTCCAGACCCAGGACCGCCCGCCGCACGAAGTAGCGGATGCGGTAGCTGCTCCGGGGCGCCGAGGGGCAGGAACCGGTGCATGTACCGCACTGGTAGCACATGTGGGGAATCGTCTTGCTGATCTCCTCCACCTTCTCCAGGAAGTCCGGATGGCTCTCGCTGGTCCTGAAGTAGCGGTCCTTCAGCTTCTCTTCGAGTTTCGTGTCTTTGTATCCTTTCGACTTCTTTGCCATGGTCATCCCTCACGTCGACTCCAGCACCTTGATCTGGGTGGTGCCGGCGGTCTCCTCCTTCACCTTCGAGGTTCGTGGCGTGCAGAGTTTCTCTTTTATTCGCTTGAAGAGGTCGGTCTCCGGGCCCTTCATGCGGAGACCGGTCCGTTTCAGGACGATGATGTCTTCACCGGGGCAGGCGTAGACACAGGCCCCGCAGAGGATGCAGAGATCCTTGTTGATGGCGATCTTCTCCTCCTGCTGTCCGCGCATCTCGCTCGCCGGCGGCGGGGAGGGCAGGTAGATCGCGTTGCAGGGGCACACCTCGACGCAGGTGGAGCAGCCGGACGGGCAGAGCTCCGGGTTGATCTCGATGTCGCCCTCGAAGAGCTTCTCCATCGTGATCGCCTCCGTCGGGCAGTTGGTGGAGCACCAGGTGCACGTGCAGCAGAGATCCTTGTCGATGTTCACCTCTCCCTCGAGCTTCTTGTCCTCGACCTCGCGGGTGACCGTGATCGCCTCCTCGGGGCAGGCGTCCACGCAGACCTTGCAGGCGTCGCACGTGGTCTCATCGAAGAGCACATCGCCCTCGACCTTGCCGGTCTCGGCCGTGAACGGCTTGCGCTTCACGGTGATGCTCGGGCAGAGCGTGCCGCAGATGCCGCAGACGTTGCACTTCTCCATGTCGACCTCGAAGGTTGTCTTGGCCTTGAGCGCCTCGTAGCGGGGCTTCCCTGCCGTGTACTTCTTCAGGTTGGCAAGAGTCGTCTCGTCGAGCTCGATTGCGCGGGCATCCTCGTAGGCCTTGAGAGCCTCCTCGTACCGCCCGAGCCTGGCAAGGGCGGTTCCCTTGTTGTAGAGCGCGAGGGGGTTCCTGGGGTCGATCTCCAGCGCCTGGTCGTAGGCACGGATCGCGTCCTGGTAGCGTCCGACGCGTGAGAGGGCGGTTGCAGTCTTGTACACCTCGACGGCATTCTGGGTGTCGATCTCACCCCTGTCGTAGGCAGCGACCTTCTCCTTCATCTCCCCTTCGAACTCGGGGACCTCGCGGATGATCGCGTCGCGGGGGCAGACATCCTCGCAGATGGTGCACTTGATGCACTTCTCCTGGTCGATGTCCGCCACAATGTCCCACTGGGGGAATCCCTCCTTCTCCAGGATCGGCAGCCTCTCCACACCGTCGACCGTCAGGGTCAGTGCGTTGAACGGGCACATGATCTGGCATACACCGCAGTAGGAGCACTTCTCCGGGTCGATCTCGATGGGGGTTGCATAGGTGATGCCCTTCTCCCGCTTCGTGGCTCCGACCATGCTGACCGTGATCGCCTCCTCCGGACACGACTCCGCACAGACCCCGCAGCCGGTGCAGGTGTCTGTATTCAGGATCAGATTGCTCACGTTCTGCAGGAGCCTCTGCTCGCAGATCACATTGGGACCTACTCTCTTCTTAGAGAATTTCGGATACAGTGTCATGAATTATCCTCGCTAAATTGTCATCTCTCATGCCATCGAAGTCGCGGTTTCCAACCGTCCTACCAGTCGAATAACATCGTAGGGACATGCCTCGATGCAGACGCCGCAGCCAGCGCAGAGTTCTGCCTTGAAGTCCAGGACGATGGATTTCCCGTCCTTCACGCGGTAGATCTTCTCTGTCGTGGCCGGGGCTGACGTATGCAGCTCCAGGGCGCCGACGGGGCACGCAACTACACAGTTGTTGCAACCGGTACATCGTTCGATGTTGATATGTGTTGCAAACGCCATGCTTTCACGCACCAGTGTTCATCGATTTGAGATCGATAGAAAAGCTTTGAGAAAGAAGATAAATAAACCTTATGAATCGGGGAAAAACGGTCCATTTGTATTAACATTTCTCCTCGATTAAGCAAGATTCATGTACCTTCCCATTCTCAATGGTTGCCATGCTCTGCGGGTTAATAGGATTACCTTAATCCTGACAGTATATATAGTTAACACTTATACCTACATTAATATATTTCAACGGATAATGAATCTTTCGACGGCGATGCATCCCCGGAACTGCGTAAAACGTGCCGTTACGTACGCCGCCGTCCGGGACAGATGGGAAAGGTTATTGTATTTCGCTGATGACACTTGTCTATAACGAGGTAGAAAATGCAGATCAATGCGGTACCCATCGACGACACCTATGCGGAAGCGTTTCCGATCTGGGTTTCGAGAGTGATCATTACGGCAGCGAGCAGGAAGTGGGCGGAAAAGACCGCACTGGAGGCCACAGGGTTTGCAACCTCCTGCATCGGCTGCGCGGCTGAGGCGGGCATCGATTACTACGTTCCGCCGGAGGAGTCCCCCGACGGGCGGCCGGGGTATGCGATCCTCATCTGCAATCCCAGCAAGAAGAAATTGAAAGAGCAGCTGATCGAGAGGATCGGCGAGTGCGTCCTGACGGCACCGACGACGTCCGCCTTCGACGGTCTGCGGGATGCGCCGGAGAAGCTCCCCGTGAAACTGCACTTCTTCGGCGATGGCTTCGAGTACCAGAAGAAGGTCGGGGACCGGAGCGTCTGGGCGATACCCATCATGCAGGGAGAGTTCATCGCCGAGGAGGAGTACGGCGTCGTCCAGGGCGTGGCCGGTGGCAACTTCTTTGTCATGGGAGAGAACCAGATGGCCGCCCTGGCGGGCGCGGAGGCTGCCGTCGACGCCATCGAAGCGGTGCGCGGCGTGATCACCTCGTTCCCCGGCGGGATCGTGGGGAGCGGCTCCAAGGTCGGGAGCAACAAGTACAAGTTCATGAATGCCAGCACGAACGAGCTCTACGCCCCGACGCTGAAGTCCAGGGTACCGAACAGCAAGGTGCCGGAGGGCGTGAACAGCATCTACGAGATCGTCATCGACGGCGTCAGCGCGGATGCGGTGGCAGCGGCGATGCGCGAGGGGATCCGGGCGGCGACGACGGTGCCGGGCGTGAAGTGGATCAGCGCCGGCAACTACGGAGGCAAACTCGGACCCCACCAGTTCCACCTCCACAAACTCTTCTAATTCTTTTCGCGCTTCTGCCGCAGTCTCCGGGAGCGGCACTTTACCGATGTTGTCCCTAGCGCTTCCGGCTGGGGACCGATTCGGTATGCCTCCCGACCGAGGGCAATTTCATCCGCACCGAAGGGGCGGGAACGGATTCCGGTTGCGCTGTTCTCTGGGCCCTGCAGTTCCGGTGATTGCGTTAGCAGCGGGGAATGCCGTCGTCTCTCGGTTCCGGCCGCCTCCCTCCTCCAGATCCACGGGCCCGTCGCAGTCGGAAAGACCCTCTCCCGGGGGGTGATCGTTTCCTGCTCTGCCCGACTCTCACCGGATCCGTTTCTGTGGCATGCAATGAGGCTCGGATACATCTAACCCATGCCCTGCCAAGCACGATAGCCTCATGCCTGCGATGCTGCGAGACGAGAGTCATCTCGATCCGTTCCCGGGCTCTCTTTCGAGATCGATCTCGTGCCCCCCCAACCAGTCCCATCGTTACCTTTGGGGGAGGGGGATCTCTTTCCCGATAGCCTGCGCCCCTGCATGCGATACCCATGCGGGGATGCTGTGGTCACCAAGGCCCGGGTACAACGCTCATCCTGCTCTCTCCAATCCAGGCCTATCGCACCCCGGGGAAGAGGGCTTGAAGGGGGAGGGGGGGTGCCCCCCCCTATCCCCCCCCGCCAGTGCGATAGCCCCTGTAAAGGAGAGGGGCATGGGAAGAAGAGCCGCAATGCAAGACAACCTGCTCCTTTGCCGGCCTATCCTACCGGGCGGAAAGGTGACGGGACGACAGGGAGACAGGCGCCCAAGGCCTCTGCCCCGGCAATCGAATTTTATAAATATTTCGCTGCCGATACTGTTGTTAACGATAATTTCGGTGATAAATCCGTGATCACGCTCACGCCGGAGAGGGTTCGGGAGAGGTTCGGGCGGCTCTTCGCACGCAGGTACCTCGTGATGGTCGACGAACGGAGGGGGCTCGCGGAGATCCTGGAGAACTGCCACGCCCACGGCACCATCGAGTGGGATGCCGCCAACCGCATGCGGGCCGGGGGAGCGGTGCTGAAGTGCTCGACCGCGGGGGCTTCGATGACGGTGCTCGCACGGCTCGGGCACCATCCCGTCCGCTTCGGGGCCGCAGACCGGGAGCTCGGCGGCCAGGCGCTCGAGGGCGTCGAGGTGAACGGCGACGAGGTGGTCACCTCCTGAGCCGGCATGGCCGGCGCCGGCGTCGGGATCGCCGCCTGCCTCCCGCAGGCGCCGGGGGTGCTGCGGGTCGAGTACCCCTCCGAAGACGACCTGCTGGTCGGCGGGGCGCGGGTGAACCGCGCCCGCATCGTCTCCCCCCGCTACGAGAAGATCACGCTCGGGATCGACGACACCGACACGAAGACGGAGGGGGCGACCTGGGTGCTGGCGCTCAGGGCAGCGGAAGCCTGTGCACGGGAGGGGGTGGAGCTCCTGAACATGCGGCTCATCCAGCTGAACCCGAAGGCGCCGAAGAAGACCACGAACTGCGTGGCGTCCGCCCTCAATTTCGCCGTCCGCCCCGGGGCGGTGGATGCCCTGCTCTCGGATATCTGCGCCTACATCGAGAAGCACACGCACAGCGCGGACACGGGGATCGCCCTCTACCGCGGGATCGGGCTGCCCACCGCAACGGATCTCGACCGGCGGGTCAAGACCGAGATCCTGACGCTTGCCGAGGCGGAGGCGGAGGCGAAACGCCTGGATGTCGGGTTCCTGGACGGAAATGGAAGGAAAGGGAGAATCGGGGCACTGGGTGCGGTGCTCTGGGCAAACAGGGGGGCCGAGGCGGCAGCGCTCTATGGAGAACATCTCTGATCCCTACACCATCCAGTACCGGAAGATCGTCGCTCTCTCCGATCCCGAGGGGGAGTCCGTGGAACTGATCGAGTTCTTCGACTGCATCGGGGGTGCGATGTGGGCGCAGCACCACTACCGCAAAAGCCCTCTCGTCCGGTCGGCATGGTCCGCGGGATCGCAGACCCGCTACCGTCTCCGCCCCGGCAGCGCTGCGCTGGATCTCCAGGGATCGCGGTTCCCGGCGGGCATCGCCGCCGTGGGGGTGGACGGGGATACGATCTCCATCCGCTACATCGGCATGGGCGGCGGGGGCGTGGGGGCGAGCATCTGCCGGGCCCAGGCACCGGGCGTCCTCCGCAGCATCTGCGATCCCTCCGGAGGGGGGCGGCAGGCGGGCTCGACCATCTGGCTGCCGCGGCGGGAGCGGGTGCTGATCGGCGTTGACGATACCGATACGCCGGAGGAGGGCGCCACCTGGACGCTCGTGCACAACATCGCAAAAGCGGTGGAGGACGACGCCTCGCACTACCTCTCGCACACGATCGTCCAGCTCTATCCGGTCCAGTTCCGCACGAAGAACTGCGTCAGCACCGTCGTGGAGTTCGCGTCCACGGATCCGGCGGGGCTGACGCGGCGGTTCCGCGAACTCCTCGAGAGGTACACGCTCTCCGACCGCACCGGCATGGCAGTCTACCGCGGGTTCGACCCCTCCCCCCTGATGGAGTTCGCGCGAGCGGCGAAGAGAGGCGAGGTCGATCCCCGGTCCCTTCCCGATCCCGAGGACGGGCACCTGGAGATCGTCATGGACGGCAGGGGGATCGTCGGTGCCGTCGCCGCGATCCCCTTCTACGGCAACTACACGGAGGCGCTGGAACTGTGGAGTGGCTATCCGTGAAAGCGCTCCTCCTGGAGGAGGGGGGCGCCAGCGTGCAGGGGGCCGGGATCGAGGGCTACATCGGCCGCTCGACCGCCGGGCCCTCTGCCCGGGGCAGGGGCTCCGTCTTCTTCACGAACGGGAAGCAGCGGGTGCGGCTCGCCATCCAGCCCGAAAGCCCGCTCCGCCTCCTGCACAGGGGGGGCGGCGAGGCCGTCCTCCGGAAGGGCGACCGGGAGATCCGGGGGAGGCTGGAGGAGGTGGCGCTCCACTGCCCCCGCCAGGCCTATATCACCGTCTCCGAGCGGTGCATCTTCCGCTGCCGCTACTGCCAGGTCCCGCTGCAGCCGGGCAGGGTGAAGACGGCGGAGGAGGTCCGATCGCTCGTCGAGAGCGTGGCGGACCGCATCGACGCGATCTCCCTGACGAGCGGCGTCGCGGATTCGGTCGCGGGGGAGGAGCGGCGCGTGCTCGATGCCGTGCGGGAGGTGCGGCGGTTCGATCTGCCGATCGGCGTCTCCATCTACCCGACTCTCGAGACGCCGGTGAGACTCCGGGACGCCGGCGCGGACGAGGTGAAGTTCAACGTGGAGGCGGCGACCCCGCCCCTCTTCGCCCGCATGTGCCCGGGGCTCGACTGGGGGGAGATGTGGGCGGTGCTCGAGCGCTCGGTCGAGGTCTTCGGGGAGGGGCGCGTCTTCTCCAATGTCATCGTCGGGCTCGGGGAGAGCGATGCGGAGATGGAGGGCTGCATCGACGCCCTCGTGGAACGGGGCGTGATCCCGGTCCTGCGGCCCCTGACCCCGGCCGCGGAACTCGCCGGCTGCCGCCGCCCCTCCGCCGCACGCCTCCTCTCCCTCTGCGCCTACCATGAGGCAGCGCTGCGGAAGGCGGGGCTGGATCCCCGATCCGCCCGCACCCTGTGCACCGCCTGCACCGGCTGCGATCTCACGCCGGGGAGGGACACATGAACGGAACCCGCGCGGTGGCGGCGGCGATCCGCCGTTCGGCGGACACGTGCTACACGGTCCCCGGCTATCCGGTGACCGCCCTCGCCTCCCGGCTCTCGGCCGAGGGGACGATCAACGAGAAGGTGGCGCTGGAGTATGCTCTCGGCGCCTCCCTCTCGGGGAAGCGCTCGGCGGTGCTGGTGAAGAACGTGGGGCTCAACGCCTGCGCCGATCCCCTGGTGAACGCCACGACGCAGGG
>FWPV01010439.1_pt1 | contig 15203 bp, 13 predicted proteins | sample 2228371 | NCBI WGS metagenome assembly FWPV01 (sample SAMEA103939776, study PRJEB20133) | metagenome | reverse complement strand
TTTTCCCCTTGCCATTGCCAAGGAGAGCTACCTGACGGCCGGGTCCGCTCAGGTACAGGTCCGCCCCCTAGCCGGACGTATTGATCAGGCCGGTGGTCTGGTCTTCGGCCTACGCAATATCGGCAATTACTTCGTCCTGCGGATCAATACGTTGGAAGAAGATGTGTGCCTCTTTGAATTTGTGGATAACCAACGCCTGAAACGGGCCTCAGCCCCAGCGGTGCTGGTGCCGGGGCAGTGGTATGAACTGCGGGTGGACTTTGCCGGGAAGAACTGCCTCTGCTGGCTGGACGGCCGACCGCTCATCGATTACACTGCCACCCGGCCTTTGGATGGTTACATCGGGCTGTGGGCCAAGGCCGATGCCGTGACCCATTTCGCCGACCTGTTGATCGCCGCCCCCGGGCGGGGAACGTGATCAAGGTTGGCGGGGGGCCAGGGGGCACAGCCATGGCCGGGAGTTTTTCCATCGCCTGCTTGTCTCCGGCCCGGACAGGCTCCCCTCTGCCGTTAGCGGGGCAGGAGGTGGAAAAACTCCAGAGCCAGCACCACTCCCGCGACCAGGAGGCGATAGATCACAAAAATCAGGAAGGTATGGCGCTGCAGAAACTGTAGCAGATATTTTATGGTGAGGTAGCTGGAAATCACCGCCGCCACAAAACCCAGGGCATAGGCCAGGTTGAAAGAGACCGGCTCAGGGTTTCGCAGGAGTTTGAGGGCGTGGTAGAACCCGGCCCCGAAGATGATGGGCGTGGACAGCAGAAACGAGAAGCGGGCGGCGGTTTCCCGGGTGAAGCCCAGGAACAGGCCCATGGTAATGGTGCTGCCGCTGCGGGAGACGCCGGGCATGATGGCCAAGGCCTGGGCACAGCCGATGAGGATGGCATCCCTTAAGGTAATGCCGGGCAGACGCCGCTGATGCCGGGCCAGACGGTCGGCCAGGAAGAGCAGGATCCCCATGACCGCCAGCAGCGCCGCGATGCGGAGCGGCGCCCGGAACACCGTCTCGGCCTGTTTCTCCAGAAAAAATCCGGCCAGGGCGCCGGGAATGCTGCCCACCACCAGATACCAGAACAGGCGCCGCTCCAGCCGGTTAAAGCGCTCCGGCCGAAGCAGGGCCCGGCCCATATCCCACCAGTCCTGCCAGAAATACGAGATCAAGGCCACCAGCGTGCCCACGTGCAGGAGGACGTCAAAGGCCAAACCGGCTTCTTCGACTTTGAAGTAGTGTTCCAGGAGGGCCAGATGACCGGAACTGGAGATGGGCAGGAATTCTGTCAGTCCTTGAATGATGCCCAGGAAAATGGCGTGCAGGATGTCCATTAGAGCGGCCTCGCGTCGGAAATCGGCATACAGGCAGGGGTTGTGCCGGCGGCGGCCCCTGCTAGAGGAAAACGTCTTCCACCGGTCTGTCAGAGGGGCGGTTTGCGGCGGTGAAACGCCGTGGTCCGTTCAAAGGCATGGGCGGCGGTCAACAACGTCGCCTCGCCAAAAGGAGGGGCCAGGAGCTGGAGACCGATGGGCAGATCCTGGGAGGTGAAGCCGCAGGGCAGCGATATCCCAGGAATGCCGGCCAGATTGGCGGAGATGGTGAAGATATCAGACAGATACATGGTGAGCGGATCGTCGATCTTTTCCCCCAGCCGGAAGGCCGCGGTGGGTGCCACCGGAGTGGCCACCACCTGACAGGCCTGAAACACCTGGTCAAAATCCCGGCGGATGAGAGTCCGGACCTGGGAGGCCTTGAGGTAATAGGCGTCGTAATAGCCGGCCGACAGGGCATAGGTGCCCAACATGATGCGCCGCCGGACTTCGGCGCCCAACCCCTGGGAGCGGGTGGCGGTATACATCTCCATTAAATCCTTGGCCTGGGGGGCGCGCCAGCCGTATTTGACGCCGTCGTAACGGGCCAGGTTGGAACTGGCCTCAGCCGTGGCGATGAGATAATAGACGGCCACGGCATACTCGGTGTGGGGCAGGCTGACATCCACCAGCTCGGCTCCCAAGCTTTGGTAATGGCTCAGGGCGGCCCGCACCGCCTGCTCCACCTGGGGATCGAGGCCGGCGCCGAAATACTCCTGGGGAACGCCGATCTTCAGCCCCTTGATGTCTTGGCCTAAAGCTGCGACATAATCCGGTACCGGCACCGGCGCCGAAGTGGAGTCCTGGGGATCATGCCCGGCGATGGCTTGCAAAAGCAGGGCGCAATCGGTGACATCCTTGGTCAGGGGTCCGATCTGATCCAGAGAACTGGCGTAGGCCACCAGACCGAAGCGGGAAACCCGGCCGTAGGTGGGTTTCAGACCCACCACGCCGCAATGGGAGGCGGGCTGGCGGATGGAACCGCCGGTGTCGCTGCCCAACGAGGCGGTGCAGAGGTCCGCCGCCACCGCGGCCGCTGAACCGCCGCTGGAGCCACCGGGGATGCACTCCAGGTTCCAGGGGTTGCGGGTGACGCCGAAGGCGGAATTCTCCGTGGAGGAACCCATGGCAAACTCATCCATGTTGACTTTGCCCAGGATGACCGCCCCAGCCTGACGCAGCTTCTGCATTACCGTGGCGTCGTAGGGCGGGATGAAATTCTCCAGTGACCTGGAGGCACAGGTGGTACGCAACCCCTTGGTGACAATGACATCTTTAATGGCCAGGGGTATGCCGGTCAAAGGGCCGGCAGCGCCGGCGGCCAAGCGCTCGTCCGCTACCCGGGCCTGGGCAAGGGCTTCTTCCCCGGTCACCGACAGGTAACAATGCAGGCTGCCGTCCAGGGCGGCGATACGCTCCAAAAACCGGCCGGTGAGTTCCACCGCCGTCAGTTCTTTGGCCAACAAGAGAGAGCGCAGCTCATGCCAGGGGAGCTGCAGCCAGGAAGAAGCCATACGCCAGTACTCCCCCATTAGATAATTTTCGGTACCACAAAGGCCTGACGCTGCTGTTCAGGGGCATTGGCCAGGGCCTGGTCGGCAGCCAGACCCGGGGCCACCGCATCGGGCCGGAAGGCATTGCTCAGATCCAACACATGGGCCATGGGCGGGACACCGCTGGTATCCAGTTCATTGAGCTTGGCCACATACACGAGGATATCATTCAGCTGCCGGGTGAACAAGGCCACCTCGGCGGTATTGAGGCTGAGCCGAGCCAGCTGGGCGATGTGAATGACAGTTTCCGGGGTCAGGGTCATGGCGGCATCCTTAGTCAAGCAATGAATAAACTTAGCTATTATATCTCATGGCGGGAAAAACGCAATGGCAGAGTTGCCCTCCCTCGGCAACGCCCGTAACGCCGCCTGTTCCCTCCCCGACAACTCGTCCCCCAAGCCCAACGACCCCTTTGGGCTAAACCCAAAGCTGGACATGAGGGAAATCCTGCCACCATCGACTGGGCCGGGAGTTTTGCAACCGCTGCTCAGGCCGGAAATATAGCAAATATCTTACAAGATCGTATAAATTCATTTCACCTGAGTGTAGCATGGAGATAGTCGACTGTAAGATAAAAACCTGATATTTTTCCTTGTAAAATTTTCAGAGTTGATATATAATGCCCAATCAAGGTTATTTGGTCTTTTCCCCCCTCCTGTGCCGTTACGCCCAAAAGAGAATGGATGCCATGGAAACGCCCTGGAAAGAAGTGATGGAGAAGACCCACTTGGGGGTGTGGATACTTGATGGCGAGGACCGCACCACCTATGTCAACGCCCGCTTGGCCAGCCTGTTCGGCCTCTCCCCCCAGGAAATGTTGCACCGTTCAGTGCTGGAATTGCTCAACGACCCCCAGGGTCTGCGATTCCTGCTCAACCTGAAGCAGAACCTGCCCTTGCTCACCGATTTCCGGCATCAACGGCCTGACGGTCAGACACTGTATCTGCTCATGGCTGCCAATGCCCTGCCCGTGTCCATGGGTTCCTCCCCCGGGACGCTCATCATGGTGGCGGACATCACCGAACGGAAGCTGGTGGAGGAACTCCTTTGGCGGCAGGCCCACATTGTGGATCAGATCCATGATGCGGTCATCTCCGTGGACCTGGAGATGAGCATCACCAGCTGGAATCAGGGGGCGCAGCGCCTCCTGGGTTACCAGGCCCAGGAAACCCTGGGCCAGCCTCTCCACCTGCTCTATGGACCGGAGCAGAAGGAGATCTTTTCCCCCGAAGTGCTGGCCAGTCTGAAGCAGAAAGGCCTGCACGAGCATGAGATCTGGCTGCGGCACCGTTCCGGCAACCTGCTCTACGCCCACCTCTCCATTTCGCCGCTCCAGAACCGGGAGGGAGAGGTCATCGGCGCCATCGTCTCGGCTCGGGACATCACCAAGAAAAAATTACTGGAAGAGGAACTCATCCGCACCAGCCGGTTGGAGTCAGTGAGCGTCTTGGCCAGTGGCATTGCCCATGATTTCAATAACCTGCTTACCGCCATCCTGGGCAACATCACCATCGCCTATCTCAATGCCGATTCCAAGGCCTTCGTCCAGGAACGGCTGGCCGAAGCGGAAAAGGCCTGTGTCCGGGCGCAGAACCTCACCCGCCAGCTGCTCACCTTCTCTAAACGGGAAAAACCTCAGAAGCGCCTGGTGTCGCTGAGCGAACTGTTGAAGTCGTCCGCCAGTCTGGTGCTGCGCAGTTCCAATGTGCGGCGCCAGGCCGACATCCCTCCGGATCTCTGGTGGGTCGAAGGTGACGAAGAGCAGATCAACCAGGCCATCAACCAACTGCTGATCAACGCCGACCAAGCCATGCCCCGGGGGGGCACCATCCAGATTACCGCAGCCAATACCGTCATTGACGAAAACTCGCAGATCCCGCTGAAACCAGGACGGTATGTCCAGGTGGCCATCCGGGATCAAGGGGTCGGCATCCCGCCCGAATATTTAAGCAGGGTGTTCGATCCCTTTTTTACCACCAAGAGGCGGGGCAATGGTCTGGGCCTGTCCACCGTCTACGCCATCCTCAAGAATCATGACGGCCATATCACGGTAACGTCGCCGCCCAACGAGGGCACCACCTTCACCTTTTACCTGCCGGCCAGCAGCAAAGCGGCACCGGCTCGTCGGGCCAAGAGTCCGGCGTTGCGTATGGGCCGCGGCCGGGTGTTGATCATGGATGATGAGGAGATGATCCTGGAAGTCTCCAGCGCCATGTTGAAACGTCTGGGCTATGAGGTGTACGTTTCCCAGGATGGGGCTGCGGCCCTGGAGGCCTACCGGCAGGCGGTGCAGAAGGGCAGTCCCTTCGATGCGGTCATCCTTGATCTCACCGTTCCAGGCGGCCTGGGGGCCAAAGAAACCATCGGACCCCTGCTGGCACTGCACCCCCAGGCAAAAGTCATTGTGTCCAGCGGTTTTTCCGACGATCCCTCTCTCACTGATTTCCGCTCCCATGGGTTTGTCGGCTTCCTGCCCAAACCCTACAATCTGACCCAACTCAGCACGGTCATGCACAAAGTCCTGCGCTAGACCGAGCCTGCCTCTGCCACCGAAAACGGCGCTGCTCTGGAGGAGCGCCGCGGCTTGTCCTGGTCCGGTCGGAACTAACAAAATTCTCAAGGTTTCCGCCAATCGGCCGATAACATCTGCAAGACCGGAACATTTTCCTAAGGAACCTCAGGCTCCCAACACAGTCAAACTGAGACTGGGGGATGGGACGGCCGACGCTAGCTCAGAGAGACCGTGATGCCCACTTCCATAACCACCCAACGACAGCTGAAGATCCTCCTGAAAGCGCTGCTGTGCATCGGCAATCTGCCCGAGGTACGGCAGGAGAAAGTCCGCCACCTTTCCCGGGCAATACGCACTAATACGTACCGCGTTGACTGCCGCAAGTTGGCGGACTGCTTGATCACCAGCCTGTTGTTCGGCCTGCTCCGCTGACCCGGTTACCTACCTGCCTTAGCAGAGAGTTGAATAAGTGTTCGCTGGGGAGGTGCCAGGGAGCGAGGCCCCTGCCCCCTCCTCAATCCCGGCGCTTGAAGGTCGCCCGCCAGATGACGGTCATCTCCGGACACGCTTTGGCCGGGAAATCTTCCGGCCCTTCGGCCCTCCTCCGGCCCTCACCGCCGGGGCATATACACCTCCCGGGGCTTGATGCCGTCTGACGGCCCCACCAAGCCTTCTTTTTCCATCATCTCGATGATCCGGGCGGCCCGGTTATAGCCCACCCGCAGGCGGCGCTGCAGCATGGAGATGGAGGCCTGTCGGGTCTCCGCCACGATCTCTATGGCTTCGGCGTATTTTTCATCCTTGTCGCCCATCTCCTCTTCCTGGCGCTCCTCCTCCTGCATGGCCAGGATGCCGGCTTCATAGACCGGCTCCTGCTGGGTCTTCAGGTAATCCACCACCCGCTTCACTTCCTCCTCGGAGATGTAGGCGCCGTGGATGCGTTTCAGACGGGAAGTCCCCGGGGGGATGAAGAGCATGTCACCCATGCCCAGCAGGCGTTCGGCGCCGATGGTGTCCAGGATGGTGCGGGAATCCACCTTGGAGGACACCTGGAAGGAGATGCGGGTGGGGAAGTTAGCCTTGATGAGACCGGTGATGACGTCCACCGAAGGCCGCTGGGTCGCCAAGATCAGGTGGATGCCGGCAGCCCGGGATTTCTGCGCCAGACGGATGAGATACTCCTCTGTCTCCCGGGAGGAGACCAGCATCAGGTCGGCCAGCTCATCGATGATGATGACGATATACGGCAGGAGGCGCAGCTGTGGTTCGTCGTCTTCGGCGTCCTGGTAGACCTTCTGCTCCTTGATGAGCTTATGGTTGTAGTTCTCAATATTGCGCACCTCCAGGTCCGACAGCAGGCTGTAACGCCGTTCCATCTCCTCCACCGCCCAGCGCAGGGCGGTGGTGGCCACCTTGGGGTTGGTGACCACGGGGTGGAGCAGATGGGGTATCCCCTCGTAAGTGGACAGTTCGATGCGTTTGGGGTCCACCATGAGGAAGCGCACCTCTTCGGGGGTGGCCTTATAGAGGATGCTGATGATCATGGAGTTGAGGCCGACGCTCTTGCCGGTGCCGGTGGCCCCGGCGATGAGCAGGTGCGGCATTTTGGTCAGGTCCGCCACCACCGGCAGGCCGGTGATATCCTTGCCCAGGGCGATGGTCAGCCGGGAGGAGGATTTGTGGTAGACCTCGTGGGCCAGGACTTCCCGCAGGGTGACCAGCTGGCGCTTGGGGTTGGGCACCTCGATGCCGATGACGGCCTTGCCGGGTACCGGGGCCACGATGCGGATGGACAGGGCCTTGAGGGCCAGGGCCAGGTCGTCGGCCAGCCCCGTCACCTTGCTGATCTTCACCCCCAGGGCCGGCTCAAACTCGATCATGGTGATCACCGGACCGGGACGGATGGCCACCACTTTGCCCTCCACGCCGAAATGCAGCAGGGTGTTCTCCAGTTTGCGGGCCTGGGCCAGGAGGGCCTCTTCCTGAATCTGCTGGTCGTAGGGAGGCGGGGGGGCCAGAAAGTCCAGGGGCGGTAAGTGAAAATGGCTAATGGCCGGCACCTTGGCCTTTTTCACCCGCCGGGGTTTGTCCTCCCCCGTATCTGCGGCCGGGGCCGTTACCGGTGCCGGTGCCGGTTCCACGGGGGGCGGCGGCATTACCGGGGGGGGTAGATCCGGCGGCGGGACTGCGGGTCCGGGCCGGGCAATCTCTGGGACCGGCACTGGGCGTCCCGAGGGTTCCGGACCCCGCAGGAGATCAGCGGCGGGCTCGGTCGCCGGGGGGGCGGGGCGGCGCTGCCCCAGCCGGCTCAGGCTGTAGACCAGCCGCTGCAGCAGGGCCACATACGACAGGCGGGTGATCCCCATGAAGCTGGCCAAGGCCGCGGCAGCAAACAGGAGGAAACTGCCGGCGGTATTCAGGACCGGGTGGCAGACCCGGCTGAGCCAGGCGCCCACGGCCCCGCCGCCGGCCAGCTGTCCCGTCCCCCAGGCCACCGCAGGCCAGCCCAAGGCCAGCAACCCGGCAGTGGCCACCGGCAGGATCAGGTAGGCCAGTCCGGTCCAAGGCGATAGGGCCGCCAGGGAGCCCTGGTAACACTGCAAGGCCAGCCAACTCACCATGATGGGCAGCCAGAAGGCCCCAAGACCCAGATTGCCCATCAGCCAGGCCGCCGTCAACGCCCCGGCCTTCCCCCCCCAATTGGCCACCGTCCCGGCCTTGCCCACCCCTGCCAGAGTTTGGGGATCGGCCGGGTTGAAGGACACCAAGCTGAGGATAAGAAACAGGTCCACCACCAGGAGCAGCAGGGCGAACAACTCCTGGCTCAGACTGCGGCCGGGCTCGGGCGGCGGCGGCACCGCGGGCCGGGCTCCCTTGGCGGCGGTCTTTTTCCTTTTAGTACGTTTCAGGGCAGGCATGGGAAACTGTTGGCAATTTGGTTGGCCCTATTGTAACCGCAACCGGCCGGGATTGCAAACAGTTGGCAAGGCAGGCTGAGGTTTTGGCCTGCGCCCGGCACCTTGCCGTGATTCGGGAGCCGGGGGCTTCCGCTTGCCTCTCAATAGGTGAGGAGCGGCGTCTGGTGGAGGTAACGGCCGGCGGCCGCCTCCTGCAGGAGGAAGTGGGCCACATCCGCCCGGGAGATCTTGCCGCAGGTGACCCCGGTCAGATCGGTGATCACCCGATAGGTGCCGGTCAAGGGACCGTTGGTGAGGAAGCCCGGCCGGACGATGGTCCAGTCCAGGCCGCTGGCCTTGATGAGCGCCTCCTGCCGGTCTTTGTCTTCATACAGGCGTTTCAGCAGCAGCGGCCAGAAGATCCGGTCATAGAAGAAGCCGCCGTAGCCCCTGCTGTCCCCGGCGCCGATGCCGGTCACCGCCAATAGGCGCCTGACCCCGTGCCGGTCCATGGCCGCCAGGACGTTACGGGTGCCCTGGGAAAAGACGGTGACCGGCTGCCAGGCCGGCGGTACGCCGATGGTGAGCAGGATGGCGTCCTGACCGGCCACTGCCTGGCTAACGTCGGCCGCCGCGAGGATATCACCCGGCAGGACCCGCAGACGTTGGTGCTGGATGGTCATCTTCTCCGGCCGCCGGGCCAGAACGGTGACTTCCTGGCCCTGGGCCAGGGCCTGTTCCACTGTTTGCCGCCCGATCCCCCGGGTGGCGCCGATGATCAGCAGCCGCATGATTCTCCTCCTGAGACAGACGGCAGTCCGGCGGCCCGGCAGCACCGCTGCCGCTGTCGGTTAGACATGGTTGCGGAGCTGCAGTTCCAGGGGATGGGGATATAGGTAGTATTGCCCCTGCAGATAGGGCTGCCGGTACTTGCGGACGTAATGGTTGATGAGGGTAATGGGCACGATGAGAGGCAGGATACCCTGGCGGTAGTGGTCAATGACCTCCAAGAGCTCCTGTTTTTCATCGGCCGACAGGTCTTGTTTGAAATACCCGAGAAGATGATATAATACGTTGGCGTTCTTTTTGATGGTGGTCTTCAGGCGCAGGCACCTGAGCAGCAGCTCCTGATAGCGGGCGGTGACTTCCGGCAGCGGCCCCTCCTTGAGATGCGCCACCAGACGCCCCATCTCCCGGTAGAGTTCGGGGCTGTGGGCCAGGAGGAGGAGCTTGTGGCGGGTGTGAAACTCGACGATCTCTTTGCGTCCTGCCCCGGCTTGCAGGGTATCCCGCCACCGTTTGAAGGTGAAGATGGCCTCAATGAAGTTCTCCCGCAGTTTGGGGTCGTGCAGGCGGCCCTCATCCTCCACGGGGAGGAGGGGGAAATGCTCCATGAAGGCCCGGGCGAAGAGGCCTACGCCTTTCTTGACGGCCATACCCTTGTCGTTGTAGACTTTCACCCGCTCCATGCCGCTGCTGGGGGAGTCGCTCTTGAAGATAAACCCGTGCAGGTTTTCGGCCTCCAACTCCCGCACCCGGCGGTGGGCCCAGCTCAGCATGCGTTCGGTAAGGTCGACGTGGGAGTGGGTGGTGATCAGGCGGGGGTGGTTGACGTCACCCACTAATCGCATGATTTCCCGGGGTACGCCCAGACCGCACTCCACCTCAGGGCAGACGGGCACAAACTCCACGTATTGGCCCAGGGTGTCGGTGATGAAGCGGTCGTGCTTATGGCCGCCGTCATAGCGGACCGGGTGGCCCAGGAGGCATTCGCTGATTCCCAGGCGGATCTTGCTCATGGGCGGATGTTCTTCCATGGCATCAATATAAAGCCTGAGTGGCGGTGCCACAAGGAAAAAGTTCCAGAGCGGCCGCGAAGGTTCGGCGCCGGCGCCCCCTCAGAGGGAGAGGAAATGGTTGCACCACGTAGACGCTTCTCCAAGGACCGTCGATTGCCATGGCTGGGCTGGTTCCTGGCCTGGCTGTGCTTCAGCACTCTGGCCTGCCAGCAGAGGGATCCCGAGGCCCAGTTCCACGCCAAACTGGATGCAGTCCTGGCCGCCGGTTGGCAGTTCTATGCCAAACACTTCATCCAGCCGGACGGCCGGGTGATCCGGCCGGAGAACGGCCACGATACGGTATCCGAAGGCCAGGCCTACACCCTCCTGCGGGCCGTGTGGAGCAACGACCAGGCCACCTTTGACCGGGTGTACCAGTGGACCGAAGCACACCTGTCCCACAAAAACCGCACCGGCCGCCATCTCTTGGCCTGGCATTTCGGCCAAGACGAGGGGGGGCGGTGGCGGGTGCTGGATGACAACAGCGCCACCGACGCAGATCTGGACTATGCCCTGGCCCTGGTCCTGGCCCACCGGCGCTGGGGCAGTCCAGCGGGAACCCTGCCCGGTTACAGAGAAAAAGCCCTGCTGGTGCGGCAGGACATCCTGGCGGCCACCACCTGCCGGGATCCCTGGGGGCGCCTCTGGCTGACGCCGGGAAATTGGGTGGCCTGCCGCCAGCCCCTGCTCCTCAACCCCTCCTATTTTGCTCCCGCCTGGTTCGAAATCTTCTACTGGCTGGACGGCGACCGCGGGTGGCTGCAGCTGGCCGACAGCAGCTACCAGGCCCTGACCCGACTCAGCCGCCGTCTGGGGGAACAGGAGGGCGTCGGCCTGGTGCCGGATTGGTGCCTGCTGCAAGACAAGGAGGTCATGGTGCCGGCCTCGGGCCGGAGCGCAGATTTCGGCTGGGAGGCCATCCGGGTGCCCTGGCGGGTCGGTCTGGCCGCCCTCTGGTTTCAGGATGAGCGGGCCGTGAAGTGGTTAAAGGAGCGGTTCCTGCCCTTTGCCCGGCAGCAGTGGCAGGAGCACGGCCGCCTGTTCGCCGTCTATACCTACGACGGCCAGCCGCTGGTGGACTATGACAGTCCGGTGCTCTATGCCAGCTTGACGGCCGCGGCCCTGGCCGCAGGCGACCGGCCCCTGGCCCGCCAGGCGGTGGAAAAGATCCTGACCTTTTATCGGGAAGACCCGGACGGCGGCTACTTTAACCGGCCCGATGATTACTATAACAACAACTGGGCCTGGTTCGGTCTGGCCACCTATCGGGGATTGGTTACCCAGAAACAATAAAGGGGAGCGTTTGGCAGAAGGCCTCCTGGCATTGCGACTGCAAAGCATCTGCGCAACGGCCTCTTCCCTCATCCCACAAGGGCGGCCTATTATTGAAGGGATTAGGGATGAGTTTTATAACGCGGGCCAGACCTATCTTGCGGTGGCCAAGCGGCAGCCAATAATCCTTCATCCCTCTTCCCTCATCCCTCTCCCCTCATCCCTCATCCCTTTTCCCTCTTCCCTATGCTAGAGGAGAGGCTTGACTGGTTGCCGAGGTGCGACCAGGTGCGACCAGGTGCGGTGGCCCGGGCGTCCAACTGCTGGGCTAAGGTTTCCGGGGTGGGGGCTGAGCCGAAGACCTGCTGCCAGATCCAGGGGCTTTCCATGCACAGATAGACGTAGACCGCCGGCGCCTGGGCGTGGAGCCATTCCCGCAGGCGGGCCAGCAGCTCGGCCCGCAGGGTCTTGAAGTAGCGCTGTTTGCCGTCCAGGGCGGTGATGAATTCCTCTTCGGCCATGGTGCTGGCCGGGAAGCGGGCCCGCAGGATGGGTTTCAAGGCCGGTAGATACCGAAACGTCCCCAGGCTGATCCAAGCAATGGCCCCACCTGGAACCGCCGTCAGGAGCCGCTCCACCACCTGCCGGTAATCATCTTCCCAGCCTGGATACCAAACGATGGGGTCGAAGTGAAAGGCCAGGCGGAAGCCGGCCTGGGCGCACTGCTGCGCGGCCGCCAGGCGGGCGGCCAGGGGAGCGGCACCGTGCTCCTCCTGCCGGATGAGGCGGGGTGGGTTCAGGGACCAGGCAAAGATGACCTGGGGGTTGGGGCCCAGGTCCAGGAGCGGCGCCACCCGGTGCCATTTGGTCTTGATTTCCAGGACGATGTTGGGCCAGGCGGTCAGGCGGCGGATGAGCTCCCGGTTCAGGCCCAAGAGCTCGTCCAGGGCCAGGCTGTCCCCGAACTCACCGGTGCCCAGGCGCCACACCCGACCGGGGTCGGCCGCGGCGCGAGCCGCCAGCTCCTCCCAGAGGTCCTCCCAATTGGTGAAGACAGTAATGGCCGGCAGGTTGAGATAGCCCTGCAGGATGCAGTAGCTGCAGTCCAGGGGGCAGTTGGTCATGACCTGCAGGGTCTGGTAGCCGCAGCAGATGTACTCCTTGGTGCCAGGGCAGGGCCGCCAGAAGGGCCCCTTCTGCCGGGCCAAGACCAAGGTTTCCTTGGCCGCGGTGATCTGGGCCGGCGTCAACGGCCCTGGGGACCGCAGGACCTCCCGGCTGGGTATGATCTCACAGGGCAGGTGCCGGAGGCGCTGCCGCACCCGCCGGGCCACCGGATCGTTGTGGGCCGCAGCTTCCAGGTAAAGGCGCTTGAGACGAAACATGGGGTTCTCTGCCCTGATTATGCCTGTCAAAGTCCCTCCTTGTCAAACCGCTGCTTGTACATTTTTTCTTCTGGAAGATTCTCCAGCAGTAAGGTAGATTCTCATCAGATCCTGGCAAGGAGGGCCCAAAAGTATGAAAAAGCTACTGATCCTGGGGCACGGCACCGGCGGCACCATTGTGGCCACCAAGATGCGCCAGCTGCTGCCCGAGCGGGAATGGAACATTACGGTCATTGACCAGGACTGGCAGCATCACTACCAGCCCGGGTGGCTTTTCATCCCGTTCGGCATTTACACCAAGGAGGACTGCGTCAAACCCAAGACCAAGTATGTGCCGCCGGGAGTCAATTTCGTCCTGGATGAAATCCAGGGCGTGGATCCGGCCAAAAAGCAGGTGAAAACCAAGCAATACACCTTCCCCTATGATTGGCTGGTCATCGCCACGGGTTGCCGCATCGTGCCGGAGGAGGTGGAGGGCCTGGCCGGGGCCGGTTGGGGCAGAGACATCCACAATTTCTATACCCTGGACGGCGCCCTGGCCTTGGGCGACAAGTTGAAATATTTTGACCGAGGCCGGGTCGTCTTGAATATCGCCGAACTGCCCTTCAAATGTCCGGTGGCACCTCTGGAATTCGTCTTCATGGCCGACTGGTTCTTCACCATCAACGGCGTCCGGGAGCACGTGGAGATCGAGTTGGTCACCCCCCTACCCGGGGCCTTCACCAAACCCAAGGCCGCGGAAATCTTGGGCCAGATCTGCGAAGAGAAAAATATCAAGGTAACCACCAACTTCCAGCTTGCGTCCGTAGACCCGGAAAAACGCCTCCTCACGGCCTATGACTGCCGGGAAGTACCCTACGATCTGTTGGTCTCCATCCCGCCCAATTTCGGGGCCCGCTATATCCTGGACAGTGACTTGGGCGATCCCATGGGCTATATGGATACTGACCATCACACCCTGAAAGCCAAACAGTTTGATTATATCTATGTGATCGGCGATGCGGCCAACCTGCCCACCTCCAAGGCCGGGTCGGTGGCGCACTATGAAGCGGAGGTCTTGACGGATAATCTGAAACGGGAAATCGACGGCCAGCCGCCTCGGCCGGACTATGATGGTCATGCCACCTGTTATGTGGTCACCGGGTATGAGAAGGGGACGCTGCTGGATTTCAATTTCAAGGTGGAACCCTTGCCGGGAAAGTTCCCCTTCCCCGGATTAGGTCCCTTTGATCTTCTGGGGATAAGTTTCACCAATTATGTGGGCAAGATGATGTTCCGTTGGGTCTATTACAACCTGATGCTCAAAGGCAGCCACCTGCCCTTGGAGAGCCAGTTTGTCATGGCCGGCAAGGTGCGGGGTATTCTCTCGCCCGATCTTGAGCTGCCCCTGCGGCAAAGGAGTCGGACATGTCCGGTGAAGACCTGATCCTGGCGCGGCTGGAGGCGATTGAGGCCAAGCTGGACCGGGTCGCAGCCCTGGAGCAGCGCCTGGAAGAGTTTGCCCGCCCCTGGGACAGCCTGGCCGATTTGGGCCGGGACGCCGGCCTCCTGGTCGGTCCGGCGGCCAAGCTGCTCACCGAAGAGCTGGCGGAGGTGGAAACCGGCTTTCAGTTGGAAGATGTCCTGGCCCTGCTGAAACGTCTGCTCCTCAGCTTCCGCCACCTATCCTGGGCCCTGGAACAGCTGGAGAACCTCATCGACTGGTGGCAAGATCTGGAGCCCCTCCTGCGGGTGGCGGTGCCCCACCTGATCGACAAGCTGGACGAACTGGAGGAGCAGGGCATCTTCCGGATCAACAAGGCCATGTTGGGCATGTATGCCAAACTGGCCGCCACCTACACCGCTGAAGATATCGACGCCATCGGCGACGGCTTTGTGCGCATGCACGGGCTGATCAAAAAGCTGGCTGAGCCGGAGATGATTGATTTCTTGGAGGCGTTCAGCAACCTGCCGGCTCACATCAAGTTGGACCAGGTCAAGCCCATCAGCCCCCTCAAACTCATGTCGGCCATGTTGACCCAGGATGCCCGCCGCGGCTTGGGCGTGGCCGTGGAGATGACCAAGGCGTTGGGGAGATTGCCGGAGGACGCAAAGTCCTCATGATCGGGGCAGGAGTGCCTGCCGCCACCCCACCACCCCCTTGCCCGGCGGGGTGGATCGTGGTAGCATGGACCAGGGGCTGGTGACGCAGGCGGCCCCGGCCGGCGGCTGACAGGAGGTGGAAAAACTCCCGGCCATAGTTGAAGGTGGGAGGATGTCCCTATGTTTCAGCTTTGGGCGCAGCCCAAAGCGGCCGTTGGGGTTGGGGGAGCGACTGTCTTAAAAGTCAAGCAAAATGTTGGGCTGGTGATAAAAATTTTTCCCAGCAATGATGAGACAGTATT
>FWPV01010432.1_pt1 | contig 15207 bp, 12 predicted proteins | sample 2228371 | NCBI WGS metagenome assembly FWPV01 (sample SAMEA103939776, study PRJEB20133) | metagenome | reverse complement strand
CCTGCTGCTTTGAAAGTCTCCTTCATGAGGGATTTGCGCTTTATTCTGGCGATATCCTCGTTTCGCAGTCCCGGGATGTTGAAATCCGTTCGTAATTGCGCTTCGGTTTCCAGCCAGTATTCATTATGGGAATCTATCCGGTCGATTTTCCCATACTGGTGGGTAAAGTATCCCATGGCGCGTAGAAGCTCATCGTAATTATGCATGTCATTGACGCGATAGTATTCAGCCAAGGAGGACTTTAGTTCAAGGCGCAATAACTCATAAGGCTCATCCGCCAAGCCCAAGACGTTAACCCCCAGATGGTACAAATGAACACCGAAAAGATAGTAATTGGGAGGGAAATGAGGCGAGAGGAAGACGAAATTCATCTATTTACTCCAAAATTTAATAGTGATCAATAAGCCCAATTTATACAGCACAATTCCCAATAAATCAACTCGAATTTTGGTATAAATGTTGGCAACCCTGGTTGTCCAAATCGAAACCAGATTTCTCTCAGAGATTAATTCAGATATGATAAATCCCCTTTCCGGACAAGCGTATCCCTTGATATAATAAATTTGTTATTCTTCTCACTTTTGGAGGCATTATGTCCCAGGTTATCAAGTTTGGAACAGATGGGTGGCGAGGGCGGATCGCTGAAGATTACACATTTGACAATGTGCGTCGCTGCGCCCAGGGTTTTTCAAACTATATCCTTTCCAATGGCAATAAAGATGAATGGGTTGTAGTTGGTTACGATAAACGCTTCCAGTCCGAGTATTTTGGCGCTGCAGTAGCTGAGGTGCTTGCCGGGAATGGTCTCAGGGTCTTCCTCACCCAGGAAGCCACTCCAACGCCGGTTATCTCATTTTCGGTGGTTAATAAACAAGCTATTGGTGCGGTGAACATCACCGCTTCTCACAATCCCCCTGTTGATAATGGTTTCAAGGTGAGGAATGAGTTTGGCGGCGCAATCGATCCTGAGAGGTTGGTTCAGATTGAGTCGTTGATCCCGCCTTCAGTGGACGAGGTTAAGCGGCTTGACTTGAACGAAGCAATCAATCAGGGCAGGGTAGTTTATTTCGATCCAGCCCCAGCTTATATTGAGCAAATTCGAAGCCTGATAGACCTTGAGCCGATCAAGCAAGCTGGATTAAAGATTCTGGTAGATACGATGTGGGGGAATGGAGCTGGTTGGTTTACCCGTCTCCTGTCTGGAGGTAAAACAGAGATCACTGAAATTCATAATGTTCGCAATCCGATATTCCCGGAGATGAGTCGCCCCGAACCGATACCCCCAAACGTCAATGCAGGCTTACGAGAGACGGTGGCTAGAAAAGCCGATGTACTGGTTGTCACTGATGGCGACGCGGACCGATTGGGTTTCGGCGACGAGAAAGGAACGTTCATTGACCAGCTTCGGGTCTTTGGTCTCCTGGCATATTATTTCCTCGAAGTCAAGCGGATGCGGGGTCCTATCGTAAAAACCCTTTCAACGACGACGATGCTTAACAAGCTCGGAAAAATCTATAATGTGCCGGTGTACGAGACAGGAGTGGGATTTAAATATGTGGCGCCAAAGATGCTGGAAACCCATGCGATGATTGGCGGCGAGGAATCGGGTGGGTATGCATTCCACGGTCATGTGCCTGAGCGCGATGGCATTTTAGCCGGGCTTTATCTGTTGGATATGATGGTGCAGTTGGGCAAAAAACCTTCTGAACTGATTGATTTGTTATTTGCGAAAGTGGGCGCTCACTATTATGAGCGCATTGACAGGACATTTAGCGGCGATCGAAGCGCACGGGAACAAAAAATCCTTTCGGCAAAGCCGGCAATGATTGGCGGTTTGAAGGTCACCGGTTTGGATACAACCGATGGGTACAAATTTAATCTTGAAGATGGCGGATGGCTCTTGATTCGCTTTTCAGGAACCGAGCCTATCATCCGCGTCTATACCGAAACGACCTATCAAGAGCGAGTTCAAGCGATACTTGACGATGGCTTGCGTGTAGCAGGGTTGATATAGTTGACGACACTGATAGACACCCATTGCCACCTGGACTTTAACAGTTTTGATCCAGATCGGGAGGCGGTTCTGCAACGTGCCTGGGAAACAGGTGTTACTCGAATTCTGGTTCCTGGTATTGATTTGTCTTCAAGCAGGAAGGCTTTGGAACTGGCGCAAGAACACCCGCAACTCTTTGCCGCTGTGGGTGTTCACCCGAATGATGCCCAGACCTGGCAGGAAACTGCTGCTGAGGAATTGATTGAACTGGCAAGCCACCCCAAGGTGATCGCGATTGGCGAAATTGGTCTGGATTATTACCGAGATTATTCGCCAAAGGACCTCCAACTTCAAGTTTTCACCAGTCAGCTAGAGGTGGCGAAAGAATTAAAATTACCGGTGGTGATCCACAACCGTCTCGCTTCAAAAGACCTTCTTAACGCACTCCAGGAGTGGAAGGATGATTTAATAAAATCAAATTCGCCTCTTGCGAACAGACCCGGAGTATTACATTCGTTTTCTGACAATTTGGATGTTGCCATAATGGCGATAGAGCTGGGTTTTTACATCGGATTTACCGGACCGATCACTTATAAGAGTGCAGAAGAATTACGACGGGTGGCTGCTGGTGTAACATTAGAGAAAATTTTGATTGAGACCGATGCCCCCTTTTTGGCTCCTCAGCCAAAAAGGGGGATGCGCAATGAACCTGCTTTTGTTTATTTTGTGGCGGAGAAGCTGGCTGAAATCCATCAACGCCCTGTTGATGAAGTGGCTGAGCAAATAAAAGTCAATGCTGAAACGCTCCTTAGATGGTGAGACATTCATTGATACAGGTGAACTTCTTAAACCCCATTCAAGAACATTTGCTCCAGGTGGAGCAAATCATGCTTGCTCAGGCTGATAAACACCATCCAGACCTGGGGAATGCATTGGAACATTTATTATCCTCCGGCGGAAAACGCATTCGACCTGCGGTTGCTCTATTAACCGGCGGTATGCTTGGAGCTGATTTTGAGCGTCTATTAATATTGGGCGCGGCGATCGAGTTGCTCCACACTGCCACTCTGGTTCATGACGACCTGATTGATGGCGCGCTCTTGCGTCGCGGGATTACCACTTTAAATGCACAGTGGTCTCCTGCGGCGACAGTATTAACCGGTGATTTTATCTTCGCCCAGGCGGCAAAACTTGCCGCTGAGACGAATTCTGTACCGGTGATGCGCCTGTTCGCCGAAACTCTGGCGACGATTGTGAATGGTGAAATAACTCAGTTGTTCACCAGCCGTGGAGTGGCAAGCAAGGACGATTACCTGCGAAGGATTTATGCGAAGACCGCTTCGATGTTTGAGTTGGCGACTGCGGCTGCGGCGCTATTAAGCCCTACGGATATGGTCTCTGTGGCTCAGGTGCGTAATTTTGGTTATGATATTGGCATGGCATTCCAAATTGTGGACGACATTCTAGATTTCACCGGCGAGCAATCCACCATCGGCAAACCGGTTGGAAGTGACCTGCGACAGGGATTATTTACTTTACCGGCTTTGTTATATTTTGAGGCTAACCCGGATGATCCTGATGTCGTGTGGATACAGGCGGGGAACATCTCATCACAGGCGCGCCTTGACCGTTTGGTTAGCTCGATTCGTTCCAGCGGCGCAATTGACCAATCTCTGGATGAAGCGCGTCGTTTTGTGGATTGTAGCCTTGAAATCTTGAGCAGTTTTCCAGAGTGTGAAGAAAAAGGCGCATTAATTGAGCTCAGCAACTACATTGTCAACAGGAGCATCTAGATTATTGCCAAAATTACGATGAATCTCGGTCCTATCGAGTTGGTTGACAAAATTCAGCGCCCGTAGTAATATCGTGGCGCTTCTATTAGGGTAATGAAAGAGAAAACCCGGCGAGGTAGCTCAGTTGGCAGAGCAGCGAGCTCATAATTCGCGGGTCGTGGGTTCAACTCCCACCCTCGCCACCTTCCCCCGATCAATATCTGGGGGATTTTTTTATTCGGAAGCCAATATTACGATTGGGTTTATGGGGTTGATTTCCACCACTCTCTGAAGATTGCCCAGATAATCCCAATCAAGACGCCAAGCATCCCGGCAATGGCTGCTTTCTGCAGCAAGCCAGATGACTCTGGGGTTAGCGGAGGAATTGCCGGGCTGGCGAGGTTTATCTGGTTGCTGGTCAGGGCGGCGTTCTTTATTTCGGTTTCCTTCTGCACCAAAGCCTGGTATGCTCGTTGTTTAAGGTCTCGATTATCGGTAAGCTCTTTTTCTTTGGATTTTACTTTTTCTATCTCAGTTGCCAATTCTTGTAATCTGGCAGCTATGTTGTCAATCGGTTTGTCAGGAGAGACTTCCGTTTCGACAACTTCTTCGCTTAAGCTCTGTATGGCGCTTTCGGTTCGAGTAATTTCGTCTTGCAATAGTTTACTCAATGCCTCAATATCTGCCACGTAATCTGCTGCACCATCTTTGTTGTTGTTCGTCCCGTCGATCTGAAGGTTCAGTACCAGATCCACCGGTTGGGATATGTTGGCTATGTTAGGGAAGGTGATTTCCGGTTGCTGAGATAGATCGGCTCCGCTGGGTGGTAACGATTGGTTGGCAGATGTCGTAGTGCGTTGTATCCCCAACGCCCGCATCCGGGCAAGAATGACCGCCAGAGCATCACCTTGCGCACCAGCGGTTGAGCGTGCGCCGCCCTCGAGTTGTTTGATCAATGCCTCGGTTTGGAATGACAACTCTTGCATCGTTTGTTTTCTTTTGATAAGCTGCTCCATCTGGACAGCTTTGTCAGAACCCAGTAAGTTAAGCATCGAATGCAATTCGTTATATTTTTGTTCGAGCGATTTCAATGGGTTTTGAGCAATAAACGCCTCCAGTTCTGCCTGGGCGGTTTCATAATCTGATTTCGCTGTGGTTAACTGTTGTTGGATTTCAATTAATGGTTGTTCCCCGCTATAAGCTGTATTGATCGTCTCGACAATTCTATTTGCCCAGGCATTGGTGATCTCTGCAGCCAGCTCGGGATCTTCGGCGGAGGCGCTGACGATGATGCTGTCGCCTTTGCTCTCGATACTCAAACGATCTTTCAATGCGTCAATCGTCTGCATTTTTTCAGGGAGTTTTTCGCTCAGGGTAGCGATGGTTTGTTGAATAATCGCGTCGCTTTCTGCAATGGTGAGTATGGCATCCATCCGAGAGCGCGAATCCACCGGTTCATTCACGGTTGGAAATTGCTGAGCGAGGGAGAGCACTGGTCGACTGCGGGTCAATAACAGTGTGGCTTTAGAGCTATAGAGGTCGGGTTGAGTTTGGGTGTAGATGGTTACGATTGCGGTCATTAAGACCGCCAGCAGGAAGATCCACCATTTGTATTTCCAGATGGTCAAAAGATACGGTCGTAAATCTATGGTGTCGTCGTCAACTGTCATGTAGAAAAAGTTCTCCTATTGGTTATCGCACTAAAACCTTCTTCTCGCCAGCGAGGTTCCAGGCGTCATCTCACATTCATTAATTCCGGCTTATTATAACCACCCCAATTCATTTCAGGGTGAGGTTTATTAGAAGGCTCCTTCGCCACGCAAAATAACCCAGAGGGTCTTGAGCAGGATTTGAATATCCAGAAGAATCGAGTAGTTTTCGATGTAGTACAGGTCATCGCTTGTGTTGAGATGCATGGGTTTATCGCTGCGACCGTTGACCTGCCACCAACCGGTGATCCCCTGGGGGACGGCAAACCGTTTATATTGCCACAGTTCGTAATTTTGAACCAGATAGGGAAGCTCCGGTCTGGGACCAACCAGGCTCATTTCCCCTCTCAGGATGTTGAAGAGCTGAGGCAATTCGTCCAGGCTGGTTCTACGCAGGATTTTTCCGATACGAGTCACTCGGGGATCATCCGGAACCTTATGGATGAGACGTCCTTGTTCGTCATAACGTTCAACGAGGTGGCGTTGTTCTTCGGCGTTAATCCGCATGGTTCGGAATTTCAGCATATCAAATAATTTTCCGTTTTCGCCAACTCGTTTTTGCCGAAACAGTATCGGTCCCGGACCTTCCATGCGTATGGCGATACTGATGATCGCCATCAAAACCAGGCAAAATGGTAATATCAACAATGTGACGATTAAGTCGAAGATTCGTTTGGTAAGGCGTTGATATTCGCTCAGGGCTGGGGCGCGCAATCCCAAAAGTGGCAAGCCGGCGAATTCTTCTATTGAAGTCTTGTAGAGAGCCAGCTCGAAGTAGTCAGGGATCATCCAAACTTTGACAGGCAGGGTGTATAACTCGGATATCAGCCGGAATACTCTGCTGAAAGCGCGGGGAGGTAGAGCGATAACGACATCATCTATTTTCCTTTCCAAGACGATTTGACGGATCTCATCCAGGGAACCGAGAATATCCGGGTTTTTCTCCCGCTTGGACTGGTCGTCATCCAGAAATCCGACCAGGTTGAAACCCAAAATCTGATATCCCTTGATCTGTTTCTCTACCTCGCGCCCCAGGTTGCCTGCTCCGATGATGAGGACATTGCGTTGTTGAGCCCCTTTGATTACCCCCAATTTATATGCGATCCTGTATAGAATCCGCCAGACGAGCAAGAAGCTGAATGCAAAGATCGCGAAGTTGATAAATAGTACGCGCGAGAGATCGCGGTAGCTCAGGTACATTAACCCCGCCAGGGTGGTGATGCCAAGAACAGACCCAATAGAAAGGCTGGCTAGCTCTTTCCAAAAACGTATATTTCGGTGCCCATCATACAAAGAGGCATAGAATAGCGTTAAAACCCAAACGATTGAGAAGAGCGGATACAGTATAAATGGGATTTGAAATGGTCTGGGTATTTCTGCAACCAGAGGCAGGCTGCTCAATGATGGACGGATCAGCACCGCCAGAAAAAGCGCCAGGCTGATTAAGATCGCATCCAAACAGATGCTGAAGATCGCGAAATCAACAGAAAATCTACGTAACATTTTGAGAATTACCGGCGAGGATAGTAACCCAAACGCTGTTTTACCACATTGTAATAAAAAATTGGAATGCCAATGAGGTAACGTTTCCACAATCTACCAGGCTCAATCACCAATCGCCCCAGCCATTCCAATCCGTGATCGGTAAGCCAACGCGGCGCACGCGGGGTCGTCCCTGCCAGATAATCTATCGCCGCGCCCATTGGAATGGCAACTCTGCAATGCAATCTATCCCAATTTTCCATCAGCCATTTTTCCTGGAGAGGCATCCCAAAACCAAGCGCCAGGATGTCCGGATTGGCTTGGTTAATCATTTCGATTACCCGTTGGTTTTCGCTGCTTTGCATTTCCTTATTGAAATATCCATGATATGTCCCCAAAATCTTGAGCCCTGGCGTTTTTATTTGGAGATTTTCTGCTGCTTTTTCGGCGACACCTGGTTTCGCTCCCAGGATGAAAATGCTATGACCGGTTTGATTGCAATGCGCAGCCAGCTCTGGAAACCAATCTGGGATGGTGTACCGGTCGGGGAGAGAGACCCCCAGGATACGGGCTGCTAGCCTTAACCCATATCCATCACAATATGTCATATCCGCTCGATTCAGGAATGTCTTAAACCATGGGAGATTTTGGGCGAGATTGATTGCATGGATATTTATGTATTGGATGATTACTTTTTGGTTTGCAGTGATTGATTGAGCAATGAATTCAATCAACTCCGGGAGAGATTGAACGCCGGTTTTTACGCCTAAGATTTCGATGATCCGCTTATTTGCCATGCCCATGAGTATCTGTCCCGGCATGAACCATGCTCAGCGCGATAGCGAAACCCCATATCCCCCAGAGGATGGGAGCGGGTTTCACCATGCCCCAAACGACGGAATCCGAAAGCCCATTAACGACCACTGCGACCTGGCTGGCTGACAACCCTGCGGCAAAACCAAGCCACCATCTGCGTTCGGTTGGGGAAGCATCTGCATTACTGCGATATGAAAAATAGACCATTACTGAAGAGGTAACAACGATGAAAAATACCGAGAGCCATGAGATCAGCCCGGGAATGCCGAGATCGACCGCAATCTGTAAGAATAAATTATGGGCATGAGGCACACTGCCAGGAGCGTTGATAAAGAAGGGGTAGATTGAATCCACCATCTGACCGTACAATCCCATCCCGATGCCGGTAAAGGGAAAATCATTGATCATGACGATGGCGCGAGACCAGATCTCAACCCTTCCGCTGAGTTTTTCAGGGCTATCGGTCCAGATCGTTTGGGGATTGACAAGATTGGTCGAGTTCAGGAGAAAAATGAGTATAAATCCCAATGCAGCGAGAGCCAGCACCGCGAATATCCCGCGTTTCCACCGTTGAATGATCAACAAGCTCATTGCACAGATGAATGCCAGCAAGGAACCTCGAGTTTGAGAAATCACTAGGACAAAGAAAATAAAAATCACGATGAATGAGATCGTGATGCGGCGCAATAATGATCCTTCCTTCCAGGTGAAGAGGGGGATAGCGATGATGATTGGCAATAAAATGACGAGATTATATGCCAGCACACTCGGGTGGATGGTGTCGGGACTGATGATTGGTAGCTTCTGGTAAAAAGTGTTGGGGATGAGCGGCAGCTTATCGGTAATCCAGCGGGTATTGATTAAACCAAAAAGAGCGAGTAAAAAGCCAAAAATGCTGATGATCGGATGCAAACTCTTAAGTTTGGCGAATGTTCTACCCCAGTTGACGATGGCGTAGAAGAATCCGATACCGATAAATAGCCGTAGGACTTGAGGGAGTGTGGTTTGAGGTAAGGCGGTGACAATCAGGGTGAGGCAACTCATGAGCACCAGCCCGCTGATCCCCCAGTCAACCGGCGTATGGGTGAATTTTCGGTATGTAAGAACCCGAATCACGAACAAAACCCCAATCACCATTGCTGCCGGGAGCAATAAGCGCTCACTGACAAAGGTGGCTGCCACGCAGCCACCGGTGATCCAAAGTTCTGATTGTACTAGCTTATCGAGAAGACCGTTATGATTGTTTTTCATCGAGTGGATGCACCTGATAGCTGGACAGTGCATCTTTAGCGGACATTTATCATCTCCGCTAGCGCTTTGGCAATGCTGGCTGCAACGATATCAATCTGCTCATCGGTCAAGGCAGGGTGCATGGGCAGTGAGAGCCCTGTCTTTGCTGAAAGTTCGGCTTTTGGAAAGCTTCCAGATGGGTATCCTAAATGAGCATACGCTCGCTGTAAGTGAAGAGGGATCGGATAGTGAAGCCCGGTTCCAATGCCCTGGGCGTTTAGTTCTTCACGTAGCATCTCGCGCTGATCGGAGCGAATCACGTAGAGATGATAAACATGTTCGCAATTTTCCGGCTCAAAGGGTAATTCGAGGGGCAGTTCTGCCAATACCTCCTGATATCGCCTGGCGGCTCGTCTGCGAGAAGCATTCCATTCATCGAGCTTTCTCAATTTTGCCGATAGTATGGCTGCCTGTATTGTATCCAACCTCGAATTCCAGCCCTCGGCGGTAATATGGATGTATTTTTCGCTCTGTCCATGATCTCGCAGCCAACGTATCTTTTGCGCCACTTCAGGGTCGTTTGTGACCACTGCCCCGCCGTCTCCCATGGCGCCCAGGTTCTTGCCGGGATAAAAACTGAAGCCGGCAGCTTTTCCCATCGTTCCTGCCCGTTTCCACTCGCCATTGAGCAAATACCTGGCGCCGTGCCCCTGGCAGGCATCTTCGATAACAATGAGATTATATTTTTCTGCCAAAGCCAGTATGGGTTGCATATCTGCGGGTAGCCCATACAGGTGGACCGGCAGCAAGGCGGATATAATCCTTTGGCTCTTGAGGTGACACAGACGACCATCATCTTCCACAGTGCACTCGTACTCCAAGAATTGTTGGAGATCGTTGACGTCTATATTCGCCGTCCGCAAATCAATGTCAACGAATAAGGGGTATGCTCCCGCGCGGGTGATCGCCTCGACGGTTGCAATGAACGTATTTGGCACAGTGATTACCGCTTCCCCTGGCTTGACGCCGCACGCTACAAGACTCAACCATAAGGCATCGGTGCCATTCGCCACGCCAATCGTCTCTGCCGCATTTAAATATTGAGAAAATTCCTGCTCGAATTTATCGAGATAACTACCTCCAATAAAGCTCGAGCGGTCAATGATGTCCTTAATCGCTGCTTCGATCTCAGACCGGATAACTTCATGTTGGGCGCGTAAATCTACGAAGGGGATTTTATTTGGCATTGTGTTACCTCATTGATGAATTAGGGGTTAATATTCCACGCGCAACTCGACACCGCCATTGAGCAGTGATCGTTGCGCCGTTTCCAGGATTTTCAAGACGATCAGTCCATCTGCGCCATCGCTGCGCGGCGTGGAATTGGTCTGGATGCATTTGATAAAGTGGTCGCATTCCGCTCGGAGTGGCTCGATCCAGTTGATGGAATAAACCTTCTCCTCCCCATGCCGGTAGGATGCCCTGAACTCTGTCTCGGTGATGGAATAAGGAGGCACTTCGACCCCTTTATCGAACACGACAACTTTATCATCGGCTATATCGTCATAGACCAGCATTTTTCGACTTCCCACCACAGTCAGGGTGCGTTGTTTCACGGGGTCAAGCCAGCTCAGGTGTAAATTCGCCATCACGCCATCAGGGAAATGCAGATTGATATACGCCACCTCGTGCAGATTTCGAACTTTATTGACGAATACTGCCCCACGTGCGCTGACCTTGACCGGATTCTCTCCCAGGATGAAGCGGATGATAGAAATATCGTGAGGAGCTAAGTCCCACATGACGTTAATATCTGGCTGAAGAAGCCCCAGGTTTGCACGGGTTGAGTTCAGGTAGTAGATATTGCCTAGCTCGCCGGATTGGACGATATCCCGCACCGCTTCAACCGCCGGATTGTACTCAAAAGTGTGTCCCACCATCAAGACAAGATTTTTTTGGCGCGCCAGGTCAATCAAATCCTGAGCATGCTCTGAGTGGGCGGTGATGGGTTTTTCTATCAGGACGTGTTTCCCCGATAATAAAGCCTCTTTCGCCAGAGGGTAGTGAGTGTTCACCGGCGTGGCGATCACGATCGCATCCAGATCGCCCAGGATGAGATCTTTGTAATTACGGGTTGTGATGACGGATGGATAGAGTTTCTTAATTTCTTGCAGACGATCTTCGCGTAGATCAGAGACCATCATCAAATCGGAATCTGGAAGATCGTTGAAATTGCGCGCCAGTTTGGGTCCCCAATAGCCACAGCCGATTACACCTACTTTCACGTGCTTTCTTGGATTGGATTTTTCGTTCGGTATTGTGGACATAGGTCATTTTCCGTGGATGTCATCAGCGATAGTTTGCTGACTGAGGCTGCGTAATTTACGAGCCGGATTACCGACGACAATCGTGTAGGGTTCGACATCCCGCGTCACCACGCTCCCGGCTCCCACGATAGCCCCTTCACCAATGGTGACGCCGCATAAAATCGTAGCGTTGCTGCCAATGGATGCGCCGCGTTTAACGCAGGTTGGAATAACCTGCCAATCCTCTTCGGTCTGCAAACTTCCATCTGGGTTTGCTGCGCGTGGATATTTATCATTGATAAACATCACCCCGTGACCGATGAATACAAAATCCTCGATGGTCACCCCTTCACAGATAAAGCTGTGACTGGAGATTTTGACTCTCTTACCGACCTTTACCCCCTTTTGAATTTCGACAAATGTACCGATTTTCGTTTCATCCCCTATTTCGCATCCATATAAGTTGACAAAAGCATAGATTTTAACATCTTTCCCCAGCCTGACATCCGGGGCAATTCTCACGGTAGGGTTGTTATCCATAAAATGTTGGGCATTCTCCTCGTTTAATTTATTTTGTTATCCCGCCCCACGAGCCTGGATGACCGCGCGTGGCGTCTGGAGGAGCAGGCGGATATCCAGCCAGATGGACTGATGTTCAATATACTCCAGATCCATTCGCACCATTTCGTCGAAACTGACGCGATTCCGTCCTTTTACCTGCCAGAGACCGGTAATGCCAGGAGGCACTTCAAAGCGGCGTTTGTGCCAGTCCTGGTACAGATCCACCTCGTATAACAGGGGTGGGCGAGGTCCAACCAGGCTCATTTCCCCCCGAAAGACATTGATCAGTTGAGGCAGTTCATCCAGGCTGGTCTTGCGAATGAATTTTCCCACCCGGGTGATGCGGGGATCGTTTTCCATTTTCAGGCTGCCAGATTCGTCTCCCTTATCCTCCGGGCTGATGTTTTCTTTGATCAGCCAGGTGACATACGCCTTGTGGATTTCAGGATCGGCGTCGGTATGCATGGACCTGAATTTATACATTTGAAATTGGCGACCAAATTCGCCAATGCGGGATTGTTTGTAGAATACGGGTCCGGGGGAGTCGAGTTTGATCAGAATGGCGATAATGATGAAAACCGGGGCGAGCAAAATCAAGCCAAAGGTGACGGCTACCAAATCAAAGGCGCGTTTGATCGCCCGTTGCCAGCCGTGAATCCCTGGCTGACCCAGGCTGATCACCGGTATCCCACTGAAACCATCCAACGAAGCTCCAGGGAAGGAAAGCGCAAAGAGATCGGGGATTACATGCACCCCAACACCCAAGGATTGGATCTGTTTGCAAATCTCCACCAGACGTTTGTGGGCGCGCAAGGGCAGGGCGACCACCGCATCCTGGACGTTATGGGATTGAATGATTTCGGCAGCCATGTCGAGATTGCCTAATACAGGCAACCCTTCAAATTCCTGCCCCAATTTCTTGGGATTGTCATCCAGATACCCGATTAGATCAAGCTCTGCATGACCATACCTCTTGAGCTTTGCGGCAGCGCTGGTACCTACCGGTCCCGCCCCGATGATTAACACCGACCGTCTTGGACGATGTCTTTGGTGGGTCTGAAGCCAGCGGATTGTCCCCCACGTCAGGCGATAGCTTACCAACAGCAACGCGTCCAGGATGAAGAAGATGAGAATTAGGACCCGCGGGGTCTCACGGTAACTGAAATACAGCACGCCTGCCAGGGTTAGCGTTGAAATGCAGACGGCTAAAAATACATTGACCAGTTCAGCCATCAACGTCGGGTTGCGACGACCATCATAAACAGAAAAAACCACCAAAAAGAATGGCCAGATGATAGCCACCAGCAGAAATACGGGGGGAGGTAACAGTTCGCTGAGAGGGGGGTCCCTCCAGAAGTTGTAGAGCTGAATCTGGAGCAGTTTCATCAGGTTGGTGATTGGCTCTGGCAGGCGACCAATTTCGGCGCGCAGATAGATCGCTAACAACAGCATGAGCAGGGTTCCTGCCCAGTCTAAGGTGAAAAAGGTAATGATGCGAGTGGTACTGAAGCGGCGTAACATAGGGTTACTTTATCGGTTAGGGGTGGGTGTGGTTTCTGATAGATCTTTCATCAATTTGATGTATTGACCTTTCATGAATTCCCACTTTATCGGGGCGTATTCTCTCTCCGCTTGCTTGACAAGAGATTGGCGTAGCTCGATATTATCATGAAGTTCGATAATTTTCCTCGCCAAATCATCATCATTTTCAGGCTCAAAGAACGCCAGCGCATCATCGGTGAAGTAGTGGGAGATAGCTTTCAAACGTGATGCAATCACTGGCTTCTTCATGATGATGTATTCCGGCAGTTTATTTGAGAAAGAAAGGTCCAGGAATACATCTTTGCGCGTGGGCAATATCCCCACCGTGCATTTTGCCAGATACGAGGGTATTGCCTGTTGAGGCATCACCCCGATAAATTTTACTCTATCTTTCAATGATAATTGCTGGGTAAGCCCGATCAATTCATCTTTTTCTGGTCCATCTCCAATAATCCAAAGCTCAGCATCTGGTAGCAAATCTTTTACTTTCCCGAGGGCGCGTACCGCAATGTCTAATCCATAGATGCGAGTGATTGTTCCATGATACATCAGTACAAATGAAGGATCCGATGTTGATGATTGGGCAATCCTGGAATTTTGGAACAACGCTTCGTCCGCAGAATTCATGATGATGGTGACTTTGTTGGGATTTAATCCCCGGCTGACCAGCACCTGTCGGATGGGTTCGTTAATGGTGAGAATATGGTTAGCAAACCAGATGCTGGCTTTTTCTTGCCATTTCAGGAGGCGAATCATCCAATGCTTTTCTAGTACTTGATATTTGGAGATGTAAAACTCCGGCATCACCTCGTGCATATCCAGCACGATCTTTGATCCGAATATTTTGGGGATAATGGTGGCAAAGACCAGGAAATCGGGCAAGGTGCATACCTGGACAATGTCATATCGTTGTTTCAAAGTTCTTATCCCCAACCATAAGCCTGCCAGGATGAAAAACAAGAAGTATTCGAGAAGGTAATTCCATTTTCCCCCACGAAGCTTACTGACTTTAAGGGTATGGACCTGAACACCATTGAGTTGATAGCTCTGATGCGATTGGGAGGCGGCGCGTAAGCCGAGCACATCCACTGCAAAGCCGGCTTGGACAAGGGCTTCCGCTTCACGCCTGACGCGGGGGTCGGTATCGTAGTAATTTTGAACAACGATGCAAATACTTCTCATCTGAACCTATTAATAAAATTTATTCCTTATGCTACTAGAACAATTACACTCACATAATTGGGTCATAGTTTAAGTCTTTTCTCCTCGAAATCTCACAAGGGTATGAATGAGTTAGCATATAAAAGATAAGGATTGCGAGGTATCCTCCATTTATTGCACTAAAAGCTATGTGTCCAGCTACTGAAGAGATTAATAACCAGACAATAACGAAGAGGAAGTGAGTTAATCTGAACGGACTTTTGAACGGTGAGAGGGTTTTTATATACAAATAATAGAAACCCAATCCCCCGATTAAACCCAAACGGATAAACAAATCGATTAAATCTGATTCTGTTGGGTAGGAGGCAATATCATGACCGCCGAATAAATAATTGATGATATTAAAATTAGGTAATTGCTTAGAAACAAATTCTTGAATTTTGATTTGACGACCTGAAGCAATAATATCAAATGTTGTGTAATTAAAATTAGTTATATAGGATGAATAATAATTGATTGTTGGTTTGATTTGGGTAAGAATATAATCAAGTTGGGAGATAGTAGATAACATAATAACTAATAATAGGGCGGAAGCTAAAAGATATTTTTTATTCATTTTCTTCAACATAACTCCT
>FWPV01008296.1_pt1 | contig 15207 bp, 11 predicted proteins | sample 2228371 | NCBI WGS metagenome assembly FWPV01 (sample SAMEA103939776, study PRJEB20133) | metagenome | reverse complement strand
GTTCCGTAATGAATCGGAATAACCCGCTTGGTTTTAATAAACTCGACGGCTTTAACAGCCGAAGGAACACCCATCGTGTACCGGTCCCCAATGGGTAGGAAAGAGAGGTCGGGCTCAAAAAATTCGCCAACAAGCTTCATATCATGGGTCAGGCCGGTATCGCCAGCATGGTAAATGCGTCGACCATCCATTTCCACGACCACGCCCGCAGCTGCACCTTTTTCGGCGGAATGAAGCGCAGGCACCATGTGAATCTTTATTTTCTTCACCTCCACGGTTCCTCCGATATTCATTCCTTCGGCCGGAATTCCCTGGGCTTGTGCTTCCACAGCAATTTCATGAATGGCCACGATAGTGGCGCCGGTACGATGGGCAATAGCAAAGGCATCTCCGCGATGATCACCATGGTCATGCGTGATGACGATTACATCAGCCTGGTCAATTTCTTCTGCCCGGACAGCGGCCGCGGGGTTGCCCGTAAGAAAAGGGTCGATGATGACGGTTTGGGAACCTTTAATCATGACCGCCGCATGGCCCAGCCAAGTGATATTCATCTCCTCCTCCTTTATTTATTTTATTAATAAAAAAAATTACCCGCCACCTTATCCTGGCGGCCACAAAAAGCGACGGCCGCCGAGAAGATGGACATGAAGGTGAGCCACTTGTTGACCGGAGTCAGGGCCATCATTAATTACTAACCGATACCCGGAGCGAATCAAGCCTTTTTTTTCCGCCAGCGCCTGGCCAACCCATAATAGTTGACTTAAGATTGATTTGTCTTTTTCGGGTACTTCCTTAAGAGAAGGATAATGTTCCTTCGGGATGATAAGAAGATGCACCGGCGCCTGCGGGTTTATGTCTTCAAAGGCCAAAACGTTTTCGTCTTCGTAGATAATTCGAGCAGGAGACTGTCGGTCGCGAATGAGGCAAAAAATGCAATTCTGGCTCAAATCTTTTCCCCTTTTTGTCCAGCAATTCTTTCGATTGAGGCGCCCAAAAGCTTGAGCTTTTCTTCGATGCGTTCATAACCGCGGTCAAGATGTTCGACTTCATTAATTATCGTTTCTCCTTTGGCAATCAGACCGGCCAGGATTAAACACGCTGAAGCTCGCAAGTCGGTGGCGGTTGTTTCTGCTCCGGAAAGAGGCGATTTGCCTTTGATAATCGCCTTGTCTCCATGGACTTCGATGTTAGCGCCCAGGCGCAGTAGCTCGTTAACATGAAGAAAACGGCGGTCAAAAATGGTTTCCGTAATGATGGATGTACCCGCCGCTTGTGTCATCAGGACCATAAATTGGGCTTGCATATCTGTAGGAAAACCAGGATAAGGAGAGGTGATGATATCTTGTGGCCGAATATCTTCGCTACCCTGCACATGAAGCGAGCCATCCGCCATTTCTTCCACTCTGGCGCCAGAATAGCGAAGTTTTTCGATAACAGTGGTCATATGGTCCGGCCGCACTCGCCGCAGGTAAATATCTCCCTGGGTAAGAGCACCCGCGACAAGGAAAGTTCCGGCTTCAATGCGGTCGGGAATTATGTCATGAGAGGCGCCGCCGAGTTCGGTGACCCCCTGGAGACGTATCGTCTCTTCCCCCACCCCATCTATTTTGGCGCCCATCTTGATGAGGAGTTCGCAGAGGTTGGTGATTTCAGGCTCCTGGGCGCAATTCTTGAGCACCGTTTCCCCTTCAGCCAGAGTGGCGGCCATGAGCAGATTCTCTGTCCCGCCCACCGTTTTCTTTTCGAATTCTACGATATTCCCCCGTAGCTTTTTGGCCTCAGCCTTAATATAACCGTGCTCAAGCTTAATCTGAGCTCCGAGCTTTTCCAGACCATGGATGTGAAGGTCAATGGGACGCGAGCCGATGGCGCAGCCTCCGGGTAGAGCCACCACAGCTCGTCCGTGTCGGGCGAGAAGAGGCCCTAAGACGAGGATGGACGCCCTCATCGAACGCACCAGTTCATAAGAAGCCTCATGGGAAACAATCTGGCGGGTTTGAACCTCCAGGGTGTTATCTTTAAGTTTATAAGTGGCGCCTAATTCGGACATGAGCGTGAGAATGGTGAAAACATCCTTGACCAGGGGAATGTTATGGAGATGAATAGTTTCCTGGGTAAGTAAGGAGGCAGCGATGGCTGGAAGAACCGCGTTTTTTGCTCCAGAAATAATGACTTCGCCTCGGAGTTGACGCGTTGGTGACCCGATAATTTTTATCTTTTCCATGTGGTTTCATTTTAAACCACCGCCTCTTTTTATTCAAGGTATCGAATTGCCTCATTTAAAATCTACATGAAATGGATTCGTTGCCTCACGAGAAAATCTACACGAAATTATATTGAAAATTGCCTTTTTGGGGAGAAGATAATCCTAAAGGAGGCAAAGACATGGGACTGGACATGAGGACAAAAAGAGCGGTGCTAAAGGAACTGGCTCCTGCCTTCGAGCGAGCGGCGAAGAAGAGGAAGGGGGCCGATGCTGGACAAATTTTGTGGTTTGACTGGATACCATCGGGGTAGGCCAGGTGGCTGTTACGGCCCTGTGGTCGGAAGGTGGTGGGGAGGGGGAAGGATGGGGAGCCGGCTGGAGAAGCGATAGGATGAGCCAAAGACTTGCAAGGAGAGAGGGTGAGAGAGTCCCAGGTTGCTTTGGAGGTAAAGAGAAAGCTTCACCGGGAGTATGAATGGCTGGATAGCGTGGAGATAAAGGAGAACATAGATCGGCTCCAGGAGAAGCTTTATCGGGTCAATTGGAGGAAGAAAAAGAATCAAGCTTTTCATGTAGATTCTTAGGTGAGGCTATGAATCCTATATCGGGCAGATTCTTATATGAAAGACCAGGGTATGTTTTCGCTTGCTGAAATATAATAATCACTCAAAAGCATTTCTATCACCCAAGGATCCTTGGGGTCTTGAGAGTACGGTTGAAAGCGAGCGCTGAAAAGGTTGAGGCCTGGTTTACAATGATTTCAAGGCTTGTTCTAAGTCAGCGATTATGTCAGCGGGGTCTTCGGCTCCGACGCAGAGGCGGATCATTTGGGGCGGAATATCAGCTTTTTGCCTGGCCTCCTCTCCCTGTTGTTGGTGCGTAGAAATAGCCGGGATAGTGGCTACGCTTTTAATCCGGCCGAGGTCAGTGGCCCGGAAGATGATTTTCAATCGGTCAAAAACCTGGCGGGCTCTTTCCGGCGGGCCATCCACCCGGAAACTCATCAAATGGCCATAACGATTTATCCCCTGACCCGTGCCGTCGTCAGAGTCCACTAACCTTAAATATTTTTTGGCTAAGGGATGATAGCGGAAGTCAGGCAAACCGAGATAATCCACCTGGTAAACTTGAGGCTGTTGCTTTAAAAAATCAGCTACTTTTTGACAGTTCTGGCTGAGGATGTCCATTCGGCAGCGAAGGGTTCGTATCTCCTGCAGAGCCATCAGAGCGTTAAAAGGAGAGGGAGAAGGACCATGGTCGCGGTAGGGGAGAAACTTTACGTACTCGGCAAAGTTAGCGCGGAAGAGAGGATGGTCATTTTTTATCTTGGTGACAATCGGCCGGCGGCTGATGAGGGCTCCGCCGATGGCCAACCCGCCAGCAGTGATTGATTTGGTTAAGGAGTGAATGACGATGTCGGCTCCATAGGCAATGGGTCGCATCAAAGCAGGCGTAGCACAGGTAGCATCGATAATAAAAGGAATTTCCCAGGAATGGGCCAGCTCAACCAACTTTTGTATATCAGCAAAAGCCTGCTGGGGATTGCTGGGGGCTTCGAGGTAGAGAAAGCGTGTATCTTCATCTATGTTGGCCTTCCATTCTTCCAGGTCATCCGGGTTCAAGACCCAGCGAACTTCTATGCCTCTTTCGTCTCTCTTCCGCACAGAAAAATGCTGGTAAGTCCCGCCATAGAGCTGGATAGACGAAACGAAATTAATTCGTTCCGGACCGGATTTTTGTTTCACCAAAAAAGGGTCAATAGCCATCGCAATTGCCGCCAGGCCGGAAGAGGTTACCAGGCAGGATGTGTCATAGCCAGTCTGGTAACCTTCGAGGAGAGCCAACACCCATTCCAGATAATAAGTGGTAGGGTTAGCAATGCGGGTATAGCACCAGGTAGGAATAAGATAAGCCAGGGCGGCTTCCATTTCATCGGCATCGCGATAAGCCTGCGAGGTGGCCAGGTAGAGGGGTTCGATAATCGCCCCCTGATTCTGGTTGATTGCTTCCTCTACCGAGTAAAGACCGTGAACCGCGATGGTGTCAAACCGGTATTTTTTCACCCTTTCTTTCAGCCGGGCTTGTTCGGCCTCCCATATTTTTGCCTGGTCAATATATTTTTTGACCCCCGGGCTATAATTTGAATCATCACTCATGATGCCTCCCTGATAGATTACGGAAAAGAAAATCTTTTTCCATCATTTTTATTAATACTTTAAAAAGAAAAAAGTCAAACCAGAAAATTGACCGCCCTTACCTTTACCCCAAACATAATTTTTCACGCTGCTCATTTCAGGGGGGAAAAAGGAACTGGGCTAAATCTTCGGTAATTAGGAGCTGCTTCTTCTCTTTAGGTTTTCATGGATGAAGAGCATGTCATTGAGCAGAGCATACCCCGTCTCTTTTACCCCCGCTCCTGGTCCCTGAATCATAACTTGGCCTAAAAGGTCCAGGTTAAAGACAAGGCCGTTCTGAACGCCCATAACGCGGCTAAGAGGGTCAGATAAGGGGAGTGCTTCTGGTGCCACCTTGGCTTTTATTGTCTCTCCTTCCCGCCAGACCCGGGCAATGAGTTTTATTCTCCGGTTTTGAGCCTGCGCTTGCTTAATATCAGCCACGCTTAAGCGAGTAATGCCTTGACGCTCGACCTCTTCCGGCTGGAATTGATGCCCGAAAATAACGTTGGACAGGATAAGAACCTTAGCCAGGGCATCAAACCCCTCGACATCAGCTGTCGGGTCGGTTTCAGCATACCCGAGTTGTTGCGCCTTCTGGAGAGCTGCCTCATAAGTCATATTCTCTTCTTCCATTTTAGTGAGAATAAAGTTAGTGGTTCCGTTAAGGATGCCCTTCACCTCCAGGACAGAATTACCCGAAAGCCCGCTTTCAAAAAGGCTGAACACGGGTGTGCCACTCATCACCGTGCCTTCAATCCGGAAGAAAAGATGATTCTGGCGGGCTAATCTAATTAGCTCATGGTAGTGCAGGGCAGCCGGCCCTTTGTTTGAGGTAACCACGTGCTTCCCGGTACGCAGGGATTTCCGGATGTAAGAGGTGGCTGGTTCAGCCGTCCGGATGTCGGTAGGTGTAGCTTCACCGATAATGTCCAGCTCAATTTTTTCCATCATGTCCAAGGGGTCAAGTTGGCTCTCTTTCTGTGCGGGGTCATAATCGTCGATTCTTTTGTTCTGGGAAAGAAGGTGAAGAAGTCGTCCCAGGTCGATGCCTTCGGGAACAATGAGACTGCCTTTAAATTTGTCACAGATGGCGACTACTTTGGCTTCAAATTCATGAACTACCTTGAGCCATTCTGCTTTTTCATGAAGCACTTGTAAGAAACCTTGGCCGACGTGGCCACAACCAATCAGTCCGATTCTGTATTCCATTTTTGGCCTCCATCATCAAACGTGCTTTTTAATTAACATAAGTAACAAAAAAAGTCGACCATTTATCTCGCCGCACTTTTTCCCCTCTTCCCTTACCCGATGAGAAAAAATAAAAAGAGGGGCGATTCCACATGAATCGCCCCTTCCCCTAAACTTGCCGCTTACAAGTCCGATTATTGAGTTTGAGTTTTGGCTGCTTGTATTTGTTTTTCGATCCAATCAGTCGGCACGCTCTTGGGTCTTTCGATAGGCAGGCCAAGAGCCCGGCTCCAGATTAGCTGGGAAAGAACACCGATCGCCCGGGAAACACCGAAAAAGACAGTATAGAAATCATATTCTGTAATACCGTAATGATAAAGGAGACATCCAGAATGAGCATCCACATTGGGCCACGGATTTTTAGCTTTGCCGTGTTTCATGAGGATATCCGGGGTTACTTCAAAGACAAGGCTGACCACTTTGAAAATCGGGTCATCGGGCAGATGTTTGAGGGCAAATTCTCTCTGCGCCGTATACCGGGGGTCGGTCTTGCGTAAAACAGCATGACCATAACCGGGTACCACTTTGCCGGAATTAAGGGTATCCCAGATGTATTTTTCCAGCTGTTCCTTAGTGGGAATACCTCCCAAATCTTTCATCAAGTCCATGATCCAGCGAAGAACTTCTTGGTTGGCTAAACCATGAAGCGGGCCGGCCAGGCCGTTCATAGCAGCACTTAACGAATAATAAGCATCGGAGAGCGCCGAACCGACAAGGTGGCAGGTATGGGCACTAACATTTCCTCCTTCATGGTCGCTATGGATGACTAAATAGAGACGCATAAGTTCCTTAAAGGCCGGGTCCTCAACGCCAAGCATGTGGGCGAGATTTCCTCCCCAATCCAGGTTAGGGTCAGCAGGAATGTGGACGTCATCTTTATAAGTCCGGCGATAAATATAAGCAGCAATCAGAGGGAGTTTGGCCAGCAGGTTCATAACATCTTCAAACATCGGATCCCAGTATTCGAGCTTGTGGATGCCAGCCCGGTATTTTTCCGCGAAAATAGATTCTTTCTGGAGGGCTAGAATGGCTAAAGAAAACTGAGTCATCGGATGGGTATCTTTGGGAACCGCTTTCATAATATCATAAAGATAATCTGGGAGAGGGCTGCGTTTTTGCCATTCAGCAGTGATCATCCGTACATCTTCTTCCGTGGGTAGCTCGCCAGTCAGAAGCAGGTAAAAGATTCCTTCGGGCAAAGGCTCTTCTCCGCCTGGAGCCTTGGGTAATTTTTCCCTTAGTTCAGGAATGGTGAAACCCCTGAACCGGATCCCTTCAAAAGGGTCTAACTCCGAGGTTTCCCAAACCATGCATTTGACCCCACGCATGCCGCCATAAGCTTGCGCCACGGTTACTTCAGAAATCTTGAGGTCCCCGTTTTCCTTCAAGATTTTCTGGACGCGCTCGCGCATGGGGCCAATCTTACCCGCAAATTTTTCCTTCAAAGTTGCCATAGAAATGCCTCCTTAGCTCATTAATATTGAATATTAGGGAAAAATTAATATAACATCTTTAAAAAATAAGTGTCAATTAAAATTTTTTTGATAGCCCGCCAGATAGGCTAACTAGTGCTTACCCAAAAAGCAGATGCCTCCTTTGGTTAGTTCTTGATTTCTTGGTCTTGGCTATTTATATGCTGTGGCCTTGTTTACTGGCTTATTTTCGCCGTAGCGAATCCATGGCGAAACAGCCCATAAAATTTAATAAATAAATAAGGGAAGGCAAGAACGCCTCTGGGAGGGCTGATATTCGAGATTACAGTTTGAAGAGAGGTAATCGTTTTTTCTTTTTCTTGATTTTTTGTCGCCTTCCCATTATCGTAGGTAAAAATGAGGCCGGCTAATTAGGTAAAAGACGGCGTTAAACCTAAAAAGGAGAGATAAATGGGTTTTTTAGTTTTTCTTCTTGTGCTTGTAGGTCTGATAATTCTTTTGAGCGTCGGCATTTACAATAATTTAATAACCCTGAGGAATCGGGCGGAAAACGCCTGGGCTCAGGTAGATGTCCAGCTCCGGCGGCGTTATGACCTGATTCCTAACTTAGTGGAGACCGTAAAAGGATACGCCAAGCATGAAAGAGAGGTGTTTGAGCGGGTCACTGAGGCACGCACCAGGGCCATTAATGCTTCCACGGTCGGCGAACAGAGCCAGGCAGAAAACATGCTGACCGGCGCGCTCAAATCTCTTTTTGCCGTGGTCGAAAACTACCCTGAGCTCAAGGCCAACCAGAATTTTCTTTTGCTCCAGGAAGAGCTGGCGGGAACAGAGAGTAAAATAGCTTTTGCCCGGCAGTTTTATAATGACTCCGTGATGAAATACAATATTCGGCTTCAGGTTTTTCCCGCTAAATTGATTGCTCAGTGGTTTCGGTTCCAACCCAAAGAATATTTTGAACTCGAAGAAGCAGAAGCCAGAGAGCCAGTAAAAGTCAGTTTTTAACCCTTTAACCCGAAAAAACCCCCTTTTTTTCATATTTATGGGTTTAAAGAAGAAGGGTTGGCTATATCGCCACGACTCGGTTCCTGCTCCGGAAAAGAAAAGATGAACGGCTGAATAAGCCTAAGACGGAACGAAAAGGGGAAAAACATGTATGAACAAATAGCCCGAAATAAATGGAAATCAGTCGGTCTCATCTTCTTTTTCGGCCTTTTTATTTTCTTTTTAGTCTGGATTCTGGAGGAGATAGCTGGCTGGGGGAAGGAGGGGTTGATTCTGGCCGCAGTCATTGCCTCCGCCACGGCTTTCAGTAGTTTTTATCTAAGTGACCGGATAGTTCTTTCCGTTAGCCGGGCCAGGCCTTTAGAGAAGCAGGAATATCCCTTCCTTTATCATACAGTGGAAGGCTTAGCCATCGCTGCCGGTATTCCACCACCGCCTTGCTATATCATTGATGATACTTCTCCCAATGCTTTTGCTACTGGTCGGTCTCCCCGTCATGCGGTTATCGCCGTGACCAGAGGTCTGCTGGAAAAGTTAAACCGCCTGGAGTTAGAAGGCGTTGTGGCTCATGAAATAGCGCACATTAAAAATTATGATACTCTGGTACAAACCCTTACGGTAGTGATGGTGGGCATAGTTGTCCTCCTCAGTGATTGGACGCGCCGAACTTTTTTTTGGGGAAGAGCCAGGCGATCTGGACGAGGCGAAGGAAAAGGCGGCCAGGCAGGAGCTATCTTTCTTATGCTGGGACTGATCTTAGCTCTTTTATCTCCCCTGATTGCTCAGCTTATCCGCCTGGCTGTTTCCCGGCGCCGCGAATTTTTGGCTGATGCTCAGGCGGCGCTTCTTACCCGCTATCCATCCGGTCTGGCTTCTGCCTTGCGTAAGATCACCGCTGATCCTGAGCCCCTGGAGGTGGCGAATAAAGCGACGGCCCATCTTTATATCGTCAACCCGCTAAAGAACTGGCGAGGAACGCTCAACCGCCTTTTTAGCACCCATCCGCCCATCGAGGATAGAATTGCTGCTCTCGAGAAAATGGCCTCGGGGACTTGAAAAAAGCGGCGTTTTATCCCTATAATTTATTAGACTCCCAAGGGCGGGGTCGTAGTTCAGTTGGTTAGAACGCTGGCCTGTCACGCCAGAGGTCGCGAGTTCAAGTCTCGTCGGCCCCGCCAGTTCTCCCTAAAAAAATTTTTTAAGCCCGAATATTATTGCTTTTCGGAAAAGACTTTTTGAGCTAAAATAATGATATAAAAAATTGGTTAGTATATTTTTTCTTGAATTTTTAGACCAGGCTGACCGTCAGTCGTAATAAGGAATAATATTTAAATTGTTAAAACCGCTTTAGATGTTGCCGTCTATAGTTAGCCGGAGAGTTCACCTTCCAGAGAAAAAGTTCCGCTGCTTCGACCTGCCGCAAAAAAAGGCAGTTTACTCCAGTTACAGAAGCTTTAGGCTGGCAATTGGTCGGCCTAAAAATTAAATAAAGTAAATGGATAACAGGCCTAAGGATTTACTAAATTCCCTGCTTCTCCCTGGTCATAGAGGAAGGGTTCAATTTTATTTTATGTTGTGTTACTTAGGTTGGTGGCGGGCTTGGCGAAAAGAAAATAATTCGGAGAAGATCATTGGATATTTTTCGGCTGGCGATTTGGAGGTTGGATTTGACTGAGTTTCAAGCCATAGATGAATTCTGGCCAACCTTGCGTTTGGCCGTAAAGAGAGCCGCTCTTTATCCTGTTGGTCATCCCTCTCTCACCTCATTTCTATCTGAGTTAAAAGAAAAGCTGGATGTGCTAACTGCTTCTTCAGGTTCTTTCCGCTTCGGAGTGAGCCCTAAATCTATCCGACTACAAGATGGGACCTGGTTAAAAGAGCGGAAACATGAAGAGGTTGCCAGAATGCTCCACTGGCGGCGAATTCAGAGCATAACCTTCCGGAAAGGAGTAACCCTGGATGAGCTTGGTTATTTTGTCCGGGCTTTGTCCGGCTTGCCGCCGGAATATAAAGGAAAGTTCGGCTTGAAAAAGTTCCTGGAAGAAAAAGGAGTGACCCATATAACGGTTGAGATGCTGGATTACTCGCCTCTTTTTGAGGGAGGGAAAGAAGAAATTAAGGATGTTTGGTCATTTTTGCTGGAAGACCTGGCTTCCCAAAGAAAGCCGGAGGAAGTCCAGCAAGCAGCGCAAGGTTTTCTCCACGCTTTGGGTCAATATCCCTTGGAAGAAATAATCGCCGAGGAGAGAACTGCGCCTCATTGGACATCTTTTTTCATGGCCTTGAAGGAAATAGACGGGCGCACCTTCAAGTCTCTGGCCGCAGCCCTGGTCAAAAACATGCTTGCCTTACGAACCAAGCCTAGCTCAGTTCAGCTGGAAGAAAAGTTTTCTGCTCTCCTCGAGAATTTGGATGAAGAAGTTTTAGCGGCGAGTTTATTTGAAGTGATGAATGAAGATATATCTTTTAACGTTTCCTCCTTGAACCAGTGGTTTCGCCTGACTAAGAGCAAAAAACATGGCCTGATAGCGGCTTTTTTGGAAAGAATTTTTACCTCCCGCCTCTCTCGCCTTTCCTCTTCCGCGCTTCGCTCCAAGCTGGCTTCTTTCCTCCAGGATTTTTCCACCAGCCCTTATCCCACGCCATATTATCATGTTTTCACAAGGCTCCTCAGCAAGATACCTGAAGAAAAGGGCTTCATGCTTAACCGGGAGGAAATATGGAAGCATGAATTTTCTCTCTGTCTATTTCTCCTGGAAAAAGAGAATCGGCCAGAACAGCTCCTCTCCCATTTTGCCACCTCAGCCCGAAGTCTTAGCCGGCTGCTGGATTCGAGGGATTTCCTTCTTTTGCGGGAGTATCATCGTCTTTTGCTCCAGCGACAGAAGGTCTTGGGCCTACATGAGGATTATATTCCGACAATTCGCCGCCTTTCGCGCTTCATCGAAGAGCTCATCCTCAACGAAGAAGCCTTTCCCGAGCAAGAGTATTTTATCGAGCATTTGAACGCCAGCACTCTCGGCGTAAATTATTATCTCCAGAAGATTTTTGGTGAAGAGCGGGTCTCGTCAGCTGCCCTAAAACTCTTTTTCCGTCTGTTTCTTGAGCATATGTTTTATTTTGACATCAACCTGGAGGAAAAAGCTAAGGATAGAGAATTTTTAGAAAAAATGATCATTTCTCTCCAGGAAGTTGACCTGCCAGCTTCTTTTGTCACTTTAAAAAACATATTTAATTTAGGAGATGCCTCGCTAAAAAAGAAGGCCCTGCGAGCGATGCAGAGAATTTCAACTTTTGATGAGAATTTTCTCTGGCTGCACTTCCGGGAAAGGCCGCTGACTTGGCAGAGAGAGGCTCTTCTATTGCTGCGAAAAAAGCCAGCCTCTCTGGATAAAGCTCTGAGCTTGCTTTTGGACCTTAAGTCTCCTTTTGGCCTGAAGAACAAGTGGCTACTCGAAGCGGCCAACTTAGTGGAAGACTTGAACTTAACGGAGGCTGTGCCCTATCTGCAGCGACTCAGCCAGAGACCTTTTTTCTGGAACCGACGTCTAAGAAAAGAAATAAATCGTATTTTGAGGTCTTGGAATGGCTGTTGACTACCGCGAAGTCCTTTTCCACCTCTTTTCCTGTCTGCAAGCAGCTCGTCTTTATCCGCCTGAACATCCCCTGAGGCAAGAATTAGTCAACAAAACTCATCGCCTTTTAACGGACGTTTTAGCCGACCAAAAAGAGTGGACTATTCTTTTGGCCGGGGAGGAAATAGTGATTGATGGGGAGCCCTGTTTTGACCTCGGGGAGAAAAACGAGCATTTCTGTCTCGGTCTGAAGGAAAGAGGTCTGGAGAAACTGACCTTTCTTCGCGGGATAGAAAAAGAGGAACTCAACAAATTTCTTGGTTTTATTGCTCAGCCGCAAAAGAAGACGAGTCAAGACTGGGTTAATTTTATGCAGTTAGAGGGAATAAAACATATTAACGCAGGGAAATTGGCGGTAAGCAGGGGCGAAGAGGAAGAGGTAAGCTTGTTTTCCCTGACAGAGGGGTATCAAAACTCGATCGCTAACCTGGCAAAGATGATGAAAAGTTTGCGGTCACGAGAAATATTCTCTCCGTTAGAGCTTAAATCATTGGTTTTAGACATCCTGGAAAAATTTTCTGGTTCCTACGGTCAGCTTTTAGTTTGTTGGCGGAATCTTCCCCCTGAGCAGCGGTTAATGGCTCATTTAATCCACACAGCTATTCTGGTCATGACCGCTGCTCAGCGAATGGGTTTTGGCCGGGAAGATATCTTGGATCTTGGCCTGAGTGCTCTTGTCCATGATATAGGCAAAATGCCAGGTCTGTGGCTAAAAGCAGCCTCGGCTGAAAACCACATGGTTGCGGGAGCGAAATTATTAATTGAGCATAAAGATTCGCTTTCCAGCCTGCCGGCTATCGTCGCCTTAGAGCATCATCTTCGGTTTGACCTGAAAGGCCAACCGGCGTTAAGAGGAGTGAGTGTGCCTCACGAAGCGAGCTTGATTGTTTCTATCGCCAATGTATACGACGGGTTGTTAAGAAAGTGGAGTTATGATGACCGTTATGACCCCGCCTTTGTTTATAATTTGATGTGGGCGGAGAAGGGCAAAGTATTTGCTCCCGATTGGCTGGAAAAATTTTTCCAGGTTATGGGCGTCTTCCCCGAGGGCATTTCTGTTGTCTTAAGTCAGAATCAAATCGGCTGTGTAGTGCGTCAGAATGAAAGAGCCCCGTTTCAACCGAAGGTGCAGGTTATGGCCGAAGAGGGTGGAGAAGTAATTGACCTGGCGCAGCAGGAGGGTAAGATATCCATTCTGCGCGCCATTAACCCATTTGCCCAATAAATGCCGTTACCAAAATGGAATTACTTCCTTGCTGCTGCCCTATACTCGCTTAGACTGGATGCGAGGTGGAAACGGGAAGAGCGGAGTTTCTAAATCTTAAGGCAGGCATGGTTTTAAAAGAATGATGGGCAGCTCTCCTGCTTGTTCAAGTGGATATCTCTCTTTTTTAAAGGTATCTTTAGCTAGAAAAAAAAGATATAGCTAATTCCTTCTTGGTATCACTGCTTAATTAAGATTTCCCACTGAAAATTTAAAGGGAAGGATTTCTTTATCCATCCCCAAAAAAGATGTTTCCCCTTAAAATCGTTAAATTGACTTGAGGAATAGCCATACCCTATAATAAAATCTTATGGGGGCGAACGGATTCGACGGAGGTCGTGAGGCGAAAGTGGCATGCCGAGATTCCATCAACCTCGTAAAACGGTGGGTAAAATAAGTGCAGAAGCACTCCCTGTTGCTGCCTAAGATTTAGGCATGCCGTCTCACAGCCTCTTTCCTGCGGAGGCTGAGGAGGCGTCGGGTAGCAGGATAGCTTGTTCGGTTAGCCCTGAGCTGAGCGAGTGAAACACCTATCGGGGCTGGCGGGCGAACGCCTGGCCTCTTCTGGCGTAGCCCGTGAAACAGAAGAAGAGGCTGAGCATGGAGACACTTTCCGCTGAAGGCCTTCGGACGCGGGTTCGATTCCCGCCGCCTCCACCAAAAATGAAACCGGAGGATTCAGATCAGGGTCATTAAAATAGAAAGAAGAGCCAAGCTAAGCCTGTTAGGAGTGGCTGCCCTTCTAACCCTCAGCCGCGGGTTTTTTCTCTCCGCAGCTCAATCCACTCTTTTAGTTCAGGCGCAAGTAGAAGACCATCCTGGGTTCGTCCGCGTACTGCTGAGTGCGAGCTCTCCTTTCCAGACAGGATTTAATAAGGCTGGAGAAATCCTTGAAATTAGAATCATAAGCCCTATGTCTCTTCGCTTCCGCTCCCTTCCCGTGCATAGCCGCCTGGTGCGGTCTTTAAGTTGGGCGAGGACGAAACAGGGATATTTACTTACCGTGGAGTGTCTTCACCCTGATTTTATCTTTGAAGCGTCGACCGGGAAGTCGCCTTATTCGTGGCAAGTTGACCTGCGCGCTCCGGCCAGCTTAGCTGTCCAGTTCAGCGAAAACAAACCTTCTCTCCCCTCAGTCAGCCATCCTGAGGAAGCGGCCAAACTAAATTTAAAAGTTAAACAGGAAGGAGATACTCAGGGTGGGACAGGGGAAAAAACTCAGGTGGCCGCGAGGACGGAGGTAACTGATAAAAGCGAGGTTGCTTCTAAACTCGACGCTGTCGCCAAGCCAGTGGTAAACCTGGCTAACGAGGCCACGACTAGAACCGAGGAGGCGGCGAAGGCCGATAAAATTCCTATTAAACCAATAGAACCGATAGAAAAAATAGAGAATAAAACGGATGAGCTGTTGGCCGCAGGAGCGCGCCGAATAAAAACGATCGTTATCGACCCAGGTCATGGCGGTTTGGAGGTAGGGGCCAAAGGGCCAGGAGGAACGCTGGAGAAAGATGTCGTGCTGAGTATCAGCCTGAAACTAAAGAACATTATCGAACGCCAACTGGCCATAAGAGTTGTTTTAACCCGGGACAAGGATACCGATATTTCTTTAGAAAACCGGGCTGCCCTGGCCAATAATAATCGAGCTGACCTTTTCTTGAGCATCCATGCCAACGGCTCTTACCGCCAGAAGGCCCATGGTTCGGAGACCTATTTCTTGAGCTTGAAGGCGACGGATGAAGAAGCGCGACGTTTAGCCTACTTAGAAAACAGCTCGCCCGATTTTGAGAAAAAGATTGAAGAAGAGAGCCAGGACCAGATTATGATGATTCTCTGGGATATGGCCCAAGCAGCTTTTCTGAAACAGAGCAGTCAGCTGGCAGAATTTATCCAGAAGGAACTCAATTCTCTTCTGGGGACAACTGACCGGGGAATCAAACAGGCTCCTTTTAAAGTTTTGACAGGTGTGGCCTGTCCAGCTGTCCTTGTCGAAGTAGCCTTTATTTCCAACCCGGAGGAAGAGGCAAAACTCAGGGATGAAACTTTCCAGGAAAATGTGGCCCTGGCTTTATTCCGGGGGCTGCTGAATTATCTGAGGATGACTTCATGAAGAGAAAACGAAAAGGAAAAAGACTGAGCCTATTCCTCCTCTTTTTGCTGGCCGGGTTGGCCATAGTTCTGGCTGTTCTTTTTTTTACTTCTCTGCCCAGGGAGAGAATTAAAATGGCTCCGGCTAAGA
>FWPV01010430.1_pt1 | contig 15210 bp, 13 predicted proteins | sample 2228371 | NCBI WGS metagenome assembly FWPV01 (sample SAMEA103939776, study PRJEB20133) | metagenome | reverse complement strand
GCCAGGCGCAACAGGGAGAATTACCGGCGCTGGCGGTGCTGCCCTTTGTGTTATATCAGGCCGATATCCATTTGATGTTCAGCAAAAAAACAATCACGGCGGCCTGTGTCAAAAAGCTCAATGCGCTGCTAAAACCACTCAAACCGCTCAAGCCGCTCAAACCATAGGCAAGCTGGTTCGCAAGCCTGAGGTTACTTCAAAAAATTTTCTACATCTTCACCGGTCAGTTTGCCAATCTGACTGAATAAATACCAAAGTGCCGCCATCATTAACACCATGCTGGGCAGGGCAATCACCGGGTAACTCAGTGCTGTCATCCGGCCCAGTTCTTCGTTATAGGCTGTGGTGCCGGGTGGGCTGACTAAAATCCATTTGGCGAGCAGATAATTCAGCAGCGACGACACAAAAAAGGAACCAGCCAATAACTGGTTGGTGACATTCATTTTTTGCTCAAAAACTTCAGTGTTATTGGTTTTGGCCAGCGCCGCCTGCAGTTTTTCCATATTCAACAGCTGGGCATTTTCCAGCATGGCTTTGATCAAATGAAATTTGCTGTGCTGACTGAACCACACCAATAAACCAATAATGCCGGGTACGGCCGCTTCTTTAATGGCGATATATTTGGGATCCAGCTGCAGCAGGCTCATGCCGCCGGTCAGTAACACCGAAATTAACCCCACCACCGAAAAAAAGTTTATTTTGCCCGACTGTTTTAACTCCCACAGGCCATAACCAATAGGGAAACACAGCGCCACCACTAAACCCCAGACCGGGCCTAAATAAGCTTCGGTGCTGAATTTACTGAGAATAATTACCGGAATTGCAATATTAAACAGAAGGTTAGGAAGAAGGCCTTGCGACTTTTTTTCGGCTGGTACGGACTGCGACATAATCAAACCTCGAAGCAAACAACGGCTGAAACTTCGGGTTCAGCCTGACAGCGCCTTTTTACCATAGTCTCAGTCCGGATTGCTATCACGCCGCTGGCTTTGCACTGCATCGGCGGCCGATGCTGGCCTGGCCAGCTGAAAATTATCCGGTTGCCGGCTGTGGCTGTACCACAAACCCCCTAACCTGGCTAACAGGTCCAGTTCGTTGTGCCTGAGTTTGTGCTGATCGTCCAGCAGCGCATCGGCAATATCGATACATAACACTTCGGCCAGCAGGATATCGCAGCTGGGCTGGTGCGCCGGGTAGGGCGTCAGACTCACGACTTTGCACTCAAAACGAACCGGGCTGGCGGCCACTTTTGCTGGTCGCACTTGTTGTGACTGTACTGTTTTGATCTGAAGCGCGTCGATTTCGCTGACGTTTTTGGCAAAGCTGGCGGCAGTGGCATTCATCAGGCCAGCCAGTTCGGGTGTCACCAGATGCACCACCAGTTCCGGGCACAGCTGCAAATTACGGCTGCTGTCTTTTTGGCTGCCATCAGCATGGCGGTTAATTGAAATCATCAGCGTCGGCGGCTGGTCGGTCACCAGCTGAAAAAAGCTAAAAGGCGCCAGATTCGTCTGGCCCTTATCATCACAACTGCTGAGCCAGGCAATAGGCCTTGGCACCACAGTGCCGGCCAGCAAAGGGTAAAGTCGCTCGGGCGGCATCTTTGCACAATCAAAAATCATCTGAGGGTCCTGCTCTGTGGTTTATTAAAAAACAAGTGTTGCCGGGCACTGACAGAAAAATATAGAAAAAAACTGGCAATTATTACTGTGTGTTGCATAGTATATGCTGTGTGTCATACAGTGTGTGGCACACAGTATTGTTCAGTGGCTTTTTATCAGCGGCAGTCTGGTGAAAGTGCCGTCTGCAGACAACTTAACATGACACGCAGTGGGGTGTCAGTGATACAGGAACAACAATGACAGAAAGCCGGTTGGACAAAATGCGGGGTGAACTCAGACGCGGTGTACTGGTGCTGGCCGTGCTGGCGTCATTAAAACAGCCTCATTACGGTTATTCGCTGCGTAAACAGCTGCTCGACAATGGCATCGACATTGACGAAGGCACTTTATATCCGTTGGTGCGGCGTTTGGCCGAGCAGGGTTTACTCGACAGTGAATGGCAACAGGCAGAAGGACGGGAGCGGCGTTATTACCAGCTGTCGGCTGAGGGGGCGCAGCTGCTGCAACAACTGGCCGCAGAATGGCAGTTACTGAACGGCGCTCTGGCCAACTTAGTGGAGAATATCTGATGGAACTTGTACAACGATATGTCAGCGCCGTGCAGCGCTATTTACCCGAGGAGCAACAAGCCGCTATTGGCCGTGAGCTCAGCGCCGATATTGCCGATAAAATTGCCCATCAGTCGGAAGAAGCCGGCCGGAGATTAACCGACAGTGAAATTGCTGCGCTGCTGCAACAATGGGGACATCCACGCAGAGTGGCCAGCCAGTATGTGCCACCACAGCCGCTGGTCAGCAGTGAGCTGATGCCACTGTACTGGCAGGTGTTGAAGCTGGTGCTGGCCTTGCTGTTTGTCTGGCAGGTGCTGGGCGCCAGTATGACGCTGCTGCAGGCCGAACAGCTGAGGCCAGTGCAGTTTATATTGCAGCTGACAGTTGGCTTTTTTGACGAAGCCGCCACAGCTTTTATGGTGATCACATTGATTTTTTATGCACAACAGTTCGGTGGCCCGCTGCAAGGCTGGGTGCAGCAGGCAAAGTGGCAAGCGACTGATTTGCCGCCGGTTGAACGGCCATGGCAGCAGATTGGGCTGGGTGACAGTATCACCGAGCTTGCCACTACCGGCTTTTTATTGTTGTTGTTCTGGTATCCGCTGTGGATGCCTGCTGAAACTCTGGCGGGGCTTAGAGTGGTGCTTAGTGATGTAGTGCAACAACAGCGGCCGGTGATCACCGTTTTATTGTTGTTATCTGTGGCTTTTAGCATCTGGTGCTGGTTCAGGCCTTATTGGCAGCAGACAACACTCTGGGTGAATCTGGCTTTAAACCTGGCTTTTATCTGTTTGCTGGCCTGGCTGGCGAGCCTGGATGCGATAGTGGCCGGCACAGCACAGCCGCTGCCTGAGTTACTGGAGCTGTCTGACATTAACAGGGTGCTGAAACACAGTGCCTGGCTTGTTGGGCTTTATCTGCTGTATGAAACAGGGCGCGACCTGTACCGGTTGTGGCAGCTGAAAAAACCGGCCAGCACCGCATAACAGCAGACATTTTAACGGGGGCCAGCCAGAGTTTTGGGGCGCTTTGACTGGCACTTTTGCAAAGGTTCCGGCAGGCTCTTAAGCAGGCATTCTGGCGGCCACTCAGGCAAACACCGGGCCAGGTAATTGAAAAGGCATCAGTTTTTCTTGTTGAGCAGTTGGGGAAAAACTCAACAAGAACTCTGGTGTTAAAGCGAAGCGTTCTCAATTGCATGTTTATGATTTTATTCATGTTTTTTCAAAATTAAAACTCGACATTCCGCTATCTCCGACTAAAATAGTCAACATTTCCGACGGGTTTTGCCGTGCTGTTCAGCCTATGGTGATTTGAGGCTGATGCTGATGTTAAATCCGACTTTTAATCTGACGTGCAGGAGCCCCACCATGAAAGGCCATCCGGCGGTAATTACCGCATTAAATGACGTGCTGACGTCCGAACTGACCTCCATCAACCAGTATTTTTTGCATGCCCGCATTTATAAAAACTGGGGTTTGGCTGAGCTGAACAATGTCTGTTACAAAAAGTCGATCCGCGATATGAAACAAGCCGACGAGCTGATAGAGCGGGTGTTGTTTTTGGAAGGTTTACCAAATTTACAGGCGCTTGGCCGTTTGCGCATTGGTGAAGACACCGAAGAAATGTTGCAGTGTGATCTGGATTTTGAACTGGAGCAGTTGCCACTGTTAAAACAAGCTATTGCGCTCTGTGAAAAAGAGCAGGACTACGTCAGCCGCGAAATTCTGCAGGAAATTCTGGAACATGAAGAAGAACATATTGATTGGATCAATGCCCAGCAGTATCAGATCAGTGTGATGGGGCTGGCCAATTATCTGCAAAGCAAACTGGGTGAAGGAGACAAATAATGCAAGGCAAACAACAAATTATCGATGCGCTGAACACCCTGCTTGCCAATGAACTCAGTGCCATGGATCAGTATTTTATCCATTCGCGCATGTATAAAGACTGGGGTCTGCACAAGTTATTTGAGCGCATCGACCACGAAGTGGAAGACGAAAAAGGCCATGCTTCGTTAATTATTGAACGGATTTTATTCCTCGAAGGCACACCGGATATGGTCACCCGCGACGGTTTGCAAATTGGCTCCGACGTACCTTCAATGCTGCAAAACGACTTAAACGTGGAATACGCAGTAGGCGCTTTATTAAAAAAGACCATCGCTTTATGCGAACAGCAGCAGGATTATGTGACCCGCACTATGCTGCAAACCCTGCTGGATGACACTGAAAACGACCATGCGCACTGGTTGGAACAGCAACTGCGGCAAATTAACATGCTGGGTTTACCCAACTATTTACAGTCACAGCTGTAAGCTGCAATTGCAGTTATCACATTGGCCCGAGTCAGCAGCCTCTGGCGTTCACGCAAAAAAACACCGGCATTTGCCGGTGTTTTTGTTTTGGTGCTTATTTGGGGATAGGGAGCAGCACTGACAGCAGGGGGTTGCTGTCAGGCTGACACAGCTGGCTTTTAATACACTGCTTTGGTATCCAGTGCCTTTTTGCCTTGGAGCTCACGCAAGCGGCGCTCTTTGGCGGCTTCTAAATCTTTTTGTTGTTGCTGCACTTTTGAAGGTGGGGTAGGCATAGGTTTACGCGGCAGCATTTTGTCAGCCATCGCGGCTTCGTACAGGAAACCGGCCATCAGCACAGACGCTTGTTTTAAGTCTTCTTCAACCACATGGTCAATCGAGTCGATATGGGTGTGATGCAACCTGGTGCTGTAATCCAGTGGGTCCTGAATAAACTGGAAACCCGGTAAACCTACATCGTCAAAAGATTCGTGGTCAGTACCGCCGGTGGATAAAGGCGAAATAGTACCGGTGCTTAAGTCGCTGTAAGGGCCAAACCAGTCGGTGAATACCGGTTTGACGGCCACATTGCCTTCGGTATAAATGCCGCGGAACTTGCCGCTGCCGTTGTCCATATTAAAGTACACCGACAATTTGTTGTACGCAGCTTTTGGCGCAATTGGCCAGCCCGGGCTTGACCATAAATAACGTGGCAGCGCTTTTTCCGCCGGATCCTGAGGTTCTGGCCGGCTCGCCAGGAAGTCGTTAACATAAGCGCGGGAGCCATACAATCCCTGCTCTTCACCCGACCAGAGCGCAATACGGATAGTACGTTTAGGTTTAACATTGAGCTTGCTTAAAATGCGCACGGCTTCCATCGCCACGGCCACACCGGCGCCGTTATCCACGGCACCATCGCTGGCGTGCCAGGAGTCCAGATGCGCGCCCACCATCACCACTTCACCATTGCTGTCGCTGCCCGGAATTTCCGCGATGGTGTTGTAGGATTTCATGTCTTCATCGTGAAAACGGGCTTTGATATCCAGCGTCAGCTTGGGTTGTTCTTTGCGATCCAGCATGCGCAGCAGCAGGCTGTAGTCTTCCTGTTCGATGATCATGGCCGGCACCGGGAAAGTTTCACCCACCCGGTGTGACTTGCCAAATACCCGCACCAAACCACCCTGACGGCTGCTGCGGTAAATCACAGCTGCCACTTGTTCTTTTTGCAAAAACGCATCTAACTCTTTGTTAAATTTATAACTTTGCATGCGGCTGTCGCGCATGGCTTTGGTCATAAAAGACTCATAACTGGCGCGGGCGCTGGTGTCGTAGTCTTTCATATCGGTCAGTTTTTTTGCGCTTAAACGCTCAAAAATCACCGTTTTAGGTGGTTCTATTTTTAAGTCTTCGCCCATCAGCAGTACTTTACCGGCCAGTTTGCCGGCATAAGCGGCTAAGTCGGCGCTGGTATTCACGTCAAACAACATCACTTCGCCAGTGACGGCTCCTTTTGTACCCGGTGTCCAGGCCACCGGAATACCGTGCAAAGATTGCTGGCGCGGGCCAGTCAGCACAATGCTGGCCGACTCGCTGCTCCAGCCGCGGCCAAATTCAAAAGGGTGTAACTCAGCGTTTTTTAAGCCCCAGTCTTTCAGCTGTTGTAAGGTCCAGTGGTTGGCTTTGACCATTTGTGGTGATGCGGTCAGGCGCGGGCCAATTTTGTCGGTCAGATGCTCCAGCGTATGCATCACTTCAGATTGGTAAAAACCTTCATGGCGGATTTTGTTGGCCATGTCCAGATCGGCTGCAAGTACTGCTGCAGGTGAAAACAGCATTACAGGTAACAAAAGACGTTTCATAACAGTTCCCGGCATTAATAAGTTATTGTTTTTAATACTGTGGTGGATGCCAGGCGCAATCATTTAAAACCTGGATGTTTAAGCAGTAAAGCAGCGCTTAGCCAAAGGCAATGGCTTTGCGGTCATTGTGTGTACAGAGGCGATAACTGGTCTGAACGGGCTGGACAAGTGATTCCCGCAGTTCTGCGACAAGGGGCAATAGCGGAAAAAATTCTGGAGCGGGTGATGGGAATCGAACCCACGGCACCAGCTTGGGAAGCTGGGGTATTACCATTATACGACACCCGCAATGGCGCCTAAGGTACTGAAGAGAAAAGGGCATGTCAATTGTCAGCCGTTTGCATCCGCGGGCTTTCATGCCGCAAACAAAGTAGTCGTGTTACAGTGCGGTGTTTTTTTGTTGCTGGAGTCTGCTGATGTCTGAAACTGCTGCTGCCATTTTGGCTCGTCGTCGTGTAGAGGGTGATGTGGCCGCTTTATTACCCCAGGGCCTCAGGCCACAGAATTTTGCACAGGCCTTTGCCCTGCAACAACAGGTGGCGGCTATGTTGCCTTCGGCCATTGCCGGCTGGAAATGCGCTTTGCCCACTGTGGACGCCAATGGCGAAAAACAAGTGGTCGCGCCTTTGTATGCCGCTGAGTTATGCCGTTTCCCGACCGCCATTTGCCCCATTTGGCCTTCAGTGTTGCCCCAATCAAAGGGGCTGGCCAGAGTGGAGCCGGAACTGGCTTTTGTGTTTCACACTGATTTACCGGCAAGAGGGCAGGGCGAGCCTTATCACAAAGCAGACATAGATGCAGCGATAGGCGGGGTGCATCTGGCGCTGGAGCTGATCCAAAGCCGGTTTTTGCCCGACAGCGGCGCCCTTTATTTTGATCAACTGGCCGATGGTTTATTTAATCAGGGTTTGTATCTTGGTCCTGCTGTTGCGGTGAAAGACGTTGATCTTAACCAGTTTTTGCTCAGTATCAGTACTGACGATGCCCTGTTGTTGCAACAGCAGGCACAGCATCCAAATGGTGATGCCAAGGCGGCTTTGTATTGGCTGGTGAACTTTTTATCGGCTCAGGGTATCGGACTTACAGCCGGGCAGGCGGTGATCACCGGTTCTTATGCCGGTGTGTTGGAGTTGCCAATAGGGCCACAAATCCAGATTGAGTTTGGTCAGCTGGGGGCGTTTTCACTGCAGTTTCAGCCCAGAGTGTGTTGACTCAGGCCGCTGGTGCTGTGCTGGTTTTTTGTCATCTGTCTGCTGTAACTTCTGAATAACAGCAATAAAAACAAGGGTTTTGCATGGAGTTTTTGCCGCAGCATGGTTTGAGTATGACGCCGCTGTTGTCTTTTGGGGTGCTGTTGGTGGTGGGCACTTTAGGGGGGTATCTGGCACATCGTTGGTCCTGGCTGCCTAGTATCACAGGTTTTATGGGGGTTGGTTTTTTAGTCGGTCCCAGTGTGTTGGGTTTATTGGATTATGACACCCTCAAAGACGCGCGGATTTTAATTGATATAGCACTGGCGCTGATTTTATACCGGCTGGGTTCATCACTGGATTTACGTTTTATCCGCGCGTCACCGCGGTTATTGGCGGTGGCTTTACTGGAATCTGGTTGTACTTTTATTGCCGTGTTTGCGGTGAGTTTCTGGCTGGGCTTTAGTCCTGTCATCGCGGCTGTGATAGCTGCCATTTTAATTTCATCGTCACCGGCAGTGCTGCTGCACGTCGCGCATGAAGTGGGGGCAAAAGGCCCGGTGACAGAATCGGCCAAAACCCTGGTGGCGCTGAATAACCTGTTGTCTTTTCTGGTGTTTGCGCTGGTGATCCCAGCGTTGTTATTGCAGGAAAATGCCAGCTGGCAACAAGTGATTTTACAACCTTTGTATTTGCTGCTGGGCTCAGCAGTGCTTGGCATCTGTATCGGCCTTGGCCTGCATTTTATCAGTAGCCGCACCGCCAAAGCGGCGCAATATAAACTGGCGCTGGTGGTGGGTGCGCTGATGTTAACCCTTGGCCTGGCGCAGCAGCTGCAACTGTCGATGTTATTTGCGCCTTTAATTGTCGGCATTGTAGTGCGCAGTGTGGAGCAGGACGAAGTGGTGTCGGCGCTGGAATTTGGCAGTGCTTTTGAGCTGTTTTTTATTGTGCTTTTTGTGTTTGCAGGCGCCAGTTTGCATCTGAAAGAGTTAATTGAATATGCACCGGCCATTCTGGTACTGGTATTCACCCGCTCTTTGGTCAAGGTGCTGGCGGTGAGTGTGGCACTGCGGTTTGGGTTGCAGCCCTGGCGTAAAGCTTCAGCCACAGGATTGTTGCTTATTCCGATGGCGGGCCTGGCCATTGGTCTGGTACAAACCAGCAGCAAGCTGGTGCCAGAGCAGGCCGCAGTAATAGCCGCTGTGGTGCTGGGCGCTGTCACTTTGTTTGAAACATTTGGTCCGCCAGTTGCCGCTTTTGCTTTTGGTCTGGCTGGCGAAGCGGCTGACAGCACACCAGTGCGGCCACAAAGCCCGTGGCGGCAAGGTGCCTGGCGTCAGCAACATGAAGTGCAGGTGGATGTGTCGGCGCTGGTGGCGGCCGAACCGGAAGATAACGCGCTGGCTGAACCGCAGAAAGCAGACAGTCGTAGTTTCAGATTCTGGCCTTTTGGCAAAAAGCAGTCATAACAGGCACAAGGTTGCCTGGCTGAAGCCGGTCAGGCAGCGATAAACAGCGGCAAATAAATAATGTACCAAATGGTATAAATAATTATTGTACCGACTGGTATAAAACTGTTAGACTGCGCTCCTTTGCTGTGAAGGAGCCAAAAAATGTCTGATGTATCAAGTTTATTATCCTGGCGTTATGCCACCAAAAGTATGGATGCCGCCAAAACAGTGCCGGATGACAAGCTGGCGCATATTCTGGAAGCCATTCGTTTATCGGCCAGCTCCAGTGGTTTGCAGCCTTACCAGGTGCTGGTGGTGACAGATCCGGCTATCAAAGCACAAATTAAACCTGTGGCCTGGAATCAAAGCCAAATCACGGACTGCTCACATTTATTGGTATTTGCCGCCTGGGACAACTACACCGCAGATCGCATTAATATGATGTTTGATCTGGTCAATGAACAACGTGGTTTTAAAAACGAAGGTTGGGAAGCCTACCGGCAGAAATTACTGGCGTTTTATCCTAACCGCAGTGCTGAAGAAAACTTTGAGCACGCCGCCCGTCAGGCTTATATCGGCCTTGGCAGCGCCTTAATTGCTGCTGCTGAAGTGCAGGTAGACAGCACACCGATGGAAGGTTTTGAGCCGGCAAAAGTGGATGAAATTTTAAATCTGTCTGCGCTGGGTTTACGCTCTGTGCTGTTATTACCGCTTGGCTACCGCGCTGCAGAAGGTGACTGGCTGGTGAATTTAACCAAGGTACGCAGAAGCGCCGACGACTTTATTCTGCGTCGTTAATGCTATTGTTGTCGCCAAAACAGGTGCTTGTATCAGCACCTGTTTTTTTATCTGCGTTTTTATTTGTGTTTTTGTCCCTGTATTGAGCTGCACTATTATCCGCAGCTCTCACTGTCCGTATCCACAGCTCTCACTGTCAGTATCCACAGCTCTCACTGCCCGCCCTTTACCCTGACATTTCTGCCCTTTGGTGTTGCTTTTTTAGCCTGTGCTGTGCCAATGTGAAAGATGAAGCCATCTAAAAGGCTAAAAGTCCATTTTGTTGCCTGTTTTGTAATCTGTCAGTGTTGAGTACCGGCAAATAACAGGCTAGGGTGGATTAAAAATAAGCGGTTATTACCACAACAGCAGCAACAGCAACAGACGCCACAGCGCGCAGCAAGAGGAATGGGACATGTCACAATATGCTGCCTTGAGGGCAAATGTGGGCCTGCTGGGCACTCAGCTTGGCGACACAGTACGGAATCAGTTAGGGGACGCAGTGCTGGAGCGGATAGAACAAATCCGTCAGCTGGCCAAACAAGCCCGGCAGGGCACCGAAACTGAAAACCAGCAGTTAAAACAAATTCTGGCCGGTTTAGGTGATGATGAAATTTTGCCGGTGGCCCGTGCTTTTGCCCAGTTTTTAAACCTGGCCAATTTAGCCGAGCAGTATCACACCATTTCCAAAGCCGGCCACAGTGCTATTGAAAAACCTGAGCCTTTGGCCGAATTATTGGCGCTGCTGCAGCAAAAAAATGTCGATCTGGCTAAAACCCGCCAGGCGGTGGCTGATTTATCGATAGAGCTGGTGCTCACCGCACACCCGACTGAAGTGACCCGCCGCACCCTGATTTATAAACTGACACAAATTGCCGATTGTCTGGCCGAACTGGAGCAGGATTTAACTGCAGCACAGCGCCATAAAATTGAGCTTAGGCTCAGTGATTTAATTACCCAGGCCTGGCATACCAACGAAATCCGCGAGCAGCGGCCAACACCTGTGGATGAGGCTAAATCCGGTTTTGCTGTGATTGAAACTTCGTTGTGGTACGCCATTCCGGATTTTATCCGCGAATTGGATGACGCCTTAACACCTGTGTTGGGTCATGGCCTGGCGCTGGACGCTGCCCCTATTAAATTTTCCAGCTGGATGGGTGGGGACAGAGACGGCAATCCTTTTGTCACCGCCAAAGTCACCCGGCAGGTGTTGTTATTAAGCCGCTGGAAAGCCGCTGATTTATTCAGCCGCGACCTGGAAGTGCTGGGCAACGAGCTGTCGATGAATTTAGCCAATGAAGCGCTGAGAGACGCCAGCGGTAATTCGTCTGAGCCTTACCGTGATGTATTAAAACAGTTAAAAAACAAACTGTTGTATACCCGCGACTGGCTGACTGAAGCATTAAAACACGACAGATTACAAAGGCCGGATGATTTACTCTGGCATAACGCACAGCTGCTGGAGCCTCTGCTGTTGTGTTACCGCTCGCTGGTTGACTGCAAAATGCAGGTGATTGCCAACGGCAAACTGCTGGACACCATCCGCCGCGCTTATGCTTTTGGCTTAACCTTGTTAAAACTGGACGTGCGGCAGGAATCGGGCCGGCATACCCAGGTGTTTAGCGAATTTACCAAATATTTAGGTTTAGGTGATTATGCGCAGTGGGACGAAAGTGCCCGCCAGGCGTTTTTACTGAATGAACTGGCCAGCAAAAGGCCGCTGTTTCCAAAAAACTGGCAGCCCAGCGCCGAAGTGCAGGAAGTATTGGATACCTGCGACATTGTTGCCCGCCACGGCAGCGAAGCGCTGTCGACTTATGTGATTTCAATGGCAGGTCAGCCGTCCGACGTGCTGGCGGTGCAGCTGTTACTGAAAGATGCCGGCATCAGTTTTCCAATGCGGGTGGCGCCATTATTTGAAACCCTGGCCGATTTAACCAACGCCCCTGAATGTATCAGCAAGTTGCTCGGGATCGACTGGTACCGTGGTTATATTCAGGGCAAACAGGAAGTGATGATTGGTTATTCCGACTCCGCCAAAGACGCTGGTGCTATAGCGGCAGGCTGGGCCCAATACAGTGCGCAGGAAGCTTTGGTGGCGATTTGCCAGCAAGTCAAAGTCCAGCTGACGTTATTCCACGGCCGTGGCGGTACTATTGGCCGTGGCGGCGGCCCCGCTCATGCCGCTATTTTGTCGCAGCCGCCGGGATCTCTGGCAGGTGGCCTGCGGGTGACAGAACAAGGCGAGATGATCCGCTTTAAATTTGGTTTAAGCCAGTTAGCCCAGCGCAGTCTGGCGCTGTATGCGTCGGCCGTGCTGGAAGGGGTGTTATTACCACCACCGGTACCAAAAACCGAATGGCGCACACTGATGCAACAACTGGCGACTGATTCTTGTGAAGCTTACCGCGCCATAGTGCGCCATCACCCTGATTTTGTAAGGTATTTCCGTGCAGCCACCCCTGAGCTTGAGCTTGGTCAGTTGCCGCTGGGCAGCCGTCCACCGAAACGGAACCCCAATGGTGGCGTGGAAAGTTTAAGGGCAATCCCCTGGATTTTTGCCTGGTCACAAAACCGTTTAATGTTACCGGCCTGGCTCGGTGCCGGTAGTGCTTTGGCCAAAGTAGTGGCGCAAGGTAACACCACAACCCTGCACCAGATGCGCCGCGAATGGCCGTTTTTCGCTACCCGCTTGTCGATGCTGGAAATGGTGTACCTCAAAGCCGACGCCCAGATAGCCGCTTATTACGACGAAAAACTGGTACCGGCCGAGCTGAAGCATTTAGGGGTTGAGCTTCGCAGCCAATTAGAAGCCGACAGCAAATTGCTGCTGCAACTCATTGACGCTAAAGATTTTATGGCCAACGAAAGCTGGATCCGGGAGTCGATAGTGCTGCGCAACACTTATGTAGACCCACTGCATATTTTGCAGGTGGAACTGTTAAACCGCGTCCGTCATGCGCCGGAAACGGTCAACGACAATATTAAACGTGCTTTGATGGTGACTATTGCCGGTATCGCAGCCGGGATGCGCAACTCGGGATAAGTATCAGCCGTCAGATAGATAACAGCGGTATCAATACCGTTATTTCAGCAAAGACGCCTTAGGGCGCCTTTGTTGCTTCTGGGCGATATTATTCACTGAACAAATATCAGCTCTGTTGCGCGGAGCCGCCGACCAGTGTTGAAGCTTGAACAGTTTAAGGTACCGGCTCTTCCCATAATAAATTATCAAAATTGGTTGCCAGCAATACCAGGCTGGCTGTTGCCAGTAAATCCTGCTCAGCCGCGTCGCCTTGTTGCCATAACAGTACCCGGCCTTCGTTGATTTTTTCGACTGACCAATAGAGTTGCTGCTGTTTTTTTAAGTGAAACCCAACCGGCACTGCACTGCTGAATAATCCACCGTGTAGCTGATGTACTGAGCTGATGTCGTACACCTTGTTGCCGCTCACCAGTTGCCCTTGCAGACGATTTAAATGATCCTGACGCAGTGACAGTTCGCCTTGCTGAGTACCGGAAAAAGTGCAGGATAATACCGGCAAGTTGCCAAAAGCCGGGTCTACAGCCAGCGTGCCTTTGCTGGCGCTTAGCAGCAGGCCACTGCAGCGTGCAGCGCTGCCGGTGTTGGTGCTGATGGTTTTGCCATGGTAAGTGCCACCAATACCAAGCTTGCCAAAGTTCAGCCCGGCATCAAGCCGGCCTTTATCCTTAAGTTGGGTGGTATGCCAGCGGCCAAACTGCAGTGGTTTATCCCAGGCAAAAGGATTGGCACCACGCACTGTGTATTCAACAGCTGGTGCCGCCGACTCTGGCAGTGCCATTTTTGCGGTCGACACACAAGCGGTCAGTGTCAGCACTGCGGGCCATAAACACCAGGTAAAGCGGGTAGACATTCTCATCATCAATCCTCCGGGGACACTGTGACAGCCTGCTGGCTGGATGCCTGGCCATAGTAAAAAAGCGCCGCTGGCGTATTCTGTAATTCTTTGTCAGCAGATGTTGTTTCTTGTGTGAGGCAAGTTGGTTTTACCGTGGCTGTTGCTCAGCAGATCACTGCAAAATTTCGGGGGAAAAAACAACCACAGCAGCTGCGCACAGGCCGCTGTGTTTAGTGAAAAGCAGCGGTGTGAAAAAACGCTGTGTGAGCAGCGGTTACGCTGGTCTTTAGTGGGCTGAGCCTGTGCTAAGCAGGTCGCGCAGTGGCTGATAAGGCGCATCATCCACAGGTGCCAGATGGGTGCTCTGGCCAAATTCCGCCCAGCCCTGTTGCAGGCCCTGTAATACTGCAGCAGCTTCTGGCGCCTTGCTAAGTTGTTGACTGAGCTGGTTACAAGGCAAAGTCTGACTGTTACAAAGCAAAGCGCCAAAAGGCAATTCGGCGGAGCGCCAAATTTCGCTGACGTCTTTAGGCAGCTGTGCTGGTAAGGTTGCGCTGGCCACTATGCCAAGGCCTTGTTCGCTTGCGGCCAGGGCTGGTAGTACCGCCTGGTGACTGCCAACATAGTTAAACTTCAGCTTTAAAAACTGCCCGGCCAGCTGCTGTTTAAGCTGTGCAGTGGCAATAAGTCCGCCGGACGCCGAATCAGGCCAGACCGCAAATACCGTCAGTGGCTGGCCTTGTGGTAACAACAGTTGCAGCTGCTGAAAATTGGTTACATTTTTGCCGAGCACACTGGAGGTATACACAGCTTGTTGCTGTGTCTGCTGACCAGCGGGCACCAGAAAATTCAGCATGGTTTTAGTCTGTTGCTGAATTTGCAGGTAGGCCACCAGATTGGGCACCACCAGATCGGCTTTGCCCTGGACCGCCAGCTGCACCAGCTCATCCGGTTTGGTTGCCACTAGTACTGTCACCTGCTGCTGTTGCTGAGCAGCCAGCCAGTTGGCTAAGGGGGTCACGGCCGCCTGCCGGTTGATGTCCGGGTAGGCATAAGTGGCCACCACCAGCGGTTTGCTGTGGCCCTGCAGGCTGAAAAAAACGCAGCACAGCAACAGGGGCAGCAGCAAACGCAGCGGTTGCCGCAACAGTGCAGAACATAAAGGCATCAGTGGCACTTGCATAAAAAACCTGTGCAGATTAAAGGGAGGCCTTCAGCTTAGCGTTTTGCCGGCTTGTGCGTCCAGTGCTGGCAGTGCGGCAGCTCAGGGGCGCGGCCAAAAGGTTATTTAATCCGATTGGCAAATTTTGACACCGAATCAACCACTTGTTGTGCTGCCAGCTGGATATCGTCAATCACCAGCCGGGCCTGGCCAATCAGCGCATTCACATCCCGGGCTTGTTGCTGGCTTTGCTCTATCATTTGCACCGCACTGGACGACAGCTGCTGATTGCGGTTCACCACATCCACTATCTCCACTGTGGCCGCGCTGGTGCGCGACGCCAGTTGACGCACTTCGTCCGCCACTACGGCAAAACCGCGACCTTGTTCACCGGCCCGGGCTGCTTCAATAGCAGCAT
>FWPV01010429.1_pt1 | contig 15213 bp, 14 predicted proteins | sample 2228371 | NCBI WGS metagenome assembly FWPV01 (sample SAMEA103939776, study PRJEB20133) | metagenome | reverse complement strand
GCCGCCATCATCGTCGCCACCACCAGCGCCGTCGCCGTCAGCGACGGTCTCGATGGGCTCGTCGGCGGCACCACGCTCATCGCCTTCATCGCCTACGGGGTGATCGGCTTCATCCAGGGGCAGGAGTTCGTCGCCACCTTCGCCTTCATCATCGCCGGCGCGAACCTCGGTTACCTCTGGTACAACGCCCACCCGGCCCGCGTCATCATGGGCGATACCGGCGCACTCGCCCTCGGCTCCTCGCTCGCCGTCGTCTCGCTCATGACCGGCCAGTGGCTGCTCCTGCCGCTCATCGGCATCATCTTCGTCGTCGAAGCCGGCTCCAACATCCTCCAGATCGGCTCCTACAAGCTCACCGGCCGCCGCATCTTCCGCCGCGCCCCCTTCCACCATCACCTCGAACTCATCGGCTGGGCCGAGACGCAGATCGTCACCCGCTTCTGGATCATCGGCATCGCCGCCGCCATGCTCGGCGTCGCCCTCGCGCTGGAGGTGCCGGAGCGATGAGCGCCGCGCCCGCCGGTCTCCCGCCGCTCGAAGGCCTCCCGGTGCTCGTCTACTCGATGGGCATCGAAGGGCGCGACCTCGCCCGCTGGCTCATCGCCCGCGGCGCCCGCGTCACCATCTCCGATACCCGCACCGATGCCGCCCTTGCCGCGGCTGGCGCCGAACCGCCCGAAGGCGTCGAACGGGTCGTCACCGGCCAGCCCCTGCTCGACCCGGCTGGTTTCGGCCTCGTCGCCGTCTCCCAGTCCATCCTCCGCTACGACCCGGCCCTCGCCCGGGCGCGCGAGCTCGGCATCCCGATCACCACCCAGATGCGGCTCTTCCTCCAGCTCTGCCCGGGCCGGACCATCGGCATCACCGGCTCGAGCGGCAAGTCCACCACCACCGCGCTCGTCGGCGCCATGGCCAGCGCCGCCGGCATCGAGTTCGTCCTCGGCGGCAACATCGGCGAACCCCTCCTCGCGCGCCTCGGCGAAATTCGCCCCGAGACCACCGTCATCCTGGAAATCAGCCACACCCAGCTGCAGTACACCGACCGCTCGCCCCACATCGCGGCCGTCACGAACGTGACGCCGAACCACCTCGACCAGTTCTCATGGGATGAGTACGTCGGCCTCAAGCGCAACCACATCGCCCACCAGTCCCGCGGCGACGTCGCCGTCCTCAACGCCGATAACCCGGTGACCCGGGCGTTCATGGCCTCCGCCCGCGGCCGCCTCGCGGTCACCTCCATCGAAGGGCCCATCGATCTCGACGGCGCCTGCATCGAAGACGGCGACATCGTCATCCGCCGCGGCAGCCGCACGACGCCGGTCCTGCCCGTCGGCGACGTCCGGCTCCGCGGCCGCCACAACCTCGCCAACGCCGTGATGGCCTGCGCCATCGCCGCCGAGGCCGGCTGGCCCGTGACCGCGATGGCCCGCGCCATCCGCACCTTCGCCGGCGTGCCGCACCGTCTCGAGATCGTCGGCCGCGCCGGGGGCGCCCTCTGGGTCAACGACTCCATCGCCACCAGCCCCGCGCGCACCGTCGCGGGCCTGCGGGCCTTCACTGAGCCCGTCATCCTCCTCCTCGGCGGCAGGGACAAGCACCTCCCCCTCGCTACCCTCCAGGAGGCCGTCCGCGAGCGCTGTCGTGCCATCATCTGCTTCGGCGAAGCCGGCCCACTCTTCTACGACGCCCTCCGTCGCCACGTCGACCAGGCCCTCCTCGTCCCCACGCTCGAGGACGCCGTCGAGCGAGCATCCCAGCTCGGCGCCCCGGGCGATGTCGTCCTCCTCTCGCCAGCCGGCACGAGCTTCGACCGCTACCCCAACTTCGAAGCACGCGGCAGCCACTTCCGCGAACTCGTCGCGGCACTGCCCGGCTTCTCCCCGGAGGTGTCGCCATAGCAGCCGCACGCACCGGTGAGTGGAACCCTGGCCGCCCCGACTACTTCATCATCGCCATCACCGCGATCCTCACCGTCGTCGGGCTCGTGGTGGTGTACAGCGCCTCCTTCGTCCGCTCCATCGTCGACTTCGGCGATCCCTATTCCTACGTCCTCCGCCAGGCCGTCTGGGCGCTCGGCGGCGCCGTCGGCATGTTCCTCCTCGCCCGCTTCGATTACCGCAGGCTCCAGCCGCTGGCCGTCCCCCTCATGGGCCTCACCATCCTCCTGCTGGTTGCCGTCATCGTCGTCGGCGTCGAAGGTGGCGGCGCCCGGCGCTGGATCGGCGTCGGCGAGCTCACCCTCCAGCCCGCCGAATTCGCCAAGCTCACTGTCACCCTCTACCTCGCCGTCTGGCTCGCCTCGCGCGGCGGCAGCCTCCGCTCGTTCGAACACGGCCTCGTTCCCTTCGTGCTCATCATCGGCACCGTCTCTGCCCTCATCCTGCTCCAGCCAAACCTCGGCACCACCCTCATCATCCTCGCCATCACCGTCACCATGTTCTGGGTCGCCGGGGCCACCCTCCTCCAGATGCTCTCCCTCGCCTCCAGTGGCATCGTCGCCATCGTCGTCCTCGCCCTCGGCGCCGGCTACCGTGCCGAGCGCATCACCGCCTTCCTCGATGCCGAAAAACACCCCGATAGCATCGGCTTCCAGACGCTCCAGGCGCTCATCGCCATCGGCAACGGCGGCCTCACCGGCCTCGGCCTCGGTGCCGGCCGCTCCAAGTTCTTTTACCTCCCGGAAAGCCACACCGACGCCGTCTTCGCCATCATCGGCGAAGAGCTCGGCCTCTTCGCCGGGCTCGCCGTCATCCTCCTCTACGTCCTCCTCATGGTCCGCGGCTACCAGGTTGCCCGCCGCGCCCGCGACGACTTCGGCCGCTACGTTGCCACCGGCATCACGACCTGGGTCACCGTCCAGGCCTTCCTCAATATCGGCGGCATCCTCCGCGTCATCCCCCTCACCGGCGTCCCCCTCCCCTTCCTCAGTTTCGGCAGCAATGCCCTCGCCGCCCTCCTCCTCGCCATGGGCGTGCTCGTCAGCATCTCCCGGTACGGTGCCGACCGCGGCGGCTACCTCGACCAGCACCCACTCCAGCCGCGCCAGGCGCGCGGCGAGATCGTCCGCCGGGAGCGTGCCCCATGAACCGCACCATCGTCCTCACCGGCGGCGGCACCGGTGGCCACCTCTTCCCCGCCATTGCAGTTGCCGCCGCATTGCGCGAGCTCGAACCCGGCGCCTCGCTCCATTTCCTCGGCCCCGCCAATCGCGGCGAACGCACCCGCATCGAAGCCGCCGACCTTCCCTTCGTCGAAGTCCCGGCCGCGCCCATCCGGGGGCGCTCACTCCCCGCGCTCCTCCGCAGCGTCGTGGCCCTCGCCCGCGGGACCCTACGCGCCATTCGCCGGCTCCGCGCGCTTCGCCCGGCCGCAGTCTTCAGCACCGGCGGCTATGGGAGCTTCCCGGTCAGCCTGGCCGCCTGGCTGCTCCGCCGCCCCCTCATCGTCTTCCTCCCCGACGTTTCCCCGGGCCTTGCCGTGCGCGTCGAGCAGCGGCTTGCCACCCGTCTCGCCACCAGCACGCAGGCAGCGCTCGCCCACCTTCCCGCCCGCAAAACGCTCGTGACTGGCTACCCCGTCCGTCCCGAGTTCTTCACGCTCGACCGTGCCGCTGCCCGCGCCGCCCTCGGGCTCCCCCCCGCCGAGCCAGTCGCCGTCATCGCCGGCGCCTCGCAGGGCTCGCGCGCCCTCAACGAAGCGGCCTGGGCCGGCCTCGACACCATCCTCCACCGTGCCCACCTCATCCACATCACCGGTGAGTCCGGCCTGGCCGAGGCCCAACGGCGCCGCGACGCCCTGCCCTCACCGCTCCGCGATCGCTACCGCCCGGCCGCCTTCCGCCCCGACCTGCCCGCCGTGATGGTCGCCGCCGATGTCGGCATCTTCCGCGCCGGCGCCTCCATCCTCGGCGAACTCCCGGCAGCCGGCCTCCCCGCCATCCTCGTGCCCGGCGCGTTCGCAGGCGGCCACCAGGGCGATAACGCCGCCTGGCTTGCGGCCCAGGGCGCCGCCATCGTCCTCAACGAATCCGACCTCGCCGACCTCCCGGCAACGCTGGTCTCGCTCCTCGATGCCCCGGAACGCCTCGCGGCCATGCGCACCGCCGCCCGCGCCCTCGCCCGGCCCGACGCCGCCCGCGACATCGCCCGGCTCATCCTGGAGGCTGCCCGATGACGTCCCCCACCCTCCAGGGCCCCGTCCACCTCATCGGCATCGGCGGCATCCACATGTCCGCCATCGCCCTGCTCCTCCTCCAGCGCGGCATTCCCGTCAGCGGCAGCGACCTCCGCCCCTCGCACCTCACCGAGGACCTCGTCCGCCGCGGCGCACGCATCGCCTACGGCCACGCCGCGGAGAACATCCCTTCCGATGCACGCCTCGTCGTCATCACGGCCGCCGTCCGCCCCGGCAACCCCGAGCTCGAGGAAGCCCAGCGCCGCGGCCTCCCCGTCCTCCTCCGCGCCGAGATGGTCGCCCGCCTCCTCGAAGGCAAGCGTCTCATCGCCGTCGCCGGCTCCCACGGCAAAACCACCACCTCCAGCCTCATCGCCTTCATCCTGCAGCAGGCCGGCCGCCAGCCGATGTACCTCCTCGGCGGCGAAAGCCCCGACCTCGGGACCCACGCCGCCTGGGGCGAGGGCGACATCGCCGTCGTCGAAGCCGACGAGTACCGCCGCGCCTTCCTCGAATACCGGCCGGCCATCGCCGTCATCACCACCGTTGAACCCGACCACCTCGACGACTTCGGCACCCCCGACGCCTACACCGAAGCCTTCGTCCAGTTCGGCCGGCGTGTCCTCCCCGGCGGGCTCCTCCTCGCCTGCGCCGACGATCCCGGCGCGCGGCGCGTCAGCGACATCCTCGGCGACGATCCCATTCGCCACGAGACGTACGGCACCGAAGGTGTCCGCTTCTGGCGCGCTCGCGATATCGAGCTCTCCCCCCAGGGCGCCCGCTTCACCCTCGAGCGCGGCGGTCTCCCCCTCGGCACCCGGGACGTTCGCGTCCCCGGGCTCCACGTTGTTCGCAACGCGGTCGCCGCCGCCGCGGTCGCACACCACCTCGCCGTCCCCTTCGATGTGATCGCCCGCGCCGTCGCCGCCTTCCGCGGCGCCCGTCGCCGCTTCGAGCGCGTCGGCGAAGCGGCCGACATCACGGTCATGGACGACTACGCCCATCACCCGACCGAAGTCCGCGCCACCATCGCCGCCGCGCGCGCCGCCTTCCCCGCGCGCCGCCTCATCGGCATCTACCAGCCCCACACCTACAGCCGCATCGCCTACCTCTGGGACGAGTGGCTCACCTGCTTCCGCGGCCTCGATGCCCTCGTCGTCGTCGAAACCTACGCAGCCCGCGAATCCCCCGAAGCCGGCCGCTCCGCCGCCGACCTTGCCGCTGCCATCGCCGATCCCCCCGCCATCTACGCCCCCGGCTTCCCCGAGGCGGTCGCAGCCGCCCGCGCCATCCTTCGCCCCGGCGATGTCGTCTTCACCATCGGCGCCGGCGACGTCGATGCCGTCGGCCCGCTCCTCCTGGAGGCGCTCCGGTGACCGCACTCGAACGCCTCGCCGCCGCACTCGCCCCGCTCGGCGACCTCCGCCGCGACGAGCCGCTCGCCCGCCACACCACCTTTGGCATCGGCGGCCCGGCCGACCTCTTCCTCACCGTCCGCTCCGCCGATGCCCTCGCCGCTGCCTTCACCGCCGCGCGCGACCTCGATCTCCCCGCCTTCATCCTCGGCTCCGGCAGCAACATCCTCGTCGCCGACGCCGGCATCCGCGGCCTCGTCATCGACAACCGCGCCCGCGCCGAGCACCTCGATGGCCTCACCCTCCGCGTCGAGAGTGGCGCCAGCTTTGCCGCCCTCGCCCGCCGCATGTGCCGCATCGGCCTCGATGGCCTCACCTGGGCCGTCGGCATCCCCGGCACGCTCGGCGGCGCCGTCGTCTACAACGCCGGGGCCTACGGCGGCTCCCTCGCCGATGTCCTCCGGCGCGCCCGCCTCCACCTCCCCGGCGGCCGGGCCGAATGGATCGACGCTGCCGACCTCCGCCTCGTCTATCGCGGCAGCCTCTTCACCCGCGGCCAGCTCCGCGGCCACGCTGTCCTCGAATGCGAGCTCGAACTCGCCCCAGGCGACCCCAGCGAACTCCTCCGGCGCGCCGCCACCTACGATGAGAAGCGCCTCACCGCCCAGCCGCGCGGCCGCAGCGCCGGCTCCACCTTCAAGAACCCGCCCGAAGCACCCGCCTGGAAGCTCATCGATGCCGTCGGCATGCGCGGCTACCGCCGCGGCGACGCCGCCATCTCGGAGAAGCACGCCAACTTCTTCGTCAACGAAGGCAACGCCTCCGCCGCCGATGTCCGCTGGCTCATCGAAGAAGCCCGCCGCCGCGTCTTCGAGCAGTTCGGCATCCGCCTCGAAACCGAAGTCGAATTTGTCGGAGCCTGGAGATGAACCGCCAGCGCGTCGCAGTCATCTTCGGTGGCCGCTCCGGCGAGCACGAGGTGAGCATCATCTCCGCACGCTCCGTCCTCGCCGCCCTCGACCAGGCCCGCTGGGAACCCGTCCCCTTCGGCATCTCCCGTTCCGGCGCCTGGCTCACCCCCGCCGAAACCCGGGCCGCCCTCGCCGCCGGTGCCACAGCCTTCCTCGACCTCGGACGCCCGCTCCTCGCCGCCACCGAGGCCCTCGCCGCGCTCGCCTCCTGCGATGTCGCCTTCCCGCTCGTCCATGGCACCTTCGGGGAAGACGGCACCCTCCAGGGCTTCCTCGAACTCGCCGACCTCCCCTATGCCGGCGCCGGCGTCGCCGCCTCCGCCATCGGAATGGATAAAGCCCTCATGAAATCCCTCTTCCGTGAAGCCGGGATCCCCGTCGCTCGCTATTCCGTAATTCGATCATGGGAGTATACACTTCACCAAAATATGTCTATGGCTCTCATCGAAGAGGCGATCGGCTACCCTTGCTTCGTCAAGCCGGCCAACGGCGGTTCCAGCGTCGGCATCACCAAGGTCCGCTCCCGCGAAGATCTCCCCGCCGCCTTCGCCGCCGCCTTCGCCTGCGACGACAAAGCCATCGTCGAAGAAGCCATCTCCCCTGCCCGCGAACTCGAATGCTCCGTCCTCGGCAACGAGTCCCCCGAGGCCAGCATCGTCGGCGAAATCGTCCCCGACCGCGAGTTCTACGACTACGCCTCCAAGTACGACCCGGCCTCACGTACCGAGCTCTACATCCCCGCGCCCGTCACCCACGCCGTCGCCCAGGAGGCCCGTGACCTAGCCCTCCGCATGTACCGCGTCATGGGCTGCGAAGGCTACGCCCGCGTCGATTTCTTCCTCACCAGCGGCGACCGCCTCGTCGCCAACGAAATCAACACCATCCCCGGCTTCACCAGCATCTCCATGTTCCCCAAGCTCTGGGAAGCCTCCGGCCTGCCCTACCCCGACCTCCTCACCCGCATCCTCGAGCTCGCCCTCGAACGCCACGCACGGAGGCCCCGGCCATGATCATCCGTCGCGACCGCTCCAGCACCCACGGAGTCGTTCGACGCATCGTCCGCCGGAACCGCCCCGCCGTCGGCGAAGCGCGCCCCCGCCAGGTCGTCCGACGCCGCTCCCCCGGCATCGGCGAAGGCGTCATCCCCGCCACTCCGCGCGCGCGCCTCGCCTGGCGTCCCAGCCGGCAGCTCATCGCTGGCATCGCCTCCCTGCTGGTCGCCTCGGCGATCATCGCCGCCGGCTACGGTCTCCTCCGGTCGCCCCTCTTCCGCATCGACACCATCCAGGTTGTCGGCAACGACCGCATCGCCACTACCACCGTCGTCGAAACCGCCAACCTCCTCGGCGCCAACCTTGTCACCGCCGACCTCGCCGCCGCCCAGCGCGCCCTCTACGGCCTCCCCCTCGTCGCATCTGCACGCGTCGAGCGCCACTGGCCCTCGACCATCCGCATCGTCGTCGAAGAACGCCGCCCCTGGGGCACCTGGGAACAGGCCGGCGTCGACTACATCATCGACCGCGAGGGCGTCGTCATCGATATCGGTACCGCCCTCCCCGACGCCCCCGTCATCCGCAGCTCGGAGCCCGGCAGCCGCCTCATCGGCGACCGTGTCGATTACCAGGCCGTCGATGCCGCCGCCGAGCTCTTCGAGCTCCTCCCCACCCACCTCGGCACCACCGTCGCCGAGGTCGCCTTCGTTCGCGGCAAAGGTGTCCAGGTCACCACCGCCGATGGCCAGGTCGCCCTCCTCGGCGACTCCAGCTCCATCGCCTACAAGCTCGCGGTCTGGGCCGCCGTCGCGGCCGAGGCCCGCCAGCGCCACATCGCCTACACCACCATCGACCTGCGCTACGGCAACCGCCCGGTGCTGCAGTAGGGAGTTGAGGAGAGGAAAGGAGCGAATATGCGTCGACGTTCAACCGTAGCCGCCATCGATGTCGGCTCCACCAAAGTCGCCGTTGTCGTCGGCGACATCGCCGAGACCGGCGAAACCCGCATCCTCGGCGTCGGGGTCGCCCCTGCCGCCGGCCTCGCCCGCGGCGTCATCGATAACATCCAGAGCGCCCGCGAAGCCATCGCCATCGCCGTCGAAAAAGCCGAGCAGGCCTGCGGCATGCGCATCCTCTCAGCCGTCGTCGGCATCTCCGGCGCCCACATCACCAGCCAGAACAACCGCGGCATCGTCGCCATCCCCGATCGCACCCGCCCCATCTCCGCCGACGATCGCGCCCGCGTCCTCGAAGCCGCCGGCCAGGTCGCCATCCCAACCAACCGGCAGGTCCTCCACGTCGTCCCCCGCACCTACTGGATCGAGGGCACCGAGCCCGTCAGCGACCCCGTCGGCATGTTCGGCTCACGCCTCGATGCCGAGGTCCACATCGTCACCGGCGCCGTCTCCGCCATCCAGAACCTCACCCGCTGCGTCGAAGGCGCCGGCGTCCAGGTCGATGACATCATCCTCGAAAGCCTCGCCTCCGCCGAAAGCGTCCTCACCGAGCAGGAGCGCCAGCAGGGCGTCGCCGTCGTCGATATCGGTGGCAGCACCACCTCCATCGCCGTCTTCGATGAAGGCAGCGTCGCCCACACCGCCTGCCTCCCCATCGCCGGCTCCCACCTCACCGCCGACCTCGCCCGCGTCCTGCGCTGCCCCTGGGAGAGCGCCGAACACGTCAAATGCACCGTCGGCGCCGCCTACGCCGAACCCGACCGCACCGGCGAAACCGTCGAAATCCAGGTCTTCGGCACCCAGTCCACCCGCCACGTCCCCCTGGAGCACGTCGGCGCCATCCTCCAGGCCCGCGCCGAAGAAATCCTCGACATGGTCGCCGTCGAACTCAAGCGCGTCGGCTACCTCGATCGCATCGCCGCCGGCCTCGTCCTCACCGGCGGCACCAGCCTCCTCCGCGGCCTCGCACCCTTCGCCGAATCCCACCTCAACCTCCCCGCCCGCCTCGGCCACCCCCACGGCTACAGCGGCCTCTCCGACCTCATCGGCACCCCCGCCTTCGCCACCTCCATCGGCCTCGTTCGCTACGCCCTCGCCAACCGCGAACGGCCCGGGGAGTTCGCCGGCCCTGCCTTCGAACACCGCGGCCGCTCACTCTTCGATCGCATCCTCAGCATCGGGAGGTCGCTCATCCCACAGTAACCGCCCGGCCCCTCACCCGCACACCCAACGCCACCATCAGCCTCATTCGTCAAAGGGAAGGACTACCGACATGAGCATGCGCTACGACACCGATCTGCTGCCCGACATCAAAGTCATCGGCGTTGGCGGGGGCGGCTGCAACGCCGTCAACCGGATGGTTCGCGCCAAAATCCCCGGCGTCCAGTTCATCGCCTGCAACACCGATGCCCAGGCCCTCGCCACCTCCGAAGCACCAACCCGTCTCCGCATCGGCGAAAAACTCACCCGCGGCCTCGGCGTTGGCGGCGACCCCACCCGCGGCGAACGCGCCGCCGATGAAAGCCGCGACGAAATCTACGACCTCCTCCGCGGCACCGAAATGGTCTTCGTCACCGCCGGCATGGGCGGCGGTACCGGCACCGGCGCCGCACCCGTCGTCGCCGAAGTCGCCAAGGATTGCGGCGCCCTCACCATCGGCGTCGTCACCAAGCCCTTCCCCTGGGAAGGTTCCCGCCGCATGAAGCAGGCCGAAGAAGGCATCGCCCGCCTCCGCGAAAAGGTCGATACCCTCATCGCCATCCCCAATGGCCGCCTCATCGAAATCTGCCCACCCAACGCCACCGTCGAAGAAGCCTTCGAAACCGCCGACGACGTCCTCCGCCAGGCCATCCAGTCCATCTCCAACATCATTAGCCAGAACGGCTCCATCAACCTCGACTTCAACGACGTCCGCACCATCATGAGCCAGGCCGGCCCCGCGCTCCTCGCCGTTGGCAAAGGCGCCGGCGAAAACCGCGCCGTCGAAGCCGCCCGCTCCGCCACCCAGAGCCCCATCCTCGACCAGTCCATCGAAGGTGCCCTTAACGTCCTCTTCAACGTCACCCACAGCGGCAGCCTCGGCCTCCGCGAACTCGACGCCGCCGCCCGCACCATCGCCGAGGTCGTCGACCCCGCCGCCAACATCATCTTCGGCACCGTCGTCGATCCGCGCGTCGGCGATGAAGTCCACATCACCGTCATCGCCACCGGCTTCACCCCAAAGGCCTCCACCATCGGCGACCCCTTCGAAACCGCCGGCAGCCGCCTCCGCGACTACAACCTCCCCGGCGTCTCCAACATCGAGGATGCCGAGCTGCCCGCCTTCCTCCGCCGCAACATCCGCTCCCTGAACATCCAGCGCGAGGAATTCGGCGCAGCCGCGCGCATCAAAAATGGCTGAAAGGAGGTAACTACCTAACCGAACGCGCAAAGCCCGGAAGGACACTCCCCTTGCGGGAAGCGGGGGCTCGGTGCAATGGGAGATGGCATCGAGCCCCTGGCTTTTGCCGCGACGGCTACCCCGCCGGTAGCTACCCCGCTTTCAGCCGGACGCGTAACGTAACACACCCGCCCGGCCCCGTGCTACTCCCCGCGCGAAATCCTCACCATCGCAGTCTGTCGATTCCCTCACCTTCCCCTCGTTCCCCCTCCCGCTCGTACCCCGGGCACGCCAGCACCGGCAGCGGCGGATACTTCCGGAACCGCGCATCCCCCAGCGACCGCTCGCACATCCAGAACACCGACCCCCTCCCGCTCACCACGCGCCGCGCCCAGCGGCAGCTCCCGCACAGCCCGGGCTCCATCCCCCTATCCTCCCCCGCCGCGCGTCACCGCTCCACCCCTGTATGATGGCCGCACCCTATCCCTCCCATGGAGCGTGTCGATGCCTGGCGCCCTCGAAGGAATCCGCGTACTCGATTGCACCCAGGTCATCGCCGGCCCGCTTGCAGCCTCCCTCCTCTCCGAGATGGGAGCCGATGTCCTCAAAGTCGAGCCCCTCGAAGGCGAACCCTGGCGCCTCCAGGCCGAGCTCATCCCCAAGGAGAGCCGAAACTTCCTCGTCCAAAATCGCGGCAAGCGCGGCATCGCCCTCGACTTCAAGAATCCCGCCGCCGCACCCCTCCGCGACCGCCTCATCGCCTGGGCCGATGTTCTCATCACCAACTACCGCCCCGGTGTGCCCGAGGCACTCGGCATCGACTACGCCTCCGCCAGCCGCATCAACCCCCGCATCATCTACGCCGAAAATACCGCCTTCGGCAAGCACGGCCCCGATGCCATGCGTCGCGGCTACGATATCGTCGCCCAGGCCATGAGCGGCCTCAGCACCTCCAACCCCAACATCCAGAACGGGCTCCCCATGCCCGTCGCCTTCGCCCCCGCCGATGTCGTCACCGGCTTCGCGCTCGCCTGGGCCATCACCGCCGCCCTCTACCACCGCGAGCGCACCGGCCAGGGTCAGGCCATCAGCTCCAGCCTCCTCCTCTCCGCACTCGCCCTCCAGGCAGGCTCCCGCGAAATCCTCGCCCTTGATGCCGAGACCCGCCACCAGAAACTCGAGCACCTCGCCGAGGCCCGCGCCCGCGGCGCCACCATCGAGGAAATCATCCGCGAGCGCCGTCGCTTCACCCCCGAACTCGCCGGCAACATCTACTACCGCCCCTACAAGACCCGCGATTCCTACCTCGTCGTCGGCTGCCTCGGGCCCGGCCCCCGCGCCCGCTTCCGCGAAGCCCTCGGCATCACCGATCCCCGCTACGAGCCCGGATTCGACCCCGCCCGCTCCGCCGAGGTCGGCGCCGAACTCACACGCGTCTGCGAGCAGAAATTCCTCGAGCGCACCAACGCCGAGTGGCTCGCCTACCTCGAGCAGTTCGATATCGCCTGCGGCCCGGTCCGCTTCGTCGAAGAACTCTTCGATGACCCCCAGGTCATCGCCAACGGCTACATCCAGGAGTACGAGCATTCGCTCTTCGGCCCCATGCGCGGCCCGGCCCCCGTTGTCCAGATGTCCGCAACCCCGACGCGCATCCAGCGCGCCTCCCCCGCCCTCGGCGAGCATACCGAGGAGATTCTCTGCGAAATCGGCTGCTCGCCCGCCGAGATCGACGCCATGCGCGCCGCCGGCATCATCGCCTGAAGCGCTTTCCCTCTCCCGGTGCTCCTCCCTACAGGATCAGCATCGCATCGCCGAAGCTGTAGAACCGGTACCGCTCTCGCACTGCCTGCCGGTACGCCCCCAGCACGAACTCCTGCCCGGCGAACGCACACACGAGCATCAGGAGCGTGGATCGCGGCAGGTGGAAGTTCGTCATCAGCACATCCACCACCCGGAACGAGTCCCCCGGCAGGATTTTCAGCGAAGTCCACCCCGCGTACGGCTCCACGTCGCCCCGCTCCCGCGCCACGTGCTCCAGCGTGCGCACCACCGTCGTCCCGATGGCCACCACCCGCCGCCCCTCCGCCCGCGCCCGCCCAATCGCCAGCGCCGCCTCCTCCGAGACGGTCACGTGCTCCGCGTGCAGGTCGAACTCCCGCGGGTCATCCACGTTCACCGGCTTGAAGGTCCCCGGCCCCACTTCCAGCGTCACCGCCACCCGCTCGATCCCCGCCGCCGCCAGTCGCGCCAGGAGCTCCTCGGTGAAGTGCAGTCCCGCCGTTGGCGCAGCAGCACTGCGTGCCTCACGCGCGTAGACCGTCTGGTACCGCTCTGGGTCCCCCCGGTACCCCTTGATGTATGGCGGAAGCGGCACCTCGCCCACCCGCGCAGGGTCGAACAGCCGACCAAACTCCAGCACCACGCCGTCGCCGGTTCGCCCGAGGCACACCGCCTCAAGCTCCCCCTCCGCGGTAGCAAAGACGAAGCGCCGACCCTCGATCGCCCGCCGCGCCGGCTTCATCAACACCTCCCAGCGCACGTCGGTCAGCGGCCGCACCAGCAAGATCTCGACCGTCCCGCCCGTCTCCGCGCGTCGACCGAACAGCCGCGCCGCCATCACCCGTGTGTCATTCACCACCAGCAGGTCGCCCGGGCGCAGCAGCTCCGGCAGATCGCGCACCACCCGGTGCCCAATCGTTTGTCGCGAGCGGTCCAGCACCATCAGCCGCGCCGAATCGCGGGGCTCGGCCGGCTCCTGCGCGACGAGCTCATCCGGCAGGTCGAAGGCGAAGTCCTCGGTTCGCATGCCTCCAGCATTGCGCCTTCAGAGCGAGCGATCTACGGTGCCCCCATGGCCATCGACCAGGCTCCCGCCGGCCCGCCTGCCCCGGAACCCCCGCCAGGCCCCGATGCTGCGCTCGCCATCGAGCGCAGCGCCATCCGCCGCGTCACCGCCGAGCAGGTGGAGATCTCCCGTTCGGCAGTCGGCGTCGCCGTCTTCGACCGGGGCACCATCCGCCAGTCCGATGCCGGGCTCGTCGTTGGCCGCTCCGTCGCCGTCGACCAGGTCCGTACCGGCATCCTCATCGCCCCGGTCGTCCGCGGCGATGTCCGCACCCTCCTCGATATGCGCTCCGCCGTCGCCATCGGCTTCGGCATGGTCCTTGGCAGGGTCTTCGTTGCCCTGATCAGGTCCCTCGCGCGGAAACTCCTCCCCTGACGGTCCCCGCCACCGCGTCGGTCCGTAGCTGACCGCACGCCGCCGAGATCTCCGTCCCCTTCTCCACCCGCACGGTGCAGTTGACCCCTGCCTCGCGCAGGATGCCCTCGAACGCCAGCACCGCCTGCCGCGGCGGCCGTGCGAACCCACCGGCCGTCGGGTTCACCGGGATCAGGTTCACGTGCGAGCGCGTTCCCCGCAGCAGGTGGGCCAGCTCCCGCGCCAGCTCCGGGCCGTCGTTCACCCCGGCAATCAGCGCGTACTCGAAGGTTACCCGGCGCCCCGTTCGCTCCATGTACCGCCGTGCCGCCGCCACCAGCTCCCCAACCGAGTGCGGGCCCGCCGTCGGCACCAGCTGGCGCCGCAGCGCATCGTTCGGCGCGTGCAGCGAGATGGCCAGCCCCACCTGCAACCCCTCCTCCGCCAGTCGATCGATGCCGCGCACCACCCCCACGGTCGAAATGGTGATGTGCCGCTGCCCCAGCCCGAACGCCCGCGGATCGACCAGGATTCGCACCGCCCGCAGCGTCTCGCTGTAGTTCGCCAGCGGCTCGCCCATCCCCATGAACACCACGTTCGTCACGTGCTCGCCCCGCTCCCGCAGCAGCCGCGCCAGGTGCACCACCTGCGCCACGATCTCACCCGCCGCGAGGTTCCGCTCGAAGCCCATCTGCCCCGTTGCGCAGAACACGCACCCCATCGCGCACCCCGCCTGTGTCGAAACGCACACCGTCGCCCGCGGGTGTCGCCCCGGCTCCTCCGCCGGGTACCGCATCAACACCGTCTCGATGAGCGTCCCCCGGCGCATCGCCAGCAGCAGCTTGGTCGTCTCGCCGTCGTCGCTCGTCACGCGCCGAACCTCCGCACCGGGCGAGAGGTCCAGCTCCTCTGCCAGCCATTCGCGCACCGCGCCGGGCAGCTGTCGCATCGACCCGAACGAGGGAACCAGCTCCCGGTACGCCGCATGCAGCACCTGGTCGGCCCGGTAGCGCGGCAGCCCGTGCCCCGTCACCAGGGCCTCCACCTCCTCCGGCAACAGGCCGTACAGCGACGGCCGTTCGTTCGCGCTCACGCCAGTTCCACCCGCTCGTCCAGCTGGCCGCGTTCCCCCGCGACGAATGCCCGGCCCGCAATCCGCCGACCCCCCGGCCGCTGCACTTCGGTCC
>FWPV01010426.1_pt1 | contig 15216 bp, 14 predicted proteins | sample 2228371 | NCBI WGS metagenome assembly FWPV01 (sample SAMEA103939776, study PRJEB20133) | metagenome | reverse complement strand
GATGAATTTCTTCACAAAGATGGTTGACATTGATACTTTTTTCCGTTACATTTACCGTAGTAGAGAGCATCGTTTACCTCCTTTTATATAAGGTTTGTTTGCAACCTAAAGGTAAATAGATGCTCTCTTTTTTTCAAGAGCTTTTATCGTTCAAAAAGGTCACCAATAATTTACGCTATAAAAAAATTATCACTCAGGATTCCGCCACAGTTGTTTATGCATTGATTATCGCAACGGAGAAAAACTCTCGCTACAGGAGGGATGAACCATGCAATTCAATTTTAGGCGGGTTTTTCTTTTTTCAGTTTGCCTTTTTTCGATATACTGTTGGTTCATTGTTTGTGATGATAAAAAGCCGACAGCCCCTGAAGGTTGGGACGTTGCCAAGCCAATCCCTTACCTCATCCGCGCCCACTATATCGATCCCACCCGAATGGCACGCATCTCGAAATTCCGCTCTGCCATCGGTTCGGACTATTCCGATGATTTCGAACAGTGCCGCAGCATGAAGCATTTTTTCGAACCTCGCGCCGATTGCGATTGGTCGAAATTAGAGATCTTTTCGCCCATCAGCGGGACCATTAAAGAAATGGTACAAGAAACATCGGCTACCACCATTTGCATCCAATCGCAACAATATCCCGAGGTTGAAATCACCATTTTTCATGTACTGCCGTTTGCATCTATGACCGTCGGCAAAATACTCGGTCATGGTGAAAAAATAGGATATCATGTTGGCCAGGGGATGCTTTCCGAAATCGCCGTTGGCGTGCATACCACCAGAGGATGGAAACTGGTGTCTTACTTTGACGTCCTGCCGGATTCGCTGTTGGCAACTTATGCCTTGTGTCAGGTCTATTGTCGTCCTGATTTTATCATTAATAAAGAAGCGCGGGACGCCGATCCACTTACTTGTCAGGGAGACAAGTTTACCACTGAGGGCACTCTCGAAAATTGGAAGACTCTGAATTGCCATTATGACGTCGATGCCTGGGGATGTCCAAGATTTGTAAATGTCAATTATATTGATTTTGATCGCATCCACAAGATTTCGCGCTTTCGCTCGGCCGTTGGCCATGACTATTCGGATGATTTCGAAGATTGCCGCAGCATGAAGCATTATTTCTGGTTACAGGGTGAATCCGGCTGGGAAACGGCTCGCATCTACGTCCCCGTGGATGGCGTCGTCTCCTGGCGATTCGAGGAATGGCTGGGCTCGCAGGTGTGGATAAGATCAAAACAATATCCCGATTTTCAATTTGGCATTTTTCACGTGGTGCTCCAAGATACCTCATTACGAGAGGGCCGCGAAGTAAAGGCCGGAGAGCTACTTGGCACCCACTATGGCACGCGCACTTTTTCCGATATCGCAGTCAGCGTCGATGCGCCTGAGGGACGCCGTAAACTGGTGAGTTATTTCGACGTCATGACGGACGATCTCTTTCAGCGCTATCGGGCGCGCGGGTTAGCCAGTCGGGACGATATCATCATAAGTAAAGTTCAGCGAGATGCTTTTCCATTGGGTTGTTCCGGGGAAACGTTCATTTCCGGAGTAGGAACGCTGGAGGACTGGATTACCTTGCAGTGAGGGGGAGTTAAAAAGAAAATTGTTTATTTAAAGCGGTGATGAAAAACCACAAAAATACCATTGCCAATCAAATGACTTGCTTTTTTAAAGAGAATTTGCTATTTGGATTCGGCGATGGAGTTCGCCAAAAGGTACGATTGCTGATGACGAAGCCTATGACGATGTCATTGAATGAAAAATTATTCAACGCTCTTGAGAAAAAGGGATGTCCTATCTGTACCATCCTCTCAGATCAAGAATTTATTTTGTTGGTCGAATTTCAAGCCCAAATAGATGAAAAAACGTAAGAAGATGATCTCAGGTTTTGTAATTTTCATTTTTACGAACTATTTCACTTGGCCGATAAATGTTCGCTGTCCAACTATTTGTCCGCCCCGTTGCAAAAGAAGATACTTGATAAAAATGTGAACAGTTTGTATCATGAAAGGATTCATTGCCCGATTTGTGAAAACATCTTTAGGCTCTCTGCAGATATTTTACAAATTTTTATCAGCAAATTCAAAACCGACCCGAAATTTCGGAAACAATTTTTTCGACAATCCTACTTGTGCTCGATTCATTTTCGTTGCGTTTTGGATTCGTTATCTGACGCGATGAAAAGCGAATTTCATCATCACCATATAAAAGTGATGCAATCTTTTATATCATTGCTGACAAGCCTTGAGGAGAAAGGTTATCAGCAAGCCGAACAGGAAGAAAAAATAGCGCCGAACCACGCGCTCAAAATATTAATTGGATACAGAGGCATCCATATTCTAAATGGATGCTCGCGATTTTCGACCGATGGTGTGGATCGCGAACAAAACTATAATAATGTACCATGTTTCTAATGGACTCTTGTGGTACCGATTCAGCTCTGTGTCGATTATAGCAAATCAAACAACATTCAGTTTTGGCCTTTCTTTTAGGGAGTGAGTAAAAATCTCATGAAACGTGTCATGTCGAGGAGCGCCGGCGACGAGACATCTTGAACTGCCATCGCCACAATTATTTGATAATTTTAAAGGCGTTGGTCGTTCAAAAAATAGGATTGTTTATCATTTTTAGTATAGTATTTTGTTTTTATTTACACACTTTTCGCATTTAGGTAAAGAGTAGTGTCATTGTCTAATAGCTAATAGAAAACTTTCTTGCATGGATTCCGATTTAAACAAAGCCCAAAAAGCCTCGCTGGCCGTGACCCTGCGCGTCTTAGAAGAACGTCTTTTGACTATCAAGATGCTCCTGCAAAGCAACGGCATGGATGGCCGCGTGCATGGACTTAAAAAGGATATTACTGAAGACGACGAGAAAAGACTATTATCTCAAATAGAAATTATTTTGCAGACCCTGCGCCAAATGGCCGACACTTTTGCGATCGCAAAAAAAACCGAAAAACTATCCGATATCCTCCGTGCCTTCAAAGCCTATGCACAGACGGTTTTGATCGATGAAAAAGCGGATAAACTCAAACGCTATGGAAAGGTTTCTCCGACCTTGGCGGAAAAGCTGGATCCTCTGATCTCGAAACTCATTGCCCAGATTGAACCACTAGATCAACCAAATGAAAGGGAACAAACCGATTGGAAAGATAACCAACATCGAAGCGATTGAAGTACTGGATTCTCGGGGCAATCCAACGGTGAGCGTTAAGGTACAACTGGAGGGTAACATTTCCGCCTTGGCATTGGTACCATCCGGCGCCAGCACGGGGGAAAAAGAAGTCGTTGAACTGCGCGACAACGACAAAAAGCGTTTTCTCGGCAAAGGGGTTCTCAAGGCGGTGAACAGCGTCAACACCGAGATCAAAAAAACTCTGTTAGGTATGCGCGCTGATGATCAACGGGCCATCGATAAGGCGATGATCGATTTGGATGGCACGCCCAACAAGGCTCGTTTGGGCGCCAATGCCATTCTCGCCGTTTCCATGGCGTGCGCACGGGCCTCGACGCGTGAACATCATCTGCCGTTGTATAAATACCTGGGTGGCGCCAACGCCTGCCTGTTACCGGTGCCGTGCATGAATATCATCAACGGCGGCCGACACGCGGACAATAACGTCGATTTCCAGAAATTCATGATCGCCCCTCATAACGCCGATCCTTTTCGCGAAGCCATTCGCATGGGCATCGAAACTTTCCATACCCTCAAGGGCATTCTCAAAGAGAGGTTACAGCACCGCCGTCGGCGATGAAGGTGGATTCGCATCGCAACTCAAAAGCAACAAAGAGGCCATGGAATTGATCATGCAGGCCATCGAAAAAGCCGGATACAAGCCAGGCAAAGACATCAGCATCTGCCTCGATCCCGCAGCCAGCGAAATGTGGGAGAATGGCCAATATGTCCTGTTCAAGTCGGATAAATCGCAAAAATCTTCTGATGAAATGATCAAGTTGTGGGAGCAGTGGGCGGCAAAATATCCCATCGTCCTTTTGGAAGATGGTTTGGCGGAAAATGATTGGCAAGGTTAGAGTAACCTGACGAAACTATTGGGCTCCAAAATCGAGTTGGTGGGGGATGATATTTTCTGCACCAATGCATCCATTCTGCAAAAAGGCATCGAGGCAGGGGTGGCCAATTCCATCCTCATTGAACTCAACCAAATCGGCACGGTGACGGAAACGCTGGATACCATCAAATTGGCGCAGAAGAATGATTATTACTATTTCATCTCGCACCGCTCTGGCGAAACGGAAGATACCATCATCGCTGATCTGACGGTTGCTACGTCTGCGGGCCATATCAAAACCGGTTCCGGTTGCCGCAGTGAACGCATAGCCATGTATAACCGCTTCCTGTGGATCGAGCATGAGTTGGGAAAACAGGCAGTATTCGCAGGCAAAAAAGCTTTTAAAAATTCGTAAGATAAACATCATTCGTCAGGGACGCAGGCTTGCCATGAGGGGGATTTTTGCTTCAATTTGCAATATCTTTCAAAATGGCAAAAAGTCGTCCCTGACGACGTTATATGAATATTATAAAAATTTTACAAGGAGTCGTCCCTGACGACGATTTTTCCTGTGTCAGGGACGCAGGCTTGCCAAGGGGGGGAGATCTTTATTTATTTTGCAAATCTTTCTATAAGGGCAAAAAGTCGTCCCTGACGACGCCCTATCGATTTCGCAAAGTCGCCAACAATCGTCTCGGCTCGATCAATAGCCCCAGCGCATCAACAATGGATCGGCAGACGATATCCGCATGACACAGCGTTTTAAAAAAGGCGCCTTCCTCCTCGATGACCCCGATAGCCAACGCCGACTTTTTCATCATCATCAGGTCATTTTTACCATTACCGATGCAGGCTGTGTACTTGAAGCCAAGCTCTTTGATATAATTTTTCTTGAAAGAATCTTGTTGATTGGTCGGCGGAACCAGAACCAACCGACATGGCAAGCCCTGCAAAGATCGCTCCGCTAAACCAAAGGTGTCTGCGGTAACAAGATGTACCTCCACTTTCTCGGCAAGAATTTTGAGTTTCTCCGCCACGTTGGGCAATAACTTGCCATCTACGGCCAGAGTTCCATTATAATCCAAGACCAGATGTTTCAGCCTCATTGTTTTCTTGCCGGGAATTTCAATTTTGATCATAAAATTTTCTTTCTAATTGTGAGATCATTTCATTATACCCATGCAGGCAAATCAATCGTTGCCATTTTTCGGTTCTACAATATTTTCGGAATGGATGGGCATGAACCATTTCTGGGCGATAAAAGTCGGAATGACCGCGCTGGCGATGACAACTCCACCCAAGATAGAATATTGCTGCTGGTCGATCATCCCTGAATTCAACCCGAAAACGCTGGCAATACCGCATGGCCTTCGCCAAAATTAGCAAAATACATCAATACCGCAACAAAACAAAGATGTATTTGATCTCAGGTTCGATCACCTTGTTTTTCCATCGCGGGTGATTGAAAAAATAATGTGTAAACTTGTCAGCAAAATAGATCACATTGAGCGACACAGAAAGGAAAATCAAAGTATAAATCGTCGGTTTGACGAATAGCACACTCATCGCCAGGGCTGTGCCCATATCGGTCACAAACGTGGCGGCCATGAGGATTTTGCCGATTTCCGTCTTGGCCAAGCCGGTCTCCACCAGCACCGAATAGACCACGGCCAGGGAAGTGGTCGATAGCGCTGTTCCGGCGATGAGTGCGGCCGAGAGCGTCCAATGGCACACATAAAAGGTATACAGATAAACGAAAAGAAACGGGATGATAAAAGATGCGATGCCGATCAAAAAACACTCTTTGAATTTTTCCCGCATCAGTTGCGTGTCGATTTCGGTGCCAGCCAGATAGGTGAGCAGGATGCCACCAAATCCCGCCAGATAAAGCATCCACTCCTCGGCGTGGATGCCCAGATTGCCCGCTATGATTCCGGCAACAATTTCGATGATCGCAACCGAAAGCCCCGTGCGCAATGAGATGAGTCCGGATAAAAGTATAAAGAGCCCGATGATCATCGGTGTGGCGTCTGGTTTCATATTTTGTTTCCTCTCGATATAATGATAAAAAAATGACTCCTACCCTCGAGTCTGCTGCTCATACATTTTAATTAAACCGCATGTACATGAGCGCTGAACACAATCGAGAATAGGAGTCATCAGCTTTACAGCAAGCAAAGGTGAACTCCATCACCACAATAAGTTACAAAAATATTATCAATATTTCAAGCATTTTTATGGGGAATGGGGGAGAGGATGCAACTTTTTCAGAGGAGCTCGACATCTTGTGGTTGCATCTTAATAAAATTTTGTTAAATTAAGTTATAGCTGACGTAATCCTTCATTCAAATAGGAGATGACTATGCGATTTACCCTCGATGATTGGCAGAAAGATTGGTCTTTGATGGGGTTATTCTTTAACACAAACGAAATCAGCTTGATCAAGGATCGCTTGGCGGCATTGGCGATCAAACATCTTTTTTATTGTTCCTTCGAGAGCCGTTTTGCCCGCAGTGGCGGTTTGGCGGCTGTGGCCATGAATATCTTGCCGCATCTGAAGCAAACAAATCGCATCGAGCAAGTTGCCCTCATTTCACCGTATTACCCGAATATCATGGCCAAGGCGCCGCTGCAGTCGACTGGAAAAAAATTTAAAATCTTTTTCGACAGCCGTTTCATCGAAGGCGAAATTCTGCAGTACGTCCACGACTATGCAAAGTATGACATAAAAATTCCCGAATATTTTCTCAAAGCCGATGGCTTTTTCAATGCCAGAAACCCTCTCAATGATCCTTATCAATATACGCCAGATGACACGGCAAGCAACGATGAACTGCTGCGCTACAATGCCATGTTCTATTGCAAAGCGGTACCGGCCGCACTTAAAGCTCTTGGGATCACAAAAGATATATTATTGCATGCGCAAGAATGGCAAACAGCCCTATTGGCGCTGACGGCTAAGGAAGCCATGGTCAATGATACTCTGCAGTCCTGCGCGGTGGTTCTAACCATGCATAATCCTTTCGACAGTTTTTATTCCTCCGAAACTCTGAAAAAAATGGTCGATGAGCCGCGCAAACTCCGCATCGACCACATGCTTGCCGGTGGCGCCACAGCCTATCAGATCGGCCTGCCCTTGCTGGATGGTCCCATCACCACGGTGAGCGAGCATTTTGCGGAGGAGCTGGTTACCCAACCCTTGCATACCCAGCACTTTGCGCCGCATCTCCAGGGCATTTTTATGAGAAATCCCGTCTATGGCATTAACAATGGACCGTTTGTCGATTTTTCGGCGGATTTTCCCAAACGGGAAAAACATTCCATTCAGGAGATTGCAGCGGTAAAAACCGCAAAGCGAAAGGAACTATTAAAAGTTCTGGATGAATACTGGCCAGAGGCGCGTTTCGGAGCCCTTGATTATAGAGGAAAGAGTATCACCCATTTGCCGGATGAAATACCCATTATCGTCATGAGTGGCAGGCTAGATCCGGTGCAAAAAGGATATGACCTTTTGCTGCGAGCTTTGGAGCGGTTCGCCAAGGATGAAATCAAGGCGGTGCTGACACCCATGCCGGTACGCATGAGCGATTTGGACTATTTTCATGAAGTTGCCAGTAAATGCCACGGCAACGTGACCATTTTCCCCATTCGCATGGAACATGGCTATCAGGCGTTGCAGACCGGCGCGACTTTTGGCATCATGCCGTCAATTTATGAGCCGTTCGGCGCTGCCATCGAATACATGGTCAGCGGCACCGCTGTGATTGCACGCGCCACCGGTGGCCTGATTAATCAAATCGAACATGGGAAGAGCGGTTTTTTGTACCAGGAAAATCCACGTTTTTACGACCTGGCGCACATCCAAGACTATTTCGCCAGCGGAGATATTGTGCAACTGCGTAAAAGAAACGGCTGGGTGCAGGATATGGCCGAGGCTCTTTACCAATGCCTGAAATCCGCTAGCGAATTTTATCGCGGAAATCCCAATGGTTACTACGAGATGTTACAACAGGGGTTTGTGAAAGCAGCTTCTTTCAGCTGGGAAACCAGCGCCGCCTTGTATGGACTGGTATATGGAAAGATTTATAGTTTATGATGAGTGAGTCTTCTATTCCCGATTTGATGGCCGTTGGCGAATAAAAATTTGGGTGAAGATAGATCCTAATCTTTTCCAGTGTGCGAATGTAAAAAAGTTAGCGGATAATATTACTTGGATTCTGTGTCATCTCACTCGTCGAGTTAAAAAATCACACCTTATAGGTGAATCAGATTGAGCTTAAGATGGAACTTGCATAGAATCTGAGTATTATGTTAAATAATGTTATAAAAAAACATTGGCACATCTTGTTAATAAAAGATGAAATCCCTCGAATTATCATCATGCCTTCGAGGGATTTCATTTTGTTCTCATATCGTCACTTTCTCAGCCATTTGAGGATGGACAACAGCGATAAACCGATGTGACGGTTAGGTATCATATAAAGTTTTAGGTTATTTTCGATATTTTTATGTTGTTATAAAAAGCTTATCTTTGGCCCGGATTTTGAATAACTCGCGAGTCAAATTTTAAATCCCACCTAATAAGTGAATTCGTTTGAGCTTAATATAAGTCGTAACACAGAATCGGGTATTATGATGTAATGTGCTTTCTGAGGAACCTCATTAAGAATTTTTGATGCTGACTTTTACGACAAGTGCCAACTTAATAAAAACCATCTTTAGTGGTTGGACATTATTTTTTTCTCTTGATACTTTCGAATATCGAATACACGCATGGAATCACCACCAGCGTGAGAAACGTCGAGGTGGTCAGTCCGCCCAATACTACCGCGCCCAGCGGTGCCAGCGCTTCGCCGCCCTCGCCCAATCCCAGCGCTATGGGCAGCATACCAAAGATCGTCGTCAGTGAGGTGATGAAAATGGGCCGCAGTCTGGTAGCGCCACCGTTGATGATGGCCACATCTTTTGCCTGACCGCGAATCCGCAGCTGCGAAATATAGTCGATGAGCAAGATGCCATTGTTGACGACTACCCCCACCAGCACGATCATGCCCAAAAGCGCATTCATGCTTAATGCCGCAGAGAATATCAATAATCCCAGCACCGCGCCGATGAGCGCCAAGGGTATTGTCAAGGTGATGGTAAAAGGATGTAAAAATGAGTTGAATTGCGCGCCCATGACTACATAGACCAAAAAGATGGCGATAGCCAAGGCGATCATCAGCGAACGAAACGAATCGGCGATGGCACGGGATTGGCCACCAAAAGTAATACGATAGTCCACAGGAAGGTCAATCTTTTTGAGCTGCTGTTGTACCTCTGCTTGTACCACGCGCATTGGCCGCCCCGAAACATCCGCTTTGATCTCCACCAAGCGTTGCTGATCGGTACGTTTGATTTCGCTGGGACTTCGCTGCAGTTCCACATGAGCCAATGCCCGCAAGGGGATTACCTGTCCCCGGGGTGTGATAAGCGGCAAATTAAGCAAATCCGAGATCGTCTGAATGTGGCTCGAATCTAATTTCACACTGATGTCGTATTCCGTGCCAGAGAGGCTCAAACGAGTGGGGGTGGAGCCCAATACCGCCTCGCGAATACTGCGTGCCACTTGAGAGCTCGTCAAACCGAGGTCGGCCGCTTTGGTCCTATCTACATGAATGCCAAACTCGGCGACATTTTCTTGAATCGAGCTTGAGAGGTTGACGATCCCCGGCACCTGCGCTATGGTTGCGTAAATCTGTTGCCCGATGGTCTCCAGCGTCTGCAAGTCATTACCAATGATGCGCACATCGATGGGTGGGCGTTGCATGCCTTCGGTGGCGGTTACCTGCTTGACCAGCAAACGGCTGCCTGGGACGTCACGCCATCGCTGGCGGACGCGCTCCATGACGCGCAAGATTTCTTTTCGGTGGTTTTTATTTAACCGAACGTCGATGACCGCAATATTGGGTTTGGCCTCACCCAAGGCGGCCGTCCGTCCTACGTCCACGTATACCTGCTCAACTTCCGGCATCTGTTGGATATCGCGTTCCAATTCCGCCACATTTCGATCTGTGGCTTCCAAGCGCGTTCCTTCTGCCATCGTCCATTCGATGCGAAATTCTCCTTCATTGGTCGAAGGCAATAATTCCACATCTAATAGGGGCACGATGAATCGGAGAATGATCGCTAACAGCGTAAACGCAAGAAAAACCGTTAAAAGACGATGGCGCAATGCCCAGCGCATGGTTGCGCGGTAAAGTTCAGTGATGATTTCGAATAAACTCTGCCAGCTTTTTACTAAAAATGCCAATGGTGAGCGACTGGTATGGATGCGTAAATATTTAAAACTCAACATTGGCACCAACGTGAGGGAGACGATGATGGAGATGGAAAGAGCAAAGACCACGGTCAAAGCCAATTCACCCAGCAGCACCGCAAATAATCCCACCAAAAATGCCAATGGCAAGAACACCACCACCGACGTCAAAGTGGAAGAGGTGATGGCCATTCCAACCTCGCGGGTGGCTTCGACAACCGTCGTCAAGCGGTCTTGCTGGGGTTTTTCTTTGAGGTGACGGAAGATGTTCTCGATAACGACCACTGAGGCATCGACGATCATGCCCACACCCATAGCCAATCCGCCCAAGGAAATGGTGTTGATGCTGAGGCCAAAAAATTTGATGAGCGAGAACGTTGCGATGATGGAAATGGGAATGGATAATGCGATGATTAAAGTATTACGCAGGTTGCCGAGGAAGAGATAAATAATCATCGCTGCCAATAAGGCGCCAAGAAGGGCGTTGTTAATGACGCTGCGGATGGCGTTGCGAATGAATACCGATTGGTCGCTGATGATGGTAATCTGCACATCGGCCGGTAGAGCAGCCTTCAAGAGGGGAATTTCTTTCTTTACCTCTTCACACATGGCCACCGTATTACCGCCGCTCTTTTCGCGCACCGATACCGATACGATCTCTACGCCATTCAATCGAGTGATGGCGCTGCGCTCCTTGTTTTGTAATTGCACATCTGCCACATCACGCAATCTGATGGGCACACCATTGAGCACGCTGATGATGGTATTCGCTATTTCTTCGACGTCGTTATATTTGCCCATGGTACGGATGAAATAATCATTACGCAGCGAGGATATCTTGCCTGCGGGCACATTCATGTTTTCTGCCAGCAACGAGGCGTTGATTTGCGCGAGGGTGATACCGTAGCGCGAGAGGCGATCGGCATCGACGCTGGCGGCTATTTCTTGTTCGAACCCGCCGCTGATTTGTACTTGCGCCACATTTTCCAGACGCAAGAGTCGGTTTTTAATTTTATCCTCCACCAAATCGCGAATTTCGTTCAGACTGCGCTGTTTGGAGTTGAAACCCAATTGGATGCCAGGAGGCAGGAAATCCTGAACTTGCAACACAACGGGCTCCAATGCTTCGCGGGGAAAACGACTACGCGCTTTGAAGGTTTGTTCTTGCACCTTGTTTTTGGCTTCGTCGAAATCCACCCCCCATTTGAAACGTGCAATTACCCGACAGATGCCATCCATACAGGTGGTCTCCAACTCGTCGAGGCCATCGATGGTGGCCAGTTGTTCTTCCAGAGGTTTGGCTATCTGCTCCTCGATTTCCAAGGGTCCGACATTCGGATAGGGGGTAATTACAACCAGGCTGGGAGCCACAAATTCCGGCCAGAACGACACTGGAATACCAGGGATGGCAAAAATTCCCAACAATACAGCAGCCAGAGCCAGTAAAATGGTTCCGACAGGGTTCTTGATAGCAATTTCACTGATCTTCATGCTCTTTACTCCTCCACCACACGAACCTTGGCACCATCCTGCAATTGGTTCTGACCGACCACCACGACGCGATCGCCTACCTTCAAGCCAAAAGTGACTTCTACATTTTGATCTTGCATGATACCAGTTTGAATAGACTGCAGACGCACCTGATCCTGCTGGACAACGTACACATATTTATTGGCGCCAGACTGAATGATCGCATCAAGGGGTATGGACATCCCTGGTCGTGGTCGCGATTGGAAATAACAGACAGCGAACATCCCGGGTTTGAGTCGCCGGGAGCTATTGTCCACCAAAATTTTCACCTCCAATGTTCGCGAAGGCTTTTGTACGGCAGGATTTATTTCCACCACTCGTCCATTGATAGATTTTTCCAGCGCATCGGTCTCGATCATGACTGCATCGCCGAGACGGACTTGATTGGCCAGGTGCTCGAAAACTTGCGCGATGACATAGACTTGTTGCAATTCGCTGATGGCGAAAACCGGTTTTTGAGGCGAGACCATGGAACCGATCTCTATCCAGTCATGCGTGAGGTCCCCGGCTACGTCCGCCTCGATCTTCACCGAACCATATTCCATGCCAGGAATATCTTGGATGATTTCCGCTAATATCTGACCTTTTGCAATTCTCTCGCCCAGCCGGCAGGATTTGGAAATGACCTTACCGGCAACCCGTGGAAATATCTCCACCTGCCATAGAGGCGCTACTTCACCTGTGACTTTATACTTTTCAGAAAACATGATTTCGCGAACCATCTCTACTTTTACCGCAATCACCTGCTGTTGGGTTTGTTTGGTTTCGCTCACTTTTTGCTGATTTTTCCCACACGCTAAAAACAATAAAAGAGAAGCGAATAAGAAAAAAAGTATGTTTTTCATCGATCTGACTCCTTAGTAACCAATGGACTGTTCATAACAAATGATACTTCACGTTAGAGCCAAGCCCGAACGTATCGAGCATTTCAGCCATTTATTCGTTTTTCTAATTTCATCACCACTCGAATAATTGATAATCGCCAATGGCGTTACAAAGCTCTATTTTTGCCATGATGTGATTGAAACGCCATTGAAGTTCCCCCAATTCCGCTTGTGCCAACGTCTGCTGCGCATCGATCACATCCAGCGACGAAGCCAAGCCGTCGCGATAGCGGCTCTCGGCTGTTTGCAGCGCTGCTCTTGCCAGCTCGATATTTACCTTCTGGGCTTCTACTTTGGCTTCACTCTGCTGGAGACCAATAAGCGCCACTCTCACCTGAGTGGCGAGGCGGTCTTTTAGTTCCGACTGCTGCAATCGGATTTTCTCGACCTGCAATTGCGCCTGCTGGGTTTTATAGGAATTGGCAAAGCCATCGAAGAGCGGCAGACTCAATTGCACGCCAATATTCCAGTTATCGACAAATTTATTGGGTTCCATGGGGTCGAAACCGTTCTGCACCAGGTAAGTAGAAAATAGACTCAAATTCGGCTTGTTAAAGCTTTTGTTTAAAACGATAGCCTCCTCGGCCATTTGCTGTTGGACGTCCAATGTGCTCAATTCCGGCCGCAAAGACAAGGCCTTTTGCAAAAGCTCTTGTTCGTTAATGAGAATGGGATTGATGGATAGCTCACCGGCTACCTGCAATTCTTCTGGATCCATCCTCAATAGCTGTGCCAGGAAAACGCGGCTTTTCGATAGATTGAGTTCCGCCTCCTTGAGCATGGCATAGGCATTCTGCAATTGATTTTGCGCGCGGAGGGTGTCAAGATTCGAAACATAGCCGGTGCGAAAACGTTGCAGCGCTGTTTGTCGATGCTGTTGTGCCCGCAAGAGATTAAGTTGATGGACGCTGATAACCCTCTGATTAAGCAATAAGGCGTAATAAGCACGCAAAATCTGATCGGTTAAGGTGAGCTGCTGTTGTCGCCGTTGCAGAGAACTCAGATCCATGCCCAGACGCGCCACTTCGATGGAAGAATGGATGCGTCCCCATGTGAATATCGGCCATTGTAAACGCACATCGCCGTTGATGCGATTGGGGGTGCCAAATTGAAAAGTACGCTGCACCGGCCCCATCGGGATGGTAAAAGACGTGACCTTGCCCACACGCGTATAATTTGCCGAAGCGCTGATGTTGGGATATTTTTGCGCTTTGGCATTGCTCCATTGTAATTCTGCCGAACGGAAATCTAATTCCGCCACTTGTAACAGGCGATTGACTTGAAATGCCTTTTGCAAACATTGTGGTAAGGTTAAAGGTTCGGCACTTATGACTCGTTGGTTGATAAAAATAGCCAGAAAAAGTAGTGTTCGTTTGATGATCCTCATTGTTTTTCCCATATTAGTTTTTCCCATTTGTATCCCTATCGATCAATCGCAAAATCGTGGCGAATGCTTCCAAGAGTTGCTCCTGCTCTTGAGGACTGAGTGGCGCCATGATTTTTTTGTAAACCTTTTCCATTTCCTGCATGCGCCTTTTAAGCAGCGATTCCGATTTACGGGTGAGATGGAAAACGGTCAGTCGGCGATCCTTGGCCGATTTTTCCCGCTTTAGCCAGCCCTGTTGTTCCAACCTGGTGACGATTCCCGAAGCGGAGCTCTGGGCGATGAGGAGCCGATTTTGTAGTTGTTTGATGGTCATCGGCCCCATGGTTTTCACAAGCATGAGGACACGATATTGCGCCAGCGTAAAATCGCCTAATTTGGAAGCTTCCCCTGCCAAGTGATGCAAAAGATGCATCAGTCTTGTAAACAAAGGTGCTAGTTTTTGAATGTTATTCATCCTATCGCTCATAAAATAAATTATCGTAAAACGATATATCGTTTTACGATAATTTACTGATTTTTTCTGGTCATGTCAAATGATTTTTTTGATCATTCGCCTCTACTGCAGAATACAGTTATGCGATAGAGTAAATCGTTCTGTTTCATAAAGGTAGAGGGCGATGAATTGCGTTTTCTACTTGGGATATGAGGTTAGCTCAGGGAAAAACGATCCAGAGACCATGGACGGGACGATGAGGATACAAAGAGGATTTTTCTATGTTTTTTCTTCTTCCTATACTTTTTCCTCGCGTCAATGGACTTTTTAGATCGTGTTTCTTGTGTGGATAATGTTTCTCATGTGCCTATTTTTGTTTCAGCAGCAAGGCATCAGGGTTTTATTTGCACCAACAGAATCGATGAAATGGATAAGATTGGATAGGCTTGCCATTTTCAGCGATCTATCGTTATAATAATAAAAAAATTTATAGCGTAAATTATTGGTGACCTTTTTGAACGATAAAAGCTCTTGAAAAAAAGAGAGCATCTATTTACCTTTAGGTTGCAAACAAACCTTATATAAAAGGAGGTAAACGATGCTCTCTACTACGGTAAATGTAACGGAAAAAAGTATCAATGTCAACCATCTTTGTGAAGAAATTCATC
>FWPV01010425.1_pt1 | contig 15217 bp, 15 predicted proteins | sample 2228371 | NCBI WGS metagenome assembly FWPV01 (sample SAMEA103939776, study PRJEB20133) | metagenome | reverse complement strand
AAAGAAAATAAAACGCCCTGGGATATTGTTAAAGAAAAAAATCCTGATTTACCTAAAAACATTTGTATGTTGCCTCCGATTATTCTTGACAAAATGATTAATCAAGAGTATATAAATACTGTATACCATGTGTCTCAGAATCCCTCCAGACAGGTAAAGTATAGTATTTATCATACATCATTTTTGCAAATATTCTAAAAGGTAAACTCAATGTTTCAATATCATAACCCGAAAGAAACCACCCTGGTTTAAAACCATCTTTAAATAAAATTACAAGAGCACATATATATGTAAAAAAAACAACTTTTTTATTGGTAATTATTTTCATTTTTATATTTTTAACCTGTATTCTTTTTTCTTTTTATTTTTTATTCCCATAACTCTTATTTCTTCTATTTTATCCCTTAAAATTGCTGCTTTTTCAAAATTTAACTTTTTTGCTTCGTTTATCATTTCCTTTTCAATCTGTGCTATCAGGTCGTTTTTGTCCCTGTATGAATATTCCCTTTCTTCTTCCAGCAAAGGTACTGTAAAATAATCCATTGAATAAACACTTGTCATTATATTTTTAATTTCTTTTTGTATCGACTTTGGAGTTATTTTGTGTTTTTTATTATATGCAAGTTGTTTTTTTCTGCGACGATTTGTCTCATCTATTGCCTTTTTCATTGAATCAGTTATCCTATCAGCATACATTATAACTGTGCCATTTATATTTCTTGCTGCCCTGCCTATTGTCTGAATAAGGGACGTAGTTGAACGTAAAAAACCTTCTTTATCAGCATCAAGTATGGCAACAAGGGACACTTCCGGCAGATCAAGTCCTTCACGCAACAGGTTAATACCTATCAGGGCTGTAAATTTTCCCTGCCTTAATTCCCTTATTATCCTTACACGTTCAAGAGTGTCTATATCCGAGTGCAGGTAATTACATTTAATTCTTTTTTCTTTCAAAAAAGAAGTTAATCCTTCCGCCATTTTTTTGGTAAGAGTGGTAACAAGCACACGTTCATTTTTCTGTTCCCGTTTTATTATTTCTACCATTAAATCTTCTATTTGACCTTTTGTTCCTTTTACTATAACCTGAGGGTCAACAAGACCGGTGGGCCTCACTATCTGTTCTATAACATTGTTTTTACCAGACCTTGATAACTCATATTCATCAGGTGTTGCAGAAACAAAAATAACCTGATTTATCTTTTTTTCAAATTCCTCAAATTTTAAGGGTCTGTTATCAAACGCGCACGGCAATCTGAATCCATAATCAACAAGATTTTTTTTTCTCGAATAATCACCCGCATGCATTCCATGCAATTGTGGAATAGATACATGAGATTCATCTATAAACATTAAAAAATCCGCCGGAAAATAATCTAAAAGAGTATATGGGGGTTCTCCGGGCTTTCTACCATCAATGATACGTGAATAATTTTCTATGCCTTTGCAATAACCCATTTCAAGCAACATTTCCATATCATAATTTGTTCTGGTTTTCAGTCTTTCATATTCAACAGGTTTATTTTTAAAAAATTCAAGACGTTCATTTAATTCTTTTTCTATTTCTTTTACAACGCGTTCAATCGTATTTTCCGGCATAACATAATGAGTGGCGGAATATACAGCTGTACGTTTCAGTCTATTTAATACATTTTTATTTACAGGTTCTATTTCATTTATCTTTTCAATTGTATCGCCAATCATTTCAATTCTTAAAGCTGTTGTTGAATATGCAGGAAAAATTTCAACAACATCACCTTTTATCCTGAAAATTCCCTGGCTAAATTCAAATTCATTCCTTTTATATTGTATCTGAACCAGTTTATCAGCTATTTCATTTATTGTTATTTCCATACCCTCTTCCAGATATAGCACTTCTTTTTTATAATTTTGTGGTGAACCAATACCATAAATGCACGAAACGCTTGCAACAATAATAACATCCCGTCTTGTTAATAATTTATGCGTTGCAGCAAGGCGCAACCTGTCAAGTTCATCGTTAATTGATGAATCTTTTTCTATATATAAATCTCTCTGCGGTATATATGCTTCTGGTTGATAATAATCATAATAAGAAACAAAATATTCCACAGCATTATCTGGAAAAAATTCCTTAAATTCCATATATAATTGAGCCGCAAGTGTCTTGTTATGGGAAATTACAAGCGTTGGTTTATTAACCTTCTCTATAACTTTAGCCATGGTGAATGTCTTGCCAGACCCAGTGACTCCGAGAAGTGTCTGAAATTTCCTATTTTTTAAAACTCCTTCAACCAGCAATTTTATTGCTTCTGGCTGGTCTCCAGATGGTTTATAAATTGTATTTATTTTGAATTTATTCATGTTTATTATTTAAAATTGAAAATAATTTTAATTCCCCTGACGCTTTGATATTTCCTGAATGATTTGTTTTACTTCCGGATGATTCGGGTATTTTTCAACAAGTTTATTATAAATACGTATTGCTTCCTTAAAAACATTCTGGTTTATATATATATAAGCAGTTGTTATCAGAGAATCCAGTGTTTCATCATTTACAACAATATCGTCCCTTGGAGTTTTATCTATTTCTCCAATATCATCAATTATATTATCATCCTTTGCTTTTATATCGGTTTCTACTTTCTTTTCTTCTTTGATAGGTTCTTCCTTTTTCTTCTGCATATCAATTAATGGTTTTGTTCCTTGTATATCCTGATCTTCTCCTAATTTTGGTTTTTCATATGTCTTTTTTAATGTATCCTGCAAATCAACTTTAGACAATTTCTTTTCGGCTTGCATGAAAGAAGGCTCTGCAGTATTTACTTCTGAAATACTTTCCTTTCCCTGAATCGCCTCTTTTTGTTTTTTCCATTTTTCTATTGCTTCCTTTTTAATTTTTTCAAGTAATTCGCGTTTTTTATCTTCCTGTTCTTTCATTATTCTTTGTATTTCTTCTTCTTTTAATTTTTCTTTTTTGTGTGCTTCCTCAAGTTTTTGCTTTAATTCTTCTGCTGCCTTTTGAATTAATTCCATCTCCTTTTCTTCATATTCTTTCTGTATCTTGGCCTCTTCTTCCAGAAGCCTTCTTGCTCTTTCTTCCTCTTCCTGAATAATTTTCATACGTTTCTCTTCCACTGCTTTCCTTTTTGCTTCTTCAAGTTTATCAGCAGGGGACATATTTATCTTTTGCCATACATGTTCCCCTTCTGATTTTTTTGCTATCATACGATATACTTCATGAAGTTTATTTCTCAATTCCTGATTATTGGGTGATAATTTTAAAGCAGTTATATATGTTTCAACTGCTCCATCATAATCTTCGTTATCCAGATAATTTTGAGCCATTTTTTCAAATTTTTCTATCAAATCATTCTGCGTCCCGGTTTTTGGAACATTTTGCTCTGCAAGTTGTTTTTCTCTGGCTTTATATTTTTCTTCTTCTTCTGATAACTCTTTCAGTTTCAGACTTATCGGGAACTCATCATTCTCAAAATCTTTAATGTCTTCATAAATTTCCCTTGCCTCCTTATATTCATGCTGCAAAATTTTTCTCTCTGCATCCCGAATAAGTAATCGCAGAGTGGCCTTTAATTTGTTTTTCAAGCGTGAATCATCAGGAAAAATTTTTATTACTTTTTTACATAATTTAATAATTTTATTTAACTGTCCCTTACTTTCTAAAATAGAAATCCCGTTTATGTATACATCTATTGCCTTTTCTTTCATTTCTGCTTTTAAATATGCGTCCCCTAACATATTCAATATATTAAAATCTTCCTTCTCAGCTTCTGCAAGCTGCTGATATAAATTTATTGCTCTTTTATAATCCTTATTCTGATAATACTGATATGCTAACTTTACATATAATGCTTTTTCTTCCGGAGTCACTTAAAACCTCACATTATAGAATTTTATATATTATAATATCACATAAAAATATTGTCAAACTTGTATTTTAAATTTTATAACTTGACATATTATTTCACCCTATTTTTCACTTTTATTGCAAAATACTTATTATTACTTTTTTAGTTTATTTTTGAACTATATCAGAACGTTTCTCGGACGTCCTTAATAAATATATTTATTAGAACTCCACCTTTACCCTTCCACTTATACTTCTTCCCGGAGCAGGTATTCCTTTTATTTCCTCAAAATAATAGTTTAAAATATTTTCTATCTTTAATGATATGCTTATCCACTCGCTTATTTTTTTATTAATAATAATATTCACTAAATTTGCCGTGTTATCCCTGTTTGTATAATCTTTATGGTTATATTGCAATCCAATTGTAGTTTTAAATATATCTGCTTCTAAATTTATGCTTATTTTGCTTCTTAAATAAGCAGGGCCGTGTTTTGATAAATATGGTTCAGAAATATATGAATAAAGATAAGAATACTGTGCGCTTAAATTAAAAATATCTACTAAATTTAATTCCATGCCCGCATTAAATCCTGTTGTCTTGATTCTTGCTATGTTTTTTATCTGCCAGAATGCATCCAGTAAATTATCTTTTCCCCAGTCAATCAGGTCAATACCTTCTCTGTAAAACACATCTCCTTTTAATAAAAGCTGGCTGAATTTATAATTTATACCTGTACCTACTTCATGGCTTCTTTCTAGTTTTAAATTACTATTTCCTTTATTATAAGGGTCCTGGTAATAAAGTTCTGTCCAGTTAGGGTATCTTGCAGCAAAGCTATAATTAAATAAAAAATCAATATTATCAAGATTATAAACAATATTTAATGATGGTAGTAAATCAATGTTATTATAATTATCATAATTTTCAATTGATAAATTCAAATTTGTTTTAAAATTACCAAAAAGAGTTAAAAAAACATTTGTAAGTATTGCATTTTTTATCCTGTGATGACACCCTAAATTGCTACTTTGTATTTCTTCCCTTTGCCAGTTATACTGAAGATTTATATTTTTATCGGCATCAAAATAAAAATTATATTTAACAAGTCCACCATAAATAAAATTCAAATGATTATTCTGGTAAAATGAAGGATTGTCGTTATTTAATGTGAATAAATCCGAATGAGACCTTATATAAAAAGAAGTTTTAAGCCCTTCTATTAATTCTGATATAAAATTAACATATCTTGTTATTGTATATTCACGGGAAGGCATATTTTTTCCCGGTGTATAATAATCATAAGCGCCATATTCCTTTTCATCATAACCAATATAAATACTATTATTAAAAAATGTGCCGGTTAGAAAAACAGTATCCTTTGAAAAATCAGTTCCTTTATGGTATCCATCAGAAAAACTTTTTTTAGTACTTATTGAGATTCCGCCCTGTTCAAATTGTTTTGCCGCTCTTAAATTGGAATAAAAATTATTATATGTGCCGTAATCAGTAATAAATTTAAAAGAATCTTTATTTATTTCCTTTAATTTGATATTACACAATCCATTTAAAGCACCTGAACCAAAGATTGACGAGCCATGGTTTATAACATCAATTTCTTCAATATCCAGAGATGTCCATGAAAAATCAAAATTATAATGTCCTGTCTGGGGGTCATTCATTCGCAAGCCATCTAAAAAAACCCCTGTCTGTTCAAATGAACCTCCTTTTATATAAATATGTGCCTGTGTTGCAGGAAATCCTTTATGCAAAACATTCAATCCCGGGGTTAAAAACAACGCTTCTTAAATTGTTTTATAACCTGTAACTGAAATATTTTCCTTTGAATAAATATAGCCATATACATCTTTATCAGCTGTAACCACAACCTCTATCTGCGCGAAAATTAAAGAAGATAAAAATAAAAAAACAAATAAAAATTTTATTTCTTTCATTTTTTATCTCTGTGAAATATTTAAAGCATCATCCAGCGCCTCTTTTATATCGTCAATATGTTCAAGCCCGATAGATAAGCGTATCAAATCCGGGGTAAGCCCGCTTTCTTTTTGTTGCTCTTCTGTTAACTGTGAATGTGAAGTAGAAGAAGGATGCAATACCAGACTCTTAGCATCTCCAACATTTGCCAGATGTGAAAATAATTTAATATTATCTATAAACTTAACTGCAGCGCTATATCCTCCTTTTATTCCAAATACAACCATACCTCCATAACCTTTTTTCAAGTATTTAGATGCAACAGGATATGCCGGGTCATCAGGTAGTCCTGGATAACGAACCCAGCTTACATTTTTATGTCTTTTCAGAAATCTTGCAACTTCAAGTGCATTTTCACAATGCCTCTGCATGCGAAGTGGCAATGTTTCTATTCCCTGAAGGAATATCCATGCATTATCAGGGGACAGGCAGGCACCAAGGTTGCGTAGTGGTACAAGCCTCATGCGCATAATAAAAGCAATTTTATTTAAATCTCCCAAATCATGTGCATAACGAATTCCATGATAACTGGCATCAGGCTCATTAAATAAAGTAAATTTTTTATCCGTCCAGTCAAATTTTCCAGAATCAACTACAACACCACCAATTGCAGCACCGTGGCCTCCAAGCCATTTAGTAAGAGAATGAACAACAATATCTGCCCCATATTCTATGGGCTTTAAAAGATATGGTGTTGTAAATGTTGAATCAACAATCAAAGGCAAATGGTGTTTCTTTGCAACCTTTGAAACTGCTTCAATATCAGTAAAACCAAGTACTGGATTGCCAATTGTTTCAATATATATGGCACGCGTTTTATCATTAATTGCTTTTTCAAAAGCAGATATATCATCATGCGGGACAAACCTTGTTTTTATGCCAAACTGAGGCAAAATTGCGTCAAACATAGTATAAGTTCCACCATAAAGATTATTGGCAGAAACAAGTTCATCGCCCTGTTTTAAAATATTTATAATACAATAAAATATTGTAGATGTCCCGGATGACATTACGAGCCCTGCTGCACCACCTTCCAGTGCTGTAACGCGTTGCTCCAGAATATCATGCGTTGGATTCATTAACCTGGTATAAATATTTCCGAGTTCTTTCAACGCAAATAGATTTGCCCCGTGTTGAGTGCTTTTAAAAATATACGATGATGTTCTATAAACCGGGATACCTCTTGATAATGTCACAGGGTCTGGTACCTGTCCTGCATGTAATGCAAGTGTCTCAAATCTATACTTTTTTTCCATTGTATCCTCCTTTATCATTTTTTATAAGTGCTGTCCATACAAATATTCATAAAACGTTCTAAAAGAGTTCATAAATAGTAAAAACTATTTAAGAACTATTTTTAAACTAACTATGAACGTTGTTTGAACTATCTCTAAAAATGAACTTTGTTACTCTTCAAACATCCACGTACTTAAATACCTCTCTCCAGTATCCGGGATAATTACAACAATTAACTTTCCTTTATTTTCTTCCCTTCTGGAAACCTGCAAAGCTGCCCATAAAGCAGCACCGGATGATATTCCCATAAGCAAGCCTTCCTCTTTTGCTGCTCTTCTGGATGTTTCTCCTGCATCTTCATCTTTTACCCTTATTACTTCATCTATTATTTTTTTATTTAATATTTCAGGAATAAAATTTGCACCAATACCCTGTATTTTATGTGGAGCCGGTGTTCCTCCAGAAAGTAAAGGTGATTTGTCCGGTTCCACAGCTATTACCTGGATATTTTTTTTTCTTTTTTTAATTACCTCACCCACACCGGTGATTGTCCCACCTGTTCCTACACCTGCTATTATTATATCAACTTTTCCTTCTGTGTCATTCCAAATTTCTTCTGCTGTTGTTTTTCTATGTATTTCCGGGTTTGCTGGATTATTAAACTGTTGTGGCATAAAAGCATTTTTTATGTTTTTTGCGATTTCTTCCGCTTTTTCAACAGCGCCCTTCATACCTTTGCTTCCTTCGGTTAAAACAAGTTCTGCTCCAAAAATTTTTAAAAGTTTTCTGCGCTCTATACTCATTGTTTCAGGCATGGTAAGAATTAGTCTATAACCTTTTACTGCTGCAACATATGCAAGTGCTATTCCTGTATTTCCGGATGTTGGCTCCACAATAACTGAACCCTTTTTTAATATCCCTCTTTCTTCTGCATCCTGTATCATTGCAAGGCCTATCCTGTCCTTTACACTTGCAAGAGGATTGAAAAATTCAAGTTTGGCTGCTATGGTTGCATAACCATCGCTGTTCATTCTGTTTATCTTAACAAGGGGGGTATTTCCTATTAACTTTGTGATATCTTCTGCTATTTTCATTTTTTCTCCTTTCTTTCAAAAAGTATTGTTAAAAATTTTTATATATTTCTGTCTAAAATTTTTTTACAGTACTTTTTATAAAAATTAGTTATTTCTTATCCCTATTTCAAAGGGTAATAAAAAAATTTATCTTTTTTTAATTTCAAATCTTAAATCTTAAATTTAAATATAATAAATCTCCATTTGTTCTTCTGTTTTCCTTTTATATTCAACCACCATATCCTCCAGCGTTTTTGAATTCAAAAAATTACAGGCAATATCAGCCAGACCACGCCATAAGTCATAAGCAGGACATTGCTTTTGAAATGCACATTCTTTTTTTCCATTGATACAATCAATAAAAAGATTGTCTCCTTCTAAAATTTCTATTACATCTTTCATATTTATTTCTGCTGGTGGTTTTGCGAGAATATATCCGCCTTTTGCTCCTCTTTCTGACTTTACAAAACCTGCACCTTTTAACTGAAGTACTATTTTACTTAAATATTTTTCGGATATATTCTGTCTTTTTGAAATTTCTTTTAATAATACAGGACCTCTTCCATAATTATATGCAAGTTCAAATAACAATCTTGTTCCGTATCTTGCTCTTGTTGATAATTTCATTGTGTTTATCCTTTAATCTCTACTATTATAATCTATTTTGTAGTAATTATATAAAAAAATATAATTCTGTCAAATACTTTTCTGGAAAATAAAAAGCGGGCGGATTAAGGGGGTTTTTAGGGAGGGTAAATTAGGGGAACCGCCCGCTTTGTCTTATATGTTTAAATTGCTCTTTCTATTTTATTTAAAATATCCCTTTTCTTACGTAAATTATTAAGTGTTACTTCGCTCATTAAATTACAGGCTTTTTCAATCCTGTCATCAGCTATTTTATAATATATATTTCTGCCTTTTTTAACAGATTCTACTATCCCTTTTTCTTTTAAAAGAGCCATATGCTGTGATAAATTTGCTTTGCTCATTCCAGTTTTTTTTATTATTTTACTTGCGTTTATTTCTGTTTCATCGCATAACATTTTAATAATACTTAATCTTACAGGATGAGCAAATGTCTTACACATTTCTGACTGCATTTTTATCAATTCGTCCATTAACTCTCCATAAGTTAAATAGTTTATTAATTCATTAACTACTTAACTTATAGCAAATTTTTTAAAATTTGTCAAGTACTTTTTTCAATTAACTTTTTCCCTTAGATATATTTTCTATTTAATACTATCTAAGCATCAATTTATTTTTTTCTGCCCCGTTATCTGATTATATTATACCAAAAAATAATTTTTTTGCAAGTGTTTTTTTAAAATATTTTTAAAAATATCCAGTAAATAAAAATATTAATAATTGTTAAAGGCGCTCCGGCTCTTGCAAATTCCAGAAATGATATTGAATATCCTTTTCTTTCTGCATTTTGAATGATTATTACATTACTTGCAGCGCCAAGTATAAGTAAATTACCGGCGATGGTACTACCTGCTGCAAGTGCCATTAGTTCTTTTATACCTGCGCCTGATTGATATAATAAAGGAAGATATAAAGCAACCAGTGGAACATTTGATATGAATTGACTCAGAAAAATACTTACAAAAAAAATTATTGGTATTGATACAATTTTTTGTGTGCTTAAAAATAACTGAAAAAAGCCAGTATCCCATACACTTCTCATTAATACAAACATCGAAATAAAAAATATAATTGTTGCCCAGTCAATATTTTTCAGAATTAAAAATCTTTTCGAACTTAATAATATTATTGGTAATCCAGCAATTAACGTTATATCTGTTAGTTTTATTTCAAAATTAAACCTAAACACAACACCAAATATCTTTAATACAATCATAGCTAATATAATAACCAATGAAATTTTAGATAATATAGCTAAATTTTTGTTTTTTATAGGTTCCTGAGAATGTTTAAGTATGTCTTTATGAAAGTGGTCATGATAAAAAATTTTAATTATTATAAATACGCAAAATAAATTTATCAAAGTTGGTAGTGCCAGATTTTCTAAAAAAATAAAAAACGGATTTTTAATCTGACTGTGTAATGCAATTAAAAGATTTTGTGGATTACCAATCGGGCTCATAACACTTCCGATAGTTATAGAAAATGCTAGGGCAAGTAACAAAGCTCCGGGAGATGTTTTATGATTTTTAGCAAGTGTAAGAACAACAGGAGTCCCGATTATGGCAAGAGTATCATTCATTAATATTGCTGAAAAAATTCCCATACCAAATATAATCATTAATAATAATATATTAAGATTTTTTGCCCGTTTAAAAAATTTATATGTTAAATGTGATAAATAACCACTCTCCTCTAAAGCCTGCCCAACAATAAACATCCCGAATAAAAATAGAATTACATCAAAATTTATTGCTTCAATTGCTTTTTGTATTGATATGGATTTAAATACAATAACCAATACAGCTCCGCCTGACATTATCTGCCATATCTGAAACTTAACATTTCCTATCTGTCTCAATGCAATAAGCAGAAAAACAAAAAATAATACTATTACTGGGAAATAATTCATTTATTTATCCTTTAAAAATAAGAAAGCCGAAGTTAATTAAACTCCGGCTTTCCTGTAATATAAAAATTTTTTTATTTAAAAATAATACCTTACAATTAATGGTTTTATGCCTATACCCATTGCTGCATCAAATATAAAAGATGTTGAACCTTCCATACTTTGAATTCCAATAAAAACACCAACAGAACTTGCCAGACTTAAAACTTCGGGAACTATAAACCCTTCGGCTTCTATTCCGGCACCAGCTGAAAGCATAAAAACATTCATACTAACTGTTTCAACTGGTTTTTTTGTAAAACCAATATTCAATCCGGGAACAATATAAAGATTTAATCTGCTTGTTTCAACCATAGGAAATACCAATCCCGCACCTAAATTAAACGCAAAGGTAGACGGTTCGCTCTGAAATCCAAGTCCTGCAGTAAAATCAATAGCCATTTTATTTGATGTCCATATACGCATTGATGCAGCTGAACCCAATGCATCAACAGATATAGATGTTTTTTCTTTCCACGGATCCTTGGGCTCCACCACTTTCTTAACCACAGGTTTTGTTTCCTCTTTTTCAACCTCTTTTTTTGTAGTTTCCTTTTTTGCATACGTCATTGATACAAATCCAAACAGCAAGACAAAACTTAAAAACACTGCTAAAATTTTCTTTGTCATCTTATTCCTCCTTTCCCAGTTTTTTCAAAAAACAAAAAATTGAACGCAACCCTGTTCCTGCTACACCTTCAGGAATATAATTCTTATTTGATACGCCATATGCTGTTCCGGCAATATCCAGATGCAGCCATTTCACATCGCCAACAAATTCTTTTAAAAAACAACCCGCTGTTATTGTTGCAGCATCACCTCCTCCGTAATTTTTAATGTCAGCATTTTTACTTAATATCTGTTCTTTATACTCATCCCACAAAGGAAGCTCCCACATACGCTCTCCTGTTTCTTCTCCAGCTTTTTTCATCTTTTCAATTAGTTCGCTGTTATTACCCATAAGTCCTGTGGCATAATGCCCGAGAGCAACAACACATCCGCCTGTTAAAGTAGCAATATCAATAAGTAATTCCGGGTTATATTTTTTAACAGCATAAGTTATTGCATCTGCAAGTATTAACCTGCCTTCTGCATCTGTTGATATAACTTCTACTGTTTTGCCAGACAAAGTTTTTAAAATATCCCCTGGTTTATATGCAGTTCCAGAAGGTAAATTTTCTGTAACAGGTAAAACAGCAATAACATTCTTTTTTAAACTTAATTCTACTATAGTTTTCATTAAGTATAACACAACAGCCGCTCCTGTCATATCAAATTTCATATCTTCTATTTTTGACAATAGGGATGACTGTGGTTTTAAAGAAATTCCTCCGGAATCAAAAGTTATTCCCTTTCCAACAAGAGCTATTTTACTTTCTGACTTTTTATCTCCATAATATTCTAAAACTATAAATTTTGCCGGTTCATTGCTACCTTTTGCAACAGAATAAAAAGCTTCCATTCCTATCTCTTTTGCCTTTTCTTTTGAAAAGGAATAGAATTTTAACTTATATTGCTTTGCTATTTTTTTTGCCTCATTTTCAATATAAGAAGGAGTGACTATATTGGAAGGCATATTCATTAAATCCCTTACTAAAAAAACATTTTTACATATTTTTATTGTATTATTAATAAACTTATTTTTAAAGCCAGTTAAATATAAATATTTTATTATATTATCTTTTTGCTGTTTTGTAATCTGATATTGATAAGATGCTAAAATTAATCCTTCTACCTGTGCGATCTGCTTTTCAGAATCATCAAACCATGGAATAGCTGATATATTATTTGCTTTAAATGTCTTTAACTCCTTGATGGCAAAACCTGCTGCCTGTCTTATCTTTTCTGTTGTTAATTTTTCTATTTCCCCGAGTCCAACAAAAAAAATCTTTTTTATACCATTATGTATAAAACTTAATATAGTTTTATTACAAAATTCTGCGCCGATTTTTTTATTTTTAATAAACAATAATATTTGTTTTGCAATATTGTTAGGCAAAAATTTTTCATAATTAAAATTTTTATATACAGGTACTATATAATAATCTACATCTTTACTAAAAATATTTCCTGTTAATTTTATTTCAGCCATGTTTTTGCTCCTAAATAAACTGAGTTAAAAAATTAACTATATTTCTATCAATAAAATTATCCGTTGCCTTTATATTATCAGAAACGATAGTGATGGATTTATTTATATCAAACGGTTGTGGGAAAATGCCCTTATTTTCAATAAAAAAAGTTCTGAAATCTTCCATCACCGTCTCTATTCTTACATCAAAAGCAGTGTTATTATCTGTTGAACCGGGAAAAAATAATCGTGAACCTATCATATGTAATGGTTTTTTTCTATATTGTAAATTATCTGGTTTGAAAGAAAAAACCTTTTCTATCAGAAATTTCCTTGAATCTTCTATACCTGGAATATTTAGCAATTTTCTTATGGTTATTGAATGCATTAAAAATGTATTTATATTTGTTTCTTTATTGAATATAGTGAAAAAATCATCCATTAATCCCTGATAATAATTTAAACTATTCTCACAAAATTCGTATGAAAGCACCACTCTGTCTTTCATTATTATATACCTTGTTATGTTTGATTTCTGATTTTTTGATACAATCTGTACAGAACCATCTGACATAGATGTATAAGAACCAATTAAATGGGTATCCGATATTTTATCAAAAATAAGTCTGTATTTTTTTTCCTGTATTTCAATTGGAACCATAATAAATTCAGAAATTAACGCAAGCATCCTTGTTGATGTTTCCATATTTGCTCCTTATTTTATTTGATATAATTAAAATCATATCAAAAATATTTTTTTTGTAAAGCAATTAAGAAAATGCTGTAATAATATTTAAAACAATCCATTTTTCTTCTTTTTTTTCAAGACACACAATCCCTGAATTAACAAATTGTATTGAATCATCACTCAGGTTATTAAAAACCAATAATGAAGATAATTTTTTAAGATGTGGTAAATGCCCAACAATCATTATATTTTCTGTAATTTCATCTATTTTTTTTATCCATATGGCAGGGTCATCATCTGGATTCAGGTTTTCTTCTTCCCTTATACCTTTTTCTGGTTTTATAAAATCCGCGAGTATCTCTGCGGTTTGTTTTGCCCTTAATTTTTTACTGCAGAAAATAATTGCTGGTTTATCAAAATTTTTCTTTATAAACTGCTGTGCAACATTTTTTGTCTGCTCTATTCCTGTTAAATTTAAAGGTCTGTTTATATCCTCTTCTTTTGTTTTTGCTTTTCCATGTTGAACTAAATATATTTTCATTATTTTAATCCTACAGGAAATATATATAATGGTTGTTCATTTTTATCCAGTACCAGTATTCTTTTTACATCCGCATCTTTAAATGCACCTATAGCAACAGTCCCCAGCCCGAGTGATTCTGCCTGTAAATAAATATTCTGTCCGCAATGTCCTGCTTCCATATGAACATACATCACTCCCCTGCTGCCATAAACTTTTGTTGTTTTATCAAATATAGCAGTTATTACCAGAGTAACCTGGGCTTTTATAATTGAATCCTGATTTAAAGCAGCTGAACACAATTCTTTTCTTTTATCACCCTCTATAATAGAAATAATAGAATGAGAAAAAGGATTGTATTTATATATACCTGGTTTTAACCCATCTACATTTCCAGCAAATAAATAAACTTCCAATGGAAAAGTGGCACCTGCAGAAGGAACTGCTTTGAATTCTCTTGATTTATCTGTAATTCCCTGTGCTGCCCATAAAAGTTGCGATATTTGTTTTAAATTTAAATTGCCCTGTTTGAAATGCCGAATTGAGCGTCTTTTATAAATAGTTTCTTCCAGAGAAACCTTGCCTTTTAATTCAGGTTCAGGTAATTTTATTTCTTTATTTTTCATAAAATTCTCCCTCGCATAGATTAAAGAAATAAATATTGAAAAAAACATCACTATATTTTTAATTGTGCTTTTTATCATTTTCTACCTCCTGTTATATTATACCATCCATATATATATTATACAATACTATAGATGTTCAAAAGGAGTTCAAGCAAAGTTTAAAAATAGTTTAAGTAATTGTTCGTTAGAAATGTTCTCTAATTATGTTTGCTAAAGATGTTTGCTGAGAATGTTCATAAAAAAAATATAAATTACTCTATCATTCCTGTGAAACTTGTCACGGTGTAAACAGGGAACAGGAATTCATCTTTATTATAATTTGTTTAGTGTAAAATCCGGCAGAAATCCAGCAGTGTCAGACAAATTTTTCATACCTTTTTAGTGACACTCAATATTTAAACAAACAAAAATCATCTAAAAATAAAAAAGAATATTACTATTCCCAGCAAAAGAAAAAAGATAACAATACAATAAAGAAAATTTTTAGATTTTAAATAAATACCTGCATTTTCTAGTTCTTTTATAGAATCTTTTATTATGCAATCAGCCTCCTGTTTTGAATAACCA
>FWPV01006593.1_pt1 | contig 15220 bp, 13 predicted proteins | sample 2228371 | NCBI WGS metagenome assembly FWPV01 (sample SAMEA103939776, study PRJEB20133) | metagenome | reverse complement strand
GAATAAGCTCTTTCTCTACAACTATCATCCAATGAATGACTTCCAGACAGATCTTTCATCAAATGATGGGGGAAGATCCGTCGGAATGCAAGCTTGGTTGCGGTTTCTCACAAAGATCATCCCTACGATGAAAGATAACCAACTATCGGCTTACCCTGCTTTATAGCAAGCGGCCCGACCTAGGCCAGGAGCTGCTGGGCACGGATCAAGCGATCGCGAACCTCTACTCCGTTGGGACATTGAATGGCGCACTCAGCACAATCGCTACAGCGAAGATCGCGAACCTCTTTGGGAAGACTCCTGAAGTTTGCCAGCGCTTGATGATAATTGCCGGCAAAGTCATGGTAGGCGAGAAAACGCAATACATCCGTCACCGGCATGCCTTTGGGGCATTTTCCGCTGCACTCATAGCACATACGACAGTAAGAGGGACGAATCTGCTCATTCAATACGTACAGCAATTTCTCGTCTGCCGGTGTATACGGTTCCGACATGGCGCGGAAATTCATTTCCAGCTCAGCCATGGTTCTCATGAAAGGAACCGTCGTCCCGATTGCAGGATTTTTCAGCACCCACTTTATGCCTGCCAGCGGGCCCTCACCCGTGGTTGCGGGCTTATTATCAAAGGTTTTTAGATTCAGACCCGTCAGCGCCACCACCACCTTCATCGCGATTACCCCGACGCCGGCTTCGTGAAGCTTTTTGATCGCTTGCTCCCGGTAATAACCGCCGATGGCAAAACTGTAGGTAGTTTGAACTACATCGAACTTGCCGGTCTTAATAACGAAATCAACCATTCGGTTCGGATCGTGACAACTGAAACCGACAAAGCGTGCCTTGCCCGATTGCTTGCACTGCTCCAATGCTTCAATCGCCTCGTCCGGTATTGAGGCCGGCGTATCCCTGGCGTGCAGGTGCCAAATATCGACATAGTCGGTACCCAGGGCCTGAAGGCTGGTATCGAGATCTCTCAAGATATCCGCCTTTTTCCTAGATGGAGACTTGGTTGCAATAATGATCTTATCTCTTTTACCTTTGATTACGCCGGAAAAGATCTTTTCGCTGTCCCCGTAATCACGCGAGGTATCAAAGTAGTTGATTCCCATATCAATTGCACGTGCGACGACTTCCGTCACAGGTACAAAGCCGATACCGTAACCGACACCCGTAACCTGCAATCCCGTCTTACCCAGAGTGCGGTAGACTACTTTAGGAGCGCCTGCCGTGTCTTGAGAGAGCGCATCAAAGCCTTTCGACGACATAAATCCGGCAGCAGGCAATGCCAGGCCGGTCTGCAGAAAGTGCCTTCGCGATTGATTGAAACTCACATTACCTCCTCGCTTTTTCCAAGAACAAATGTCTCAGATATCCAGGCCACGTTGTTCCTATATAAATAAAAGAAAACTCAACAGTGGACAGGTATGGAAATCTTATAGGCTAATACCGGTTTTTCAGTAAAGCTTGAACCATACCCTATTGTAATTGTCGCCAAAACTCATCAGCGGTTTTTGGTCCTCCCTGGAGACGAGAAAGGTCAACCAGCCCTCCAATGATTCTCCCGGATAGAGTCTGCCGCTCAGCTTCGGTTTGGGCTCGACCACGGCGGGACGATGGTATGGCTTACCGTCTTGCGAATACAAAGCAAACTGCTCCTCACGTACGGCGTAGCTCCGATCTGCTGCAGAACCCATGCCATACTCGAATCTAATCCGCACCGCTAGATACTCCATCCCTGATTCCGGCGGTTTATTGGATGCACTTTCGGCTCTTATCAGATTCCAGGATTTGTCACCCCTTAAAACTTCAAGCACGGTAATCCTGGCTTCAAGCTATTCGACCTCGGTAACATAGCCTTCACCGATTTTGATCTCAACTTCACGCGCAACTCCAATATCGGTGGCGTCAGGAACGTCGCCGGCCTGGCCTTTTGACATCTCCAGGCAAAAGGTCGCAAAAAAAGCAAAAAGCAAGGTTGCCGTAATTTTCTGCTTCATCGTATGGCACCAACTCAAATCAGCCAATAAATGCAGATATCCGGTGCTTTAACCTTGGCCCGCAGATCATCTGCCCGATCTGGTCAAAGTTGCTCCGCTTATTTTCTTTACCGAGTGATGAGGATTCGGGCCTGGGCCGCCGAACAACCAGGTATATCCTGCGGTGCCGCCGGCCACAATAATATCGATGTGGTTCGGCGTTTGAACTACCGGGACTTTTCCTCCCGGCTTCAATGCCTCCCTGAATACCGGTACCGCTTCGGGCAAGAATTCGCCGGCATCAAGACACTCAGTAATAGCCTTGAGGGTTGACTTGTCGATCTTTTCATAAGGTACTCGGGATTCCTCCCACAGGTACTTTTGTACATCCTGTTTGCTCATCCCTTTTTCCTTCAGCCGCCTCGCACATTCCGGATGCATAACGACAGTCCAGACACCCGTCCATATGGCACTCATTCCCCGCAAGTTGGAAATCTGCCGGATTATGCCGTCAAGAATTCCTTGTTCGGTCCACGGAGCAACTGCTCCACCGCCGATGACATGCATCGTTCCTGCAGGTACCACCGCGGTCATCACAACACTTTCGTCGGGCCCATAGCCTTTTTCCACTGCATAGGACTCCCACGGACTATCCGGATCTTCTGCAAAGGTCCAAAAGGTATAGGAATTTGCCCGACCTGTGCCAGCCATATCGTTGACGTCCGGCCAAACCTGGCCCATGTTCAAGGTTACCAGTTGGACGGCACGACCGATACAAGCATTGGCCCGGAATCCATACCCTACAAGTCCCATGCCCGAATTCATTTTCAGCTCCTGACCGATAGGGCCGCTTACTACGATGGCCGGAAAAGAGGAGGAAGTAGACATGCGCCACCAAGTACCGTCAAACTTCGGATCGGATAAACCTTCAACAGCAGCGATAATGGCAGGCAGGTATTCAGGTCTGGCTCCGGCCATAACGGCGTTGATAGCGATCTTTTTCACCGTGGCGGTACCTCTTCGCGGTGGCAGCGTTCCGATGACTTCGTCGGGACGGCGGCTGGTCCCGCTGAGCATCCACTCCACTGCTTTTCTTGTCGGCGGCACCACCGGCAAACCGTCACTCATCCGTTTCTCCATGAACAATTGGGTCACCGCATCTACGGCCATATCCCAACTGCTTGCTGTTATCTTGAACGATTCGGGAATGGATTCCTTGGTTCTGGGTTTGGGATTGGCTTCCTCCCTGGTGAGCGGGCGCGTTAGCGCATCTACCACCCGGTCAAAATACTTTTGCGCTAGATCGCCCGCCATCTTGGCATCAATCCTCGATCGATACCAATCCCTGGCAGGCAGTACCACCATGCGCAAGTGCGGCATGCCGACATCTTCGGCCGCCAATTGGGCGTCGTGCAGGAACTGGTCCGTGGTGATAAGGACACCCGGTTTCCCCAATTTTTCTACTCTGAATGTGTCGTGGGAACCCCACCACGTGCACGATCCTCAATCTGCAATGGTGTAGATAAAGGCATCCGCCGATTTTGCCACCTCCGGATACCAGCTCTCGGCGGAGTATATTAACCTGCCGCCCCCTTCTCTGCCTTGCGGCTTTGTGGTTCTGATGATCTTCACCCGGGGGAATTTCTGTTTCAGCAGTTCCTGGAAGCGATCTTGAAGGTAAACTCCTCCCGGCTTCCAGTTATCCATAAGCGCTATGGTTTTGTTGTTTAGATCCTGTAGGCGCGGGCTAATACCCAAGGTAGGAGGAGGAATTACCTCGCCTACCGGATTAAGCACTTCAATAGTGACCTGGGCAGCAGCGAAGCCTAGCTCCACAACACCGCGTAGCAATAAGGCCGCTGCCCAGAGGTATCTAATCCATTGATTCATGTCTTTTGTCGCTTCCTTGTTTAAAATCAAAAGTCGAAAACAAAAACAGCCACGAACTTCAGCCATTATAGCCCCTTTACCTGTTAAGTCCGCGGCTGTTTTTTTGATAGCCAGGGTAATTATAGAAACATACCGTGGGTTTGCTCCCGGTCCGGGCCTAATTCAATTTGCACCCGTTATTGTGCGTGCACCTACTCGGCGACCTTTTCGGCCACCAAATCTCCGACCTGGGAAGTGGAGTAGCCCATGCGCCCGGCCTGCAGGGACTTAAGCTTATTGCTGGTCACGTAGATTACGGCCTGCTCCACAGCATTTGCAGCTTTTTCCTCGCCCAGCGTTTCCAGCATCATCTGCATCGAGCATATGGCCGCCAGAGGATTGATGACTCCCTGCCCGGTGTACTTGGGAGCGCTCCCGCCGATCGGCTCAAACATGCTCACGCCGTTTGGGTTTATATTTGCTCCGGCGGCAATGCCCATGCCGCCCTGAATAATCGCGCCTAGATCGGTAATGATATCCCCGAACATGTTTCCGGTAACAATCACATCGAACCACTCAGGATTTTTGACGAACCACATGCAGACGGCATCGACATGGTAGTACTCCCGTACTATATCAGGGAACTCTTTTTCTCCCATCTCGTGGAAAGCTCTTTCCCAAAGATCGTAGATATAGGTCAACACATTGGTCTTGCCGCACAAGGCCAGCGTATTTTGGGCGCCCTTACCGCGCGCCTTTTTTCCGTGCTTGCGCGCGTACTCAAACGCATAGCGCAAACAACGATCGACCTGAAAACGGCTATAGACGGCAGCCTGAACTGCTACCTCGTGCGGCGTTCCCTTCATCGTAAAACCGCCCGTTCCCGTGTACAAATCGCCGGTGTTTTCGCGCACTACGGTAAAGTCGATATCATCCGGCCCCTTGTCTTTTAAGGGAGTTTCCACGCCGGGAAAAAGTTTAACCGGGCGGAGATTGATATACTGATCAAGCTCGAATCGGATCTTTAACAGAATCCCCTTTTCCAGGATTCCGGGCGGCACATCCGGATGGCCGATCGCGCCCAATAATATGGCATCGGCTTGGCGCAGCTCCTCGATAGCACTATCGGGTAGCGTCTCTCCGGTCCTCTTGTACCGCTCGCCGCCGAAATCGTATTCGGTCAAGTCGACCTTAAAGCCAAATTTTGCCGACGCCGCCTTGAGCACCTTAACCGCCTCAGCCGTCACTTCTGGTCCCGTCCCGTCGCCGGGAATCACCGCTATCTTATACACTCCAAAATCCTCCAAATTCAGTTCAATCGCTCGACCATAATTTAGGTACTACCGCTATTTAAGCGACAGGGAATTTTATACTCAACCGACTTAGGGGCAAGAAAAATATGGCAGACCGACAACCAGTACCTATCCGCAGGGATTATCCACCCGAAAGGCCGCCTCAATTTGGGCCGGCTTTTATGGTAAATTCCCAATTCGCAAATGACGGCTTTTTTGTGCTCGGGCTTTTGCGCTTGTTTCCGGTTTATTCATCCCCGGAAAGTAAATGCTCATTCACAGAAGCTTATATTTTGCCCAGCGCCTTGAGTATCTTGTCCGGCGTAGTTGGAAAATCCGTAACCCACTTACCAATGGCATTGTAGATCGCCGGCGCGGTAACGGTGGTTGTGCATGCCGCCGCGCTTTCCCCAACACCATAAATTCCATAGGGACCGTATCCAAAGCCTGATTCCACGATATGGCAATCGATTGGCCCAACATCGTTCATTGTCGGTATTGCGTACCCGACATGATTATCGTTGAGCTTGACACCCGTCTTGGGATCGTAATAAATCGCCTCCATATTTGATCTACCGATACCCATGTAAGAACCGCCGTACTGCTGGCCGTTGATGGCATCGGGATTTATGGCCTTTCCTATATCGTTTACCACCACATGCTTGGTTACCTCGACCAAGCCCGTTTCCGGGTCCACCTCCACTTCGGTAAAGTAGCACTGGCGCGCGAACGCATGCATACGGATTTCCCTGCTGACATAGGGAGGAAAGTCCCAGGCAAAAAAAGGAGAATTGACACCGTCGCAAAACCGCCTTATAACCTCGGAAACCTTTACCTTATTCGACGGATTGGCAATTTCAAAAATCATGCTGTCCTCGATCGCCAAATCCTCGGGTTTAGCATTGGGGAAAACTGCCGGCTCGGGCTTTCTCATCATGCCGCCGGGCGACGGCTTGACCGCATGTTCGAGGATGATCTTTTTCAATTTCCGTGCGGCTCGGATCATAGCCGGAAAAGTCCTGACCGATCCCATTGAACCGCTGATCTCGGTGACGGAAAACTTGACGTCCTTGTCGTGCCTCCATGTAACGTCCTCGTACCGCAAGCCGAGTTCGGCAGCTACGATCTGAATGCACGCCGTCGTACTGCTGACGCCGATATCGCAGGTCCGGGCAAGTATATTCGCAGTTCCGTCGGGACGCATCATGACGCCCACCATGCTGGGACCCGGCTGGTGGCGCCAGGCAACCATCCAGATGAAACCGATGCCGTGATAATTGCCATTGGGCAAAATCTTGGTTCCCGGCGGATGCCATTTACGATCCCAATCGATGGCCTTTTTCCCTATCTCTATACACTCTCTGAGGCTGTCGAATTGCGGATTGAACCCGTGTTCCGCCTTGATCTTAGCCAGCTCGGCCATTGGTTGACCTTCGCAGCCGTCATTGATTAGAGCCACCTTGGTCGGATCCATTTGCAGCGCCGCAGCTACGTGGTTGAATATCAAATTTGGCGGCGCGCATGCCGGCCCCCCGTCCTTGGCACACGGGTTGAAGCCCCGGCACAAATAGGGCACGAGCTCCCGACTATACAAATGAGGCACGGCGGTTCCCTCGCGCAGTTTTCCCAGCGTGGCATGCATCATCTGGCTGGCCCAGACCAGTTCCGCCTTAATGGCATTAACCCTGCCATCGGGCTCGAAGCCGACGGTGAATTGGTAAGAACCGTTGGTTTCCTCGCCCCCCTCAAAATGGCTCTCGTCCCACAGCACCTTCACCGGCCGTCCGGTCCTCTTGGCTGCCGCCACGGCATAGCTTGTGAAGCCGGAAACGTTGCCGATGGACTTGGACCAGTTGAGCCCGCCGAATTGCGCTCCCATATAGGCAGTGTTTATGGTGATCTTGTCCTGAGGTGCGTAACCGGCAGCAGAAAGGGTTTGCAGAACCTTGTGAGGCGACTGCCCGTGATACCAAACTTCAAGATATTCGCCTTTCCACTCGGCTACGCAGGCGTTTGCTTCCACTACCGTAGTATTGTCCTCTTCGTCACGCATGGTGAACGACAGCGTTCTTGAGGACTCCTTTAATCCCTTTTCCACATCGCCATACTTGATAACGGTTTCGGTATTGAGGTTATCCTTGGGATTGAGCTCAGGACGAAGCAAGGGAGCGCCCGGCTTTAAAGCCTCATCCCAGTCTATGATAATGGGCAACTCTTCCCACTCGATTTCAATCAACTTCAATGCACGGTCGCAGATTGCTTCGCTGTCGGCCACTACCAGGGCCCCCACGGGTTGCCCGTAATAGCGCGCCACCCCCGGGAGCATATCGTGGGTTCCAAACTCCGTGCCGGTGAACGGCTTGACCCGGATTTCCTCCGGATCGTCATAGCGCAATATAGCCCGGACTCCAGGCAAAGCTTCCGCTTTTCGAGTATCCATTCTCTTGATCCTGGCGTGCGCATAAGGAGATCGGTAAAGCTTTCCATAAAGCATGCCCGGGCGGTAAATATCCCTTACATAAACGGCCGTTCCGGTGGCTTTTTCGTAGCCGTCCACACGGCGCACGCGGCGCTTTCCAATAAGACCCTTCTCAGGAACTTTCCATAACCATGGTTTGTATTCCTCTTCCATCACATGCCTCCTCGAAACGGCGTGCCGTTTTGCAACCAACTGCACTGCTTGTCGGTAAATTAACGGCTGTGTCAAAGGCCATTGTAATTGCCTATAGCAAGATTGTAATCAATTATGTCATGAACTGGCTACCGTAGGCCACAGTCAGTCCAACATCATATTCTATTTGACAAGCAGAACAGGTTCGTGACAATGCTTAAGCTGACCAGTGGTATAAAGGGAACCGTGGCTCACAAATGCTCAATAAGTCGCAGCAGCCAGGCAAGACCCTAAGCAGCATTTCAGAAACGGTAAAGATCCGCTTGCTGCTACCGACATTAGTAGCTTTTTTGCGGTCAAACACCGGAGGAGACAGAGATGAAGGGCGGATATGCAGGCAAAATAGCACGCGTAAACCTGAGCAAAAAATCCGTCAGTGTCATCGACACCGAGCAGTACGAAGAGTTCGGCGGCGGGCACGGCATCGGTTCGGCTATCTTTTGGGACCTCGTAGGTAATCAGCTACCTTTTAGCGCCTTCGACCCCAGAAATGTTATTACCATCATGACCGGACCTTTTTCAGGGGTGCTGGTCCCTTCAGCCGCCGGAAGATGCGAAGTGCAGGGTCTGGGACCGCAGCCTTACCCGATTGAATGGTTCACGCGCAGCAATTTTGGCGGGCGCTTTTCAGGTCAACTCAAGTCTGCCGGTTGGGACGGTATCGTGATCGAAGGAGCATCCGACGAACCGGTATGGATCAATATCATCAACGACAAGATTACCATTGAAAGGGCCGGATCGCTGTGGGGCCTAGACATAATGGAAACCCAAGAGGAAATCTGGCGCCGTGTCAATCCGCAAGCCAGGTTCGGCGAATGGGCAGCAATAGGGAACCAGTACACTACACAAAAGCCCGCGGTTCTATGCATTGGACCGGCCGGTGAAAGTTTAGCCCGAATTGCCTGCCTGGTTCATGATGCAGGAAACGGCGCCGGCCAAGGGGGTTTCGGCGCAGTTTTCGGCGCCAAAAAGCTAAAAGCCATCAGCGTTGTAGGCACGGGAGATGTTGCCGTAGCCGATCCCAAAGCACTCATGGATGCCCGCCTCTGGTATCGGCAATATCAATATGATGTAGATTCTCCTAAACTGGAAAAACCACCCGATGCATTTGTCTTCTCACCGGTCACCAATTGCCCCGCGGACGACAATTTTTTCAACAAAAAGCCGCCCTTTGAACCTGCCCGGGCCCAGGCTTGCGTAGGCTGTACTAAAGCTTGCCGTATGAGACTTGCCGGCGGAATCAGCAATGAATCAAGCTGCGAGGATACCATCTGGGCAATCAGCATTCAGGAAACGCGCAAAGATAGAGAGATCGCCTGTGATCTGGTCCAATATTACGGCATCAATAATTTTCAAATGCGGCCAATGCTGGCTTACATTCAGGCTCTTTACAAACAAGGGATATTGGGGCCCGGCAAAAAAATCGACTGCGATTTGCCCATGGAATTGTTCGGCAGGGTTGAATTCATCCAGGCACTGGTAAGAAAAATTGCCAAAAGGGAAGGAATAGGAGAAGCACTGAGCGGCGGTGTGGCCTGGGCCGCCGACGCATGGGGTAGATTCAAAGAAGACAGCGACAGCGGTATCCTGACGCTTCCCAACTGGGGTTATTACGAGCACTACGATCCCAGAGTCGAAGTAGAGTGGAGCTACGGCTCGATTCTAGGAGACAGGGACATCAACGAGCATGGGTTCAACTTTGTTGTTCACCATATGCCCTCTCTTACAATTGGGTCAAATATGGAACCCCTGGTTCCTGCAGAAAAAGCGGTTCAAATTCTGGCCTCCAAGGTACCTCCTTATGCGGGAGACCCGTTCATGTTCGATTACAGCGAGGGACCAACAGGCATCTATTCCGAACACAGAGTCAAGACCATTGCCTGGCACAGGCACTACTCAAGATTTTGGATTCAATCAGTTCTTTTCTGCGACTGGGTCTGGCCCCTGTTTTTTACCCCCAACAGCGCGGACAACCTGGGCCCCACACCCGAAGGTGAACCGCGGTTTTTTAATGCTGTCACGGGCAAGAATCTGAGCTTTACCGAAGGCATCGAAATCGGACGCAAGATCTGGAACCTCGATCGAGCCATATGGGTTTTGCAGGGGAGACATCGCGACATGGAGGTACCGACGGGATACGTTTACAATGTCCCGATCAAGACACCTTACTACTTACCTGTGTATGAAAACGGGAAGTGGTCTTACGGCACCTGCGTGGGCAGGGTGCTCAACCGCGCAAGGTTCGAGGAATGGAAAACCAAGTTTTTCGAATTCGAAGGCTGGAACCCCTCAAACGGTTGGCCGCGCAGAAGTACGCTGGAGGCCATGGGACTAAAAAAGGTGGCCGACACCCTGCAAAGCAAAGGCAAATTGGGATAAAAAAGTGTCGACGCGCAGACAGACAAAATCAACCAAAAGGAAACGAGCAGGCGAATCCAATGGGTCCATTCAACAGGAACCCTTATCACCTCCATCTCCGGAGCTGGCAAGAAGGATTCTGACCGAAGTGGGCTGGGAAGAACGCATCGAAGGATTTTTTGAAGCTCCGATGAGAGGACCGGTACGGGAGTACATTTTCAAATTTGAAGACGCGGCCAATCTGCTCAGGGCGGATGTATCGGACCCTTGGTCGACGCGCTCCGGGATTTTTGGCTACTTTGAATTTCGCGAACTGGAAGCATGGGTACGCAGCGTGTTCGGCGACAGGGAACTGGCCGATGCCATCGCCGCCATTGCTGCTACGGATTGCAGTCTTAAGGAACGTATCGAAAAAATCAAACCCTTGATGGAGCTAAGGCTCAAGCAGTGTAAAGCAATAGTAAAACAAATGGCCTGATCTGCGCATCCGGCCGGTGCCCGAGAAGGGGCTTTGCTCTTGGAGCATGAGAGCTAGCGTTGCGGCGTGATCGGGTAGCCTGCCTCCTTCCAAGCGGTCATGCCGCCTGCCATACTGGTTACATTTGCGAATCCCGCCTTCTTAAGTATGTTGCGACCCATGGCACTGCGGCCCCCAAAGCGACAAACGACAATGATCTGCTTCTGCTTTGGTAGTTCACCCAACCGCGCTTCCAACTGCCCGATAGGAATATGCACAGCTCTGGGAATATGTCCCTGGTCCCATTCACCGGGCTCGCGCACGTCCAGGACCAACGCGCCTGCCTCCCATTTTGCTTTGGCCTGAGATACGGAGACCTCGTCAGGCAGCGGGTCGGGCATGTTCTCCGCTTGCAAAATCGAGGCAGCCGATAGTATGGCGACTAGGGCAATCCACCACCGCTCGGTCACGAACTTTTTCTTCCACGCCTGTTGAATCATCATCCCTCCATTACCGTCGGCGTCTTCGCGCCTGTAAAAGCGCCTATTTTACACGATCCTGCCCCCAAACGCCCAAAAACTGATTTGTATATCACCGGGTGCTTTGTTATCCTCGGCACGAAATGTATTGACACTGAGCTAAATTGTTATCTGCGAGCCGGCAGCAATGAAGGAAATTGATCAGATCAGTCAACCTAGAAACAACCTCCGTTGGTTAAATCGCACGGTCGTTGCCATCGGCTTTGCCTCCCTTTTCAGTGACTGGTCACACGAAATCGCAACTACCGTTCTCCCGGCATTTTTGGGCACACTCGGTGTCGCAGCCGCTTGGTTGGGATTGATAGAGGGAGTAGCTGACGGCCTGTCGAGCTTTGCCAAGATGGCGTCAGGCTTCTATACCGACCGTCTAACCCGCAGAAAACCGATCGCAGTCTGGGGTTATTTGGTCACCAGCGTAGCAACCGCTGCCATAGGCATGGCATCGGTAGCTTGGCACATCTTGGCGGCGCGCTCTGCCGCCTGGCTTGGACGAGGAGTCCGCACTCCCGTGCGCAAAGCTTTGCTTGCCGCTGCTGTAGATCAAACGAGTTACGGACGTGCATTTGGCTTTGAGCGCATGATGGATACCATGGGCGCCATTGTCGGGCCGGCAACGGCGCTATTTTTACTCCGTGCCACCGGATCTCATTTCCCTACGGTTTTTGCGTGGACGCTGTTACCCGGACTGCTGGCCGCAGCGGTCATATTTTTCGGGGTACGGGAAAAAGATCGTACTCCGGTCCCACACCTCTCGTTCGTCAAAAGCGTTCGCAGCCTCCCGCCTCGGTTCCAAAAATATCTTCTAGCGGTGGGTATTTTCGGTATGGGAGATTTTGCCCACACCATGCTCATTCTGCTGGCCGCGCAGAAACTTACCCCCACAGCCGGCCCCACCAGGGCGGCAAGCCTGGCGGCAGGGCTTTATCTTGTGCACAATGCGCTGTACGCAGCTTTTTCATTTTTGTCAGGCTGGATGGCTGATAGAACCGACAAGCGGTACATTCTCGCTTGCGGCTATGCTCTCGCAGGCGTTATGGCCCTCTGCGTGATATTGCTGCCAATGACAATCTCCATCCTGGCGATGGTTTTCATACTGGGCGGCATTTACATCGGAATCGAAGAAACCCTGGAGGACTCCCTGTGCGCAGAACTGGTCGGCGAGGAAAAACACGGCATGGCATTCGGCGCGCTGGCTACAATCAACGGGATCGGAGACTTCGTATCAAGTTTGGTATTAGGCGTGCTGTGGAGTAAGTTCGGCACCACGGTCGCTTTCGGCTATAGTGCGATCCTGTTTTTTGCCGGTGCAATCCTGGTCGGCAGACTCCAGCCTGTGCGGCGATTGCAGTCTCCCGGGTATGCCGATTTCAGATCTTAACCCGCTAGGATATCTTTGCGCCACAGTTGCCGGGCCTTGGTGAACGGAGTTTGTCAATGAGCGGATTGAATGAACATCACAAGCGCAAAATTCTGGCATCCATCCAGTATGCCGACAAATTACTGGAAGAAAGTCTTCAGGGTTCAGAAGAGGTTCAACCTTTCTGTTTTTCCGAATACTTTCAGGACTTGGCCCCTGCGGAGTTAATGCAGGTGAAAACCCACATCAAAGACATCCGCAAGAAATTTGCAAAACTGATGGAAAAGTGCGGAATCGAATTGGAGCCGCCCAGGTTCCGCCGCAGTTGGAAGATTCGCGCCAATCTGATTTCTCTAGACATCGCACTGGAAGATATCTACCCGAAGCGTCTGGTGGGATACGGCGACCTGGATCCCGAAGCGGCAAAGGAGCTCACCGCAGCTATTGATGCCATTCGCGACTCGGTCCGTCGTTTGGTGGCTTTCTTATCCGAAACTCAAGATAACTAACCCCAGAATGCACGAATGCCTAATCAAACAAAGCAAACCACTAGCGGGTGAGTCCGAGCCGCCTTTACGCTTTCCGCGCATGAAAAGTAATTCTGCTAAGCAGCCCAAGAACAAACAATTTCGGAACATGTGAGATTCAATATATTTGAAAGCTATAAGAAAAGCGAATGCTCCTCCCCATTTCCGGCGCCAGATCCTTGATGAACGACACATGGTTGCGATACAGCCGGTCGGCTGCATTGAGGACACTAACCGAAAAAAAATGAGCTCTGCGGTCTTTGGCATAGGTGTAGCTTGCCGTCAGGTCCAAGAGGGCGTATCCGGCAGTAGGTGTCTCCGTCGGATGGATTCGCGACTGCCGGGCGGAAATTCGAAACTCAGGCCTAAAACTGAAGGCTTTGTATGCGGCGTCAAAACCGAGGCGCGCGCGCCAAGGAGGAGTGCGAGGAAGGGGAATGTTTCCCTCAACCAAAGCGGATCGAACGGCATCGATGGCAAAATTCAGCTGCAAATTAGAATGTGCTTTCACGCTAAAGCTGGCTTCGCCTCCCATAAACCGAGCATCGGCTTGGGCATATTTTGCAACGCGCAGCCCATGTGCTACCTCCCCGGTAAACGCGAGGTAAACAAAATCATGCAAACGGTAATGGTAGAAATTGGCTTCAGATTGCACCCGTTCGGTCTGATACCTTAGGGAAAGATCGATCCCTTGTGAAGCTTCCCTGTTCAGTCCAGGGTCCCCGATTTCAAAGGCCAGATTACCTACATGAGGACCGTTGTTGTACAGCTCTTCCAGCGCCGGTGGGCGGTAGGCTCGCGTATAATTGGCTACCAAGGCCTTGTTCCCGATTGGAACATAAATTCCGGCGGCTCCGGAAAAACCGGTAAAAGAACGATCCACGAGTCCTCGCGGGTGGTAGGCAGTGTGCTCGGCGCGTAGTCCAAACTGGAATCTAGCGCTCTTAACGTCTAATTCCTCCAACGCAAATAGTGCGAAGCAGTTTGAGGCGGCAGGTGGAGTTAACGCTTCCTCGCCGCCGGCAATATAATTTCGATGAGATCCCTGAAAGCCGAAGCGACCGGAAAGAGAGCGAAATTTCTTTTGTTCGAAAATTCCGCGATAACTCCAAAGCCTGTTGTCAAATGTCGTCGCAACCGTTTCGTTCTCAAGCTCCTTATGCCTCCATCGCACAAAACCGGTAGTCAGGCGAAATTTCTCAGCCACAGATCCGACTCCCCGAACTCCGGCCCCAAATTGCAGGTTTTGCCAGGTGAAGGTTTCGTCGACCAGACTCGATACTTCATCCTCCTCTCCGGGGATCTGGCCGCGCGATTCTTCGTGGTGATGGTGAAATTCGCCGGCAAAAGGCACCCCAAAGCGCCCCTTATTGAAAGCATAGCTGAGAGAGAAATTGGGCCTGTCACCAAACCAGCCCAAGCCCAGATGACCCGAGTTCAACCTGGTCTTTGAATTATCCACCCTTGCTTGCGGGCTATGGTAATCGCCGGCTACGTGCTCCCTTCCACCGGTCCGGAACAGCTAGTTTTTTAGCCCGTACTCCAGATCAGCCCCTACCGCTGCCTGATTATTGTTGGTACCGCCCGAAGCATTCACGCCGGCCCTCAGCCCCGCATGCGCATGCTCATGCACCAAATGGTGCTGCGTAATGACGTTTACAACTCCGCCGATAGCATTGCTGCCGTACAACAGGGTGGCCGGTCCTTTAACAACTTCGATTTTATCCAAATGGGTTTCATCGATCGGCTCGGCATGCTCGCCCGACTGGGACGAAAGCGTTCCCGAAGGTAAACCATTGACCAATACCAGTACGCGGTCGCCGTCAAAACCGCGCACCACCGGCCGGGCGCTGCCGGGGCCAAATCCGCGTTTAGCTACGCCCGGTAAGTTTTCCGTCAGCTCGCCCAGCCCGAAAGCGCCCTTACCCGCGACCTCGAGCTTACCAAGCACACTTACGGCTTGGAAAGAATCAAAGGGCGCGCTCTCGCGCGCGCTTGCAGTCACCACGACTTGATCTTGAAAATGAAGCAATGGCAATTCAAAATCCACTACAGTACTCTGACCCGGAGCAACATCAACTCGTACAACGCGTTCCAGGAGGGCATGCATATGAGCCGCGACCGTGTAGCTACCGGCCGGAACATTTTGGAATTCATAATTCCCTTTTTCATCGGTG
>FWPV01010421.1_pt1 | contig 15226 bp, 13 predicted proteins | sample 2228371 | NCBI WGS metagenome assembly FWPV01 (sample SAMEA103939776, study PRJEB20133) | metagenome | reverse complement strand
CAATGAAATGGTCGCCAAAGGCGAACTCAAAGCTCCCATCGTCATCGGCCGCGATCACCTCGATGCCGGTTCGGTTGCCTCGCCCAACCGAGAGACCGAAGGGATGAAAGACGGCACGGATGCGGTATCCGACTGGCCGATCCTAAACGCTTTGATTAACGCCGTTGGTGGAGCGACATGGGTGTCCTTCCATCATGGCGGCGGAGTAGGGATTGGTTTCAGTCAACATGCCGGACAGGTCATCGTGGCAGATGGCACACCCGAAGCAGCCAAACGCCTTGAGCGCGTCCTGACCACCGACCCCGGCATGGGAGTTGTCCGCCATGCCGATGCCGGTTATGAACTAGCCATCGAGTTTGCCAAGAAGCACGGTATCAAAATGCCTATGTTGAAGTAATTTTGTAAAAACACCTGAGTTACCTTCCGAGTTTGTCCAAACTCGGAAGGTTTTTTATTCTTATTCCTCACCTCATTATCCCGATTGCGCAAACATAGACACATCGCCTTGAGTAATCACGGATGTAGTAACGCATCTTCCAAATAACTGTCAACGATATTCGGCATTACCGAATCCCTCAACCAATTTGAACTTCCCTAATAGACGGGTTATGTAATTCTCCAAAATAAGTTCTTTCTCCGGTGCGTATTGTCCAGCTAAAAAGCCTGTATAATTAATTTGTCAAAGGTTGATGGATAGGTCAAATCTACAGCAATGACGATTGAAGAGTTCGTAGAAGCATTCAAACTCCTTAAACAAAAAGGCTGGATCAAATCCGAGCGGCGCGGGCCAACCGGTATAGGATTTACCCTAGAAAAGCAGTTAGGATTGAGCGAGAACAACATTGCTCTTCCCGACTTAGGAGAAGTTGAACTCAAGGCACACAGAATTAATTCACCGTCTATGATTACCCTATTTACTTTTAATCGGAAGGTTTGGAAAATGAACCCCCTTCAAGCGGTGAGAAAATTCGGAACTCCCGACGCTCAAGGAAGGCTGGGGTTATACTTTACCATGTCACGCCAGCCAAATTCAGCCGGATTATTCTTGCATATTGCCGAACAATCAATTTCCGTACGCCACATCTCAGGTGAGATCTTGGCAGAATGGCAGTTAGCGGCACTTGCAGAACGATTCCTTCGAAAAATTCCCGCATTAATCCTCGTGAGTGCCTTCACTGAGATGCGCAAAGATGAGGAATGGTTTTTATTTGATCGGGCTCAATTATTAAAGGCAACCTCTGCTCAAATATTACGCAATCAATTACTAGCCGGAAATGTTTTGGTTGATCTGCGCCTTCATGATAAGATAACCTCCGCAAGAAATCATGGCACCGGCTTTCGAGTATATGAAGACAAACTGCCTTTACTATTTCATACGGTGATTGATTTATAAATGACATCAGAACAACTCTCCTTTCTAGATGTTGTCTCATCATCCTCGATGGAAGACGAATGGACCTTCAACGGTGCTTCAACACGCGAGCTAACTCATGTTTATCATGATTATCCAGCAAGGATGATCCCGCAAGTGGCGGGAAAACTCCTCGATCTCTATGGAAACAAGGCACACCGTCTATTTGATCCTTACTGTGGCACGGGGACATCCCTAGTAGAAGCAACCCTTAGGGGCATTTCAGCTTATGGAACAGATCTAAATCCGCTTGCCCGCTTGATAGCTCAAGCCAAGACCGCCTTACCTGACCTCAACGAGTTAGAAAAATGGATCGCCTGTTTCGATCGAGAAGCCTTACAGAGCCAATTACATCGCCTCGCAGAACCCCCAACCATTTATGGCATACCCAACTTAGAATTCTGGTTCAAACCCCAAGTCATTGAAAAGTTATGGCGTATTCGTGAGTTCATAAAAACCATACCGCAAGGGGATATCCGTCTCTTCTTTCAAGTTGCCTTCAGCGAGACGGTTCGGGAAAGCTCGAATACTCGTAAAGACGAATTCAAGTTATATCGTATTCCCCCTGATAGGTTAGAGACCTTTGACCCCGATGTTTACGGGATGATGTCAAACAAACTTCACCGCAATTTACAAGGGTATAAAAAATATCAAGCTGCTATAGCAAAAATCAAGCCGCCGCCATCGATTGCAATCTATGGTTTCAATAGTGTCGAGGGTATCCCCTCTCATCTTGTTCAAGAAAATAGCATCGATATTGTGGTCACTTCCCCACCGTATGGTGATTCGAACACGACGGTTGCTTATGGACAATTTTCTCGTTTGTCAGCAGCTTGGTTAGAGCTTGAGCAACCCGATAAAATCGACCGAAAATTGATGGGCTCAACCGCCGTTCAGTCAATTACGAAGTTTTCCAGTAAGCCCTTGAATGAGGCAATCCATCAAGTCTTTCAAAAAGATGAAAAACGAGCCCGACAAGTGACAAGTTTTTACATCGATCTTCGTGCTTCGATTTGCAATGTGGCAAAAGTCATCAAGCAGGGTGGCTATGCTTGCTACGTTGTCGGCAATCGAAAAGTGAAGGGGGTTGTTTTACCAACGGATTTGGCTATTCAACACTTTTTCGAGGAGAACGATTTTGAGCATATCTGTACTCACACCCGCTCGATTCCCAACAAGCGCATGCCATCGAAAAATAGCCCCTCAAATCAAGCTGGGGTTCTAGACAATACCATGACAGACGAATACATTGTCGTCATGCGTCGCAGGTGAACCAAAATCAGAACAGGAGACAATGAAGATGTTGAGGATTGTAAAGTCAATCATCATTCTACTGGTCATCTTTTTTGCCATCGTTGGCTGCGTTGGGGTTGCAATCCAATTTGTGCCCATCGGTCGCAACCATACCAATCCGCCTGTAATTGCCGAACCCAACTGGGATAGTCCTCAAACCCGCCAGCTTTTCTTCCGCGCCTGTGCGGATTGTCATAGCAACCAAACCGTTTGGCCTTGGTACTCTAATATCGCCCCCGTCTCATGGCTAATCGAACGGGATGTGAGAGAAGGCAGACAAAAATTCAATGTCTCTGAGTGGGGAACTGGGCGCGAAAACGAGGGGAAAGAAGCTGCTGAGCTAGTGCGCAGCGGTGAAATGCCGCCTTGGTTTTATCTTCCTCTCCATCCAAGCGCAAGGCTTTCTCCAGCCGAGAAACAAGCCCTTATCCAGGGTTTGACAGCGACATTTGGCGATAAATATTTTCAATTTGACGAGGATGAAGCCGAGGAGGACTAGAGCGGTTAACCAACGCCGTTCAATCCCTTGGGAAAAACAATGCTTTGTCTGCCCATTGCAAAGAGACTCCACCCATAAAGTTTTTTTGCGGGAGAACCGGAAACAATCGGCAAAACATGGGTTACAATTAGAATATAAAAACTTTGTAGCTGACTACCCGTCTTCACCCCAGACTCAGGGCAGTGCCTTAGCTTCTCTCGCGTGGGAGTGAGGAGCACTTTCGGATAAAAATGTGGTATCGGCAGAAGAATCCGTCTTTAATAAAAACTTCTTTCGGGGATAGGGTCAGGGTGAAGGTAGGTAGTAAAATACTTCTAGACTAAAATTTCGAGAGAGTAGACATGACTTTTCCTCCACCCTTCTATCGTTGGCGACCTCATCCATGGCACGGCCTTGATATCGGACCGAACCCGCCTAAATTGGTAATTGCCTATATCGAGCTAACGCCTTTCGATCTAGTCAAGTATGAAGTCGATAAAACCACCGGCTATCTCAAAGTCGACCGCCCTCAACACACTTCTTCCCAACCCCCCACACTCTATGGCTTCATTCCCCGCACCTATTGTGGTCAACGGGTTGGGGCTCTATCCCCCAAAGCCGGTAAGGGAGATGGTGATCCATTGGATATCTGCGTGATCAGCGAACGCCCGATCACCAAATCCGAGGTGATTCTGACCGCGCGCGTGGTCGGTGGGATGTTGATGATCGACAATGGCGAGGCAGATGACAAAATTCTCGCCGTTCTGGACAAAGATCGCTTCTGGGAGAAAGCCAACGACGTTCAAGACCTCCCTGCTGTGTTGGTGGAACGTCTACGCCACTATTTCAGCACCTATAAACTCATCCCAGGCAAAGAATCGGTGGCATATATCGAACAAATCTATGATGCCCAACATGCCATGCAGGTGATCGAAGCCGCTCGGTTGGATTACCATGATATGTTTGGAGAATAAGCGCTTCAATCTTAACGTCAATGCATTGCAAATTTTACAGATTTCACCAATTAATAACAAAACTGTAAGTTTATCTTAACCTAATTCGACTAAAATTGGGGGATAATATTTTCAATCAACTTTGCTCATTTCAAACGATTAGCAATAGATTTCATTTTTCTCTCCCAGAACATGGGGGACATGGCGTTAAATTGGTTATTGGTTGTAATTCAAGGAGACAGATGAATCACACACCCGTAAAGATCAAACAACTCCTGTTTTCCTTCCTACTATTCATATCGCTCCTTTTATCTTCCTCCGTTACGCTTGCCCAACCCCAATCAACACCGCTCATTTATTTACCTCTTGTCATCTCAAGCAATCAAACCCCCACTCCGCCTAGCATCACACCTACCGCAACCCCTACCGAGTCTCCTCCTACTACCCCAGCTCCTAATACTTTTTCGCTGCGGTTTTATGGCAATGGCACGGGCGATATTGACCGTGTCAAAATCCCGGTCGTTCAAAACAATACTTCCTTGCCCATCAATATCGGTGCGACCGACTTTACGATCGAATTTTGGATGCGCTTTGCCCCTAACGAAAACCAAAGCGGACTGTGTGTCGAAGGTAACGACACATGGATTAACGGCAATATCATCTTCGATCGCGATATTTTCGGCACCCCCGATTACGGCGATTTTGGCATTTCGCTCTACGGTGGAAAAATCGCTTTCGGAGTGCATAATGGCAGCACGGGTTATTCCATTTGTGGCAACACCCTTCTCTCAGCCAACACATGGCATCACATCGCCGTCACGCGCACGACCACAGGGGTGATGCGCATTTTTATCAACGGAAACCTTGACCGCTCATACGCCAACGGCCCTACAGGGAATATTTCCTATCGCCCCGGTCGGTCTATTACTGGTAACTACGTCAATGAGCCTTATTTGGTCATCGGGGCAGAAAAGCACGATTATGATCCGAGCAATTATCCTTCCTTTAGTGGCTGGATTGATGAAGTGCGCATTTCAAAGGTTGTGCGCTATAGCAGCAACTTTACGCCGCCCAACGCCCCGTTTACTGGCGATAGCTATACGGTTGGGCTATATCATTTTGACGAAGGCAGCGGCACAATCATTACAGACTCTTCTGGGGCAACAGGCGGACCCAGCCATGGAATCCTGAATTTTGGGGGCTCGCCTGCCGGACCGCTTTTCGACCCCAACACCAAGCGCTTCTAGAAGACAAAGAGGTTGATGATGAAGACAAAAACTCTGCTTACCTCGTTGTTCACACTTATCCTTATTTCAAATCTACTCCTAAATCATCAAGCAAACTTGGCACGGGATTCAATGAGCGAACGATACCTGCCTGGCTTTGCTCGCAACATCCAACTAACATCTGAAACTACCCCATTTCTTTTCTTGCCAATTATCCTGAGAAGTAATGGGACACCTCAAAGTCCCACCCCCACCACACCCCCACCCCCTACACCTACGATGCCTACCCCGACCGATCCGGTTTCACCCTCAGGAGGGGATTGGTACCAGCACGCCGCAGACGCCCAGCGCACCAGCTTCTTGGCGCAATCAATTCCTACCCCATGGCGCTGGAAGTGGGCGTGGAATGGGCCAAACGCCAGTGGTGGCAAAATCAGCGGCAAATTCCATCTCCCCCGCAACAGCCAGCCGGTGGTCGGAGGTGGGCGGGTTTACGTCGCCGCCGGCAGCCGTGGGGTTTTTGCTTTGAACAACGCCAATGGTTCCGTGGTCTGGAATCGATCTGACCTCGGCAGTGTCAACTCCACCCCAGCTTACGACCCCGACACCCAAGCGCTTTTCGTCCTCAGCGCTAACGGCACGCTGTATAAACTCGACTCAGCCAATGGCTCAACGATAGATAGTTTTGCCAGCGGGTCAAGCAGCAACTTGCCTCTCCCCCCTGCGATTGCTGCAAACCGCGTTTTCTTTTCAATGGGCAACAGAGTCTATGCGCTAGACAAATTTTCAATGCAGGAAGCATGGCGCTACGATGCCGGTTCAACAGTGCATACCCCCCCAGCCTATTCTGCCACACGCAATCTCGTCATTGTCGCCACACAAGATTTGTATGTTCACGCCATTCGCAACACGGACGGAAGTCGAGCATGGAGGGTTAAGCATACCCCATTGCAAGCGGGCGACCCTGGCAGTTCCGGTGAAAATGATTATGCCGAAGTCAGCCGGGGCTGGCCGGTGATTGCTGACGCCAAAGGCATCGTCTTAATCAAACTGCGCCTAGATTGGCAAACCCTATGGCAATGGAATCCAAACTTACTGAACAACAATTCGTCGATGCGCCAACACTTGATCAACAACCCAGATCAAAAAGCACTGCTGGCAATCAACCTTGACAATGGAAACGAAGCCTTTATTGCCAATATCGCGCATGGCGGCTTCGGAGATGGAGATTATATGCCTATGGGCCCAATTCCGGTAATCAAGACGTTTCCCGATGGCAACCAGATCGCCTATGTCGTGATGCGCGGCGGCCCCTGTAAGCAAAATCCTTGTGACAGCCGCTGGGACTCTCATCTCGGAGAGATGATGCTAGATAATCAGACCATCTCAGGCTTGCAAGCAGGTGATGTTCGTTATATGCATAATACCTTCTTCCCTTCGGACGAACAAGCGTACATTTCAATGGCAGGGGATCACCTCTTCGCTGCCCATTGGGAAGCCGGCATTGCCCATCAAATTGTCGATCGATCACCTGCTCGTGGAAGCGGGACGAATCCAATCACGACTAGCAATTTGCCACACATTGCCACCTCCCAAGATTTCGATGTATGTGGCAGCGGTTTTCAGTCCAACCATTATTGCGCTCAAGGACTATTTAATACCCGAGACTGGCCTTCAGGCTTCTACATCTATTGGCAACAAGGGGCTGTGTATGACCAATACTGGAGCGAATATGCTCAATGGGTGATCAGCCGTGATACGCTGTATTTCGTCAGCACGGATGGCGCCATCGTAGCTCTGGAACACGGAAATTCAAGCCCTGCTTCCCAACAAGCATCGCAGCCGATATTTGTCCACCAGGAAGCAATAAACACGCCAAGCGCACTTGAGAAGGCACTTTCCCCTCAAGAGACTTGGCAATATGTCGGTCAAACGGTCACCGTGCAGGGGAAACTAGTCGAGGTGTTCAACAACGGGAAGGCGGTCTATCTAACCTTCGACCATCCGCACCAAGGGCATTTCATCGTGCGCGTACTCAAATCCTATTGGCAGAACTTCTCACCAGCGCTGGAAGCCGCTTACTCTGCGGGTCAGATCATCCAAGTCCGAGGTCAGCTCGAGTGGTATCAAGGCGCACCGGTGATGTATTTGACCTCACCCGACCAAATCCAGATGATCCAGCCATAACTCCAGAAAGGAAAGGGCGCAATGAGGCATAACCGGACAACGTCCCCCGTCTCGATCAAATCCCTTGTCAAAACAGCTATGATCGCTTTGATGGTGTGGTTTTTCCTTACTGGAGAGAATCCCCATTTGACTATCAGTCAGGCTGACGCGCCACCCCTGTTGTACTTACCCTTGATCGTCAAAGGTACCCCCAGTGAGCTGCTTCCCCGCATCAACGCTCCCGATTTCGGTTCACAACCTATCCGATTTGCAGAAACCGCCATCGCTTGGTTTGGCACACTCTCCCCAGACTCCAATTACGCCGACATTCGGGTTGGTTATAACCAGAACGAAGTATTTGTTTATCTGGCGATCTTCGATCGCCATCTCTGGTATGATGAGACTCCCGCCCCGAGTCGTCTCACCGAGTGGGACGCAGTAACATTATTGCTCAGCCCCAATCCAAACCCTGACGGTTTGCAGGATAGCTATCGCTTTGTAGCACAGTTATATGGAGATGAACATCCATCTTACAAAGCGGTTTATCGCGGTTCAAGCTCGGGCTGGCAACCCATTGCGCTTCAATTCACAGCCAAGCCCGGCTGGCGCGGCAATGCACTCAACAACAACGATGATAGCGATCGGGGTTGGGCAATGGGGTTTACGATTCCCTTCAACCGTTTAGGTTATACGGCTGGCCCACCGCTAGGTAGCCGTTGGCGAATGGCGATTTTGCTCCACGATCGTGACCATCCTAATCGACCTCCTTTCCCCGTCCAATCCTGGCCTTCCGAAGCTACAGAAGCGGACCCGATGACGTGGGGTTTTCTCAACTTCGGCATTCCTGCTTATCAAACCACCCTGCAGCCGACAGGACAAGCTATTATTCGTCGTCCAACAGAAGAGAGTCCTATCGTCCCAGATGCTGATGTCGGAGGAGCAATTGCAAATCAATGCCCAGGAGATGAATTTCACATCTGGAACGAATGGGCAAATCGCAACTACGGCGATGCACCCGATTTCAATATCCAAAACCAATCTGATATTGCCGATTGGCCTTGCTTTGCCAAATATTATGTAACCTTTCCATTAGATAGCATCCCGCTGGGCAAGACCATCGTCTCCGCAAAACTCACCTTACATCAATTCGGCAACGCTGGAGGCTCAGAAGCAAAGCCATCCTGGATCCAAATTCTTACCACTCATGGAGACTGGCAAGAGAAAACGATCACTTGGAATAATGCCCCATTGGCTTACGAAAACCTTGGCGGTGTTTGGGTAGACCCGATTTCTGTTTTTTCCGATTGGCCAGGCGTAGCCCGCAATTGGGACGTCTCTCTGGCTGTCGTAAAGGCTTATGAACAAGGACAACCCCTGCGTCTGATTCTATACGAAGCCGATTCAGACTACCACAGCGGCAAGTACTTCGTCTCTTCAGACACCGGCGATTGGAATGAGCAAGGTAGACCTACTCTGGAAGTTAAGTGGAGATAGTGAATTGGCATCGTTATGTCGAGCCATTTGATCTATGGATAAATTTCTTCGAATTGATATTGACGCTGATCAAATTTCTGTCCAACAGCGATGGGAATCCTACACGCCTACTCTGGCCATGCCAGCCATCATTAATCCCACTTCAGAGCGCGACGCCTGGCGGGCATCCACAACCCCCATTAAGCGTCCTTCATAAATCACAGCTATTCGATCTGAAAGCGCAAAGATTTCATCCAAATCTTCCGAGATCAACAAGATTGCTTTACCGTTTTCGCGTTGCTCCAACAAACGATGATGAACATATTCTGTCGCCCCAACGTCCAAGCCTCGCGTTGGCTGGTTGGCTAATAAAAATACGGGTTGTCGCGAAATTTCACGGGCTAAGACAACCTTTTGGATATTACCGCCTGAAAGCGAGCGCGCTGGCGTTGTGATCTCGGGGGTCTTGATCTCAAATTCTTGCACTAACTGTTTTGAAAAACGCTCGATCTGCTGCAAATCCAAGAACCCTCTCCGCGAGAGAGGCAAATGATGGTGGTCTTTTAAGATCAGGTTTTCGGATACCGAAAAGGTCGGAATCGTCCCAACCGTTAAGCGGTCTTCAGGAATGTAACCCAAGCCTGCGCGGATAATCTCTGCCGGCGAGCGATTGGTTACATCAACGCCATTAATAAAAATTTTCCCTTCCTTGACAGGCCTCAATCCGGCAATAGCTTCAGCCAGTTCACGCTGGCCGTTTCCGGAGACCCCTGCCAAACCGACTATTTCACCGGCTTTTACCTCCAAAGAAAAATCATTGACAGCCAAGAGACGTTTATCGTTCAAAACCCTTAACTTTTGGATACCTAGCACACTTTGTTCAGCCTGCTGAACTGTGCGTTCGTATTCGGTTTCAATCTCCCGTCCCACCATTAGGCGGGCAAGCTCATGTTCATCTGTTTCCGAAGTCATCAGCGTCTTCACCGCTTTTCCAGAGCGTAAAACAGTGACCCTTTGACTGATGTCCATGACCTCTTTCAGCTTATGGCTGATAAAGATAATGCTATGCCCAAGTTGCAACATCTCTTTTAGGACATTAAATAGTTCTTGCACTTCATCAGGAGTTAACACTGCAGTCGGTTCGTCTAAAATAAGCAGCTCTGCGCCACGATAAAGGACTTTGAGGATTTCAACGCGCTGTTGTTCCCCTACGCTGAGTTGCCAAATATAAGCCGAGGGGTTCACCCGAAGTCCATACTTTTCGGATAATTGCAGAACACGTTCGGTTGCCTCTTGGAGATTCAGCAGAGGGCCACGACCGGTGGGCAAACCGAGGATGATATTTTCGACCACGGTCAAGGTCGGCACCAACATAAAATGCTGATGAACCATCCCAATTCCCAAGCGCATCGCATCCTTTGGGGATCGAATCTCAACGGCTTCTCCATTGATCCGAATTTCGCCCTCGTCGGCGCGGTACAAGCCATATAAAATTTTCATTAGAGTCGATTTGCCAGCACCATTTTCACCCAAGAGAGCTAAAACCTCGCCAGCTCGGATGTCAATATTGACCCGATCATTGGCAAGCACGCCAGGAAAGCGCTTGGTGATATTGATCATTTCGAGATGCTGGATGCGCATGGGACCCTCTCCTGATGGGTTTTGTCGGGTTTAGGGCAGAAGGAGCAATCCGAATTTTGCCCTACTTCTGCCCTGAACGATTTACGATCGTTTTACTTTGGCAACTCGACCACTAATTTGCCGTCAATAATATCTTTCTTGGCTTGCTCGATCATTGCCATGACATCTGCAGGGATCACACTTGACAAGTTGGGGTTGACCACAATCGTCAAACCGCCATTAGCGAGCGAGAGGGTAAGATGTTCACCGCCCACTTTGCCTTCTTGCCGGAACTTAACCATTTGCATCACGACGCTCTTCCAATCATAAGCCTGAGCGGTCAAAACGGTATTGGGTGCAATCGACGATTGATCCATATCGTTTCCTAACCAGTAGACACCCGGCTTTTCTGAACAGGCACGAATGGCACCCACGGTTTGTTGAGCGGTGCCAGTCAAGATGTCAGCGCCAGCATCAATATGTGCCTTTGCTAATTCTGCCGCTTTGGCAATATCGCCAAATGAGCCCGTATAAGCAATGCGAACCTGTGCATCGGGATTGACGGCTTTGACGCCTTGCTCAAAGCCATAGTTGTACTTGATCGCGTCCCCAGCTTCAATCGGACCAACCACACCAATAATATTGGATTGAGTCAGCTTACCCGCCAACATACCCTGCAGATAAGCTCCTTCTTGAGCCTGAGGGTCATAGGCAAAAATGTTATCGTGGGCTTGGAAGCCGGTTCCATAGGCAAAAGAGGTTTTTGGAAATTCTGGAGCGATTTCTTCCAACACAGATTGATATTGTGAGCCATGGGCGATGATCAAATCAAAGCCTTGCGAGGCATATTGACGGATGGCTGCCGCAGCGTCGGTGGGATTGCCTAGCCGCTCACTGATTGCCACTTCGACTTTATCCTCCCCTAACTCAGCTTGAACGGCTTTGACCCCTTCGGTCATGCCTTGACTCCATGACAGATCATCAACCGTGCTAGGTAAAATGAGGGCAATGCGAATTTTTTCTGCCTGTTGTTGCCCTCCGCAGGCGCTCAACAGCGCACTCAGGATAAACACAACGGTCATTAGGAAAGAAATCTTTTTTATCATACGCTTCTCCTCGTCATAAAATAGAATAATCCTTAATCGCCTTCGCGATTAAAGGGCTTACCCAAAGCTGCGGGACTCCAAATTTGGCGCGCAGATAAGGTTAGCGCAAGGATGGTCAAGACATACGGCGCCATAACAGCGAATTCATACGGTATTTGCAGCCCTAACACCTGCACCCATAATTGCAGCGCATCGACAAGGCTAAAGAATAAAGCTCCCGCCAGGATTCCCCATGGATTCCAACGACCAAAATAGACTAAAGCAACCGCGATAAAGCCCCGCCCCGCACTAATATTATCGGCATACATATTCGTATGCCCAAGAGTCAAAAAAGCACCTGCCAAAGCAGCCGCAATACTGCCAATCAGTAAACAAACGTAGCTGACAGTGATCACACTGATTCCCAACGTATCTGCAGCCTCAGGTGTCATTCCTGCGCTACGGATTTTCAATCCCCAGGTCGTTTTGAAGAGAATAAACCAAGACACAGGCACCATCAAGAAGGCAAAATACACCATCCAATTATGGCTGAAAAAGATTTGACCTATAACAGGAAGATCACTCAGATAGGGAAAATACAGCGGTTTGAAACCCTCAATGCCGGTAATATAGCCGACAGTGATGCGAAAGAGATACCCTGCCAGCCCAACTCCAAACATGTACAAACCAATCCCACTAATCCCCTGCTCAGCTTGGAGGGTAATACTGATAAATCCCATTAAGAGCCCCATAAAAATTCCCACCGCGATCGCAGCAAGAATACCCCACCACGGTGAGCCGCTGCGCAAAGCAACCCAAAATCCGATAAACGCCCCCATCATCATAATGCCTTCAACGCCTAGGTTATAGACACCCGCCCTTTGATCGAACATTTCCCCCAGCGCAGCCAGCAAAAAGGGTGTCGCAAGGCGCACGCCAGTGGTAATAATGCCCACGATCACCGAGACTTGCAACAATTGATCAATCACCGCCTGGCTCTCCTTCGTGGGATGACGCAGAAGATGTCGACGTGCCTTTTTCAGACACTCCAGTCTTCTTTTTGCTCAAGGGTAATGAAAATTGCTCTAGCCATTCAGGACGGCGAATAAATATATCGGAACCTACCACAAATAACACCATGATCCCCTGAATGGTCAAGACAATCGCCGCAGGAATTGCAACGGCGCGTTGCATCATATCCGCTCCAAGCACCAACGCACCAAACAAGAATGAAGCTGGAATCAAGCCTAAAGGATGTAAACGCCCAAATAGGGCTGCTACGATGCCTGTGAAGCCATAGCCGGCCGAAACGCCATCTAGTAGACGATGATGGATGCCTAAAACCTCGACAATACCGGCTAACCCCGCAAATCCACCGCTCAACGCCATCGCCATGATCAAGCCCCCTTCAACGGGAATGCCTGCATAACGGGCTGCATGAGGACCGGCACCAACCGCACGCAAACGATAGCCAAGCACCGTTCGCCAGAGAAAGAAATAAACCACGATGGCTAACCCAATGGCGATGACAAAGCCCCAATGCAAACGTGTCTGTGGGATGATCTTTTCTAACCAAATCGCCTTAGCAATTTGTTGAGTTTGAGGGTAACCGGTGCCATAAGCGATCTCGGTTGGGTCAATTAGAGGCCCCCGCAATAGGAAAACCAATACTTGTTGAGCGATCGCATTGAGCATAATAGTAGAGAGGATTTCATTCACTTTGAAATATGCTCTCAAAGCACCAGGAATAGCCCCATAAAGGGCTCCCCCAATGAAACCAGCCAACATGGTCAAAGGAAATAATATCCAAGGCGACCAGTTCTGTAAGGTAAGTGCAACAACTGTCCCTGCTAAAGCACCGATGATCATCTGCCCTTCTCCGCCGATATTCAGGATTCCTGAACGGAAGGCGATCACAATGCCCAAGCCAACCAACATCAATGGTGTTGCTTTAGCTGCCGTTTCAGTCAAACCATACAGGCTGCTAAACGGGCCAAAGAGCATTGCTCGATAGGCAGTAAAGGGATTTGCACGAACAATCAGCAGGAGAATGGCGCCAACGAAAAGGGCACTGACTATAGCCAAGACCAAAATAATAATTTGTAACTTATAGGAGGCTCTCATTTAGGTGAAGCTCACAACAAATTATTTGTCTGACAAATCAATTATAAATCTACCTTTTGAATTTTGTCTAGGGGCAATTTATTCTGCATCCCAGAAGCCACGGTGGACTTCTCTTGCCTCAGGCAGTTGTATTGGTCCATTGACTTCAACCATGCGCTGACCGCTTTCAAATACGATACGGCAGGGTAAATCCAGGGTCGGGTTTTCGACATGCGCGCCGGTCATCTGACGCAATTCGCTTTCACTCAGGGCATAAACCACCCTTCCAATCCCTGCCCAATAAATTGCCCCCGCACACATTGCACAAGGCTCGGTGCTTGTATACAGCGTACAGCGAGAGAGAAACGCAACATCATACTTGCGAAAGGCTGCCCGTACAAGATTCGTTTCGGCGTGGGCCGTACAATCCCGCTCGGTGATCACCTTGTTTTCAGCTTCTAAGATGATCTCTCCCTGATCATCCACCAAACAGGCGCCAAAAGGGTGATTCCCCCCCTCTCTCGCTTTCCAAGCTAAGGCAATCGCCCGTTTTAGATAGGGCAAGTGCTGTTGTAGAGCCGAATTGGTACCTTCTTCTTCCATTGTGACCTACCAAGTATGGGATCAAAGCTTATGATGGTGAGGATTATAACATGCCCACTCAAACCCGTTGAGTTTCTGCGTTCGAGTATAATCATCTTCATGCAGTTCAATCTGGTTGGCGTCACTGCAGCTTTGAGTGCTTTGGTTGGAATCGCCTTCGGACATCTCGCCGTCCGCTGGGTGGAGTTTCGCCTCGCCCGCCTTTGGATACCCCTGTTTGCCTTTATCGCTGTCGGTTTAGGACTGGAAGCTCTATCGTTGTACTCATCCAATCTGTACTTTAAGGTCTCTTTCGGTATTTTAGGGGTCACTTTCTTGTGGGATGCCATTGAACTCATCCGTCAACAACGCCGCGTGCGGCGCGGTCACGCCCCGGCGAATCCCCTCAATCCACGCCATCGGCGTCTGTTAGAAGAACCATCCTCAGCCGCGACCACCATCAACTATTTGAAGGATGATCTTGAAGAATTAAGATGACCAACGAATTTGGCATTCTTCTCGGTATACTGACCCTATTCACCATGGGTTTAGGGTTTCCCCTCATCATTTGGATTGAACGTTATTTCGGTTGGCTATGGTGGCCCTATCTGCTGGGTAGTGGGATTTTGCTGATCTTTGCCTCCTGCTTGATTCAAAATCTCTGGTGGTCAGCTTGGGTAGGCATCTTTGGGGCTACCTTGGCGTGGGGCTCAACAGAACTGAAAAATCAAGCCCGTCGGGCACAATTAGGTTGGTTTCCCAATCATCCAAAGAAAATCGATCCCCCTTTCAAGGAGAAAATTCGTAAATGGAAAGCACCGCGCATTTTAATCATT
>FWPV01010417.1_pt1 | contig 15228 bp, 13 predicted proteins | sample 2228371 | NCBI WGS metagenome assembly FWPV01 (sample SAMEA103939776, study PRJEB20133) | metagenome | reverse complement strand
CGATCGACACGTCGATCACGCATATGCCGGCAGGTCCGCGAAAGCTTGTTCGTTTTGAGCGGGTAGTGCGCGCGGCGCACACGGCGGGCACACGATGTCGCGCGCTCGGGGATAATCGCGGCGGGCGATGACAGACGGAACGGGCACGGTCATGAAGGCAGGCGGCGGCAAGCTTTGGGCGGGATTGTTCGTGCTGGCGGCCGCGGTCGCGACCGGGCTGTGGTGGCAGACGACGCGCAGTCCGTACGCGCCGATCGCTGCCATCGGTGACGACCCGGACACCCCGTTCGCGGTGCTGCGCTGCGACGCGCGCAGCCGCGAAGCGGGGCCCGCGCTGGCGGTCACCTTCAGCCGGCCGCTGGCACGCAAGCTGCCGCTGGGCGAATTGATGACGGTCACCGATCTGGGCGACAGCGAATCGCGGGAAGCCGGCGGCAAGGTGGTCGGCAACTGGTATCTGGGCGACAACCCGCGCATCGCCTATTTTTCCGGTGTGCTGCCGAAGCGGCGCTATCGCATCGATGTGGCCGTCGGCGTCGCGTCGCGCGCCGGCGATCAGCTCGCCGGCACCCACCAGTGCGAAACCCTGGTCGAAGACATGCCGCCGGCGTTCTTCTTCGCCAGCCGCGGCACCGTGCTGCCGGCCGGGCAGAACGGCGGCCTGCCGGTCGTCACCATCAACACGCCCGAGGTCGACGTGCAGTTCCTGCGCGTCGAGCCGGCCCAGCTGCCGGCCTTCCTCGACAAGGTGTATGGCATCCGCCGCAGCGCCGACCAGGATGCGGCGCAGGGCGAGGGCGAAGGGGAATACGAAGGCGAGTACTACGACGGCGGCACCGTCGACCTGCGCGGCCGCACCTCCGGCTGGTACATCGACCAGCTGAAGGACCTGTCGTCCAGCGTCTATCTGGGCCGCTTCCAGACCGACGACAAGCGCGACCGCCGGCACGTGAGCTTCCTGCCGGTCGAGCACATCAAGGAACTGCGCGAGCCGGGCGTGTATGTCGCGGTGATGAATGTGCCGGGCAGCTTTTCCGGCGATTATCAGACCACCTATTTCTACGTCAGCGACATCGGCCTGCACCTGCATCGCAACGGCAGCCGCGTCGATGCCTTCTCCACGTCGCTGCGCTCGGGCGCGGCGCTCGACGGCGTCGAGTTCGAAGTGCTGGACGGCGACGGCAAGCGCGTCGCCTCGATCAAGGCCGAAGGCGACGGCCGCGCCACCTTCGACGCCGTACCGGCCGATGCACGGCTGGTGATCGCGCGGCGCGGCCGCGAGCTGTCGGTCGTATCGCTGGGCGAAGCTGCGCTCGACCTGTCCGAATTCGACACCGCCGGCCTGCTGCCGACGAACAACAAGCTGTTCGTGTGGAGCGGGCGCGACCTGTACCGACCGGGCGAAAGCTTCGACGTGTCGGTGCTGGCGCGCGACGCCGACGGCAAACCGGTGGCTGCGCAGCCGCTCAGCGTGCTGCTCAAGCGCCCCGACGGGCGCACCGTCAGTCAGCGCGTGTGGCAGCCGTCGGGCGAACAGCCCGGTTACTTCCGCCACACGCTGGCGATACCCGCCGACGCCCAGACCGGCGCCTGGACGCTGGAACTGCGCGCCGATCCCGGAGCAAAACGGCCGGACGCGGTCATGCGTTTCAAGGTCGAGGAGTTCCTGCCCGAGCGCATGAAGCTGGCGCTGACCAGTGCGGAGGGTGTGCTGACCGATGGCGCGCCGTTCGACATCGCCGTGCAGGGCGACTACCTGTTCGGCGCGCCGGCCGCCGGCAACCGCCTGCTCGGCGCACTCGCCACCGAGCGCCTGCGCTTTGCGCTGCCGCAGAAGCCCCGTTTCATCTTCGGCGACTTCGCCGACGACGCGCTCAAGGGCCGGCGCGAGCTGGAAGAAACCGCGCTCGACGACAGCGGTGCGGCACAGCTGGCGGTGCCGTACGACCCGGGTACCGCGCGCTCGCCGCTGCGCCTGCGCACCAGCCTGAGCCTGCTCGAATCCGGTGGCCGGCCGGTGGTGCGCTCGCTGGAGCGCGCCTGGTGGCCGGCGCCCGCGCTGATCGGCGTGCGTCCGCTGTTCGAGGCCGACGTGGCGCGCGAATCGTCGCTGGCCGAATTCGAGGTCGGCCGCTTCCTGCCCGACGGCACGCCGGCCGCGCTCGACAAGGCCAACGTGCGGCTGTTCAAGGAAGAACGGCAGTACTACTGGCGCTTCGATGACCAGCGCGGCTGGCACTCCGGCTTCAGCGACGCCGACGAACTGGTCGACAGCCGCTCCATTTCGCTGAAGACGCAGGGCAAGCTCGCCTTCCCGGTCACCTGGGGCAGTTACCGGCTGGAAATCGACGACCCGCAGCACGGGCTGACGATGCGTTACCGCTTCTACGCCGGCTGGGGCGCGCAGGGTGACGAGGCGCTCGGCAACCGGCCCGACCGCGTGCAGATCCGTCTGGAAGGTGCGCCCTTCCGCGCCGGCGACACGGTGAAGGCGCACCTCACGCCGCCGCACGACGGCGAGGCGCTGGTGCTGATCGAGGGCGACCGCGTGCTGTGGGCCAGACGCGTCAAGGTGAGCGCCGCCGGCACCGCCATCAATCTGCCGCTGGACGCGAGCTGGAACCGCCACGACCTCTATGTCTCCGTGCTGGCGTTCCGGCCGGGCAGCGAAGGCAGCCGCGTGACCCCGGCGCGCGCGCTCGGGCTCGCCCACATTCCGCTGGCGCGCGAGGACCGCAAGCTGAAGGTGGCGCTGGAGGCTCCGGCCAAGGTCGAGCCGGAAACGAAAACGACGGTGACGGTGAAGGTGGAGGGCGCGACCGGCCAGCAGGCCTGGGTCACGCTGTCGGCGGTCGATCAGGGCATTCTGAACATCACGCAGTTCGCCACCCCCGACCCGCATGGCTATTTCTTCGGCAAGCAGCGCTACGCCCCGGATCTGCTCGACATCTATGGCCGGCTGATCGAAAAGATGGATGGCACGCGCGGCAAGCTCAAGTGGGGCGGCGATGCCGGCATGCGCGATTCGCAGAGCATGCCGAAGAAGGTGAAGCTGGTCGATCTGTTCTCCGGCCCGGTGAAGCTCGACGACAAGGGCGAGGCGAACATCGCGCTCATGCTGCCCGACTTCAACGGCAGCCTGCGCCTGATGGCTGTCGCCTCCACGCCGGACCGCTTCGGCCGCGGCGAGCGCGAGCTGGTCGTCGCCGCGCCCATCGTGGCCGAACTGTCCACGCCGCGCTTCATTGCGCCGGGTGACCGCGCCACCGTGGCGCTCGAAGTCACCAATCTGACCGACGCGTCGCAGCTGATCCGGCTTGCGCTGGCCGCCGAGTCGCCCGCGCGCATCGCCGACGGCGCCCGCACGCTGACGCTGGCGCGCAGGCAGCGCGAAACCCTGCGTTTCGCCGCCGAGGCGGTCGAAGCCGAAGGGCTTGCACGACTGACGTTGACGCTCGATGCCACCGGCGGTGTCAAACCCCTCCACATCGAGCGCGCAGCCGCGCTGCAGGTCACGCCACCGGTCGCCCTGCAGCGGCAGGTGCGGCGCGTGAAGATCGACGCCGGTGCGCGCCACGTCGTCGATGCGTCGGTGCTCGACAGCTTCTGGCCGGCGTCCGCGTCGCTCAACGTGACCGCCGCATCGAGCCCGCCGCTGAACATCCGCGAACAGGTGCGCGGCCTGCTGCGCTATCCGTACGGCTGCGCCGAACAGACGGTCAGTGCCGCGTGGCCGCACGTCATCATCGACGAAGCGTATGCCGCCGAACTCGGCCTGAAGCCGCACACCCGCGCCGAGCGCGCCGCCCTGGTCGAAGCGGCGATCGGCCGGCTGGCCGGCATGCAGGGCACGCAGGGCGGCATGACGATGTGGGGCAGCGGCGGCGAATACGAGTACTGGATCACTGCCTATGTCGCCGGCTTCCTGATCGACGCGCGCGAAGGCGGCTTCACCGTGTCCGAGAATTTCGCCCGGCGCATGCAGGACTGGATGCTGAAGGAATTCCAGCTCGCCCCGTCGCAGATGCCGCGCCTGCCGGTGCGCACGCTTGCCCAGCCCGCTCAGCCAGGTGAAGCCGATCTGGTGCGCGGGGCGCACACCCGCTTCGCCAACGCAGCGCATCTGGGGTATGTGCTGGCACGCGAGCAGCGCGCGCCACTCGCGACGTTGCGCCTGCTGCACGACGAACACCGTCAGCTGGCGAAGTCGCCGCTCGCGCTGGCCCATCTGGGTCTGGCCCTGAAGCTCATGGGCGACGAGGCGCGCTCGCGCGTCGCGCTCGACGAAGCGCTCGGCCGGCCCTACGGCCTGAGCGGCAACGACAACGAGTACGAATGGCTCGGCGACTACGGCAGTCCGCTGCGCGACCGCGCCATGCTGTACGCGCTGCTGTCGCGCCACGACGTGAAGCTCGACCGCGCCGCCAACCTGCTGTTCGAGCTGTCGGCCGACAGCGCGCAGCGGCACTGGCTGTCCACGCAGGAACAGATCGCGCTCGTCATGGCCGGCCGCGCCGCGGGGCTGGGCGCCGGCAAACCCTGGGCACTGCAGGTCGAAGGCGGCGAGCGCTACGGCGGCGCGAAGCCGATGATGCTGCCGGTCGACGCCCAGGCGGCGCGGCGCGGCGTCACGCTGGTCAACACCGGTGACGCTCCGCTGTACGTCGAAGTCGAATCCAGCGGCTACCCGAAGCTCACGCCGCCGCCCGAAAACCGGCTCGGCAGCGTGCAGCGCAGCTGGTTCGACGCCGACGGCCGGCCGTGGGACGGCCGCGCGCTGAAGGTGGGCGATCTCATGCTGGTGCGGGTCGAAGTGAAGCCGACGCGCCGCGCCGACGACGCCCTGCTGGTCGACCGCCTGCCCGCCGGGCTCGAGATCGAGAACCAGAACCTGTCGCAGGGCCCGCAGGCGTCGGAGTTCGCGCTGCAGCTGCCGAACGGCCAGTCGCTGCGCGTCGCCGACACGCTGACCGACAACCGCGTGAAGCACCGCGAGTTCCGCGACGACCGCTACGTCGCCGCCCTCAAGCTCGACAGCGCGCCGATCAACCTTATATATATGGTGAGAGTCGTCAGCCCGGGCCGCTACACCGTACCCGGCACCTTCATGGAAGACATGTACCGGCCGGAACTGCGCACCGTCGGCGAGCCGGGCCAGGCGGTGGAGGTGGTGGACGTGGCGCCGGTTGCCGGGCGCCGGAGCGAATGAACATGAACGGCGCGCAGTGCGCGCCGTTCGGCCGGCCAGGTCAATCCAGCGACTTCAGCGCCAGATCGTAGTTGTCGCGCAGTTCTTCCTCGTTGCCCGCTTCCATGCGCAGGTCGCGCACCAGACCGTCCTTCAGGCCGTAGATCCAGCCATGCACGCGCACTTCCTGGCCGCGCGCCCAGGCGTCGCGGATCACCGTGGTTTCACAGACGTTCACCGCCTGCTCGATCACGTTCAGTTCGCACAGGCGGTTTTCCTGCAGTTCGCCTTCGGCCACGGCGTCGAGCAGGGCGCGGTGGTGGTTGCGCACGTCCTGCACATTGCGCAGCCAGTTGTCGATCAGGCCGAAGCGCATGTCGTGCAGCGCGGCGCGCACGCCGCCGCAGCCGTAGTGGCCGACCACCAGGATGTCTTTCACCTTCAGCACGTCGACCGCGTACTGCATGACCGACAGGCAGTTCAGGTCGGTCTGCACGACCAGGTTGGCGACATTGCGATGCACGAACACTTCACCCGGAATCAACCCGACGATCTGGTTCGCCGGCACGCGGCTGTCGGAACAGCCGATCCACAGGTATTCGGGGCTTTGCAGCGTGGCCAGATGTTCGAAGAACTTCGGATCATCGGCCTGCATCCGCGCCGCCCACTTGCGGTTGGCTTCGAATAGTTGATCAGTTTTCTTCATGATGTGCGCTCCCGGATATCAGCGTGAATTATATCGTCGGCCCGGAAGCGGCAAGGATTCGACCGGTCATGACCGCTTGCCGGGCGCCACGACAGCCATTCACGACGCACAGTGTCACCTGTTGCCCGCGTGGTGCGGCATGACGAGGGCGCCGTCCGTCAGACGGCTGGCGCCTTCGCGCCTTGGGCACGCACGCAGCCCGTTGATTTATCGAAACACTTATTGTTTGATTGACAACGTTCGGGTGCTATGCTGACATTTCCATCCCGATCCGACAGGAGCCGCCCATGGGCGCCGTTGCAGACAAGGGTGTCAGCGCTTCCGAAGACCGCGGCGCGCTGGCCCGCATGGTCATGACCTTGCTTGATCACTGGAAACTATCCACCGAAGACCAGGCCGCGCTGCTGGGCATCGCCGCCAGCAATCGCGCCGCGCTGGCGCGCTACCGGCGCGGCGAGCCTATCGGCACCAGCCGCGACCAGTACGAGCGGGTCGGTCATCTGCTGGGCATCCACAAGAATCTCCGTCTGCTGTTTCCGCAGAACCGCGACCTCGTGTATCGCTGGATCAGCACCCGCAACCGCGCCTTCGACAATCTGAGTCCGGTCGAGGTGATCCGTGAATGGGGTTTCGCCGGCCTGCTGATGGTGCGTGCCTATCTCGACCGGGCACGCGGTCAGTGACGCTGTCGTTGAGCCTCGGGGACCTGTTCGCCCGCCTCGCACTGGCCGAAGTCCAGCGCGATGTGTTCCGCAACATCGTGTCGCTGCGCACCTCGCAGGATCTGTTCGACGACCTCACCGACGACCCGGCCGAATGGGCGCTCGCGCAGAAGGTCGAAGGCGACGCCAAGCCGCCGCCCTACCGTTCGCCCACGCCGGTGCTGCACCGTCCGTTCGAAGACGCCGAGTGGTTCAACGCCATCGCCTGGCCATTCCAGAACTGGCAGGCGAGCCGCTATTCCGACGGGCGCCACGGCGTGTGGTACGGCTCGGAGTCGGTCGAGACGACGGTCTATGAATCCGCCTGGCACTGGCGTCAGGGTCTGCTCGCCGACGCCGGTTTCGAGCGCGAATCCGTGGTGGCCGAGCGCAAGGTGTATGCCGTGGGCTGTGCCGCCGCGCTGCTCGATTTCCGACCGCTCACGGGCGACTGGCCGGCGCTGCTGCATCCGGCCGATTACAGCTTTGCGCAGTCGGTCGGCGCGCGCATCCACCGCGAAGGTCACCCGGGCCTGCTGGTGCAGTCGGTGCGCCGGCCCGAAGGCGAGAACTTCGCCGTATTCAATCCGGCCGTGCTGTCGGCCCCGCGCCATTACCTGCAACTCGGCTACCGGCTCGACGGCGACTGCATCGTCGTCGAAAAGACGCCGGGCCTGGCCTGGTTCGGCATCGAAGCGGGGGATTTCGGGCGGCGTGCCTGAGGCTGTCGAAGCTGGATCGCTGTTTGCCTGCGTTGTGAATCCCTCAGCAAGGGATACGATTTTCGGGGGCAAGCCCAGCCAGTGATACAACGACGAAGCAGCTGCGCATCCGTGTTTTTGACGCCGAACGCTCAAGCGCAGCGTTGAGGCTCATTGGCCGCTCCATTCCTGCACGACGCGCAAGGAGCGCTCCGTACCCGGCCAGAGAAGAACTCGATAGCGGTCGTCCCCCTCGAGGCCATCGTCGGAGAGCGAGTCCAGCCGGGAGAAGAGCGCGAGCACCTGGTAGTGCCCCGGGTTGATCCGCCAATTCAGCACCGGCCCGCCCGTGCATTCATGAACTTGAAGATGACCCGATGGCAACTCCAGCGAGCATTCAACGATGTGGTCGACCTCGCTGGCGTCAAATTGGGGCGCCGAGGAATGCAACGCCACTTCGACAGGAACGCTCATGTTGCGGACGGGGCATATCACTACAACGTTCGGCGCCACCTTGGCCCGGCGCGCAATATCCGCATCTGTCCAGTCTTCAGGTGCTGGAGGATTCACCTGTCCGTCCTGGACATAGAACTGGTGGTAATCCGCGAAGACTTCAATCGTCTCTCGCTGGATACAGGAAGTCGTCATGAGCTGTAACGTCGTAGGTGAGGGGCAGCCGGAGCAACGAAGCTGCGAAGGGTACCGGCAAGCGCTGCTTGATGGCGGTCCCTCTCGACCGGCAGGTCGGGCGCTTGCGCGCAGAAGCTTCCGCGGCCTTTAGTGGCGACCACGCCAGTAGCCTGGCTTGCGACGCTGATGCGCGATGGCAATGACTCGGATTTCTTCCGGAAGCAGCAAGTAGACGATGCTGTATGGAAAGCGGCGCAGAGGCATGCGGCGGTTTGTGCCGCGCCAAGGTGCGCCGAGTTCTGGCTGCATGCGAAGCAGCTCTGCCGAGCGCTCAAACTCGGCGATAACTGCAAAGCCAAGCTCGATATCCGATTGCTGCGCCTAAAAGCGGGCACCCGCAATGAGTTCTTCCTCCGCCTCGGCCGCGATAGATATCTTCACTGAAGCGATTGCTTGGCGCGTGCAATGGCTTCCTCGATTGGAGAGACTGACATGCGGCCAGCCTCAACTTCGATGACGCGACGCTCAATCTCGACCGCCCAAGCGTCTTCGACTTCTCGCTCGGTAGCCAGGCTTGCGAGAAGGTGATCGGCCAGAGCTGCGCGATCTTCAGGGGACAACTGGAGAGCTTCGGCTTCGATCGATGCCAGCGGACTGGGCATGGTGATACTCCTGGGAACAAGTACCCGCGCTGTCTGACGGGGTGGCCAGGACGACGCCCAACGAGGCTGTAGAAAAACGCTGTTCTTGAGCATTTTTGCGCGCTGCATCGCCCCGGGGTATCGCGGACGCCCCGGGTCAGGCCGGCTTCACGATGACCTGATTCAGGATTCCGATCACCCCGTCTATCGTCACGGCCAGTTCGGCGGCGCGGGCGCGCAGGGCTTCGGAGGGGGCGGTGCCGCTGAGGATGACCTTGCCGTCCAGGGTTGCGACGTCGATGTCGAGCGCAGCCAGTTCGGCGTCTTTCTCGATCAATGCTTCGATCTGTGCGGTGATGACGGCGTCGTCGACCGGCGGGGCGTCGGCGGCGGTCGGCGGCAGGTCGTCGGCGGCCATGGGGGCCGTCTGCGGCCCGGGGGGCGATTGGGGCCGCGAAGCAGGGCGAGAGTCGGGCAGCGAGTCGGGTCGTGAATCGGGCCGCATCCCGGTCGCCCATCCCGCCTGTGCCGCTTCGGCAGCCTCGCGTTCCGCTTCGGCACGCGCAAGTTGTGCGTCGCGGCGGATGGCGGCGCGGCGTTCGGCGCTGGCGTTGATGTCGGCTTCGTATGCGACGCGGCCGGCTTGGGCCTTGACGTCTTCGGCCACCTGTTCGGTCTGGTTCAGCACGATCGCCAGCTCCTTGTCGACCGTGGGTTCGCTGAGCGCCACCGGTTCTTCCTTCGGGCCGCAGGCGCTGAGCATCAGGCCCAGCAGCACGGCGCCCGTGCAGCGCGCGAGCGAAGCACGTGTGCCGGCGAAGGGTGAGGCGGCGTTGGGCGGGGCGGCCGCCTGGCCGCGGGTCTGAACGTTCGGCATGTCATCTCTCCTCGGGCAAGAAAATGAGTCAGGACGTCGTTTCAGCCGCGACCGGGGCGGTGGTGCAGCCCGGTCTGCGCGCGACTGCCGATCTGCCGCGGTGTCAGCCGGCGGTCACGACCAGCTGGTTGTCGATGCCGAGCACGCCCTTGACCGAGATGGCCAGTTCGGCGGCGCGGGCGCGGGCGGCTTCGTTCGGTGCGGGGCCGCTCAGCGTGACCTTGCCGTCGCGGGTATCGACGTCGATCTTGATGGCGCTCAGATCCGGGTCGCCGGCGAGGCGGGCCGAAACGGCGGCGGTGATGGCGGCGTCGTCGATGAATTCGCCCATCTGGGCAGTGGTTTCATTGGCCGACACCTTCGCGTCGCGGGTCGCTTCGGCGGCATTGGCCTGCGCCCGGTCGGCGGCGGCTTCGGCGCGTTCGCCCAGTTCGTCGGCCTTCTTTTCGGTGGCGGCGATGGCGGTGTCGAGCTTCTGGCCGATGGTCGCGTCCTGTTCGGGCTGACCGCAGGCGGCGAGCGTCAGCGCAAGGGCGGCGGCGGTGGCGAGGCGGAAGGCCGGCGTCATCAGGGTTTTGCGTTGCGCGTTTTCGGTGGGGGTGTTCATGGGTGTTCTCCTTGCGTAAGTAGGGTGGCTTCAGGCTTGCGCTTCAGCCATGGCGTCACTGTAGGCGGGCGGGCCGGTGCTGCCTGTCGGTGCAGCCGACACCCCGTGTAGGACGATGCGGACCTGATCCGGCCCCACTGCGGTGACGCGGCAGGCCGGCGCTGTGGTCAAATCGCAGCTGTTTCCACGTCAGCCATCCGACATGAGCGCCGTCCGCTACCGCATCACGCCCAGCCATCCCGAAGCCCACCTGTTCGAGGTCGAGATCGATATCGCCGATCCGGCGCCCGACGGCCAGCGATTGTCGCTGCCGGCCTGGATTCCCGGCAGCTACATGATTCGCGAGTTCGCGCGCCACATCGTGCGCATCGAAGCACGCGACGGCATCCGCGCGGTGCCGCTGACCAAGATCGACAAGCACACCTGGCAGGCCGCGCCGTGCGAGGGCGTGCTGCGCGTGCGCTACGAGGTGTATGCGTGGGACCTGTCGGTGCGCGCCGCGCATCTCGACACCACGCACGGCTTCTTCAACGGCTCCAGCGTGTTCCTGATGGTGCACGGCGCCGAGCAGCAGCCGTGCGAGGTGGACATCCGCCCGCCGGCCGGGCGCACCTACAAGGAATGGCGGGTGGCGACGACGCTGCCCGAGGCGGGCGGGCGCGCCGGTGCCAGGCGGCACGGCTTCGGGCTGTACCGCGCGGCGGGTTACGACGAGCTGATCGATCATCCGGTCGAAATGGGCAGCTTCGCGCTGCACACCTTCAAGGCCTGCGGCGTGCCGCACGAGGTGGCGATCACCGGCCATCACGACATCGACGCCGCGCGCCTGTGCGAAGACCTGCGCCGCATCTGCGAGTGGCAGATCCGGCTGTTCGGCGAGCCGGCGCCGTTCGAGCGCTATGTGTTTCTGGTCATGGCGGTCGGCGATGGCTACGGCGGACTGGAGCACCGGTCGAGCACCGCGCTGCTGTGTTCGCGCAACGACCTGCCGGCGCCCGGCGCCGGCGCGATGTCGGACGCGTATCGCGGCTTTCTCGGCCTGTGCAGCCACGAGTATTTCCACTCGTGGAACATCAAGCGCATCAAGCCGGCTGCGTTCGAGCCCTACGACCTGTCGCGCGAAAACTACACTCGCCTGCTGTGGGCCTTCGAAGGCTTCACCTCGTACTACGACGATCTGGCGCTGGTGCGCTCGGGCGTCATCACGCAGGACGACTACTTCAAGCTGCTGGCCAAGACGGTCACCCAGGTGATGCGCGGCGGCGGCCGGCTCAAGCAGAGCCTGGCCGATTCGTCGTTCGACGCCTGGGTGAAGTACTACCGGCAGGACGAGAACGCGCAGAATGCCATCGTCAGTTACTACACCAAGGGCGCGCTGGTCGCGCTGGCGCTCGATCTCACGCTGCGCAGCAAGACGCGCGGCGCCGTGTCGCTCGACGACGTGATGCGCCGCCTGTGGCTCGAACACGGCCAGACCGGTATCGGCGTGCCGGAAGACGGCGTGCGCCGCGCCGCCGAAGCGGTGAGCGGGCTCAAGCTGAAGAAGTTTTTCGTCGAGGCGACCGAAGGCACGGAAGACCTGCCGCTCGACGACCTGCTGCGCGCAGTCGGTGTCGAGCTCACCTTCGAAGCCGCCGGCACCTCGCCGGTGCTCGGTGTGAAGACCGCCAACGAGGGCGACACCGTGAAGCTCACCCAGGTGCTCGACCACGGCGCCGCACAGCGCGCCGGCCTGTCTGCTGGCGATGTGCTGGTCGCGCTCGACAACCTGCGCATCACCGCCGGCTCGCTCGACAACCTGCTCAAGCGCCGCCAGCCGGGCGACGAAGTCAAGATCAACGCCTTCCGCCGCGACGAACTGATGAAATTCCGCGTCCGCCTCGACCCCGCCCCCGCCGATCAGGCGAAGATCGCCATCGCCCCCCGCGTCAGCGCCCCGGCCAGGGCGCTGCTGAAACAGTGGCTCGGCCGGGGTTGATGGCGCGGTAACAGTCTTCTCGACACGCTGCGATCTGCGCGGTGATCACGCGACGTCGCTCGTTCGGAGACGGCTCGCGATTCCGTCCTCCATACACGTATCTGCGCACGATCAACGCGCCAATCGCGACCGGGGGTCGCTCCTACAGCCGAGGCACCGATCGGGACCCGGGGGGGCCACGGCCGAGGCACGTTCTTGTAGGAGCGAGCCCCGCTCGCGATTCCACCTTCTGAACACGCGCCGGCACACGATCACCGCACCCATCGCGACCGGGGGTCGCTCCTACAGCCGAGGCACCGATCGCGACCCGCGGGGGCACCCCCACGGCCGAGGCACGTTCTTGCAGGAGCGAGCTCCGCTCGCGATTCCGGGCCTATGTCCGAAGCAGGCGTACCCGCCTGAACCAGCCGCCGAAAGCGGCGGGTTCGTTGCTGACCACGCCGAACGGCAGGTCTTCCAGCGCGTCTTCGAGGACCAGGTCGAGCCGGGTGGCGATGCGGCCCGCGAGGGGCGACAGCAGGCGGCGCAATGGCGCCGGTCGACCGGCAGGCAGGAATTTGTCGAGCAGCAGGGCCGCGCCACCCGGTTTCAGCACGCGGGCGGCTTCGCGCAGGCAGGCGGCACCATCGGGCACGACGGCGACGATGAGGTGCAGCACGACGCAGTCGAAGCTCGCGTCGCGAAACGGCAGACGCATCGCATCGCCACGCACCGGCCTGTAATCGAGCCCTTCGGCGCGCGGCAGGCTGCGCGCCAGCATGGCGCTGTTGAAGTCGAGGCCGGTGTAGCGGTGGTCGGGCGGCAGGCAGGGCAGGTCGAGGCCGGTGCCGATGCCGCACAGCAGGATGTCGGATGGCGAGCGCGGCAGGGCGTCGAGGCTGGCGCGCCGCGCACCGCGCGAAGCGAGGTCGACGACCGCGTCGTACAGCGGGGCGAGACGGGTATAGGACGCGTCGAGGGACACCGCGCCGTCCCGGACCTCAGTGCAGCACGCGCGGCATGGCGAGCGTGAATTCCGGAATGATGGCTTCGAACTGCGTGCCGTCTTCGGCCACCATCTGGTAGGTGCCGCCCATGGTGCCGACCGGTGTGGTCAGCGCGCAGCCGCTGGTGTACTCGAACTTTTCGTCCGGCTTGAGCAGCGGTTGCTGGCCGACGACGCCGAGGCCGCGCACTTCCTGTTCGGAATCGGCCGCGTCGCGGATGACCCAGTGGCGGCTGATCAGCTGCGCCGGCACGGAGCCCGTATTGGTGATTGTGACCGTGTAGGCGAAGACGAAGCGCGACTCGTCGGGGTCGGACTGCTCTTCGACGTAGCGTGTCTGCACCGACACCGTGATTTCATGTTTTTTAGCTTCGGCCATGGCAGCTTTTTAACCGAAGTAAACCGGAGCGGCAAGCAGCAGCCGTCGTGACACACGGGCAAAGCGCGGGCCAATGAGCAGGGCACGGCACGGGAGCCGATACAATTGTGTTCCCGCCATCCGGAGCACGCCCGTGAGCCACTCGTCCGCACGTCCTTCATCCGCCGCCGATTTCCTGATCGCGCCCAGCCTGCTGTCGGCCGATTTCGCCACGCTCGGGCAGGAGGTGCGCAATGTCATCGATTCCGGCGCCGACTGGATCCACTTCGACGTGATGGACAACCACTATGTGCCAAACCTGACCATCGGTCCGCTGGTGTGCCAGGCGCTGCGACCGCATACCGACGCGGTGATCGACGTGCATCTGATGGTGAAGCCGGTCGACCGCATCATTCCGGACTTCGCGAAGGCGGGCGCAAACGTGATCACCTTCCATCCGGAGGCGTCCGAGCACATCGACCGCTCGCTGGCGCTGATCCGCGATCACGGTTGCCGGGCCGGTCTGGTGTTCAACCCGGCCACGCCGCTGCATCACCTCGACCACGTGATGGACCGGCTCGACCTCGTGCTGCTGATGTCGGTGAACCCGGGCTTCGGCGGCCAGAGCTTCATTCCGGAAACGCTGAACAAGCTGCGCGCCGCGCGCGCGAAGCTCGACGAGTACGAAGCGCGTACCGGCCGGCGCATCCGGCTGGAAATCGACGGCGGCGTGAAGGTGGACAACATCGCCGACATCGCGCGCGCCGGCGCCGACACCTTCGTCGCCGGTTCGGCCGTGTTCGGCGCCGGGCTCGACACCGACCCGAACCGCTACGACAGCGTGATCGGCGCGCTGCGCGCCCAGCTCGCTACCGTCGCGGCATGACCGCACGGCGCGCAGTGGCCGCCATCAGCTTCGACCTGGACGGCACACTGCTCGACACCGTGCCCGACCTCGCCGCCGCGGCGTGCGACATGGCGCTCGAACTCGGCCTGCCGCCACGGCGCGAAGACGAGGTGCGCGTGTTCGTCGGCCGCGGCATTCCGAATCTGGTCGAGCGCTGCCTGGGCGAGCGCGCGCAGGACGCCGCGCTGCTGGCGCGGGCGATCGAGGTGTTCAAGCGCGGTTACCGCGCACGCAACGGCAAGCATTCGACCGCCTACCCGGGCGCGCACGCCACGCTGGCGGCACTGCGGACGGCCGGTTTCCGGCTCGCCTGCGTCACCAACAAGGCGGCCGACTTCACCGAACCGCTGCTCGAACTGATGAAGATGCGGCCGTACTTCGACTGCGTGGTCAGCGGCGACACGCTGCCGCAGAAGAAGCCTGATCCGGCGCCGCTGCGCCACGCAGCCGCGCAACTGGGCTGCGCACCGGCAACTCTGTTACATATAGGTGACTCGTACAACGACATCGATTGCGCCCGCGCCGCCGGTGTCGCGGTGTTCGGCGTGCCCTGGGGCTACAGCGAAGGGCGCGTGCTGGACGCAAAAGATTGCGATGGGCTACTATCGTCGCTCCCCGACCTGCTCGACCGCGTCATGCTTTCGAGCGGTCACTGAGCCGATCGAACCACAACGAACCGACACCCAATGGACAGCCTGACTTCCAAGGAGATACCCGCCCGCAGCTGCGCGCCCGCGCCCGCGCTGGCCGGGTGCCCCGGTGACCGCCGGCACGATCCGCGTCCTCCCCCCGGAGGTCGCGGCCCGCATCGCCGCCGGCGAGGTGGTCGAGCGCCCCGTCTCCGTCGTCCGCGAACTTCTCGATAACGCCATCGACGCCGGCGCGACGCGCATCCAGCTCGCCTTCGATGACGGCGGCATCGCCCGAATCGAAGTCAGCGACGACGGCC
>FWPV01010416.1_pt1 | contig 15229 bp, 13 predicted proteins | sample 2228371 | NCBI WGS metagenome assembly FWPV01 (sample SAMEA103939776, study PRJEB20133) | metagenome | reverse complement strand
CTCCCCCAACCGTTCCACCCGGGCGGCGAGTTCGGCCTCCTCGGCGGCATGCCGCGCCTTCATCGGCGCGGCCGCGTCGTCGATCATGGCGAGCAGGGCGGCAACCTCGCGCACGACGGCGGCACCCGACCCGTCGAGCCGGGAGGCGACGGTGGCGAAGGCTTCCCGCCGCTCGACCAGCGCCGGGTCGAGGGCGAGCACCCGGGCCCGGTCGAGATCGCCGCCCGCGGCGGCCGCCGCCCGGGCCGCCGCAGGGGGGTCGACCCCTTCGGCCACCAGCCGGGCCTCGATCACGGCGGGGGCCAGCGGGCCGAAGTCGACGCGAAGGCACCGGCTGGCGATGGTGACCAGGTCGGGGGGCACGTCGTCGGCGAGCACCACGAACACCGTCGACGGCGAGGGCTCCTCGATGGTCTTGAGCAGCTTGGGCACCGCAGCGGCGTTCACCAGATGGAAATCGGTGAGCACCAGCACCTTGCGAGCCCCCTCGGTGGGTGAGCGGGAGGCAAGCTTGACGATGGCGTCGGCCTGCTCGGCGGTGATGAACGGCCCGACCCGCTCCACCTCGCGCACGTCGGGATGATCGCCGGCCAGCGTCAGCCGGCAGTCGCGGCATCCTCCGCAACCGCCCCGCCGGCACACCAGCGCAGCGGCGAACGCCCGGGCCGCCTCCCGCTTGCCACACCCGTGGGGGCCGACCAGGAGATAGGCGTGGACGGGGTTGGCCAGCGACGCGGCCAGCAGCGCCACCGCCCGCTCCTGACCGGGCACGGCGGCGAGCACGGGGACAGCGGTGGACGGCGGGGCGGTCACAGCCCGAGACGTTCGCGCACCGCGGCCCGCACGGCCACGGCGACCTCGTCCACGGTGCCCGAGGCGTCGATCACCGCGAAGCGGTCGGGCTCGGCCCGGGCCAGGGCGGTGAACCCGTCGGCCACCCGCTGGTGGAAGCCGTGATCCTCGGCCTCGAGGCGGTCGAGGCGCTCCCCCATCCGGGCCCGGGCGACCTCATGGGGCACGGTGAGCAGCACCACCAGGTCGGGCCACCGCCCCCGGATCGCCCAGTCGGAGAACCGGCGGATGTCCACCACGGCGAAGCCCCGACCGAAGGCCTGGTAGGCCAGCGACGAGTACGCGGACCGGTCGCTGACGACGTGGCGCCCGGCGGCCAGGGCCGGGGCCACCACCTCGGCGTGGTGCTGGGCCCGGTCGGCGGCGTACAGCAGCGCCTCGGCCCGGGGGTCGAGATCGGTGTTGGCCGGGTCGAGCAGCAGGCGGCGCACGGCGGCTCCGATGCGGGTGCCGCCGGGCTCATGGGTGAGCACCGCGCCGAGCGACGCGGCCAGCCTCCGGGCCTGGGTCGACTTCCCGGTGGCGTCGCCGCCCTCGAAGGCCACGTAGACCGCGCCGGTCATGACCCGGCGGGGGTGCGGCGCCCGTCGCGTCGCAGCGCCCCGAGGGCCAGGAACCCGGCGACGAGGATGATGGCGCCGGCCAGCCACAACGTGAGCCGCACCCCAGGCAGGAACACCGTGATGCCCACGTCGACCACCCGGTCGGCACCGACGAGCCGCCTGGCGAGCTCGTCGAGCGCCTGCGACAGGAAGCCGCCCAGCGCGAACGCGATCAGCAGCGACAGGCGCACCAGTGTGTATAGGGTGGAGAACACCCGGCCACGCAGCTCGTCGTCGACGCTCTCGTGGAGGATGGTGAACCCGAGGACGTAGACCGCTCCGGCGCAGATCCCGAGGCCGAACACGAACACGAAGGCCCGGTTGAGGCTGGTGGTCGATGCGGCCGCCACCAGCGACCCGCCGGCACCGAACACTGCGGCGTTGAAGATGACCGTCTTGGGCAGGCGCCGCTGCAGCGCCGACAACCCGAGCACGCCGATGGCAACGCCGAAGCCGAGTGCGGTGAGCAGCAGGAAGAAGGTGGGCTGGGCGCCGCGGAGCACCTGCTCGGCGAACACCGGACCGAGCGGCACGAGCATCCCCCCGCCGATCAGGCCGGTGGACAGCGCCAGCATCACCGACCGCACCCGGGCGTTGAGGAAGATGAAGTGCCACCCCTCCCGCAGGTCGTGGAACACCCCGAGCAGGTCGACGCGCTTGTGGGGTGCCCGCCGCGCCTTGGGCTGGTGAACCAATGGGAGGGTCAGGATGATCGACGCCGACAGCAGGAAGGTGAGCGCGTCGAAGTAGACGGCGATCGATTCCCGGTTGATATCGAGGAAGCTCAGGCTGTCGAAGGTGCCCAGCCACGCTGCCAGCTTGGTGAGCCCGGCACCCGCCAGTGCCGCCACCGGGAACGTGCCGTAGGCGGCGGCAAGCGACAGCGAGTTCACCGTGGTCAGGTGCTCGGGGGGCACCAGGTTGGGGACCGAGGCCTCCTTCGCGCTCGACCACAGCAGGGTGCCGATCTCGAGCAGGAACGATGCCACCACCAGCGCAGCCACCGAGTCGAGGAACGGGAGGCTGACCAGGACCATGGCGCGGCCCACGTCGCACACCGCCATGACCCGCTTGCGGTTCAGCCGGTCGACGAAAACCCCTGCCACCTGGGACAGGAACAGACCCGGGATGATGCGGGCGCTCATCACCACGCTGATCGCCGCCGCTTCGTTCGACCCGCCCAGGCGGGCGGCGATGCTGGCGATGGCGAAGAACCCGATCCAGTCGCCGAGCGAGGACAGCACCTGGGCGCACCACATGCGGAAGTAGGCCCGGGTGCCGAACAGCCGGACGTGACCGGTGGCGGGGATGACCGACGCGGACGGCGTCGCCGCCAGTTCGGGGCCGAGCACGGGCACGAACGGCTCGGTGGGCGGATCGCCCGCCCAGCGGAGCTCTGCAGGTGCGTCGCGACGCCCCGGTTCGCTCGTCCAGTCGGCCACGCCGCGAGGGTAGGGGACGGGGCCGGCGCAGGCGGGCCACGAGCCCACGGCCCGACCGGGCGTCAGCGCTGCTGCGCCGCCGCCCTCTTGACCGCGGCCTTCTTCGCCGCCGCCTTCTTGGCTGCCGTCTTCTTGGCTGCTGCGGTCTTGGCCGGGGCCTTCTTCGCCGCCGCCTTCTTCGCCGCCGCCTTCTTCGCCGCCGCCTTCTTCGCCGCGGCCGCCGGGCCGGCCTTGTCGGCCAGAGCCTCCCGCCGGAGGGCCAGCAGCTCCTGGGCCCGTTCGGCGGTCATCTCCTCGAGGCGGTCACCCCGCCCGAGTGAGGCGTTGGTCTCGCCGTCGGTGACGTAGATGCCGAAGCGCCCTTCCCGGGCCACGATCGGCCGGCCCGACTCGGGGTCGGGGCCGAACTCGCGCAACGGCGGCTTGGCCGCACCGCCCCGCCGGAACGACTTGGGCTGGGCCAGCAGGGCCAGCGCCTCGTCCAAGGTGATGGTGAGCAGCTGCTCCTCGGACGCGAGGGAGCGGTACTCCTTGCCCTTCTGGACGTACGGCCCGTACCGGCCGTTGTTGGCCAGCACCTCCTGACCGTCGCTCGGGTCCACCCCGAGCGAGCGGGGCAGTGACAGCAGCTTGGCCGCGTCCTCGAGGGTGAGCCGCTCCAGGGTCATGGTCTTGAACAGCGAGGCCATCTTCGGCTTCTCACCCGGGGGCAGGGTCTCGGCGTCACCGAGCTGCACGTACGGCCCGAACCGGCCGTTCTTGGCGTACACCGGGAGACCGTCGAGCTCCCCGATCGGCTCGTCGCTGCGGGGGGCCGACAGCAGCTCGAGCGCCTTGGCCACGGTGAGCTCGTCGGGGGGGAGCGTGTCGGGGACCGATGCGGTGTCCTCACCCCGCTTCACGTACGGGCCGTACCGGCCCGGCCGCACCACGATGGGTTCGCCGTCGGGGTCGGTCCCGATGACGATGGCGTTGATCTCGGCGGCGTCGATGAGATCGAGGTTCTCGGCGACCAGCTGCCGCAGGCCGGGCGAGCCGTTCCCGAAGTAGAACTCCCGCAGGTACGCCACCTTGTCCCGGTCGCCCCGGGCGATGGCGTCGAGGGCCTCCTCCATCTCCGCGGTGAATCCGTAGTCGATGAGCCCCTTGAAGTGGTTCTCGAGCAGGCGCACCACCACGAACGCCGTCCAGGTGGGCACGAGCTGCTGGCCCTTCTTCCACACGTAGCCCCGGTCCTGGATGGTCTGGATGATCGAGGCCCAGGTGGATGGCCGGCCGATGCCGAGCTCCTCGAGCTTCTTCACCAGGGATGCCTCGGTGTACCGGGCGGGCGGCGTGGTCGTGTGGCCCTTGGGTTCGAGCACCGGCGACGGGAGGCGCTGGCCGGCGGCGAGGTCGGGCAGCACCTTCTCGTCGGAGTCGGCGGCCGCCTCGCCCTCGTCCGCGCTCTCCTCGTAGACCGCCTTGTAGCCCCGGAAGGTCCAGGTGGTGCCGGCCGCCGAGAACTCGGCCCGCTCCCCTGCCGCGGTGACCGCCTCGATCCGCACGGTGCGGGTGACACCGACGGCATCGGCCATCTGCGAGGCCAGCGTGCGCTGCCAGATCAGCTCGTAGAGGCGCAGGTCGGACCCGTGGAGCTCGCCGGCGACCTCCGACGGCGACCGGAACGGGGTGGTGGGCCGGATCGCCTCGTGGGCCTCCTGGGCGTTCTTCACCTTGCCCTTGAACGTGCGGCCGGCGGGGGCGAGGAACTCGGTGCCGTACTGGCGGGCCACGGCCCGGCGGGCCTCGTCGACCGCTTCGTCGGACAGCTCCGCCGAATCGGTCCGCATGTAGGTGATGTACCCCCGCTCGTACAGGCCCTGGGCCACGCGCATCACCTGCTGGGCGCCCATGCGCAGCTTCCGGCCGCCCTCCTGCTGGAGGGTCGAGGTCATGAACGGGGGTCGGGGCGAGGACCGGGTGGGCTTGTCATCGACGGCGGTGACCGTGAACGGGCGCCCGTCGAGCTCGCCGGCCAGGCGGCGGGCGGCCGGTTCGTCGAGCACCACCACGTCACGGCGGGGCCGGCCGGACTCGTCGAAGTCGCGGCTGCCCGCCACCCGGCGCCCGTCGAGGGCGGCCAGACCGGCGACGAACGCCGGGGTGGTGGCGAACTGGGCGTCGAGGTCCCAGTAGCCGGCCGGCACGAAGCGGATGCGCTCCCATTCCCGCTCGACCACCAGCCGGATGGCCGGGCTCTGGACCCGGCCGGCGGCGAGGCCCTTGTTGACCTTGCGCCACAGCACCGGCGACACCTCGTAGCCGTAGAGCCGGTCGAGGATGCGGCGCCCCTCGGCCGCGGCCACCAGCCCGGTGTCGATCTCCCGGGGGTGCTGGACCGCCCGCTCGATGGCCGCCTTGGTGATCTCGTGGAACACCATCCGCTTGACCGGCAGGGAGCGGGGTGGCTTGAGGTGCTGGAGGAGGTGCCAGGAGATCATCTCCCCCTCACGGTCCTCGTCAGTGGCCAGGTAGAGCTCGCTCGCGTCCTTGAGCACCGCCCGGAGCTCCCGCACGACCTGCCGGCCACGCTCGGTCAGCTCGTAGGTGGGGGTGAAGTCCCGCTCGACGTCGACGGCGAGGCCCTTGGCCGGCAGATCGGCGATGTGCCCGACCGAGGCGCGCACGTCGAACTCCCCGCCGAGGAAGCGGGCGATGGTCTTGGCCTTCGCGGGGGACTCGACGATGACGAGCGGCTTGCCCACCTTTTCCATCGACGACACACCCACCGGCCGCTTGTCAAGGAGCGCGGCCGGTGGCGCCTCACGACCGGCTGGTGCCGCAGGCGCTCAGGCCGTAGCCGTCGAACCGGTCGCTGAACTCATCGAGCAGGCTGGCGTCGCGCTCGATGAACCGCCGCGGTGCCGCCTCGAGCTCGTCGAGCTGGCGTTCGAGGTCGGCCCAGAGCTGCTCGAGAAGTGCCTCGTCACCGGGCGGCGGGGTGATCGCCCGCAGCTCGGCGATCGCCCGGCGCCAGACCGGGACGAACACGTCGCCGACGAACGCGCTGAGCGTGTCGACGGTCTGCTCGGGGAGCTCGGCGAGCCGCCCACCGATCTCCTGGTTGGCGGCCAGGCAGATGGCGTTGGCCTGCTCGAGGTAGGACTGCCGGGCCGCCGAGGCCGTGGCTGCGACCGTGGTGGCGACCGGGGGGATGGGCAGGGGTGTGCGCCGCACCGCCTCCCCCCCACCGCAGGCGGCCAGCGCCCCCACCAGGGCCAGGGCGGCGGCGCGTCGCATGGGGCCATCGTGACGCATCCCGGCCGGGATCGCCGGTCCGTGCCAGGGACTACGGTCCGCGCCCATGGATTTCGAGCTCTCCGACCGCTGCAAGGAGTACCAGGACAAGCTCCTGGACTTCATGGACACCCACGTCTACCCGAACGAGTCGGTGTACGAAGAACAGCTCGCCGCGTCCGGCGACCCGCACTTCCACCCGCCGGTGATGGAGGAGCTCAAGGCCGAAGCCAAGCGGCGGGGGTTGTGGAACCTGTTCCTGCCCCACAAGGGGTGGTGGGGTGAGGGCTTCAGCAACCTCGACTACGCCCCGCTGGCCGAGATCATGGGCCGCTCGCCGATCGCGTCGGAGGCGTGCAACTGCTCGGCCCCCGACACCGGGAACATGGAGGTGCTGACGATGTTCGGCACCCCCGAGCAGCAGGACCGGTGGCTGCGCCCGCTGCTCGACGGTGAGATCCGCTCGGCGTTCTGCATGACCGAACCCGATGTCGCCTCCTCCGACGCCACCAACATCTCGCTGCGGATCGAACGCGACGGCGACCACTACGTGCTCAACGGCCGCAAGTGGTGGACGTCGAACGCCTTCCACCCCAACTGCAAGATCCTCATCGTCATGGGCAAGACCGACCCGTCGGCGCCCCAGCACCGCCAGCAGAGCCAGATCCTCGTCCCGGTCGACACCCCCGGGGTCACCTTCAAGCGCAACCTCACCGTGTTCGGCTACACCGACCAGGAGGGTCACGCCGAGACCATCTTCGACAACGTGCGGGTGCCGGTGTCGAACCTGATCGGCAACGAAGGTGACGGGTTCATCATCAGCCAGGCCCGACTGGGCCCGGGGCGCATCCACCACTGCATGCGCACCATCGGTGCTGCCGAGCGGGCGCTCGACCTGATGTGCCAGCGGGCCCTGCAGCGCACCACGTTCGGCCGGCGGATCGCCGAGCGGTCGAACATCCAGGACTGGATCGCCGAGGCCCGCATCGAGCTCGAGATGGTGCGGCTGCTCACCATGAAGACGGCCTGGCTGATGGACACCGTGGGCAACAAGGGTGCCCGGGTGGAGATCTCGGCCATCAAGGTGGCGGCGCCCAACGTGGCGTTGAAGATCATCGACCGGGCCATCCAGGTGCACGGCGGTGGCGGGGTGTGCCAGGACTTCCCGCTGGCGAAGATGTACGCGGCGATCCGCACGCTGCGCCTCGCCGACGGGCCCGACGAGGTCCACAAGATGACCATCGCCCGCCGCGAGCTGCGCCGGTGGGACCCGGACTTCCGCACCGACGGCGTCAACGCCATGGCCCCCGGGGGCGGGCGGGGCTGAGCTCGGCGCCGCCTGCTCAGAGCTGCCCGGCGGCGAGCAGGCGGCGCACCTCGGCGGCACGCTCGCGCACCGCCGGCAGGTCGGCGAGCCGGTCGGCGGCGCGCACCTGCTGGGCCACCCGGGCGTTGCGTACGAAGCGCTCCCGGTGCCGGTCGAGGAAGTCCCAGTACAGGGTGGTGAACGGGCAGGCGTCAGGCCCGGTGCGCCGGGCACGGTCATAGCGGCAGCCGGCGCAGTAGTCGCTCATCCGGTCGATGTAGGCGCCGCCGCTGGCGTAGGGCTTGGTGGCCATCCGCCCGCCGTCGGCGTGCAGGGCCATGCCGATCACGTTCGGGAGCATCACCCACTCGGCGCCGTCGACGAAGCTGGCCCACATCCAGGTGGTCACCGCCCACGGGTCGACCCCGGCGGTGAGGCACAGGTTGCCGAGGACCATGAGCCGCTGGATGTGGTGGACCCACCCGTGCCGCTCGAGGGTGTCGAGGGTGACGCGCACGCACCGCATGTCGGTGCCGGCGGCACCGGTGAACGCCGGGGGCAGCGGTTGGTCGGCCCCCAGCGCGTTCTCGGCCCGGTAGCCGGGCATCCACCACCAGTAGAGCCCCCACACGTACTCCCGCCAGCCGATCACCTGGCGGATGAACCCCTCGGCGCTGGCGATGGGCACCTCGCCACGCCGGTAGGCCGCCTCGGCGGCACCGGCCACCTCGGCCGGGTGCAGCAGCCCGAGGTTCAGCGCCGGTGACAGCAACGAGTGGGCCAGATGCCAGTTGCCGGCGAGCATGGCGTCCTCGTGCGGACCGAACCGGGGCAGCGCCTCGGCCACGAACCGGTCCAGGCGGCGCAGGGCCTCGGCCCGCGAGGTCGGCCAGGTGCCGTCGGGGTCGGCACCCCAGGTCGTCACCCCCCACCGGTCGAGATCGGCGAGCACCTCGGCGTCGAGGGCGTCGAGCGGGCTGACCGCCGGGGCGGGCCAGGCGCGACCGTCGGTGGGGGGCGGTTCCCGGTTGTCACGGTCGAAGTTCCACCGGCCGCCGGCGGGCTGGTCGCCGTCCATCAGGTACCCGAGGCGGGTGCGCTGCCAGCGGTAGAAGTCCTCCATGGTCAGCCGGCGGCGCCCCTCGGCCCAGGCGGCGAACTCGGAGGGGTGGCACAGGAACTGGTCGGTCGGGGTGAGCTCGACCCCCAGGCGGCGCAGCAGCCGCAGGCCGTCCCACGACGCCGGCTCGGTGGCCACCACCCGCTCGGGGCGGTACTCGACCAGGTGGGCGGCCAGCCCGGCGGCCAGCGAGGGCGCCACCCGGTGATCGACGGCGAACCCCTCGCCCCGCAGCTCAGCGACGAACCGGCGCATCGAGGCGAGCACCAGGTGGGCGCGCTGGCGGTGCCAGCGGCGCGACCGCAGCTTGGCCAGGCTCTCGACCACGAGCACCCGGTGGGTGGCCGGGGTGGCGGCCCGGAGGGCGCCCAGCGAGCGGGACAGCTGGTCCCCGAGCACCCAGACCGTCTCCACTCCCCCCAACCTAGGGTCCGCGGGCGGCGGCGCTGCGGGCCGGACACCCGGTTCGGGGACGACGTTCGCTACGGTTCCGGATCCGTGACGGGAGCGGGCCGGTGATCGCAGTCCTCGCCCTCCACGGCGTGGTCGCGCTGGTCGCCGTCGCCGCCGCCCCGCTGCTGCGGGCCCGGGTGTTCTGGCTGTGCGCGCTCGCGCCCCTGGTGACCCTCGGCTGGGCCGCCACCCGGGCCGGGGAGGTCCTCGACGGACGCCCCGTGACCCAGCAGGTGCGCTGGGTGGACGGCCTCGGGGTCGACCTGACGTTCCGGCTCGACGGGTTCGGCCTGGTCATGCTCGCCCTGGTGAGCGGCATCGGCCTGCTGGTGTTCGTCTACGCCGCCTCGTACTTCCCGGTGGACCGGCACGACCTGGCCCGGTTCGCCCCCGCCCTCACCCTGTTCGCCGGGGCGATGCTCGGCCTGGTGCTGGCCGACGGCATCCTCACGCTGTTCATCTGCTGGGAGCTCACGTCGATCACCAGCTACCTGCTGATCGGCTACGAGGACGAAAAGGCCGGGGCCCGCAGCGCCGCGCTCCAGGCGCTGCTCACCGCCGGGCTCGGGGGCCTCGCCCTGCTCGCCGGGCTGCTGCTGGTCGGCGACACGCTGGGCACCTCGTCGCTGTCGGCCATGGTCGGCGCCGACGGCGGCCACGGCGGGGTGTTCACTGCAGGCTTGGTGCTCGTGCTGGTCGGGTGCATGACCAAGAGCGCCCAGGTGCCGTTCCACGGGTGGCTGCCCCGGGCGATGGCCGCGCCCACGCCGGTGAGCGCCTACCTGCACTCGGCCACCATGGTGAAAGCCGGGGTGGTGCTGCTGGCCCGGCTGTCCCCGGCGGTCGCCGACGACGCCGGCTGGTGGTCGCCCACCGTGGTCACCATCGGGGTGCTGACCATGCTGCTCGGCGGGCTGCGGGCACTGCGGGCCACCGACCTGAAGCAGGTCCTCGCCTTCGGCACCATCGGCCAGCTCGGCCTGCTGTTCGTGCTGTTCGGCGCCGGCTCGGAGGCCACCACGAAAGCCGGGGTGGTGATGCTGGTGGCCCACGCCCTGTTCAAGGCCCCGCTGTTCATGGTGGTCGGCATCGTCGACCACACCGTGCACAGCCGCGATCTGCGCCGGTTCTCCGGGCTCGGCCGGGCGCTGCCCGCCGTGGCCGTCCTCGGTGCCGTCACCGCTGCGTCCATGGCCGGCCTGCCCCCGCTGTTCGGGTTCGTGGGCAAGGAGAAGGCACTCGACACCCTGCTCGAGCTGCACGGCGGCACCGGGGTGGTGGCCGTGGTCGGCGTGGTCGTCGGGTCGGTGCTCACCATGGCGTACGCGCTGCGCTTCGCCTGGGGGGCGTTCGCCACCAAACGGGGGGCCGAGGCGCCGCTCGACCCGGTCGACCTGCACCACCTCCACCGGCCCGGTGCGCTGTTCCTCGCCCCGGCGGTGGTGCTCGCCGTCGCCTGCGTCGCGCTCGGGGTGGCCCCGTTCCTGCTCGACCGCACGGTGGCGGCCGCCGCCTCGGCGCTCGTCCCCGGCACCAAGGCCAAGGGCCTCGCCCTGTGGCACGGGTTCAACGAGCCGCTGGCGCTGTCGGCCGTGGCGGTCGGCGGTGGGCTCGCGCTGTTCGCGCTGCGCCGGCGCGTCGACCGCTGGTTGGCCGCAGCGGCCGGGCGGGTGCCGAGCTCGCAGCACGCCTACGAAGCGGCGCTCAAGGGAGTTCCCGCCGGCGGGCGGCGCGTGGCCGCGGTCGCACAGAGCGGGTCGCTGCGCGTCTACCTGATCGTCATCCTGCTCACCGCCGTGGGGCTCCCGGGCGTGGTGCTGATCCGGGACGGGGTGTGGCCGGACGGGTTCACCGGCGCCGACTCGCCGTTGCAGTGGGTGCTGCTCGGTCTGATCGCCGTGGCCGTGCTGGCCACCATCCGGGTGCGTCGCCGGTTCGCGGCGGTCGTGCTGGTCGGCGCCGTGGGGTACACGGTGTCGGCCCTGTTCGTCGTGCAGGGAGCCCCCGACCTGGCGGTCACCCAGGTGCTGGTGGAGACCCTCACCGTGCTGATCTTCGTGCTGGTCCTGCGGCACCTCCCGGAGCGATTCGAGCCGGTCCGCCACCGGGTCGCCGACGCCTGGAAGGCCGGGGTCGCCCTGGCGACGGGAGCGTTCGTGGCCGGGTTCCTGCTGCTGGCCGGCGGGTCGCGCACCGCGCCCACGCCGGCCGACGACTACCTGGCCACCGCCCTGCCCGAGGGGGGCGGCAGGAACGTGGTCAACGTGATCCTGGTGGACTTCCGGGGGATGGACACCGCCGGGGAGATCACCGTGCTCGTCGTGTGCGCGATCGGTGTGGTCGGGCTGATCCAGGCCGGCCGGACGGCCAGCCGCACCCCCGGTGCCCGCAGGCGGGAGGAGCGCAGCTGATGCGCCGGTCGGTCATCTTCGACTTCACCATCGAGCTCGTCACCCAGTCGGTGCTGCTGCTGGCCCTCTACTTCCTGTTCGTCGGTCACAACGCCCCCGGCGGTGGGTTCATCGGTGGTCTCGCGGCCGGCGGTGCGCTGGCCCTCCGGGCGCTCGCCGGCCTGCCGCCACCCGGCCTGCTGCGCCGAATCGACCCGTTGATGCTCATGGGGGCCGGCATCACGCTCGCCGCCGGCACCGGGATGGCCGCCTGGCTGTTCGACGCGTCGTTCCTCACCAGCGGGTCGGTCAAGCTGCACCTGCCGGTGCTGGGCACGCTGAAGGTGTTCAGCGTGCTCGCCTTCGACACCGGCGTGCTGCTGGTGGTGGTGGGCCTGGTGCTCGCCGAGCTGGCCGCGCTCGGCCCGACCGGCGACGAGCCGGGCTCGGAGGAGCAGCCGTGACCGTCGTGCTCGCCCTCGTGGTGTTCGTGCTGGTCTCGGGTGGCACGTACCTGCTGCTGCAGCGCACGCTCACCCGCATCATCCTCGGGCTCGGGCTGATCGGCCACGGGGCCAACCTGCTGCTGCAGCGCACGCTCACCCGCATCATCCTCGGGCTCGGGCTGATCGGCCACGGGGCCAACCTGCTGCTCGTCACCGCCGGTGGACGGGCGGGCACCCCGGCCTTCGTCGGTGACGAGGGTCCCTTCTCCGACCCGTTGGCCCAGGCGATGGTGCTCACCGCCATCGTCATCGGGTTCGGCATGACCGGCCTGCTGCTCACCCTCGGCTACCGGAGCTGGCAGCTGAACCGCCACGACGAGGTCGAAGACGACCTCGAGGACCGGCGCATCGCCCGCGGTGAGCACCCGCTGTCCCGCCACGACGACAACGGCGACGGCGATGACGGGAACGGCGCCGTGCCCGACGCCCCCGGGGGCACCGCATGAGCGTCGTGGTCACCCTCCCCGTGGCCCTGTGCCTGTTCGCCGCCGGGCTGTCGCTGGTGGCCCACCGGTGGCTGGCCGTGCAGCGCGCCATCAGCATCGGTGCGCTCGGTGCGTGCGTGGTGAACGCGGTGGTCCTGCTCCAGCGGGTCGACGCCAACGGTGTCCAGACCGTCCGCCTGGGCGGCTGGCCGCCACTGGTGGGCATCACCTACGCGGCCGACATGCTGTCGGCGCTGCTGCTGCTGGTCTCGCTGGTGACCACGTTCGCCGTGCTCGTCTACGCCATCGGCCAGCCCGGCACCGACGAGCGGTGGTCGATCTTCCACCCGGCGTTCCTGGTGCTCACCGCCGGGGTGTCGGCCAGCTTCCTCACCGCCGACCTGTTCCACCTGTTCGTCGCGTTCGAGGTGCTGCTGTCAGCCAGCTACGTGCTGCTCACCCTCGGCGGGCGCCGGCCCCAGGTCCGCTCGGGCATGACCTACGTGGTCGTCAACTTCACGGCGTCCACCGTGCTGCTCATGGCGGTCGGGCTCGTCTACGCCGCCACCGGCACGGTGAACATGGCCGAGATCGCCGGGCGGATCGCGGACGTGCCCGACGCGGTGCGTGAAGGGCTGCTGCTGCTCCTGCTGGTCGTGTTCGGCACGAAGGCCGCCATCTTCCCGCTGTTCTTCTGGCTGCCCGACAGCTACCCGACCGCCCCGACCGCGGTCACCGCGGTGTTCGCCGGGCTGCTCACCAAGGTGGGCATCTACACGATCATCCGCACCCAGACCCTGTTCGGCGACCGCACCACACCGTCGACGCTGCTGCTCGTGCTGGCCGCCGCCACCATGGTGGTCGGCATCCTCGGTGCCGTGGCCCAGGACGACATGAAACGCATCCTGTCGTTCCACATCGTCAGCCAGATCGGCTACATGCTGTTCGGCCTGGCGCTGTGGTCGGCGAACGGCATCGCCGCGGCGGTGTTCTTCACCTTCCATCAGATCCCGGTGAAGACTGCGCTGTTCCTGGCCACCGGCATGGTCGAGCAGGCGGCGGGGACCGCCTCGATCGCCCGGCTGGGCGGGATGATCCGCCGGATGCCGGTGGCCGCCGCGTGCTTCGGGCTCGCTGCGGCGAGCCTGGCCGGCCTGCCCCCCACCTCCGGGTTCCTCGGCAAGCTCGCCCTCGTGCGCGCCGGGTTCGACGCCGAGCAGTGGCTGGTCACCGGCATCAGCCTGGCGGTCAGCCTGCTCACGCTGTTCTCGATGACGAAGATCTGGGGCGGGGTCTTCTGGGGCGGGGATGCGGCCCTCACCGTGGACGGGGCCGCCCCACCCGGCCCGGGCGCCACGACCCGGTTGCGCACGCCGGCGGCGATGACCGTGGGCACGATCGGGTTGGTGGCCGTCACCGTGGCGGTGGCGCTGGCGGCCGGGCCGCTGTGGGAGGCGTGCACCAGCGCCGCGACCGGGCTGCTCGACCCGACGGCCTACCTGCAGGCGGTGCGGGGATGACCGGGCGGCGGATCGCCGAACTGGTGTGGCTGGCCACCATGTGGGTGCTGCTGTGGGCCGACATCACCATCGCCAACGCCGTCGGTGGCCTGCTCGCCGGTGGGCTGGTGATCCTGCTCGTCGGTCCCAGGGCCAGCCGGCTGTCGTCCCGGATCCACCCGGTCGGCCTGATGGTGTTCGTTGCGGTGTTCGCCCGCGAGCTGCTCAAGGCCGTGGCCCAGGTCACCTGGCAGGTGGTCGGCTGGCCGAACCGGCGGTTCCGCGAGGCGGTGGTGGCCTACCAGGCCGGCCCGATCAGCCCCGGCCTGCTGTCGATCCTGGGGAACACGATCTCGCTCACCCCGGGCACGCTCACCCTCGAGATCGACGAGCAGCACCACGTGCTGTACGTCCACGTGCTGCACCTGACCGACCCCGACGAGTTCGCCGACGGCATCCGGGTGCTGGAGCGAGCGGTCGTACGGGCGTTCGCGTCCGAGGCCGAGGCGGCCGCCGCCGAGGCCCACTGGAAGGAGGCGACCCGGCCGTGATCGTCGCAACCGCGCTGAGCCTGGTGATCCTCGCCGTGGCGGCGGCGATGAGCCTCACCCGCCTGGTGGCCGGCCCGTCGCTGGCCGACCGGATCGTCGCGGCCGACCTGCTGCTGCTCATCCTGCTGTGCGGCGCCGCTGTGGCCTCGGCCCGCTGGGAGAGCGACTACTTCATCAACGTGGTGCTGGTGGGCACGATCCTCGGCTTCGTGTCGACCGTGACCGTCGCCCGGTTCATCGAACGGCGGGGGGCCCGGTGAGCGCCCTCGACTGGATCGCCGCAGTGCTGGTGGTGAGCGGCTCGCTGCTCGTGCTCGCTGCGGCGCTCGGGGTGCTGCGCCTGCCTGACGTCTTCGCCCGGATGCACGCCGCCACCAAGGCGGCCACGCTCGGGTTCCTGGCCGTCATCACGGCCACGGCGCTGGTGCTGCCCGTGTCCGAGCACATCACCCAGCTGGCCCTGGCCGGGCTGTTCCAGCTGCTGACCGCACCGGTGGCGGCGCACATGATCGGGCGGGCGGCCCACCGGGCCGGCACCGAGCTGTCACCCACGACCGTGCGCGACGACCTCACCGCTTTCGAGCGGGGCACCTGACCGACGGCGACCTGCCCGGCCGGCGACCGCCCGTGGCGCAGGTCACGAGGGGGGCCGGACCGGGAACACGATGGTGAGCCCGGCCCGTTCGAGCAGGCTGAGCACCCGCGGGCGGGCACAGGCCAGCTCGATCGAACCGCCCTGCTCGGCAACCCGCACCCGGGCGTCGAGCAGCACGCCGAGCACCACCGGATCGACGACCCCGACGT
>FWPV01010415.1_pt1 | contig 15232 bp, 11 predicted proteins | sample 2228371 | NCBI WGS metagenome assembly FWPV01 (sample SAMEA103939776, study PRJEB20133) | metagenome | reverse complement strand
AGCGCAAATGATGCGATCATTTCAACAAAACTCGTATTTGTTCGGGGGCAATGCGCCCTATGTCGAAGAAATGTACGAGGCCTACCTGGACAACCCAGGCTCCGTGCCAGACAAATGGCGCGCCTACTTTGACCAAATGCAAATGGTGCCCTCTGCTCACGGCGACGTGAACGAGAAAGACGTAGCCCATGCGCCAGTGGTTCAATCCTTTGCTCAACGCGCGAAAAAAGGCTTCTTGCAGCCGCAGATTCAGTCTGCCGACCTGGAAGTGGCCAAAAAGCAGGTGCATGTTCAGTCAATTGTGGCTGCATATCGTTTCCTGGGCTCCCGTTTTGCAGACCTTGACCCGCTCAAGCGTCAGGAACGCCCGAATATTCCGGAGCTTGATCCAGCCTTTTATGGCCTGACCGAAGCGGACATGGACATCACGTTCTCGGCCACCAACACCTATTTTGGTCAAGATCAAATGACCCTTCGCGACATCGTGAAGGCGCTGCGCGACACCTACTGTCGTTCAATCGGCATTGAATACATGCACATCAGCGACCCCGCTCAAAAGCGCTGGTTGCAAGAACGCATGGAAACCAGCCTGGGCACCGCCCAGCTGTCGACTGAAGAAAAATTGCACATTCTGGAGCGCCTAACGGCAGCCGAAGGCCTTGAGCGCTATTTGCATACCCGTTATGTGGGTCAGAAGCGTTTCTCGCTGGAAGGTGGTGAATCTTTTATCGCCTCGCTTGACCATGTAATTCAGCGTGGTGGTGCCAATGGCGTGCAAGAAACCATCATTGGCATGGCTCACCGCGGTCGTCTGAACGTGTTGGTCAACATTCTGGGCAAAAGCCCAAGCCAATTGTTCGAAGAATTCGAAGGCAAGCATGCCGATGATCTGCCTGCCGGTGACGTGAAGTATCACCAAGGCTTTTCATCGGATGTAACCACCCCCGGTGGTCCCATGCACTTGTCCCTGGCATTTAACCCCTCTCACCTTGAAATTGTGAACCCCGTGGTTGAAGGGTCGGTGAAGGCTCGGCAGGAGCGTCGTGGTGACAAGGAAGGCAAGCAGGTGTTGCCGGTGCTGGTGCACGGTGATGCCGCTTTTGCAGGCCAGGGCGTTGTCATGGAAACATTGAACCTGGTGCACACCCGCGGCTATGGCACGGGCGGTACGGTTCACATTGTGATTAACAACCAGATTGGTTTCACTACTTCCGATCCTCGCGACAGCCGTTCTACGTTGTACTGTTCAGACGTGGTCAAAATGATCGAAGCCCCCGTGTTTCACGTGAATGGCGACGATCCAGAGGCGGTCATTTTCGTGACCCAGTTGGCCTTGGACTTCCGCATGGAATTCCAGCAAGACGTGGTGATCGACATTGTGTGTTTCCGCAAATTGGGCCACAACGAGCAGGACACCCCTGCCGTAACCCAACCGTTGATGTACAAGAAAATTGGTCAACATCCCGGCACGCGCGCTTTGTATGCCGAGCGTTTGATCATGCAGGGCATTCTGAAAGAAGACGGTGCCGAGAAGCTGGTGGCCGACTTCCGTGCAGCCATGGACGAAGGCAAGCACAACCGTGCTGACCCCGTGTTGACCAATTACAAGAGCAAGTTTGCCGTCGATTGGTCACCGTACCTGAACAAGAAGTGGACTGATGCAGCCGATACCTCGGTGCCCATTTCCGAAATCAAGCGCTTGTCAGAGCGTATTACCACCGTACCCGAGAACTTCAAGGTTCACCCCTTGGTACAAAAAGTGATTGCCGACCGTGCGGCCATGGGCCAGGGCGAAACCTTGCTCGATTGGGGTATGGGTGAGCATTTGGCTTACGCCTCGTTGGTGTCATCAGGCTACGCCGTTCGCATGACTGGTCAGGATTGTGGACGTGGAACTTTCACGCATCGTCATGCAGTGTTGCACCACCAGGGTCGTGAAAAGTGGAACGAAGGCACGTACGTACCCCTCGAAAATATTTCTGAAACCCAGGCACCGTTTACCGTGATCGATTCTGTTTTGTCGGAAGAGGCGGTTTTGGGTTTTGAATATGGTTATTCCACTGCAGAGCCCAACACCTTGGTCATCTGGGAAGCCCAGTTCGGCGACTTTGCAAACGGCGCTCAAGTGGTAATTGACCAGTTCATTTCTTCGGGTGAAGTGAAGTGGGGCCGTGCTTCCGGCTTGGTCATGATGTTGCCTCACGGCTACGAAGGGCAAGGGCCAGAGCACTCATCGGCGCGTATTGAACGTTACTTGCAACTGTGCGCCGAGAACAATATGCAGGTGTGTCAGCCCACCACGCCAGCCCAAATTTTCCACCTGTTGCGTCGCCAGATGATCCGCTTGTTCCGCAAGCCGCTGATCATCATGACGCCGAAATCTTTGTTGCGTCACAAAGAAGCCACATCTTCTTTGCAAGACCTGTCCAAAGGCCACTTCCAGACCGTGATTGGTGATCAGGGTGACCTGGACGCCAGCAAAGTCAAACGCGTGATTCTTTGTTCCGGTCGCGTGTATTACGACCTGGTCGCAGCCCGTCGCGAGCGCAACATCAAAGATGTTGCCATCGCGCGAGTCGAGCAGCTGTATCCATTCCCACACAAGTCACTGAGCGCAGAACTGCGCAAATACCCCAACTTGGCTGATGTGGTGTGGTGTCAGGATGAACCGCAAAACCAGGGTCCCTGGTTCCAGATCCAGCACAACGTGCTTGAAAATCTGTCCGAAGGGCAGCGTCTGGGTTATGCGGGACGTCCGGCTTCAGCTTCTCCGGCCGTGGGCTATTACGCCAAGCACAACGAACAGCAAAAAGCGCTGATCGATGCGGCATTTGGCAAGCTCAAGGGTTTCGTCGTTACGAAATAACTACAGGACGCGGGCTGGCCATGGTGGCCACCCGCACTTGAACAAAGAATTCAAAAGGAAAATATTCCATGGCAATCGTAGAAGTGGTCGTACCACAACTGTCCGAATCTGTCGCCGAAGCAACGCTGTTGAATTGGTACAAAAAACCTGGTGACGCAGTAAAGCGTGACGAAAATCTGATCGACGTAGAGACCGACAAGGTGGTGCTGGAAGTGCCCGCACCCTCCGCTGGTGTGATCGTTGAAATTCTTTGCGAAGACGGTGCAACTGTTGTAGCGGGACAGGTCTTGGCAAAAATTGACACGGAAGCAAGTGCCTCCGCAAGTGCACCCGTGGCAGCATCTGCCCCGGCAGCAGCGCCTGCTCCGGCCGCTGCACCAGCAGCAGCCCCAGCTCCTTCAGCAGGCGTAGATGGCTCAGTCGCCATGCCGGCTGCGGCCAAAATGATGGCAGAGAACAAGCTCAGTGCTGATCAAATTGCAGGTTCAGGCAAAGATGGCCGCATCACCAAAGGCGATGTGATCGGTACCTTGAATGCACCCGCCGCAGCGCCAGCCCCTGCAGCAAAGCCAGCAGCTGCACCCGCTGCCGCCAAGCCCGTTAGCCTGTTGCCTGAAGTGAAGGCCCCGCTGGATCCTTCAACCTTGATTGAAGGTCGTCCCGAGCAGCGCGTTCCCATGAGCCGTTTGCGTGCCCGCGTTGCAGAACGTTTGGTTCAGTCGCAGCAGACCAACGCGATTTTGACCACCTTCAACGAAGTGAACATGAAGCCGGTGATGGACTTGCGCAACAAGTACAAGGACAAGTTCGAAAAAGAGCACGGTGCCAAGCTGGGCTTCATGGGCTTCTTCGTGAAAGCCGCTGTGGCTGCCTTGAAAAAGTACCCTGTGTTGAATGCATCTGTCGATGGCAACGACATTGTGTATCACGGCTACTTCGATATCGGTATTGCTGTGGGTTCTCCACGCGGTTTGGTGGTGCCGATTATTCGCAACGCTGATCAAATGAGCATCGCCGACATCGAGATGAAAATTGCTGAATTTGGTCAGAAAGCCAAAGACGGCAAGCTGAGCCTGGATGACCTCACTGGCGGTACATTCTCGATTTCCAACGGTGGCGTATTCGGTTCCATGTTGTCCACCCCGATCATCAATCCGCCCCAGTCTGCCATTTTGGGTATTCACGCTACGAAAGAGCGTGCAGTGGTTGAAAATGGTGAAATCGTGATTCGCCCCATGAACTACCTGGCCATGAGCTACGACCACAGAATTATTGATGGCCGTGAAGCTGTGCTTGGCTTGGTTGCAATGAAGGAAGCCCTGGAAGACCCAGCACGCTTGCTGCTGGAACTGTAAGGGGAACATTCATGAGTACACAGTATGATGTAGTAGTGATCGGTGCGGGTCCTGGTGGTTACATTGCTGCGATCCGTGCAGGTCAGTTGGGGATGAAAGTAGCCTGTATCGAGGGCAATGCTTACGACGATCCAAAAGGTGAGCCACGCTTGGGCGGTACCTGTTTGAACGTCGGCTGTATTCCCTCCAAGGCTTTGCTTGCGTCTTCCGAAGAGTTTGAGAAGATTGCCCACCATGCAGAAGATCACGGTATCACCGTGACTGGCGCAAAAATGGATGTGGCCAAGATGATCAAACGCAAGGACGACATCGTTGCCAAAATGACAGGTGGTATTCAATACCTGTTCAAGAAAAACAAGGTTACGCCGATCAAGGGATGGGCCAGTTTTTCTGGCAAAGTCGACGGTGGGTTCGAGCTGACCGTGAAAAGCGCAGCTGGTGAAGAGAAAGTGACAGCCAGGCAAGTAATTGTTGCGACAGGTTCCAAGGCACGTCATTTGCCCGGTATCACCGTCGACAATGAAATCGTTTGCGACAACGAAGGTGCTCTGAAATTTGGCGCTGTACCCAAGAAATTGGGTGTGATCGGTGCGGGTGTAATCGGCCTTGAGTTGGGCTCGGTTTGGCGCCGTTTGGGCGCCGATGTCACTGTGCTCGAAGCCATGCCCAATTTTCTGGCCGCAGCCGATGAAGGCGTGGCCAAAGAAATGCAGAAAATCTTCACCAAGCAAGGGTTGAAGATGAACATGGGCGTGAAAATTGGTGAAGTGAAAGCCAGCAAAAAGGGCGTTTCAGTGGCTTACGCCGATGCCGACGGCGCAAGCCAAAAGCTGGATTGTGACAAGCTGATCGTGTCGGTGGGCCGTGTGCCCAATACCGATGGTTTGAACCTGGAAGCAGTTGGTTTGAGAACCAATGAACGCGGCCAAATCGACGTGGATGCACACTGTCAAACGTTGGTCGCAGGCATTTATGCGATTGGTGATGTCATTCGCGGTGCCATGCTGGCGCACAAAGCCGAGGAAGAAGGTGTGATGGTTGCAGAAATCATGGCTGGGCAAGCCGGCCATTGCAATTACGACACCATTCCCTGGGTTATTTACACCTCGCCTGAAGTGGCTTGGGTTGGCAAAACCGAGCAGCAGTTAAAGCAGGAAGGCCGCAAGTACAAGGCAGGTCAGTTCCCGTTCATGGCCAATGGCCGTGCGCTGGGGCAGGGCGATTCACAAGGTTTTGTGAAAGTGTTGGCCGATGCCACCACCGATGAAGTTTTGGGTGTGCACATCATCAACAGCCATGCATCTGATTTGATTGCTGAAGCCGTGATGGCCATGGAGTTCAAGGCTTCTTCCGAGGACATCGGTCGCATTTGCCATGCGCACCCCAGTTTGTCTGAAGTGATGAAAGAAGCGGCTTTGGCCTGCGACAAGCGTCAACTGAACGGTTAAAATTCTGTTCGGTATTGACCCCCAACGGCTGGTGAATTGCTTCATCGGCCGTTTTTAATTCTATTGATTCAAATTCATCATCGTGAACGTTCAGGAATACTACAAACAAACTTTGACCGAACGTGGTTACCAGTCGGATGCTGCACAGCAAAAGGCGGTAGACCGTATGCAGCTTTTTTACGATGAGTTTGTTGAATACAAAAAAGCACGCAGCAGTGTAATCAAAAAGTTTCTGAATCGACCTGCTGTACCCAAGGGCTTGTACCTGTGGGGTGGGGTAGGTCGCGGCAAAAGTTTTTTGATGGATTGCTTTTACAACTCTGTTACCGTGCAGCGAAAGGTACGTTTGCATTTTCATGAGTTCATGCGGGGTGTGCATGCCGAACTTGATGACCTCAAGGGAGTTCAGGATCCGCTGGATGAGGTGGCGGCGCGAATCGCCAAACGTTATCGTTTGATTTGTTTTGACGAGTTTCATGTGTCGGACATTGCCGATGCCATGATTCTCTATCGCCTGCTCGATGGCTTGTTCGCCAACGGCGTTACTTTCCTGATGACGTCCAACTACAAGCCTGATGATCTGTACCCGGATGGTTTGCACCGTGACCGCCTGTTGCCCGCCATTGCCCTGCTCAACAAGCAACTGGATGTGATTAACGTGGATGTGGGAGTAGATTACCGCCGCCGCACATTGGAGCAACTGAACACCTACCTTATGCCGCTGGATGAAACAGCGGACAAACAGTTGGGAGAAGATTTCAAGCGTTTGGCCGAGGTGGCCGATGAGCCTGCAGAATTACAAATCGAATCTCGCGTGATCAAGGCGGTGCGACGTGCTGGCTCCGTAGTATGGTTTGATTTTCCAACCCTGTGCGGTGGCCCGCGTTCCCAAAACGATTACCTTGAAATCGCGAGTCAATTTCAAACTGTGATTCTCAGCGGCGTACCCAAGATGGGCGCTGGTATGGCCTCAGAGGCCCGCAGGTTCACCTGGCTGATTGATGTGCTTTACGATCACAAAGTCAAGCTGATTATGTCGGCGGCTGTTGAACCGGAAGAACTGTACACCGAAGGTGCAATGGCGCATGAGTTCTTCCGCACGGTGAGCCGCATTGTTGAAATGCAGTCCAAAGAGTATCTGGATTCGCCGAAGCGAAACGCCGTGCGGCTTTGACTCTTCCTTATTTGCTTCCCTTTGCTTTAGCGAACGCGGCAGCAAATGCATTGTTGGTAAAACCGGCGCCTTGTTGTGAGTTCGAACCAGTGTTTCCACCGCTTCGTTCACCGCGTGAATTTCCTCGTGCATCGCCTGCACGGTTGGCTTGAACTTGTCGGCCAGCGTTCTGCCCGGGTGCGGCTTTCGGTACATCGTCGCCCATTTTCATGGTCAGTGAAATTCGTTTGCGTGGAATATCGACTTCCAGCACTTTCACCTTCACAATTTGACCGGTTTTCACCACGCTGTGCGGGTCTTTCACGAAGGTGTTGGACAAGGCAGAAACATGCACCAACCCGTCCTGATGCACGCCAATGTCCACAAAAGCACCAAAGTTTGCCACGTTGGTGACCACACCTTCCAGTGTCATACCGGGTTTCAAGTCGGCCATGGTATGTACTTTGTCATCAAACTTCGCGGTCTTGAAGCTAGGGCGTGGGTCACGGCCAGGTTTTTCAAGTTCTACCAAAATATCCTGAACCGTGGGCAAGCCAAAACGATCGTCCACAAACTCGGTGGGTTTCAATTCTTTCAGAATTTCACGATTACCCACCAGGCTGCCCACCGGCTTCCTAACCTTGGCTGCCATTTTCTCGACCACAATGTAGGCCTCAGGGTGCACGGAAGAGGCATCGAGCGGGTTTTCAGCACCATGAATGCGCAAAAAACCAGCCGCTTGCTCAAATGTTTTGTCGCCAAGCCGGGGCACTTTGCGCAAGTCTTCACGGCTTTTGAATTTGCCATTGCTGTTTCTGAATGACACCAGCGCTTTGGCCACCGAGGCATTCAAGCCCGATACACGCGAGAGTAGTTGCTCAGACGCTGTGTTCACCTCGACACCCACCGCGTTCACACAGTCTTCAACCACCGCGTCCAGCCGGCCGCTCAGTTGGCGTTGATCGACATCATGCTGGTATTGGCCCACACCAATTGATTTAGGATCGATTTTTACCAGTTCAGCCAGAGGGTCTTGCAGGCGACGTGCGATAGACACTGCACCGCGAATGCTGACGTCAAGGTCTGGCAATTCTGCTGAAGCCAAAGCGCTGGCGGAGTAAACCGAGGCACCTGCCTCGCTCACCATAACCCGTGTGGCTTTCAAATCTTTGTGTTGTGCAAGCAAGTCGGCTGCCAGTTGATCGGTTTCCCGGCTGGCAGTGCCGTTGCCAATGGCGATCAACTCCACATTGTGTTTCATGCAAAGCGCAGCCAGCAGGGCGATGGATTCATTCCACTGTCGCCGAGGCTCGTGTGGGTAAATTGTGGCGTGTTCAACTACCTGGCCTGTGCTGTCAATTACCGCCACTTTGACACCAGTGCGAATACCTGGGTCCAGGCCCATGGTGGCTTTGCCCCCCGCTGGGGCTGACAACAACAAGTCTTTCAGGTTTTTACCAAACACGGTGATAGCCTCAGCCTGTGCCGCATCGCGCAGCGTGCCAATCACCTCACTTTCCAGGGTGCTGGCCAGTTTGATTTTCCACGTCCAACGGCATGTTTCATTCAAGAATTTGCCCCGTGGGCTTTCATCGCGTTCAATGCCATGCAGGCGAGCAATTTCCGATTCAAAAGGATGGGGTGCACGGGGGTTCTCAGCCGCCCACACTTCGGGCAGGTCTACTTTGAGTGTCAGAAACCCTTGTTCGCGGCCACGAAGCATGGCCAACATGCGGTGCGAGGCTGTGCTGCTCAGGGGTTCTTGATGTTCAAAGTAATCTTGAAACTTGATTGCTTCAGTGGCTTTTTCAGGCACCACAGCTGCTCGAATGGCCCCCTCGGCTTTCAAACGGTTTCTGAGAAGTGCCAGCAAGGCAGCGTTTTCTGAAAACTGTTCGGCCAAAATGTCGCGGGCACCATCCAGTGCTGCTTTGGTGTCGTTGATTTGATGTTCTGTGTTCAGGTAAGCCGCAGCCAATATTTCAGGCACGGCTTGTTTGTTCTGGAAAATTTCATCCGCCAGTGGCTGCAGGCCTGCCTCACGTGCTATTTGTGCGCGTGTGCGGCGTTTGGGTTTGTAGGGCAGGTAAAGGTCTTCCAGCGTTTGTTTGTTCTCCGCCTTTTCAATTGCTGCTTTCAGTTCAGAGGTCAATTTGCCCTGGCTTTCAATCGATTCAAGAATACTGCTGCGCCGGTCTTCCAGTTCGCGCAAATACACCAGGCGCTCTTGAAGGTCACGAAGCACCGCATCGTCCAACCCACCTGTGGCCTCTTTTCTGTAACGGGCGATGAAGGGCACTGTGGCACCTTCGTCCAACAAATCGACTGCTGCCTTGATTTGTGATTGTGCGGCACCCAATTCTTGAGCCAACTGGGCGATAATTCGATTTTGAACAAGCGACATGGATTCTGATCTATGAGTTTTCAAAGTAAGCAGGGCATTGTGCCACAGCTTCGGAAGTCGATCGGGGTAAGGGTGCAGCGCCTGTTCGCCCTCATCTTGCCTGTTTCAGCCTTGGTACTGGCTGCCTGTAGTACTGTTCAACTGCAGGCCGCTAAACCCCAGGCGCCAAATACGCTTGAGCAGGCGCGCGCCTACGTCGCCGAGCGTGAAAGGCAACTTGAGTTTCTGGAGTATGAGTTAAACGAGCAGTCACGGGCTTGTTACAAGAAGTTTTTCGTCTCCAGTTGTCTGGATGATGTACGTTTGCAAGGTGCACAAATTCGCCGCGCGCATCTGGAGGTTCAGGGCAAGGCAGAGGATATGATTCGCCTGGACGAGTATGCGAATCGGCGAGCCCGAACGCCTAACTGAAGCGCGGAACTAAAGCGCCTAACTAAAGCGGGCTGCAGAACGGGTGATCTACTTCGGGTAGATTGTTTCCAGCCTTGCTTCACTTGCGGCTACAATGTTGTCAACACCGAGCCGGTTCAACCTGAATGCCCATGGTCCATACTGAAGACATCGAATCGATCAAGCGACGAATTGTAGAATTGCAGGTTGAACACCGCGATCTGGATCAGATCATCGCCATGCTGACCGCACAAACTGGTTTTGATCAGTTGCAGGTTCGCAGGTTGAAAAAGCGCAAGTTGCAGATCAAAGACTCCATTACGCTGCTGCAAATTCAACTTGAACCCGACATTCCTGCCTAACTCTTTCACGCCAAAAGTTACCCATATCCCGCATGTTTGATTTCTCTGAACCCTTGAATGAGGCTTTCGCCCCTGGTGGTGCTTTGGCCCGACGACTACCCGGGTTCAGTGCACGCGAATCGCAAATTGAAATGGCACAGGCGGTTGGCAATGCAATTGAAACTCAAAGTGCTTTGGTGGTAGAAGCAGGCACTGGCACGGGGAAAACCTTTGCCTACGTGGTGCCCGCCTTGCTTTCAGGGCGAAGGGTTTTGTTGTCCACAGCCACCAAAACTTTGCAGGATCAACTTTTTAACAAAGATCTACCGCTGGTTCGCGAGGCCTTGGGTGTGCCTGTCAATGTGGCGTTGTTGAAAGGTCGCCAAAATTATGTGTGCCATTTTCACTTGGAGCGTGCGCTCAAAGAGGCGCGTTTGCCGTCTCCCCGCGAAGTGGACCATCTTCAAAAAGTAAAAATATTTGCTGGCCGCACCCACACTGGCGATCGGGCTGATTGCGCCGGGGTGCCCGAGGACTCAGCCGTGTGGAGCTGGGTCACTTCCAACAAAGACAACTGCCTTGGCGGCGAATGCCCCAACGCTTCTGAATGCTTTGTGAACAAAGCCCGCCGCGATGCGCTGGATGCCGAGGTTGTGGTTGTGAATCACCATTTGTTTCTGGCGGACCTTGCGCTTAAGGAAGAAGGAATTGCAGAGTTGCTTCCGGCTTGCGATGTAATCGTATTTGACGAAGCGCACCAGTTGCCCGACATTGCAACCAGCTTGCTAGGGCAGGCCATATCCACAGCCCAGTGCCAGGAATTTTTGCGTGACGTGCTGATTGAAGGTCGAACTTCCAGTGCAGATGCTGGCGATTGGGATGCAGTGCTTCGCCCCATGGAGTTGGCCCTCAAGGAAATTCGGCGCATCGTAGGTACTGAAATTGATTCCGCACGTTTTACGCATGCCCAGTTTTTGGCCTTGAATGGCGTTGCTGAGGTTTGCGCAGACTTCGAAAACCGTCTGGAAGGCTTGATTGAAATGATCAGCCCCCTGTCGGTTCGCAATGAATCTTGGGTAAAGCTAATGGGGCGTGCCAGCGAGTTGTGCCTGCGCTGGCAAGACTGGTTTTCCCCAGCAACAGCACAGGCTGACGAGCAGTCGGTGCGTTGGGTGAGTGTTTCAACCCATGTGGTGCAGTTTTGTGATTCGCCGCTGGATGTGTCGAATGCATTTGCCAAACTTTACGCAGAGCAACCCAAGGCGTGGGTTTTTACCAGTGCAACCTTGAGCATTAAAGAAAGCTTGCAGCACTTCACCTTGCAGGTGGGGCTGGATGATTGTCAGCAGTTGCTGCTGCCTAGCCCGTTCGATTACGAATCGCAAGCGTTGCTGTGTGTACCCGACAACTTGCCTTTCCCCAATGAACCGCAATTCAGTAAAAAGTTGTGTGATTCGGTCTGGCCGCTATTGCAAGCCAGTGATGGTGGTGTATTTTTCTTGTGCACCAGCCATCGTGCGGTGAAACAGGTTGGCGAGTACCTGCGTGAGCGCATCGAGAAAGACGAACTGGACTGGAGCCTCCTGGTGCAAGGTGAGGCCTCCAGGGCTGAGTTGTTGGATCAGTTCAGGGTATTGACCAATCCTGTTTTGGTGGGCGCAGCCAGTTTTTGGGAAGGTGTGGACATTCGAGGTGATGGGCTGCGCCTGGTTATTATTGACAAGCTGCCGTTTGCGCCACCCGATGACCCGGTTTTTCAAGCCAAAAGCGAGTTGATTAAAAATCGTGGTGGCAATGCGTTCCAGGATTTGTCCCTGCCAGACGCAGCGATTGCCCTGAAGCAAGGTGCAGGCCGTTTGATCCGGGATGAAACAGATTGGGGCGTGTTGCTGATCGGAGACCGGCGCTTGGTGGAAAAAGGCTACGGCAAGCTTCTGTGGCGAAGTTTGCCGCCTTTCAAGCGCACGCGCGAATTGAAGGTCGCGATTGAGTTTATGCGTGAAAAACGCCAAAAATAAAGGTTAAAAAAAAGGATCCGGAAAGGATCCTTTTTTCGCCAGGTTGGCGCATCAGTTTTTTGAAAATATCACTCTTTCCAGACTTGCCACCATTTGGCTTCTGCTTTTTCTTTTTCAGGAAGGTCCATATTCCAATAAGGGCTGTCTTTGAAGTTCAGGTTGATCACACGTTTGGTGTCTGCCGCCAGGGCGGTCATGTTCAGTTTCTCATAGCTGCGCAGGCTGATAAACAGTGCTTCTTCAATCGACGGGGTTTGTTCGAACCGACGCACTACTTCTTGAGCGCGGTTAACTGCCGCCAGGTACGCGCCACGCTTGTAGTAGTAACGGGCCACATGCAATTCGTTTTGTGCAAGTGCATTCACCAGGTACTGCAAGCGTGATTTGCTGTCTTCGTAGTATTTGCTGTCAGGAAAGCGGCTTACCACTTCTTTGAATGCATCAAATGCAGCGCGGGTGCCCTTGGGGTCACGGGCGCTTTGATCTTCACCCGACAACAATGCAAAAATGCCTTTGTCTTCGTTGAAACTGATCAAGCCGCGCAAGTAATAGACATAATCAAGATTCTGGTGATTTGGGTACAGCTTGATGAAGCGATCAGTTGCAGCCAATGCCTGGGCATTGTCACCCGCCTTGTAGTAAGCAAACGCCGTATCAATTTGCGCCTGCTGTGCAAAACGCCCGTAGGGGTAGCGTGCTTCCAGCTTTTCAAGCAATTCAATACCGCGCTCGTAATTGCCAACGTCGATTTCAGCCTTGGCTTCTTCGTACAGACGGGCAGGGCTCCAGCCCTCGGTTTCATCGAATTGTTTTGCCGAGCCGCATGCGGCCAGCGCGAAAATCAACGCGGGGATCAGGAATAACTGCGATAATGTGCGCAGCCAAGTGGTGCGCGGGGCCAATGTGGTTTTGTTCATGTGATTTCGAAACCCGAAGTGTCCCTGTTTGATCATCAATGGTTTTCCATTATATCGGGCAAAGCCCGTGCCGCCCACCGGCGGCATACTCAATTGAAAGATTCGATTTTAATTTATGACGTCCCAAATTCAAGCCGACGCGGAAAACGCACAACCCGATCAACCGTTACAAGCCAGAGTGCCCATGGAATTGGGAGGCTCTCGCTTGGACAAAGTGATTGCCGAGTTGTTCCCGCAGTACTCGCGTTCCCGCCTGCAGGGCTGGTTGAAAGAGGAAAGGGTGCTGGTCAATGGCGTGGCCGCAGCCAAGGGCAATCAGAAAGTACAGGGCATGGACCGTATTGAGTTAAGCCCTGGGGTTTTGGCCCACATGCAGGCTTTGATCCCCGAGGACATGAACCTGGATATTGTGGCCCGCACCAACGAATACACGGTGGTCAACAAACAGGCCGGCCTGGTGGTTCATCCAGCACCCGGGCACTGGACAGGTACTTTGATGAATGGCCTGTATCACCTGGACCCGGGTTTGATACATGTGCCCAGGGCGGGGATTGTGCACCGCCTGGACGCAGACACCACCGGTTTGATGGTCGTGGCCCGCACCGCTGAAACCCAGGTAAAACTGGTTCAAATGTTGCAAGCCCGCATTGTAAAGCGGGTTTATCTGGCCATGGTGTGGGGCCGAATTGCAAACCCTTTGACTGTGAATAATCCCCTGGGCCGCGACCCGCGCAATCGCCTGCGTATGGCGGTGGTTGATCATGGTAAGCCCGCTGTAACCCACTTTACCCCGGTTGCTTTTGGTGAGCTTCTTGAAGTGCCCGTCACCCTGATGGTGTGCCGTCTTGAAACCGGGCGTACCCATCAAATTCGTGTGCATGCCCAGCATGCCGGCTTTGCTTTGGTGGCCGATCCAGTTTACAAAATCAAAGGCGCTGGCAGTCACTCTGCCTTGCGGCTTTCCTCGATTGAACTGCCCAATGGCGAGAAGTTCGAGCGCCAAGCCCTGCATGCCACACACCTCAGCTTCCCTGATCCGGCTTATTTTCATGTGCAAGGGGCTGATGAAGCGGCTGAGGATTGGGATGAAAGCCTCGGAAATCATGAATGGCCAGAGTATGTAGCAAAGGCCCCCGAGGATTTGCGCTTGTTGGGTGAAATGGCTGGCATTGATTTCCACAGCGACGATGTAGAAGAGGCAGTATTGGCGGAAGCTCACCAACACAAGGCTTCGGTGCTGGTGCGTTTTGATGATGACGATGACCTTGAAGAAATTGAATAAAGAAATTCCTGTCTCCCAGCTTGGCCCAGATTGGGAGGGTGTCAAGGTACTGGTGACAGAAACCGGATTTGATGATCCACAGCGTGACGCCAACCCTTATGGTTTCAATTTGGGTACGCATGTCGGGGATAGCCTGGCCCATGTTCAGACTAGGCGCAGTTTAGTTGAGAAGGAAATGGGCGCCCCGGTTGTGTGGTTAAGCCAGGTGCATGGTTGCGAGGTGTTCGAGGCGAAGCTTGCAAGCGATGCGATGTCATCTGGCACAACACCACCGGTCGCAGATGCTTCAATTAGTGTCAGTTGCAACCTGGCCCTGGCAATCATGACCGCAGACTGTTTGCCCGTCGTTTTTGTGGCCTTCAGCAACTCCGGCAAAGCACTGGGGGTTGCCGCAGCCCATGCAGGCTGGCGTGGTTTGCATGCGGGGGTTTTGCAAGCCAGTGCTGGCGCATTGAGCAGGGCTTGCAAGGTTCCTTTAACTCAGGTCAAGGCCTGGATGGGGCCTGCGATCGGCCCCCGCTCCTTTGAAGTCGGGGCGGAGGTGTTCCATGCCTTCGTTCAGCAGAGTCCCAATGCCATCGAGTGCTTCAAGCAAAGCGGCAAACCCGAGAAATTCATGGCCGATCTGTATGCATTGGCTCGTCTAGCTTTGCGCGAATTGGGTGACTCCAACATTGAAGGCGGCGGCTGGGACACGGTCACCGATCCGCGCTGGTTTTCTCATCGACGGGGGCAACAGCAGGGGGTTCAGTCTGGGCGTTTTGCAACGCTAATTCGGCTTCTTCCTGAGCACGGCGCTTGAGTCTTCTCGACTTCGTTCCCATCAAATAGGCCAGCACCGCACACGGTAGCGCCCCGTAAAAAAGGAATGTGACAATTCCAGCCACGAAGTTAGTTTCTGTGGCCGCCATCAGGGTGACCACATACATCCAGCCAATTATTACGATGTACATCTTTGTGAACTCAAGGGTGATGCGAATACACTGGAGATGGTGCATTAAATTGGGCTGATCAGCAAACAGTAAGGGTCAGAGGCATACAATTATTTGACAAGTCAA
>FWPV01010414.1_pt1 | contig 15232 bp, 10 predicted proteins | sample 2228371 | NCBI WGS metagenome assembly FWPV01 (sample SAMEA103939776, study PRJEB20133) | metagenome | reverse complement strand
TCCCGCCGCGGCCTGTTCGCTCATTGGAATTCCATTAGAATAGGTCAGCCCTGGGCTATCGGGTGAGAGAACTTGACAAATCATCTGGAATGAGGTTTAATGCGGTCAAAGGCTATGACGGAGACAAGTATCCGGGGAAAGCCTGACAGGGAAGCCAGGTCACAGACTGAAAGCCCGGCGCAGAGGGAACCCGGAAAAATTCACTCCCGAGCCGAACGCTGAACATGGAACATTAGTAGGCGTCTCCGCAAGCGCAGCGTTACAGGCGCAGCCAATCGCTACAGGCCGTTGGCGGAACAAGTGGATTCCGGCAAACAGCGGAATCAAACCGGGTGGTACCGCGGGAGCATCGCTCTCGTCCCGATGAAGGGGCGAGGGCGTTTTTATTCTGGCTTTTTCCCCTTCGGCTTGGGGAAACAGGCCTGCACCTTTCAAATAACGTAGCTGTTGCATCCCTCCTTGATTCTGTCATTCTGAGCGAAAAGAATCTCGGCCGTGAAAAAGACCCTTCGCTGCGCTCAGGGTGACAAAGATGTGAAAAGCAGGCAAAGAATTACAGAGGTGAACATGGAAAACCTGGATGAGCTTCAAACACAAGCCTTGAGCGCATTGGAAGCGGTGAATGACCAGGAGTCACTGCGGGCATGGTACGCCGCGCACCTGGCGAAAAAATCGCCTTTGATGATGGCGTTGGGCGACATTGGCAAGTTGCCCCAAGAGCAACGCGCCAGCTTTGGCAAGCGCGGCAACGAGGTCAAGCGCGCGCTCGAAGCCGCCTATGCCGAAAAAGAACAGGCTATTCAAGCCGCCGCGCTGGAGCGCGACTTGAAAACACGCGCCGTAGATGTCACCCTGCCGGGCCGCCGTCCCCAGCCCGGCCATTTGCACCTCTCCACCCAAACGCTGCGTCACATTTACCAGGTGTTTGGCGAAATGGGCTTTCAGGTCTATGAAGCGCCCGATGTGGAAACAGACGAGTACAACTTTGGCCTGCTCAACATGCCGCCCTATCACCCAGCGCGTGATATGTGGGATACCTTCTGGCTGAACCAGGAGGGCCTGTTGCTGCGCACGCACACCTCGCCCGGCCAGATTCGCGCCATGCGCGAGATGTACCCTCAGCCCGTGCGGGTGATTTTGCCCGGCAAGTGCTACCGCTACGAACAAATCACCGCCCGCAGCGAACATCAATTCTACCAGATCGAAGGGCTGGCGGTGGGACACGGCATCACCCTGACCGATTTGAAAGGAACGATGCTCAACGCCGTGTGGCGACTGTACGGCGCAGACCGTCAGGTGCGCTTTCGCGGCTCGTACTTTCCCTTCACCGAACCGAGCGTCGAAGTGGACATGAACTGCATCCTGTGCAACGGCGCCGGCTGCCGCGTGTGCAAATACACCGGCTGGCTGGAAATCGCCGGCGCGGGCATGGTGCATCCGGTCGTGCTGCGCAATGGCGGCTACGACCCGCACGAATGGAGCGGCTTTGCGTTCGGCATGGGATTGGAGCGGCCGATTATGCTCAAATACGGCATTGATGACATCCGCTATTTCTATGGCAATGATCTGCGCTTCTTGAGGCAATTCTAAACGCGGGGGACACGATGAAGATTCCTTTAGCCTGGCTCAAAGATTACGTGGACATCACCATCCCGGTCGAAGACCTGGCCGAGCGGTTGACGCTGGCCGGCCTGGAAGTGGAAGGCATTGACTATATCGGCATTGAGCCGCAGCGCAAGGCCGACCTTCACCCTTCGGCCCAAAGCGAGGCGGCGGCGCAAGCTGGCCTGGCCTGGGACCGCGACAAGATTGTGGTGGCGGCTGTGCTCGAAGTCAAACCGCACCCCAACGCGGACCGCCTGGTGCTGGCCGATGTGGACTATGGCGGCGAAAAACCGCACACCGTCGTCACCGGCGCGCCCAACCTGTTTGGATACAAGGGGCAGGGACGCCTGGCTAACCCGCCCAAAGTCGTTTTTGCTAAAACCGGCGCAACGCTCTATGACGGCCATCAGCCGGGCCGCGTGCTGATGACGCTCAAGCCCGCCAAAATTCGCGGCGTGCCCTCGGATGCCATGGTGTGTTCGGAAAAGGAACTGGGCATTTCCGATGAGCACGAGGGCATCATGTTTTTGCCCGATGATGCACCGGTCGGGATGCCGCTGGCCGATTACATGGGCGACGCCATCTTGAACATGGAAATCAAGGGCAGCTTTGGACATCTACAATGCGTCACCGGCATCGCGCGTGAAGTAGCCGCCCTGCTCGGCGCGAGGATGAACCGCGACGTGCTGACCATTCTCGACCGCGCCCCGGTCCAGATTGTCGAACAGCCGGCCTTTATCGAGCTGGAGATTGCCGACCCTGACCTGTGTCCGCGCTACTCGGCCGCGCTCATCCGCAACGTCAAAATTGGCCCCTCGCCTTTCTGGATGCAACAGCGATTGATCCGTGCCGGCATGCGCCCCATCAACAACATTGTGGACATTACCAATTACGTGATGCTGGAATTGGGACAGCCGTTGCATGCCTTCGATTATCACAAACTAAAGAGTAGACCAGTAGACAAGGGAGGAGGCAGGCCGGCGATTATTGTGAGACGGGCAAAAGAGGGCGAAACGATGACCACGCTCGATGGGCAACTGCGGCAACTCGACCCGGAAATGTTGCTCATCACCGACGGCGGCGGGCCGGTAGCGATTGCGGGCGTGATGGGCGGCCTCGAAAGCGAAGTGACCGAAAGCACCACCGACATTTTGCTGGAAAGCGCAAATTTCGACTTTCTCAACAATCGCCGCACGTCCCAAAAATTGAACCTCAAAAGCGAAGCATCGAATCGTTTTGGCAAACGCCTCGACCCCGAACTCACGCTCAAGGCACTGGCGCGCGCCGGGCAACTGATGGAGCAACTGGCCGGCGGCCAGGTAGAGCCGGTCTATGGCGACCTGTATCCAGGCAGGCGCGAACCCACCCTCATCGCCCTCGACCCAACCTACATCAACCGCCTGCTCGGCATCGAAATACCGCCCGAAGAAATGATACGCATCCTCGAAGCGTTAGAGTTCAACGTTCAACGTTCAACGCTCAACGCTCAACGCTCAACGCTTAATGTCACCGTGCCAAGCCATCGCCTCGATGTGTCATTGCCGGCGGATTTGGCGGAAGAGATCGGGCGCATCTACGGCTATGACCGTTTCCCCTCCACGCTGCTGCGCGACGAGTTGCCGCCCCAGCGCGATAATCCACGCCTGCGGGGCGAAGATAGCGTGCGGGATATCCTGGTTGGCTGCGGGCTGGATGAAATCATCACCTATTCGCTGACAACGCAGGCGCGTGAAGCCCTGTTGAGGCCCAACCAATCTCCTGATGACCGCCCTTATCTGTGCGTGGTCAACCCGATTGCATCGGATAAAGTGGCATTGCGCCACACCTTGCTGGCCAACGCGCTGGATACCATAGCGGCTAACCTGCGCTTCATGGAACGCGTTGCCGTCTTTGAAATTGGCGCGGTCTATCTGGTGAACGCTCAGGAAACCTTGCCCTACGAGGCTCGCCGGCTATCCATCGCCCTCACCGGTTCCCGCGAGGCGGAAAGCTGGCAGACAACGGATCGTACGCCCATGGACTTTTGGGACCTCAAAGGCATCATCGAGACGCTGGTCGAGCGATTGCGTTTGAGCAATGTTCATTACAAACCATCCAATCACCCGACCTGCCACCCTGGCCGCGCGGCCGATTTGATCGTGGGCGAGCAGTGCATCGGCACGTTCGGCGAACTGCATCCACACGTGCGCCGCGCCTTTGAGCTGCCCGAAAAACCGGTCTGCATCGCCGAGTTCGACCTGGAAGCCTTGCTGGCCGCCACAGCAGAAGCGCATCGCTATCAACCCATCTCGCGCTTCCCGGCCGTGTACGAAGATATCGCCGTGGTGGTCGAGGAGGCCATTGCTGCGGATCGCGTCGAAGCCGTCATCTGGAAAGGCGGCGGCGATTTGCTGCGCGAGGTGCGCCTGTTCGATATTTATCGCGGTGAGCAAATCGGTCCCGGCCGGAAAAGCATGGCCTATCGTCTGGTCTATCAGGCCGATGACCGCACCCTCACCGACCATGAGGCGGCGCAAGTGAGAAGCAATATCATCGGGGCTTTGGAACGCGAGTTGGGCGCCAGGTTACGGGCCTGAGCGACTAACGCCGTCCCCGCGCCCGGTCGCGCGCCTGTTTCAATCGCTGCGCCATCTCTTCGGGCGTGGCCGGCGGTGGTGGTGTTTCAGCGGCGCTTGTTTCTGTTTCAATCTTGGGCGTATCTGAACGTTGGAGCGTTGGAGCATTGGAACGTTTAAACGCTCGCTCGCGCGCGGCGAAAAGATTATCCAGTACGCGCTGGCGCGGCGCGGCGATGCCACGTCTGTCAAAAGGCAACCGCAACCACGCCAATAACTTGAGCCAGTCCTCGCCCGTGAGCCGCAAACGCCGCGCCGCCGCATCGAGCGGAAAGAGCAACGCCGTCATCAACAGCAGCGCAGGCCATACCGGCTGAGCGCGGGTGGCGGGTCGAGCGATGGGAGCGAACGCCAACGCCGGGTCATCTATCACCTGCCCGCCGCTGGCCGCCGAGAGAGCTTGAAGGTTCGAGAGACCTTCCTGGTTCGATAACAGTTTGTATTCCGGTGAAAACGTCGCCGCCCACCCCACCGTCGCGCTGGCAACCGCATGGCCGCTGGCGTCGCGTTGCAGAATGTTCACCAGATAGACGCCGGGCTGCGACGCAGCCGCCGGCATTTCGCCGCGATATAGCCCCGGCGCCACCTGCGCCAACGCTACCGTGTGGGAAACGAAATTCGGGTCCACGATGATCGCCTGGGTGTCCAGCAATTCATCCGGGCGACCGGCGACCTCGATGACCGTTTGCGCCCCATCCGCGCTGAGCGTTGTTTGCAAGCCTTCATCGGCCGGTTGCGGCATGACCCAGTTAGCCAGTTGCGCCACAAAGGTATTGAATCCATCCCACGTCACCCACTCGGCCGCCCACTGCCCTTTTACATCCGAAGTCCACGCCGCCGCGCGCCCCAATCCATACTGCCACGTCGCCAGCAGCGGATCGCCCCGCCCGCTCACCAGCGCAACGTGCGCCGTAGACTTGGGCGTTGTGCCATTGTAGCCGCGCAAAGCGGGCAGGCGCGTCACGTCCAATCCGCGCAAGATGGGCGTCACCCCGGCCGGCACAGGATAGAACGGTTCTTCGATGATGTATGAACCGACGGCTTGAATCGTCTCTTTGAAAAAGAGCTGCGGCACCTCGCTCATCGTGGGCGCAGCATAATAGCGTCCGCCGCCGGCCCGCGCCAGCGCATCGAGATAAGTCGCCGACCCGCCGCCGGCCGCCACAACCGAAAGCGTGATGCCTTCGTCTTGCATCTTGCGCGCCAGCGCGTCAAAATCGCCGGACCGACTCCAGCCGTCGGTCAGCAAGATGACGTGTTTGAGGCGGGCCGGGTTTTGCGCCAGGGCTTGTTCAGCTTCGCTCAAGCCGGCGTAAATGTTCGTTTGCCCCTCGGCGCGCAAGCCGCCGATGTACTGGTCTATGGTTTTGGGATCGGTCAAGGCCTGCACGCGCAACGCCCACAGCGCGTTTGAATCGAACGCCACGACGCCAATGTAATCCGTGCGGCCCAACAAACTGGCGGATTGCATCACGGCGTCTTTGGCAATGTCAATTTTAGACAGGCCGCTTTCGGCGCGGACGTACTGGCCCGGCAACAGATTGGGATTATCGCAGTGGCACTTGCCCATCGAGCCGGACTTGTCAATCACAAACACCAGCGCCAGGTTCGGCTCTTGCGCGCGCGAGCGCACATCCATATCCACCGGCAAGGCCTGTTCCAGTTCTGTCCTGAGATAGCCGCCCGCGCCAAAAGAATCCGCGCCGCCCAGCATCACCAGCCCGCGCCCCAAATCTCGCACATAAGCCGGCAATGTTTCCATAGCAGAATCGGGCAAAGCCTCTTTGGGAACGTTGACCAGGAATACGGCCTCGTAACCGGCGAGCGCAGCCAGGTCAGCCGGCAAAGCGGAAGGCGCCACGAGGTCGGCTTTGATGCTCGACGATGCAAGCGCGGCGATCAGGTCGTCGGCGTCGCCGGGCGTGTTTCCCACCACGAGCACGCGCGGCGGGCCATAGACCACAGTAAACGCCGCCGCCGCGTTATTTTGCAAAAGCGTATCGCTGGCGGCCTGGAGTTCAGCCGTGTAACGGCGAAAGCCGGTCTGCTCTGCGGTGAGCGAAAAGTTGACGCGATTGCTGCCCGCCTGCAAAGTCAAAGCGCGGGTCTCGATCAATTTGCCGTCGCCAAATAGACGCAGCGTTGCCGCGCCGGCGACGTTGCTCTGGATAATGGCGGTTAATTCAAACGCCTGTCCCTGCCGCACGCTCGTGGGCGATTGGAGCGCGTCAAGGTACGCTTCGGCCTGGCCGGTGGGCGGCTTGAGCGGCACAACGTCAATGGAGATGCCGCGCGCCCGAGCCAGCTCGACCACCTCCGCAGCGCGGCCGACATTTTCCAGCCCATCAGAAAGCAACACGATGCGCTTGTGCGTTTCTTCGGGAAAGAGCGCCAGGGCCAATCGCAGCGCGGCGGCAAGGTTGGTGCGCGTGGTGCGCGGCACAGACACAATCGGCGCCAGCAGCGCGTCTTCCGACGCCAGCCGGTCCACCAGCGCGTTTTCGCCAAAGACGACGATCGCCGCGCGATGGCCCGGCCGCATCGCCCCCAGCGCGGCGCGGATAAACTCTACGGCGCGTTCTTGTTCCGCCGGCGGTATGCTATCCGAGCGGTCCACGACGAACACAACCGTCATGTCATGCACCGCCAGGACAAGTTGCGTTCCCGCCAATCCCAAAATCAAGCCCAGCAGCACCAGCGCGCGCAAAATCAAGCCCGCCCAAAAGTTGAACGCACGCGGCAGGGCGCGCCGCCCGATGAAAGGGAGCGCCAGCAGAGCGGGCAGCAGAAGCAAAGCGTATAAGGTTGTGGGGTAGAAGAAGGACAGGCCCATTTTAATTGTTAATTGAGAATTGCGAATTGTGAATTGTTAATGGCGGAGGCTGCGGCTTTTGGTTGTTTTGACGCTGGCGTTGATGATTCTACACAATTCGTCACACTCTTGAGTTATGCCTTGCAATCTGGACTCTGGCAGCATTTCGCTCCTGGCAATAATTTTGAGCCAGACGCGAGACTCGTTGAGTTCCTTCAGGCAAATTTTGAGCTTGTGAATAAAATCCCTGTCGCTTTCTGCGCCGCGCGCTTCGGCGTAAAGAGCAGCCGGCGCGGTGCCGCTGCGAAGCAATTGTCCCGCAATGTGACCTGCTGCGCGCGTCTGCGGCAAACTATCGCACAGCTTTATAATTCTCACGGCAAAATTGATCAATCTCTCTTCAATATCATCGCCTTTCGCCATTGCTGCCTCCAGCATTGACCATTCACAATTCACGATTAACCATTAACAATTTCAACAACTTTGTCACCTGCCCTCGCTGCGACAACAGCCATTCCGCCACCAACACCCCCAGCGCCAGCCACGCCAGCGGCCGCCACCACTCGTTTCGCGCGCGGGGCAGCGACTCGCCGCCGGCCGCGCCCGCGCCAGAAACAGGCAAGGCCGCGCGCGGCGCAATATCCGCCTCGCGCGCATCGAACAGGTTGACCGCAAATCGCCCCAGCGCATTGACCTGGCCCGCGCCAGCCTGCCAGCCGACCTGGTACACGCCGCGGCGATGGGTTTGCTCGAACACCACCCGCCCGGCGGATGGAATCAAGGTGTATTCGCGGCCATCGGGCGCGGCAATCTTGACGGCGCTTGCCTGCGGCGGCGCAGGGATGGCTATGGCGCGCCCCGCTATCACGGCGGACGGAATCCCTGCCGCGCCGCCGGGCGTCAGGGCATCAATCAGGTTCGCCATCAAAATCGGAAAAGCCACGCGCAGCGGCAGGTCGCTCTGACGCAGGTCAAACGCCAAAAGGCCAACAGGCCGGCCCCCCAATTCGCCGATGATGAGCAATGGCGCGCCGGTTTTATCATCCACCAGCGCGGCGCGTCCCCAGCGCGGCAAAGCGATACGCACTGCGGTCCGCACCGCCACATCGCGCCAATCCGCCTCCGCATAACGCAAGAGTGGATCATCGGCTGTCACAGGCGCAAGCGTGGGCGTGAGCACCATCCCCGTCACTGAAAACAATTCCGTCGAGCGCGGCGGGGCGATAAAGAGCAGCGGGCCGGCCGGTAAGGGGGTGGTGGGAACAAGGGTATCAAAGATTGTTAGTTGGTTGGTTAGTTGGTTGGTTGGTTGGTTGGTTGGTCGGTCGGTTGGTTGGTTGGTCGGTTGGTTGGTTGGTCGGTCGGTGGTCGGTGGTCGGTGGTCGGTGGTCAATTCGACATTGGGCAACAAGCGCAGCGCGGTCTCCAGGAAACGATTGCCTGGGGTGATCAGGTTCACGGGAATTCTGGCAGCGGATGGAGAAACGGCCCACGCTTCATCATCGGCGGGGAGCAGGTCCTGTCCTTCCAACCGCGCAACGATGGCATCAGCCTGGGCCGGCAGGTTGGGGATAATCACCGCCTGGGGCTTGCCCGGCGTCAGCGTCATATCGCGCGCAGCCAGCAGTTGCCCACCGGCCGCCTCCCGCAGCGTCAGCCGTCGGTGGACGGTCTGCGTCCCATAGTTCGCCGCCTGCACAAAAGCCGTCAGGCTTTGCCCGCCCGCTTCAGGCTGAAGCGAAAACGCGCCGATGGCCTGATTGGCCGCGGCGCGTCCAACCGGCAGGTAGCGCACGCGGCCCGGCAAAATCAAGTTGTCAAACAACTCGACGCCGCCGTCCGATAAAATCACGATATCGCTATCCGGCTCGCGGGCGGCGATGGCGGCGGCCAGCGCCAGGGCCGAAGTGAAATCTGCGCCGCCCGGCCCGACCTGCAACGCGGCGAGGGCGGCCAACGCGGCGGTCGGGTCGGTCGCGCCCGAAACGGGGATGCGCACCTGCGCGCCGGCTTCGATCAGCGTGATGCGCGCCGAGGCGGGCAGGCGCTCCACCAGCTGCCGCGCCGAGGCGATTGCCGCGCCCAGCCGATGGGGAGACACATCGGTCGCGCCCATGCTGGCCGAGGTGTCAATCACCAGAATCAGGTGCGAACCGGCGGCGGCCTCGCTCCACACAAAGGGGCGCGCCAGGGCCAGGATGAGGAGAATCAAAAACAACAATTGCAGGAAGAGGAGCAGATTGGGCTTGAGCCTTTGCCAGGGCGCATTGGCGGCTGTGTCGCGCACGAGCGTGCGCCACAGGTAAGTGGACGAGACGCGCCGTTCTTCGCGCCGCAGTTTGAGAAAATACAGCGCGACGACGATGGGCAAGAGCGCGGCTAAGCTAAAAGCAAGCGGCGTTATAAAGTTCATGTCAACACGTCATTGACGGCATACATCAGGCGCGGTATAATCTTTAAGCGGCGATAAAAATTCATCAACTGGTTGCTCAACTCCAGACAAGAAGGAAGCGCCAAAATGGTTCAAACAGCAATCAAGTACGACCTGGAAGTGATGGAGGGCGGTCGCGTGGAATTGCGCGTTCCCTTCCCTCCAGGTGCGCCTGTTACCGTCTTTGTCATCAAAGAGCCAGAGGACAGCTTTGACGACCTGATGTCGGCAGCGCAAAGCAGTCTTGATTTTTGGAACAATCCTTTTGACGATGAGGACTGGAACAATGCCTGAGCAAGGCGACATTCTTCTCATCCCGATTCCCTTCACCGACCTTTCCTCTCACAAGCGGCGTCCGGTCATTGTGATTTCGATTACCTCACCTCAGTATTCCTCGCCTTCTCAAAAACAACAGCACCAATTCCTCAAATGGTAGCGATGTGACAATGGGCGCGTAATTGATGCCGCGCGCGGCGCAAAATTGCGCCCACTCATCCTGCCAATCTTTTACCCGCGCGCGGTAACGCGCCAGCAAGTCAAAATCAGCCGTGATTTCGACATCGGCTGAGGTTTCGCTGTCCACCAGTTTCAAGTCGCCTTCAAATTCAGGTTCGACTTCCTGGGGTGACAGGATGTGCAGCAGTGTAACTTCGTAGCGGCGTCCGGCTAATTGTGCAATGCCCTCGCGCCAGCCATCGTCCATCAAATCGCTGATGAGCGCGAGCGGCCCGGGTCGGCGCACATTGGCGGCATAGTGCATCAATGCCTGCGCCGGATACACTCGCCCGCCGGGGCAAAGGCTCATCAGCCAGTCGAACCAGGCCAGGGCCTGCTTTTTGCCGCGGTGGGGGGGGAAGAGGGTGAGGTGGTTGGTTGGTTGTTTGGTTAGTTGATTGGTTGGTTGGTTGCCTGCTGCTGCGCCGACCAATCTGTCCATGCCCACCAATGCGATATAGCCCATCGCCGCTGCCACACGTTGAGCGTAATCCCATTTGCGCGGCTCGCCCCAGTCCATGCTCTGACTGGCGTCCACAATCACGTGAATCGTAGCATCTTCTTCCTCGATGAACAGCCGCAAAAAGAGCCGCTCTAATCGCGCATAGGCGTTCCAATCAATCTGGCGGAAATCATCGCCGGGCGCGTATTCGCGGAAATCGGCAAATTCCACGCTGCCGCCGCGCCGTGGACTGCGCCGCTCGCCTTTGAACGTCCCGGCCCGCGCGCGCCGGCTGACCAGCGTCAGGCGGTCGAGGGTGTATAGGAAAGATGGAGAAAGAAGTGATTCGGGCATTGCTTGACCTGAAACGTGATTCGTGATTCGTGACTCGTAAAGGGATTACGCATCATGTTTCACGCATCATTCCATTATCCCCACCAACTCTGCCACAACTCTATCCGTCGTGATGCCCTCCGCCTGCGCCTCGAAATTGAGAATCAGGCGATGGCGCAGCGCGGGAAGGGCAGCCTGCTTTAAATCGTCAATCGCCACATTGTAGCGGCCATCGAGCAGCGCGATAATTTTGCCGGCCAAAATGAGCGCCTGCATGCCGCGCGGACTGGAACCCCAGTTGACGTATCGCCTGACAATCTCTGGGGCGGCCGGGTCTTGCGGCTGGGTGGCGCGCACGAGTTTGGCGGCAGCCTCGGTCACGTGCGGCGCAATCGGCACGCCGCGCGCCAGTTGTTGCATCGCCACAATCATCTCGCCCGAGGCCACTATTTGCGGCTGCGGCGTATCCACGCCGGTGGTGCGGTCGGCAATCGTTACCAGTTCTTCCACGCTGGGATAGTCCACGTTGAGCTTGAAGAAAAAGCGGTCGAGCTGCGCTTCGGGCAGCGGGTACGTGCCTTCCATCTCCAGCGGATTTTGCGTCGCCAGGACGAAAAACGGCTCGCTCATTTTGTGCGTGACCTTGGCCACGGTGACGCTGTGTTCCTGCATCACTTCGAGCATGGCGCTTTGCGTCTTGGGCGTGGCGCGGTTGATTTCGTCGGCCAGCACCAAGTTGGCAAAGACCGGACCTGGCTCGAACTGAAAGCGGCGGCGGCCTCCTTCATCTTCGACCAGGATGTTTGTGCCAACAATATCGGCCGGCATCAGGTCGGGTGTGAACTGGATGCGGCTGAATTTGCAATCGAGCACCTGCGCCAGCGTGCGCACCAGCATCGTCTTGCCCAGCCCCGGCACGCCTTCCAGCAGCGCGTTGCCGCCCGCCAGCAGCGTGATGAGCGTCTGGCGCACAATCTCGCGCTGGCCGACAATCAGCTTGCCCACTTCACTTTCAATGGCATGGGCGGTTTGGGTAAATTGTTCGGCGGTGATAGTTGATTCGGTCATAGTTGCCTCGTATTTCGTGATGCGTAATGCGTACTGCGTACCACGTTTCACGTTTCACGGCTCCAACTGGCTAAAATAACTCTTGACATAATCCCGCAGCCCCACCGGAATATAGGCGCGCTCCATGGCCTGCGCCGCAATCTGCGTGTATTGCTGATAAACCTGGGCATAAGGCACGAGGGCGGGACCTGTCGCGCCGGGCAGCGGCGATTGGCCCTCGGTAATAGTTGTCTGACCACTTGGGTCTTGCTGGCCGCCCACATATTCCTGCTGTCCCTGACCAACGGCAAATGGCGAATAAACCGTGTTAATATCGCCGGTGACAAAGGGCTTGTTCGGCCCCGTGGGCGAACCGGCCTGGCCCGCGCTCACGCCCGGCGGCAACTGATTCGCCGTCGTCCCGCCTCCACCGCCCGGCTGTCCTTGCCCCTGACCCTGCCCTTGTCCCTGTCCCTGCTGCCCAGATGCCTGGGCCACAGCGCGTTGGCTTGCTTCCGCCTGAGTGAGCGCGCGCGCCAGGGCTTGCTGCAACGCTTGCGCCTCGCTCGATTGCTGCATGGCCTGCGCTGCCTGAGCAGCGGTCTGGCGCGTTTCTTTGTTCACCTCGCCTGCGCGCGCGGCCTGCGCCATCGCCGTAAGCGACCTGGCCAGTTCGGGATTGCCGGCGGCGGTTTGCGCTGCGGCACGCTCCAGCGCGCCCGCCAGCGATTCGCGCTGCTCCGGTGAAAGCCTGTCTAGCTCGGAGGCAAGCTGCTCCAAAAGCCTGGCTGCTTCGGCGGTATTTTCGGGTTCATCTTTCGAGCCGGCCAACTGCGCCAGTCGTTGCGCCAGGGCTTCCATTGCTGCCGCTTCAGACGGCGCAAATGGATCGAGCCGGGCGCGGAGCTGTTCTTGCAGCCGGGCTAAATCTGCCAGGGCTTGCCGCGCATCGCCTGGATTAGACCTGAGTTGCCCGGCCATCTGGCGCAACTGGCGCAGCAGCTCTTCTTTGTCCTCTGGATCGAGCCAAGCATTCTGTTCGACCTGTTGCGCCAGTTTGTCCAATTTAATCGCTTCGGCTTTTGCAGTTGCGGCGATTTGTTCGCGCTCTGCCACAATCGCATCCATCGGATTGGCAACCGCGAGCAGTGCAACGCACGTCAACAGCGCCACCGCCGCAAGCGCCAGCGGCCCGCGCCTGAGCTGCACGGGGAACGCCTCTTTTGGCTCGATGGACTGCGCCGCGCTCAGCGCATCGTTGAACTGACGAGCGACAAGGTCGCGGTCAAAGCCGCCCGGCAAAGCGCGTTTGGGATCCGATAAAGCCAGCGCCGTCGAGAGCCGGTCGCGCAAGCCAAGTTCAACATCGGCGCGGCGCGCAACGGTGAACAGTGTGATGGGACGAACCAGGCTATAACCCATCCAAGCAACCAGCCACCCCACCAACAAAACCCCCGCCGCAAGGCGATAATTGCTAATCGGCCAGATGCGCCCGGCCAGCAGCACCACGCCGCACGCCGCCAGCACAATCCACGCTGTCCGCAGCAATACTTTAATGCCCAATCGCCAACGCAATCGGCGGCCCAGCGGACGCAACAATGTTGTCAATTGCCTGTAAACGCTGATTCTATCCATCGTTCCTCGCCTGTCACGTATCACGTTTCACGTTTCACGCTTCACGCTTCACGTTTCACGGATTCACAATCACCTCTGTCGGCAAAGGAGGCGGCGCCATCACCGGCGCGCTCTGCACTTCTCGTATCATGAACACAGGGACGGGCGTCGGCTCCAGCCACAATTGCAGTTCGGGCGGTGGGCGGGTTTCTTTCATCAGCAATGCCACCTCAGCAATCTCGACCTCGTATGATTGTCCCGCCGCTGCAATGGTGATCGCGTCAATCAGACTGGGCCAGGCATAGCCGCGTGAGACCAGATCGCCGACCAGATCGGCCGATTCATACGTGTACCATTCATTCAAAGAGACCTGAATGTGCGGCTGGTTGATCTCGCACGTCGCGCAAAACGGCGGCGTGCTGCTCATGGCGGGATTGCCTATGGCGTAAAAACCCTGCATCCACTCGTGTTCCTGCCCGCCAATGGTGTGATAGCGCAACCTGACCATCAGCGGACATTCACTGCCGCTTGTGCTGCACATGGGCAGGTTGTGGCTTTTGATGCGAAATGTAAGCCGCACTCTCAGCCAGCCATTCTCCGGCTCAGTTTGTTTGATGTTCTGGGTGAGGGCGGTTTCAGCTGAACCGCTCCCCTGGCGCGAGATACTGACAATGGGCCGGTCGCCATCATAACTCTGTTGAATCTGACCGGGCGACTCGTGGACATTTTCGACTTTCCAGGCTGGTTCGAGCGGCGAAGTAAAGGCGCCGTTGATAATCAGGTTGCGCTCTGCCAGGCGTTGCCAGCGCAGCCACGCCAGGAGACGCGCCGGTTGCAAAGGTCCATAGGCCGCCAGCGCGGCGATAATCGAAGCGAGCACGAACAGGACAAGCCCCAGCCACCCCCGCCGGCTCAAATGAAAGCGGCGCACTGGTCTGACCAGTATCATGCTCGCCAGCAGCAGCGCCACGGTGAGCCAGGCATACGCGCCCACCGTGTAACGCCAGAGCGGCATGGCGACAGGCTGGCTCATATCGAAACCGCCCCCGCCGACCACCCACAACAACGGCTGGACAATGCCGCCCATCGAATACACATTCGGCGCGGAGAAATTCACCAGCGCCGACGCCAGCGCGCTGAACGGGTTGAGCGCAAGGATCCAGCCGGGCGGTTGTTGCTGGCGAATGACGCCGACGACAAAATAGACAAACACGGTGCCAATCGTAAACGCCGCCAGCACCATGTAACTGAACACCGTCGCCAGCACCGTGCGGCGCAGCAGGGTGGAAAAGAACAGGCCGATGACTCCAAAGGTGACGATATAGCCTGACAACAACAAGAGCGATTGAAGCATATCGGGCGTGGCGACTCCGCCGAACACAAACGAGAGACTGACCAGCGGCACGACAGCGATGAGCAGCAAAACAGCATAGGTGAGGGAGGCGATCAATTTGCCCAGCAGGAGCGAGGCCGGGCGCAGCGGCGTGGCCGCCAGCATGTCAAACGTCTTGCGTTCATATTCGCCGCTGATGGCGCCGGCGGTGAGCGCGGGCGTGATGAAGCAAATGACGCCCAGCGTAAAGAAGGACAGCCCGACGAACAGGCTCTGGCCGATGAGCGCGCTTTGCGGGCCGCCATACGATTGCAACGTGAACAGCGCGATACGATACAAGCCATAACTCACCAGCGCCAGCAACACCAGTGTTGCGGTCAGGATGAGATAAGCGCGTCCGCCGCGCATCCGCCCGCGCAGTTCTTTGACCAGGACGGGATTGGGAGAAAGATTGAATTTTGTCATCTGATTTCTTTTAACCGCCAAGACGCAAAGAGCGCAAAGG
>FWPV01010413.1_pt1 | contig 15233 bp, 13 predicted proteins | sample 2228371 | NCBI WGS metagenome assembly FWPV01 (sample SAMEA103939776, study PRJEB20133) | metagenome | reverse complement strand
GGCCCTGGAAGTCGCTAAAGATGTGCATACCTCAAGGAGGGTTTCTTCTCCTTCTCCAACCACAACAGCATCAAACGCACTGAACTCCTCCAAGCTCTCCTGTGGGAGCGCAGACACATGAGGACCTCCCACGAGAACGAGGCTTTCTGGTAGGGCTTCCTTGATCCATGCAGCTATCTCTGATGCCTCAGTAATGGTCGGGGTGAACGCGGAGAAGCCCACAACCCTGGGTTGGATTCGACTGAGATAGCCCTGGAGGGTCTTCTTATCCCAGGAAGAAACCTCGCAATCAATGATACGTACGTCAGGAAACCCACCCTTTCTCAACGCTGCTGCAAGGTATGCAAGATTCAAAGGAACCTGTGAATTAATGAAAGGGAGCCTTCCCAACTGATACGGTGGTCTGATCAGTACTATAGGAAACGATCCCATGATACGGTGCATCCCCTCGGACAAGCGACCGCAAGGGAGGCCTTATGCTTGTCCTTCAATAGGTCATTCAAGTACTATTATACCGTCGTGGACCCATGTTGAAAGGGCTTGCCTTGTGGTCTGCCAACGGACACATACTCCCACGGTTGATATCGTCCTTCCAGTATATTCCGGAAACCACGATGTCCTACACCGTAGTGTAGCTAAACTCCATGCTGCGCTACAGGACCTCAGGGGCACGTACCAGCCTTGCCTTGTCATTTCAATAAACGGCCCTGATGCAGGAAGGATCACTGCATTGGCTCGAGATCTTGCTGCTTCCAACCCGCTGGTGCAGGTGATTACCACAGAGCACGGTGGTAAAGGATGGGGTGTGTTCAGTGCCTGGCTCGCATCGACTGCTGATATCGTTGCCTATATGGACGTAGATCTCGCGACTGATCTTGAGGCCCTGCCTGCACTCTTGCACGCAGTTGCAAGTGGAGCCGATATTGCCATTGGGTCCCGTTACCGCAAGGGCTCGCGTATGGAGCGTACGTTCAAACGGCTCGTGCTCTCAAAGCTCTACCATCGACTACTGATTAACGGTCTTTTGCGTATCCCCCTTACCGACGTCCAATGTGGGTTCAAGGCCTGCCGGCGTCACATAGCACACACGCTGATTCCTTTGGTCAAGGATCGAAAATGGTTCTTTGAGGCAGAGATGCTCTTTTACGCCTGTCGGCAAGGATACCGGATACAAGAGATACCGGTGATGTGGCGAGAATCCTCAAAAAGTAGTCTTCATCTCTTGCAGGCGTCTATTGAGTTCTTTATTGGAGTATTGCGGCTCAAGTGGTGTACCCGGCTCCGCACATGAGAACGCAGTTTCCTCTAGGGATAGGCACGAGTGTTACGGGAGGAGCGTTCGTATGAATGCGCTGAGCTGTACCAGGTTTCTGCACTCTCGTACCTCGTCACAGTACCGCCTATACCGGTGCATTGCAGAATCTCCTGTGCCCCAGAAACCTCTGGGCTCTGGATTGAGCCAGATCACTCTGCGTGCCCGCATCTTTATTTTTTCCAACACGTGCTCACAGGGATAGAAGAAGTTGGTGCGGCCATCTCCAATGATGATCACAGTGGTCGTGCGGTTTACACTGTCGTAATAGGTTTCAAGAAATGTTTTGAAGACGCTCCCATAGTCTGTGTAATGGTAGTAATTAATGCCAGCCTCGCTAAAGGCCTTTTCTATGGCTCGATGAACTTCATACCGCTCGAAAAAGGCCGTCACTTCACCGACCGAGTCCACAAAGACAAAGCTTCGGACCTTGCCAAACTGATGCTGAAGTGAGTAAAGGAGATTGAGCATGAACCTGGAGGCATTCCACACAGAGCTTGAGACATCACACAGGGCAACGACCCTTGCCTTTGACTTCTTACGTTGTTTGTAGACGATCTCAATGGGGACGCCACCATATTGTTGAGCCTTGCGAATGGTTTTCTTGATGTCTAGTTTGCCGTGCCTTCCTAGGCGTTCCCTGAGGCTGTGCTCATATCGGATGCGGCGTACGAGTTCCTGCACTGTCTGTCGCATCGCATCTATTTCTTGTTGGGTGAGTGCGCCAAAGCTCTTATGCAAGAGTTCTTCACCTAGGAGCTTCCCTTTCATCACCTGCATGCGGAGGCGTTTCTGGCGTTCTCCATATGTTCGTACCATATCTCGGAACACGTCTATGCGGCGGTCTACCACACGAGCAACCTCCTCAAGGATCTCTTCGGATGCCCCGGCTTCGGCCATGCCCTTCAAAAGGTGTGCGAGATATTCTTCCCAGCGGTCGAGGTCAAGGTACTCTCTCAGCCGGGCCATACCATATGAGGCTTGGAGGGGATAACGGATGTGGTCAAAGCCGAGAGTGCTGCCTGCCTGAGCAATGAGGGGTGTTGCCTTTGCCACGCCTGCAGTGACCAGATCAAGAAATCCTTTGGGCACAGGTTGCACATTGAGTGTTTCATACATCGAGTAGACATGCCGTTGTGCATCTGGGGAGAGCCCGGGGTCATCAGGGAGGAATGTCTCTTCGAAGTAAAGGTCAAAGAGGTGATCGAATATGTCAAGGTGCTCTCGGTGTTTAATCAGTGTGGCCTTGAGGGCACTTTTGAACTGAGCCTTATCGTGAAGTTCGATGTATGCCAGGCATTTCAGGCACTCCATAGTTTCTGGCAGTGAGACCCTCACCCCTGATGCTCGAAGAAGACCGACGAATCCCAGGATTGCGTGTGTCATGTCACTGCAGCAACCGAGGAAGTTCCTTGTTCACTTTCTCCCTGTCTTCCTGGTACTTGATCAGCAGATTCAATGTGGCCTGCAGGATCGCTGCGTCGAGCTTGTCGGCATTGAGAATGACAAGGGAACGGGCCCAATCGAGTGTTTCACTGATGCTGGGTGGCTTTCTTACATCAAGCGCCCTGATTCTCGCTACGGTCGTTACAATCTGCTGTACAAGTGTCTTATCGATCCCAGGCACCTTGCGGATGACAATCTGTGCCTCCTGTTCTGGGGAGGGGACATCCATGAACAGATGGACACACCTTCGCTTGAGTCCCTCACTGATCTCGCGTGTCGCATTGCTCGTAAGAATCACTTGGGGGATATGGGTGGCCTTCAATGTTCCAATCTCTGGCACGCTTACCTGAAAGTCGCTCAAGACCTCCAAGAGAAATGCCTCGAACTCAGGATCGGCCTTGTCTATTTCATCGATCAGGAGCACCGTGGGCTCCGGCGAGCGGATGGCCTTGAGCAGTGGCCGAGGGAGGATAAAACGTGGAGAGAAGAAGGCATCCTCTTGAGCAGCTATTTGCTCCACTGCCTCACGCAGGCTCGTACATGACTGCAATTCGTGTCCAATTTTCTCTTTGAGGATCTGCGTGTAGAGTACTTGTTTTGCGTATTCCCACTCGTACAGTGCTTTTGACTCGTCGAGACCTTCATAACATTGGAGACGAATGAGCTCGAGTCCTTGGGCCTCTGCGATTACCTTTGCAAGTTCGGTCTTTCCTACCCCTGCGGGGCCTTCCACGAGAAGGGGTTTCTGGAGTTTCAAGGAAAGGAAGATGACGGTTGCGACTTCTCTAGAACACAGATAGTCATGCTGATCGAATCGTCTCTGCACATCTTCGAGCGATGAAAACATGACGCCTCCGTTTGTTACGCATACACGATATTTTGGCGACCCTCCAGGTGCGGAGGAGCAGGTTCAGGCATGCTCATGTAAGTGCCTTAGGTCTGCACAGGCTGACTCCACCACGGCCCCATACTGAGCTGATACGCTCTGCAGCTCGGCCATTGGTGGTACATGTGTTCGGTTGTAGGGGCCAACAAAGCCGACCTGCTTTTTTGAACTAGAGAACGAATATCTGTCACAGATGTGCTCGAGCGGGCATGCCCCCGAACACCAGAGGCTACTTCACCACTGCGATCCGGTTACTCATTCACTTCGCGTTCCTTGGTGAGCATGCGTACCTCTCTTTCGAGGCTCCGCAGCCACCTTAATCGATGGTCCATTTCCTGAATGCCGAATTCCAAAATGCGTATTCTGAACCGATCAACGTTTCGTTGCTTCATCGCCTTAAGGATTTTTTTATAGGCCTTTTTCTTCTTGTCGACAATGGCAAGCTGAGTGTTGATCTTGGCACGTGCCTGATGAGGTTCGAGGTGTCTGAAGAATGTGCACTTACTGAGGAAGGAGAATCCCTGGATAAAATCGTATAGTACCCCTGTGTCCTCGAGGGCCTCAGACACAAGCCAGTTCTGAAACAGGCTTCTCCCCTTTGTTGTTATGTGAAGTACCTTGCGCACTGGTCCCTTTTCAGGGATATACGCTTCGCGCTCGATCAGCTCCTCCTTTTCCATCCGTGCTAGTTCTGTATACAGTTGCCCCTCATTTATTTTTCTAAAATGGCCCAGGCGGTGTGCGAGATCTTTTCGTAGCCCGTATCCATGGCCAGCGTTTTCAGAAAGAAGCCCGAGCAGTACGAATCGTAGCGACATTGCCATGCCCTTAGTGCTATTGTACCTTACTACAAAGGTATACTACCAATGAATGGCCGAGACTGCAACTTCCAGGGGTCCTTTTAGTGAAAACCAGTAGCCGCGTATACGAGTGAGCGAATATCTTCTCAGACTCGACTGTCCTCATGCCCCTTGGTATAGTTGTTGCGAGAGGCGCCTGGAAGCACACGATCAGATACCCTGAGGAGGTGGCATAACAGTATGAACACCCGGCGTAGTGTTGTTATGCTCAATTCCATGAGTTTCCTTCCTTACCAAGGCAGATACCTCCGTATCTACAACGAAGCGAGAACGCTGGTCGAGGCTGGTTATGCCGTCACATTGATTGCATGGGATCGTGAGTGCACATGTCCTCGCCGTGAGACGGTGGACGGAATTGACGTAGAAAGGATAGCGCTTCGCTCCGGTATGGTGAAAGGACCTACCAACCTTCACAAGCATCTGATGTGTAATGCGTTGATGCTACGGAAGCTCTTGGGCCGTCCAGTCGATGTTATTCACTGCTTCAATCTCGATACCATCATGGCAGGACTGGTTGGTGCCAAGCTCAAGAGAGCAAAGGTGACTCTCGACCTGTGCGAACCTAATTACTACATGTACTGGCCAGAAAAATACTTGGTGCTTGCGCAAGGGATCCAGCACATGGAGCGAATTGTATCACGGCGATTTGATTATATATTTGTGCATAACCTCTATCAGGTGAGAAAGTTCCGCAGCTATGGGATACAACGACTCGTACAGATCTCGTCAGTTCCGGGAAGCCACATGATTCTGAGCGACCTTAGAGACAGACCGATCAGGAGCGGTGACAAAATAGTACTTGGCCGCATCGGAATGATCTATCCGGATTCAGGCATTGAGGAGACCGTGGAGGCAGTAAAACGTCTCATCGAACGAGGAAATCGCGTTGAGTTGCTTTTTGCAGGTAAAGTCTTGGAGACCTACCAAGAAGCGTTTACCAGGTTGATAGAGCCCATAAAGGATCATGTAAAGGTGACGGGTGCGTTTGATGTGTCAGAGATGCCTGCTATGTATAAAAAGATCGATGTCTCATTGCAGCTTCATAGGAGAAATCCCTGGTTTAGAAACATTACGCCCACGAAGTTTTTTGAATCGTTGGCTAATGGTGTGCCGGTGATCGCCTCTGACATCGGTGATTATAGAGAGCTTATGGCCGCGTATCCGTGTGGAATTGTTGTGGACGAAACCGATCCTCAGGCAATCTGCGAGGCGGTAGAAGATCTCGTTAGAGATCCGAGGACCTTGCGGAAGATGGCAGAGGCTGGCTTGGAACTCGTAAAGAAAGAGTACAGCTGGCCTATTATGGCAAGGCGGCTCATTGATGCCTACAAAGCACTCGAGGCTGATTCCTCTTCACCTGCTGTGTAGGGCTTACGGATCGGCATTCGGGAAGAACCTTTGCTATTGCTGGCCGCATCTTATCTTGTGGTACACGGTGTTGAGGTAACCACCGATGGGTATGATGTTCTACTTAGGGTTTTGTTTGTTGTAGGAGCATGCCGCCTACTATGAAACATACTGCCTACTATTACGCAAGGAGTTCTATTATGGATTTGTCTACTGTTACAAGAAGGCACGAGATCAAAAGCGATTCCTTTGTCGTCATCAACCCGGTAACTGGTGACAAGGTTGGCGAATATCCACATATGGGACCCAAGGACGTGGATAAGGCTGTAGAAAAGGCACGCGAGGCATTTCACCAGTGGGCGCGGGCCCCTTTTTCTCAGCGTAAGGACATATTCGAACGAGCTGCTTCGCTCCTTGCTGAGCGTGCTACTCGCTTGGCTGCTTCGATCTCTCAAGAGACAGGAAAAACGCAATTGGACGCCATCCTGGCTGAAATCGTTCCGACCTGCGACCTGCTTCACTACTATGGAAAAAACGCACAGCGATTTCTCAAGCCTGTCAAGGTCAACGGGTCATTGTTTTTGCCGGGACGCAGGGCCTACTACGTGTTCGAGCCTCGGGGTGTCATTGCCGTAATTGCTCCATGGAACTATCCCTTTACATTGGCTTCTGGCCCTGTACTGTCTGCTCTGGCTGCAGGAAATGCAGTTGTGCTCAAGCCGTCAAGTCAGACAACCGGTAGTGGGATATTGCTCAGAGACATCCTCGTAGAGGCTGGAGTGCCATCAGGAGCCATCCAGGTAGTCACCGGGAGTGGATCAATAACAGGCAAGGCCCTGGTGGAGCACCCAGAGATTGATATGCTGTTCTTTACAGGTTCAACAGAGGTGGGAGTCGACGTCAACGTTGCTGCTGCACGACGTCTTATCCCTGCAGTCATGGAACTTGGTGGGAAAGACGTCATGATCGTAACCCGCAATGCAGATATCGAGAGGGCAGCCCACGCAGCAGTCTGGGGTGCTTTCTTTAATGCAGGTCAGACCTGTACAGGAGTGGAATTCTGTCTTGTAGAACGACCGGTGTATCAAGAATTTCTCGATAAGGTCATCCTCATTGCCTCAAAGATCGAATCCGGAACCCTGGACGGTCAAGTAGGTTCCATGACCATGGAGTCGCAGGTGAAGATACTTGAGGATCAGCTTGCTGATGCAGTAGCTAAGGGTGCAACCATACACGTAGGGGGCAACAGGCGGGCTGACATGAGGGGGCTCTTCTTTGCGCCTACTGTGATAACAGGCATAAAGCCTCACATGAAGATATGGAACGAGGAGACGTTTGGCCCGATTCTTCCCGTAGTTGCTTTTGATACCCCTGACGAGGCGATCCGCATGGCGAACAGTACGTCATACGGTCTTTCAGGCTCTGTCTTCAGCAATGATATGGATGAAGCACGTGCCTATGCCTCCCGTATGGTAACCGGATCGGTCAACATCAATGACTGTCTGATTACGTTTGCAATTCCTTCCCTCCCCTTTGGTGGCGTCAAGCGCTCGGGCGTCGGGTACTATCACGGTGAAATCGGCCTTAGGAATTTCTGCAGAATCAAGTCTGTCACCGAGTTCAAGGGGTGGTATGCAAGGGAGTTTTTCCACTACGGTGTGCCTCGAGGCGTAAGAGATGGGGTGGAAGCAGCATTGCTTTTGGTGTATGCAAAGGGGGTTTCCTCCAAACTCAAAGGACTTGCAAAGGCGGCTCGAACTCTCGGGCGCATTGTGAGCCGTCGCGTATAGGTCCTTGTCGAAGCGACGAGCAAGTTAGGGGGCGCTCGTTCTGCATCCTTACGTACCACCTCAATGACGTGACATATCCCACCGGGCATTGCAGTGCGATCGTACAGGCACACGTTGCACCTTGTTCCTGGGTGGTTATAATGTCTGGTCCAGATATAACCCGAAAAGAGAAGGAGTGCGTGTCACTATGGGACTCGTTGATAAAGATGGTGAGCTTTGGTTCTTTGAGGACCTTTACAGTGACGTGACTTACGGATTCAAGGTCTCCAAGGTCCTCGTACCTGAACGACATACAGGATTTCAGAACCTTATGATCTTAGAGACAGATCGATTCGGCAGAGTGCTGGTGCTCGACGGAATTGTACAGCTCACCGAAGAAGATGAAGGAATTTACCACGAGTGGTTGGGCCACTGGCCTTTGTATGCCCTGCCCCATCGTGGCAGGGAGGTGCTCATTATTGGAGGAGGAGACGGTGGTGTGGCTCGAGAGGTGCTCAAGCATCCGTATTTGTCGGGTGTTACCATGGTGGAGATCGACCAGGAGGTTGTAGAGCTATGCCGAAGATATCTGCCCAGCGTGTCAGCCGGCATCTTTGACGACCCTCGATTCAAGCTGATCATAGGTGATGGTGCCGAGTTCGTTCGATCCGCACAGCGTGCGTACGATGTGATTATCATAGATTCGACAGATCCTATTGGGCCAGCGAAGAGCTTGTTCAACACGGGTTTTTATCAGGATGTGTACGAGGCGCTTGTCGACGGCGGGATTGCAATCCACCAGACAGGCGCCTTGATACTTCAACCCTATGAGTGCCCAGGCAGTTGGAGACAGATGGAGAGGATTTTTGACGAGGTCCGCGTTGTTCAAATTGCAAACGTAAGCTACATGGGTGGGCCTTTCAGCTTGACAGCCGGTTCTAGAGGTAGGGGGGTCTTACGGCATGCAGATCGTCGTGCTCGACGTTTGTACAAGGAGATCGGCATCAAGACAAAGTGGTATTCGCCAGCTATCAGTGCATTGCCCTATCCTGAATTCCAGTCGCGCTTAGAGCTCAATAACTATGGTGAAGAAATTATCATGGATCTTGCTCTACCTGAGCATCGGGTACCAGGCCTCGATGAGGTGCAGCAATGGTCCATAGCTACCTGTAGGGCAATGGATATGAAGCCCTTTGGCGAGCCAATGGTATCGGACCCTCAATTTGGCGAGGGAGACACCCTGGTGCAGTACATTGAGACAAGCGCCATCAATTACCGAAGATATGGGCAGACAGGGTGTGCAAACTGTTTTACCTGTGCCTCCCTTCCTGTTGAAGAGGTGGTAAGATTTTCCCTTGGATACTTCGAGTGTGGCTGCGGAGTGTGCTGGTACCTTCCGAGAGGTTCATTTGGCGACATACGAAGTATCAGGCGTGCCACAAAGATATTCAAGGTTGTGCACACCAAGGACCAACACCAGTGGGTGACCTCTCGTGTGTACCGACCCCACCTGTGGGAGGCTTCAAAGGTTCGGTCGATTGACCTTGCACTTCCTACTGCGGACGGTTTTTCTTCTGCCTTTGAACTGGTGCTTGATATTTACAATTGTGCGTATGAAAGAATATCCTCTCCTCAGGTAGTTGCGCAGAGGCTGTGCAGCATTGCCGGGCTCCATCCTGTGGGCCCTGCTGAGGCACCGGATTTCGGTCACGCCAAGAAAAAAACAGCAGGTCCTTCAGTAACTCAGCTCGTCAAGGAGGGATCCAGCATAAGCCATTATTCAGTAAACTGGCTGGTGGTCCTCGTTAATATAGTGTCCCAGCAGGCCTTTGACATACGAGCGGTGATCGAGGATGCTATGGCATACTTCAATGGATCGTATGCGATAGCATGGATTATACCAAGGGCAGCAGCTACCCAAAACCTTAAGGAGCTCGCTGCCCACAGCTATATCTTAGAAGCGGGAACCCGGTAGACAACCTCTGATACGACCTCATTCGCGGGCGAGAATCGACAACGCAACCTGGGTACGAGGAGTGTGGTAGTCATGAAGGTAGGCGATACCATTTCATTTCGGTTTGGTAAGGGAACCAAGGAAGGGGTGGTCGTACGAATACACCAGAAGAAGGTATACATGCGTGTGGACTTCCCCAGGCACAAAGGAAAGCTCATCTGCCGCAAGATCCATGACCTGGAGGGTGGCACCCAAAAAGGAGAAAAGGCCGCAAAGGGCAAAAAAAAGTAATGCCAGTACGTTTTCTTATGAGGTTGGCGGGGGAACAAAGACGAAAGGATAGATCACCTTAACAGAGCCATTTCCATCTGGGAGTGCGGGGAACTTCCATCGCCTTATATTGTCCAGTACAGCCTGTTCGAGTGGCGAGTATCCTATAGAAGAAGAAACGAGTACTGCATCGGTGACTACACCTGAAGGACTTATTTCGAATTGAACCGTAATCTTTCCTTTGAGCGTTGGTTGGTGTCTGAGCGCTTTATTGTAAAGGTACCTTAGTCCGCCCAGATACGAGGCGACTATCTTCCGAATCTCGCTTGCTGCTCGTCCCCCTTTTCCAACAAAGATGTCCTCAACGTCTCCTGGGGTTTTCTCTTTCGGCAGATCGACCAATGACGTTGCAGCGAGGTTCTTTATAGCGCGTTGTTCAGGAAGACCTTCTGTTCCTCCATAAAACTCTACCTGGGTCTCCCGTACCTCTCCGATCTTGGAGGCATTGAGGATGTACCCCAGGTCGCTCCCTTTTTTGGCAACTTCTGGAAGGTTCCCAACACCGAGAAAGTCGTCCTCATCCTGGGTCTTGGGCGCAGGCACACCGCTCAAGTTTTTCAAGGCTGTTGCCATCTCTTTGGATACGTCGCGTTTTTTTGATGGGTGGTAGGCGCGCAGGTCAGTATCTCCTGCTTCTTGTGAGAGCAGCCCTAGAAGGCCCTTTCGGGCCACCATCTTTTTTACATCTCCAGTCTGTTGAGCGTATTGGGAAGCAGAATAAAGTGCCTTTGGAGACCCTACTGCACTCAAAGGCGGTGGTGATGTCAAACGCTTCTTTTCTGCCCGTGTAAGTGCTCGTGGTGCCACAGCAGTAGGTTGCACTTTCTTGGCCTCTTCGATCACAGGCTCTGGTGGCAATGGTGTTTCTCGAATGATTAGCTCGGTGATCTTTCGGGCATACGGCTTGGGGATGTGGACCGGTCTTCGTGCCTCGATGTGCCGAGTAATTTCAGAAAAGATCAGACCAAGCAAGAGCATGGGTATAAGGAAAAAGGTAAAGACCCTATCCTCAAAAGCCAGCTCATAATGGTACCGTGACCTCTTCATGGTTCAATCCCGTACAAGAACATACACTAAGTGCAGCGCCTCACTATAATTATTATCGTCAATTTGGTTGTTGGGCACAATGCGCCAGATCAGCGCCTATGCTGGCTCTACGGTTATTTTGTTTTCTGAAAGACTGCCAATGACATATGGGGAAAGTCAGCACGGTCAACAGTATATAGAACTTTCTTTAGCAAAAAAAACGGGATTTCCTTGTCAGCTTGAATGGTGGCCTTGCCGGCAAAGTGCAAGATAGGGACCGTGCTCTCAGTTTTCTTGAGCTTCTCTGCCCTGAGCTTCAGGTGCTCGTAGAGCACCGGCATGAGGAGCGCTTTTTCCGAATACCACTCCTTGAGTGAGTCCATTACAGGCACACCATCCACGTATATCCTGTCCTTTGCAACGGCGATCTCAACGGTAAGCTCCAGTTGATCCTGGCTTGTGGATTCGGGCATGATAACGTCGTTTACCATGTACATAAGCTGGCCGCCGGTGGAATAGCTGATGAGAAGAAATACAAGTATGAGGGTAAACATGTCCACCATTGAGGTCAGCAGCACAGGGAATTGATCTGACCCCTTACGCCGTTCCTTCAATGCGTGAAACGTCTTGCCGAGCCCAGAGGCATCCATTGGCTATTGAATCCCCAGTTTCTTGTCGACCTCTCGTGTTCCTTTTCGAAGGCCTTCAAACCCCTTGGCTTCTTCAAAGGCCTCGGACAAAGCAATGTTCGGGAAAAGCATCCTACGCATCCTATGCCCTCCCTCGGCATAGAGCTCTTCCCGGCAGGTATCCATGGTCTGAACGATAACGTCATACGGTATAGTATCGTCGACGAGCAGTACTACCTCTTCGTGCCGCGGGTATTTTTGCTTTAGACTGATCAGGATTGCCCTGAGGCGATCAAGGTCATACTCCTCTCCTTTTATCGGCACCTCATAGTACAGGTCTTCATAGGTCTCTTTTTCTTCTCCTTCCGGCGTATGGCTCAGTGTGGCTTCTACTCTAAACCCATTGTCATGAATAGAGACCTTAAGTTCTATGATACCCGTTGGAGTCTTCGTTTCTTTCGAGGCACCAGTGCCCGGTGTCCCTCCAAGTGTGCTGGCTTGGGGTAGATGTGTCCGTAAGGCAGCGAGCTGCTCAAATGCTGCAGTGACAAGTAACATCGGTATCAGGATACACAAAAGGCACATCATCGGCACCAAGTCGACATTGGCCTCGATTGTTCCCCTATGAGTGTATCGCCTCCTAACCCTTTTCATGCACTCTGCCCCCTGTGTGAGGTCTTGAGGGATTGGAGGAGGTTGAGCGTCTTTGTGCTAAATTCCTCGATTTCGTCCAACAAGCGATTGGTCTTTGCCTGCAGTATAGAATGAAAGAAAAGACACGGAATGGCCAAAATCAGTCCAAAGCAGGTGCAGTTCATGGCGTTTGCGATTCCTCGAGCTAGTAATGTTGCCTTCTCCCCTGGCTCTGCCCCTGAAATGGCATGGAAGGCTACGATCAATCCTGATACCGTGCCGAGGAGGCCGAGGAGGGTAGCTATATTTGCGATAGCTGCAAGATACGGGGTACGTTTTTGGATCTTGGGTGCCATCTCGAGCGTTGCTTCCTCCATCGCTGAGGCGACTCTGCTGGCATCTGTTTTGTACTGCATGAGTCCTGCCTTGAGAATAGCCGGCAGCGGTGAATCGTCGCAGAGTCGGATGGCTTCCTGGATGTTTCCACTTTGAATGTGGCTCCTGATAGATTGGAATAGGTGGTATCCGTTTACGTTATACTTGTAGTACAAAAAGTAAAGGCGCTCGAGAATGATCGCAACGCCGAGGCATAGTCCAAAGAGAATTGGATACATAAAGGGTCCGCCCGCCTTGAAGAAGTCTGACAAGAAAGAAAGCATACGTGGTTCCCTCCGCGAAAGCCTTATTTGTCCTTCCCTACATATAGCGTTGTTATCTGATCTATCCTTGTGCCACGATCAACGTAGTGACTCCTGGTATCTGACCAGGCCGTGTACCTCATCCCTGTCGATGGGCGCCAGGATCTCTTCTGAAAAATCCCTTTCTCGAGCAGTTGAGCCAGATTCATGGGGTGTATGTGGAATGATGAACATGGCCTTTGGTTTTTCGATTTCACCACGGATGTGAATCTCTTGCATCTGGATGGAGCGTTTTGGGGCAGTATCAGCGTCCTCATGTTGAGCGATGCCATCATTGGTGCGTAGCTGGCCAGGTCCTTCTCCTCCATCTACAGGTTCGCCTTGTACGGGTGGCGTAGCATAGAGGAGAGTGATGGCAAGAGTCAAATTGATCAACAGGATCAGTAAATAGGACCGTGGCATCCTCATTGCTCGTCCTGGTGAAGGCCGGACACAGTGCTGATCCATTTTGAAAGCAATGAAGCGTGGTGCTGGCCTCCAGCTTCAAGGTAGTTCTGAAGATATCCTCGTGCTGTTTCCATTTCCTCGAGCCAGCCACCGTAAACGATGCCGGCATTGAGCAATCCTATCAAAAACCCTTCTTGAGCGGCATAAGCCTTTTCGAAGAAAGAAGCTGCTTCTTTATAGCGCTGGAGCCTAAAGGAAACAAGCCCCAGGTTGTTATATGCCTCGGGCCGGTCTGGATCCAGCTCGAGTGCCTTCGTAAAGTACTGTTGCGCTTCAGCTGGTTTCCCGGACCGAAGAAAAACGATTCCTCGGTTGTTTACATCATCGAACGTTGCCTTGCCAGATGCAGATATCTTGTCATACACGTCGAGGGCCATCTCTGGTTGCTCTGTATCCATAAGGACACAAGCGAGCTTTCGAAGGGACGAGGGGTCTGCATCTGGTGTATCAAGGACGTGACGAATATGTGTCTTTGCTTTTTCTGGAGCGCCGAGGTTGTGATAGATGCGTACCATTTCTATATGAGGCTCTACGGAATCCGTATACATTGCTGCTGCCTGTAGCGATGAAATCGCCCCTAAATAGTCGTCCCTTTTCGCTCTACAAAGCCCCCTCAGATACAAGGCTTGGGCGTTTTTGTCATCCAATGGGAGGACACGCGTGAGGATGCGTTCTGCCTCAGCGTATGCGTTTTGGGCCATGTAGAGTGTTGCCATATTCACATATGCAGGGATGAGCTTCGGGTTGGCATCAAGTGCACGTCGGTATGCCTCGAGTGCCCGTTGTGAGTCTTCTCTCAATTCATAGAGAACGCCCAAGGTAAAATGAACTTCATACAGTGATGGTTCCTTTTCAGCCAACGGAGTCAAGCGGGAAATGGTGTGCTCGAGCACTCGTGGAGAGACCGGAGGGTCAGCGTAAGCCTCTTTGAGCTCTCGCAACGCCTTTGCAAGGCTTTTTTCCAAGCGCGTGACCTTTCGGATAGAGAAAGCCCGTGGTGCGTCCTTGTCGATGTGCTCAATAAGGGTATGGCTACCCTGAATCGCATCGTTACAACACCGGGCCTCTTGTAGCAGGCTAGGGTAGCGTGCAGGGTCGAGTTTGGAGAGCTGGGAATAGGCCTTGATTGCCCAAGGGGTGAAAACACCCCTTTCAGCTGCTCGCTCGAGAGTGGTTTTGTAAGCCTCTTTTGCTTGATCGTAAAAAGGAAGTGCCTTTTGACGTAGTAGTTCTGAATATGCCTTTACTTCTTCCTCGTTCAGTCCCCGGGGGATCTCGGAGTCTACTAGCGAAGAGCCAAATTCTTCGTAGATTTCACCGATCCTATATCCTGAACCGATCGAGAGCTCGGGCACACCGTAGCCAATTGTCTCCAGATATCCGGCAATGAGCGTGTCGTAAAGAGCTTGTTTTTTCTTGAGATTCTCCTGTAGTGGTTCTACGAGTTTTATCTTCTTGTATACATGCAGATCTCCTTCAAGGAGGGCAAAACGGGCTTGAGCCATCTGAAAACTGTCTACTTCGAGAGAGGGGGAGGTCTTTCGTGCCATTTCAACGTCCTTGAGAAGCAGGGCATATTTCTTGCGTGCCGCATCGGTATGTCCTCTTTGTTCTTCTGCTTTGGCCTCGAGGAAGTCAAATTCGAGTCTTCTTTTATGGTCCTGAGGATACCGAGTGCGATACGTAGAAAACAATGCGAGGGCCTCTTGTATCTTGCCCGCTTGTAAGAGCTTTTTGGCAGCCCGGTATAGGGATTCCTGAGCGAGGGAGGAGGAATGGTCAATGCGGTACAGTGCATCGAGCGCTACGCTCAACCGATCCCATTGTTCTTTTTTTTCATGATAAGGTATGAGGAACTCAAGGGCGTCTTTTGAGGGCTTGGAATTCGGATATGTG
>FWPV01010412.1_pt1 | contig 15233 bp, 17 predicted proteins | sample 2228371 | NCBI WGS metagenome assembly FWPV01 (sample SAMEA103939776, study PRJEB20133) | metagenome | reverse complement strand
GAACATCCAGCGCGAGAACCTGAATCCGCTCGAAGAGGCGGCCGGCGTGCAGCGGCTGATCGACGAATTCGGCATGACCCACGAACAGGCGGCCAATGCGATCGGCCGCTCGCGGTCGGCCACCACCAATCTGCTGCGACTGCTGCAGCTGGCCGAGCCGGTACAGGAACAGCTGATCACCGGTGATCTGGACATGGGTCACGCGCGTGCACTGCTGACGCTGCCGCGCGCCGACCAGATCGCACTGGCCAATCGTGTCGTGGCGCAGGGCCTGACCGTGCGCGACACCGAAAAGCTGGTGGCGCAGGGCGGCGTGGCCGAACAGGGCGGCAAGCGCGCCGCCAGCGTGCCGCGCGATCTGGCGCAGCTGGAAGAGGAGCTGTCCGATCTGCTGGGCGCCGCGGTCAGTGTGCAGGCCAACGCGCGTGGCGCCGGCAAGCTTGCCATCCGTTTCAATGACCTCGACCAGCTCGACGGCCTGATCGCGCGCTTGCGCCGCTGATCGCCCAGCCCGGCGTTCTGCCGTCGTCCCGACGCCGCATGCGTTCAGCCATCGAATTCCTGCTGCTGGGTCTGGTCTGGGGGGCGTCGTTCGCGTTGTATCGCGTGGCGATTCCGGAATTCGGCCTTGCCGCGACAGTCAGCCTGCGCCTGCTGCTGGCCGCGACCGCACTGTGCCTCGTGTTCGGGTCGCCGTTGCGCGGCGTTGCGGCCAGCGACCGGCGGCGCACGCTCGTCTGGCTCGTGCTGATCGGCGCCGGTACCACGGCGCTGCCCTTCACGCTGTTCGCCGAAACCGTCATGCGCTCCAGCGCCGGATTTGCAGCGGTGCTCAATGCCAGTTCCCCCCTCTTCTCCGCCCTGCTCGCGGTCTGCGTGTGGCACGAGGCGCTGTCCCGCAGCAAGGCGGTGGGCCTGCTGCTGGGTTTTGCCGGCGTCGCATTGCTGGCCAGCCTGCGCGAGCTCGGTCCGCTGCGCATCGGCATCGACGCCGTGCTGCTCGGCCTCGCGGGTGCCGCCTGCTACGGGCTGGGCGTGCAGCTGGCTCGGCGCAGGCTCGGCGATCTGGATGCATCGGCGGTGGCCACCGGCTTTGCGGTCACCGGCGCGTTGCTGCTGCTGCCCTGGGCGCTGGCGTCGCTGCCAGGCGCGCTGCCGTCCTGGCCGGCGATCTCGGCGGTGCTGGTACTCGGCCTGGTGTCGACCGCGCTTGGCAACTTCATGTATTTCCGGCTGCTTGGCCGCATCGGCGCGACACCGGCGCTGAGCGTCACGTTCGTGATTCCGCCGTTCGCCATGCTGTGGGGCCACCTGCTGTTCGAAGAGGTGCCGACACCCGCGATGCTGGCCAGCACGGCCGTCATTCTGGTCGGTACCGCGTTGACGCTCGGCTGGCGGCGAACGCCCGGGTGATATTCCCGGTCAACGGACTGCACCGGACCGCCGTTATCCGCTCGGGTCGGCACGTTTTGCATGGCTTGTTCACCGTCTGCGGCTGGACTAGACTTGCGACCCGCGCCGCCGAGTTGATGCCGGAGAGCCCGGCCCCGCGATAATCATTGGTTAAACAACTGTCGAGGAACGTCATGAGAACGATCATTTCTGCCGCCGTCTGTGCCATCGCGCTCGTGAGCGCACCGGCTTTCGCCAGCAAGGAGCTGGCGACTGCCAAGGGCTGTCTGGGCTGTCACGCCATTGAAAAAGCGGGCGTCCTCGGCCCGGGCTATCAGGCTGTGGCGAAGAAGTACGAAGGCCAGAAGGACATGGAAGGCAAGCTGGCGGCCTTCATCCGTGCCGGCACCCCTGCTGGCTCCAAGCTGATGTGGGGCGGTGCGGTACCGATTCCGGCCAATCCGGGTGTCAGCGAAGCCGATGCCAAGAAGCTTGCTGCCTGGATCCTCGCAGGCGCCAAGTAAGGCTGCAGCGCAGGTTTTGCAGCAGAAGGCCGGCTGGCAGCAGCCGGCCTTTTCTTTTGTCGCACCGGAATAGCGGCCCTTACACCCCGCTTTATCGGGCCAACGGGCGACATCGACCTTGCTACGCTCGCGACCGACATGTGTCTGTCAGGAGAAGTCGAGCATGAGTGCAACGGCCCCGCCGCGCGTCCGTTACGGCAAGCAGGTCACCGAATCGATCAATCAGACCCGGGTGCGCTACGTCATCCTGTTCGGTTGCGCGATCGCCACGCCCTTCCTCTTTCCGCCGACCTGGCCACTCGTGCTGCTCGCCGTCGCCAGCTACGCGCTGCGCATGTTCGGCGTCGAAGCCATCTACCACCGCTACTTTTCGCACCGCGCCTTCAAGTGCTCGCGCCCGGTGCAGTTCGTGCTCGCAGTGATCGCTTCGCAGTGCGGCCAGCACGGGCCGCTGTGGTGGGCATCGGTGCATCGCGTCCATCACCAGAACGTCGAGCAGCCGGACGATCCGATCTCGCCACGCCAGCACGGGTTGATGCAGTCGCACGTCGGCTGGGTCTGGTGCGAGCGCTACAAGGACACCGATCTCGACGTGGTGCCCGACTTCGCCCGCTTTCCGGAAATCCTTTGGGTAAACAAGCACTACACGCTGCTCATGCTGTCCGGCGCGTTCTTCATCTGGCTGTTGGCGACGGCGGGCGCCTTCGGTCCGACCGTGACCGGCGGTGCAGCGCTGATGTGGGGCTTCTTCCTGCCGACCGCGCTGGGCGTGCAGACGGTGTCGCTGGTCAATTCGATCGGTCATTTCGGCCATCTCCCCGGTGGCTATCGCCGCTTCGAAACCGATGACGATTCGGTCAACCGCCCGCTGCTGGCGCTGCTGACGATGGGTGGCGGCTGGCACAACAATCACCACCGCTACGGCGCCAGCGCTCGCGCCGGCTTCGCCTGGTACGAGATCGACCTGACCTACTACCTCCTCAAGCTGCTGGCCATGCTGGGCATCATCCGCGATCTGCGCGACCAGCTTCCGGATGATGTGCGGGTGGAGGGCGGACTGGCGCCGGCTGCCTCGAAGGTCGGTGACCTGCGCTGACGGCATGTCGCACTTTTTTACAGAGTGGATGGCCGTGCTGCAATGCATCACCCAAGTGCCTTGTTCCGATGCTGCATTTTTATGACAGCACCGTGATGGAACGATAGTTGCTGGGCTCCCGCATCGCGTTCAAGGAGCTCCACCATGGTCTTTCGTCGTCTTGCCCTGCCTTTGCTGCTCGCCTCGCTCGCGGGGTCTGCGCAGGCCATTCCGCTGCTCGATTTCGGCGTCGGCCCGTCCGGCTTCGGTACCGAGTTTCTTCCGGACAACGACGATGGCTCGACCGGAAGGCTGTCGCTGCCGTTCGAAATCAACTTCTTCGGCCAGACCTTCAATAACTTCTTCGTCAACAACAACGGCAACATCACCTTCAATTCGGCACTCGGCACCTTCACGCCGGAACCGTTCCCGGTAACCGCGCAGCCCATGATTGCGCCGTTCTGGGCCGACGTGGATACCCGCGGCACGGGCGACGTCTGGATCTATTCACCCAATGCCGACACGCTCGCCATCACCTGGGCGTCCGTGGGCTATTACTCCCAGGCGACGGACAAGACCAACAGCTTCCAGCTCGTCCTGCGCAATCGCGCCGATACCGGCGCCGGCAACTTCGACGTCGATTTCCGCTACGAACGCCTCGAGTGGACGACCGGTGACGCCAGCGACGGTGAGTTCGGTCTCGGCGGCACGCCGGCGCAAGCCGGCTATGACGCCGGCGATGGCACGAATTTCCTCGTGCTGCCCGGCTCGCGTACCGCCGCCGTGCTCGACCTGCAGAACCAGAGCAATGTGTCGCCCTCGACCCCGGGTCTGTGGACCTTCGCGATCCGTGACGGTGATCTGCCGGGCTCTTCGCCGTCCAATCCCCTGCTGCCGATCGCGACCGACAGCGGCTGGCAGTTCGACTTCAACGTGTCGCTCGGTCAGATGTACTTCATCGACCCGGACATCGCCATCGGCTATGACTACTTCCTCGAAAGCGGTCCGCTGTTCGCCAGCGTGCTGCTGCCGGAACTGGGTGACAACGCCTATGAAGTCTGGCTGTGGAACGGCACCGAATGGGTGTTCGCCGACAACGTGCTGGCCGGCGAGGAATACACGCTGAGCGAAGGCGTCGACCGCTTCCGCGTGCTCGGCATCGAAGAGAGCGTGGCGCTTGATCCGCTGAACCCGACCGCCTTCGTCACCGGCCTGACCTTTGACGGCAACGGTGCGGTCCAGGTGCTGCAGAACCCGATCGTGCTGTCGCTGCCGGTACCCGAACCGGAAACCTATGCCCTGTTCCTCGCCGGTCTGGGTCTCATCGTGGCAGCCCGCCGCCGCGTGCGCAGCTGACGCAAAGGCGGTTTCGAGGTAACGGATGGCCGGCGTGCGAGCCGTTGCAGGCGCACGCCGGCTTTTTTGTCGACCGGCCGGCCGGCGCCGCAGCGCACAAACAAAATTGACGCTGCCCCCAGCCGCCCGCAAAATCCGGAGCTGACCTTCTTTCCAGCATTGCGGAGACTTTCCATGACCCAGCCTTTCCCGTCGCGTCCCCTGCCTGCGCTTCTCGTTCTGTCGGCCTGCCTGCTCGCGGCCTGCGGCGAACAGACCGATACCGCGCCGTCGGCGGCATCTGCGGGCGGCGTACCGGCGATGGACGCGCCGCTGATCGTGCGGCTGGGTCATGTGGCGCCGCTGACCGGGCCGCAGGCGCATCTGGGCAAGGACAACGAGAACGGCGCCCGGCTGGCCATCGATGACCTGAATGCCGAAGGCTTCCAGATCGGCGACAAGCCGGCGCGTTTCGAACTGCTCGGAGAGGACGACCAGGCCGACCCGCGCCAGGGCACGACCGTGGCGCAGAAGCTCGCCGATTCGCGCGTCAACGCGGTCATCGGTCACCTGAACAGCGGCACCACCATTCCGGCGTCGCGCGTCTATCACGACGCGGGCATCGTCCAGGTGTCACCGTCGGCGACCAATCCGCAGTACACCCGCCAGGGCTATGCCGGCGCCTTCCGCGTGTTCGCCGACGACGTGCAGCAGGGCGGCGCACTCGGCGCGTTCGCGATGAAGAACCTGAACGCGCGGCGCATCGCCATCATCGATGACCGCACCGCCTACGGCCAGGGTCTGGCCGACGAATTCGAGAAGGCCGCCAAGGCGGCCGGCGCTGAAATCGTCACCCGTGAATACACGACCGACAAGGCGACCGATTTCGCCGCCATCCTGACCAAGGTGAAATCGACCTCGGCCGACCTGCTGTTCTACGGCGGCATGGACACCCAGGCCGGCCCGATGGCGCGCCAGCTGAAGACGCTCAACCTGGGCATTCCCATGCTGTTCGGCGACGGCGGCTGCACGGTCGAGTTCCACAAGCTGGCCGGCGAGGGTGCGGAAGGTCATTACTGCTCGCTGCCCGGCGTGCCGCTGGAAAAGATGGCGGGTGGCACGGCCTTCCGCGACCGCTACAAGGCGAAGTTCAACACCGATATCCAGCTCTATGCGCCGTATGCCTACGACGCGGTGCGCGTAGTGGCCGAGGCGATGAGGAAGGCCGGCTCGACCGACCGCATGAAATTCCTGCCCGAGCTCGAACAGATCAACTACCCGGGCCTGACCGCGCAGATCACCTTCGACGAAAAGGGTGACATCAAGAACGGTGCGGTGACGCTGTACCAGGCGAAGGCCGGTGCCTGGTCTCCGCTGGAGACGATGGGCGGCGACGCGACGCCGTAAGCGCCGCGTGGACATTTTCATCCAGCAGATCATCAATGGTCTGGTGCTCGGCAGCATCTACGCGCTGGTGGCACTGGGCTACACGATGGTCTACGGCATCCTCGGACTGATCAATTTCGCGCACGGCGAGGTGGTGATGATCGGCGCGCTGACCGCGCTGACCGCCATCGGCCTGCTCGTGCCGTCGGGGCTGCCCGGCCCGGTGGTGGTGCTCGGCGGCCTGCTGATCGCGATTCCGGTCTGCATGGCGGTCGGCTTTTCGATCGAGCGCATCGCCTACCGGCCGCTGCGCAACGCGCCCCGGCTGGCGCCGCTGATCACCGCCATCGGCGTGTCCATCGTGCTGCAGCAACTGGCCATGATGGGCTGGGGCCGCAACTATCACACCTTCCCGGCCATCCTGCCGAGCACGCCGCACCAGGTGTTCGGCGCCGCGATCACCGACCTGCAGATCCTGATCGTCGTCACCGCCGCCGTGCTGATGGCCGCGCTGCTGTGGCTGATCACGCGCACCCGGCTTGGCCGCGCGATGCGCGCGACGTCCGAGAACCCGGCGGTGGCGCGGCTGATGGGGGTCGACGTCGACCGCGTCATCGCCTACACCTTCGTGCTCGGCTCGGCGCTTGCGGCAGTGGCCGGCGTCATGGTCGCGGCCAACTATTCGATCGCGCACTACGCCATGGGCTTCATGCTCGGCCTGAAGGCGTTCACCGCCGCCGTGCTGGGCGGCATCGGCAATGTCGGCGGTGCGATGCTGGGCGGTCTGCTGCTGGGCGTCATCGAAAGTCTGGGCGCCGGCTACATCGGCGACCTGACCGGCGGTTTCCTCGGCAGCCACTAGCAGGACGTGTTCGCCTTTTTCGTGCTCATCCTGGTGCTGGTATTCCGCCCGTCCGGCCTGATGGGCGAGAAGGTGGCGGAGCGGGCATGAGCGCAGGCTCTTGAGCACATAACCTGTGTTACGCTGATCCTGTGTGATTCTTCGGTGTCGAGGGTGCCATGGCCAATCTGACGTTGGTGATTGACGACGAGGTGCTGCAGAAGGCGCGCATCCGCGCAGCGAGCGAAGGGACTTCGGTCAATGCGGTCGTGCGCGAGCAGATTGCCCGCTACGCCAGCGGCCGCGAGGCGCGCCTGCGCGCGTTGGCGGAACTCGACGCACTGGTCGACCGGCTCCAGCCCTCCAGCGGTGGCGGCTGGACCTTCGACCGCAATGACCTCTACGAAGAGCGGATGTCCCGTCATGGCCCGGTGCGCGAGCAGTGAAGTGCTTCTTCGACACGAATGTGCTGCTGTACCGGATAGACACGGCTGACCCGATCAAGCAACGGTCTGCGCGCGCGTGCTTCAACCACCACGCCGAAGCCGGCAACGCGGTCATCAGCACGCAGGTCATGCAGGAATTCCATTACGTGCTTCGGGCACGATTCGCGTCCACCGTTCCGGCGGAGGACGCATTCCGCATGACCGAGGCGCTGACCGTGCTGGACGTCGTGCAGGTCACGCCGCAACTGGTATTGATCGCGGCGCGGCGCAGTGAGCATCATCGGCTGTCGTTCTGGGACGCGCTCATCGTTTCGGCGGCCGCCCATGCCGGATGCGGCACGTTGATCACCGAAGACCTCAACCACGGCCAGGTGATAGACGGCGTGCGCGTCGAGAACCCGTTTCTCGGTAACGCCGCATGACCCTGCCCGGCGACCCGAAGCTGCGCGCCCGGCTGGGCATCGTGCTGATCGGCATCGCGCTGGCGGTGCTGCCCTTCGTCGTCGGCGCGAACTTCGGCAACTCGTGGGTGCGCATCATCGACTTTGCGCTGCTCTACATCATGCTGGCGCTCGGCCTGAACATCGTGGTCGGCTTCGCCGGCCTGCTCGACCTGGGTTACATCGCCTTCTACGCGGTGGGCGCCTATCTGTATGCGCTGCTGTCGAGCCCGCATCTGGCCATCGCGTTTCCGGCGGTATTTGCCAGTGCGCCGGCCTGGTCGGTGTGGCTGGTGCTGCCGCTGGGTGCGCTGGTCGCCGGCCTGTTCGGCGTGCTGCTGGGCACGCCGACGCTGAAGCTGCGCGGCGACTACCTCGCCATCGTCACGCTCGGCTTCGGCGAAATCATCCGCATCTTCCTGAACAACCTGAATGCACCGCTGAACCTGACCAACGGACCGCAGGGCATCAACAACATCCAGTCGGCGCAGATCGCCGGCCAGTCGCTCGGCCGCAGCTTCGAACTGTTCGGTCTGCAGATCCCGTCAGTCACCGCGCACTACTACTTCTTCCTGGCGCTGACGCTGGCGGTCATCTTCATCTGCGTGCGCCTGCAGGATTCGCGGCTCGGCCGCGCCTGGGTCGCCATCCGCGAAGACGAACTGGCGGCGCGTGCGTGCGGCATCAATACGCGCAACGTGAAGCTGCTGGCGTTCGGGCTGGGCGCGACGTTCGGCGGCGTGGCCGGCGGCCTGTTCGCCGGCTTCCAGGGCTTCGTCAGTCCGGAGTCGTTCGGCCTGCTCGAATCCATCATGGTGCTGTGCATGGTGGTGCTGGGCGGCATGGGCCACATCGCCGGCGTCATCCTCGGCGCGCTGCTGCTGGCGCTGCTGCCCGAACTGCTGCGCTGGGGCGCCGCACCGGTTCAGCAGTGGCTGTTCGGCAAGGTGCTGGTCGATCCGGAATCGCTGCGCCTGCTGCTGTTCGGCGTGGCGCTGGTGCTCGTGATGCGATGGCGACCGGCCGGTCTGTGGCCGTCGGCGCTGCGCAAGCGCGAACTGGCTGCACACGCGGAGGTGGCATGAGCGACCCGGTGGACGCGATCGCGCAGGACGCGGTGCTGCTGTCGGCGAGCGGCGTGTCGAAGCGCTTCGGCGGCGTGCAGGCGCTGCGCGACGTGTCGCTGACGATACGGCGCGGCGAGGTGTATGGCCTGATCGGACCGAATGGCGCCGGCAAGACCAGCTTCTTCAATGTGCTGACCGGCCTGTACAGCCCGGACGACGGCCACGTCACCTTCGACGGGTGCGACCTGCCGCCGGGCGTGCCGCATCGCATCGCCGGCGCCGGCATCGCGCGCACCTTCCAGAACATCCGGCTGTTCGGTGCCATGAGCGCGCTCGAGAATGTCATGGTCGGCCGGCACATTCGGCTGCGTACCGGCGTCATCGGCGCCATCCTGCGCACGCCGGCGGCGCGCGTCGAAGAAGCGGCCACCGAAGCGCGCGCGCATGAATTGCTGCGCTATGTTGGCATCGATCAACTGGCCAACCAGCAGGCGACCCACCTGAGTTACGGCGACCAGCGCCGGCTCGAAATCGCCCGCGCGCTGGCGTCCGAACCGAAGCTGCTGGCGCTCGACGAACCGGCGGCCGGCATGAATGCCACCGAAACCGCCGGTCTGCGCACGCTGATCGAAAAGCTGCGCGGCGACGGGCTCACGGTGCTGCTGATCGAGCACGACGTGAAGCTGGTGATGGGCCTGTGCGACCGCGTGGCCGTGCTCGACTACGGCGAGAAGATCGCCGAAGACGTACCCGACGTGGTACGCCGCCATCCGCGCGTGATCACCGCCTATCTGGGCCGGCAGTCCGATCCGGAGGCCGCCTGATGCTGCAGGTACGCGGGCTGACCGTGCACTACGGCGGCATCCGGGCGGTCAAGGGCGTCGATCTGGACATCGCGGCCGGCGAGAAGGTGGCGCTGATCGGCGCCAACGGCGCCGGCAAGACCAGCACGCTGAAGGCGCTCGCGCGCATGCTGCCGGCCGGCGGCGAAGTGCGTTTCGACGGCGGTGACATTTCGCATGCCCCGCCGCACACGCTGGTCGGTCGCGGTCTGGCGCTGGTGCCGGAAGGCCGCGGCGTGTTCGCCCGCCTGTCGGTGCGCGAAAACCTCGACATGGGTGCCTATGCGCGCGACGACCGCGCCGCCATCGCGGCCGACCTCGATCGTGTCTACACGCTGCTGCCCCGGCTCAAGGAACGCGCCGGTCAGACCGCGGGCACCTTGTCCGGCGGCGAACAGCAGATGGTCGCCATCGGTCGCGCGTTGATGAGCCGGCCGCGCCTGCTGCTGCTCGACGAGCCGTCGATGGGCCTGTCGCCGGTCATGGTCGATACCGTGTTCAGCGTCATCCGCGACATTGCGCGCGACGGCGTCACCCTGCTGCTGGTCGAACAGAACGCGCGCCTTGCGTTGTCACTGTGCGACCGCGGCTATGTCATGGACAGCGGGCGCATCACGCTGGCCGCCGCGTCGGCCGAGCTGCTCGACAATCCCGCCGTACGCGCCGCCTATCTGGGCGAGTGAATGGCCGCTGACCCGTGCATCCGGGATGGCCGTTGCCACCGTTCTCTCGACTTCTCCCCCGCCTTCGGTGACATTTGCCCTACCGTGCGCGCCGCCGGCTGACCGGCGCGGGCGCCGACTATTCTTGCGCGCTCGATCCCTGCGGAGCGCACCCATGAAAACGACCTTCGCGATGTTGCTGTGCGCCGTGTCCTTCGCCTGCAGCGCGGCCGATGACCCGCGGCAGTCGCTCGCCATTCAGCTGGCCGCCTGCTCGGTCGCGTTTGCCGATGCTGCCGCCGCTGATCCGTCACGGGCGTCGCGGCTTGCTTACGCGAGCAGGAATCAGCTGCAACTGGCCATGCGGCTGGCCGATCGTGCGGTCACGTCCGCCACGCTGAATGCCGAGCGCAAGGCGCTGGCCGAAAGACGTGCCGACCCGGCGGGTGCTGCCGCGCTGGACGCCGGTTTCGAGCGGCGCAGCGACGACTGCAATCGGCTGATCGAACAGAACATGGCGGTCATCGACAGCCTGCGCGACGGTCGCTGACCGACGCGCACGGCTTCGTGCTGCAACGGCGTTCAGGCCGTGTTGCGACGGCGACGCGCCACCATCAGCAGCAGGCCCAGACCGGCGCCCATCATCAGCACCGACGACGGCTCCGGCACCGCACTGATCTGCAGGAAGGGACGCAGCGAGGCATCGGCCGACGCCGACGACGCATACAGCGCGCCGACGTAGCGGCTGTTGCCGTCAACATCGAATTCCACCACGCCGCGCTGCGCCAGCAGCACACCGTAGTTCGCCGACGGATTGTCGAGCCAGCTGCGCACCAGCGCCGTGGCATCGAAACTGACCCAGCCATTCACGCTGCTCTGCACCGTGCTCGAACTGGCCGCCATGGCGGTCATCGGCGCCGTTTCCCAGGTCACGCTGCTTTCGTTCCACGCGTTCAGCACCTGGAACAGGTCGGTGGTGACCGGATGTTCGGCACTCGGGCTTTCGAACGGCGACAGCGACGGCACGCCATACAGGTTGATCGTCGCACTGCCGACGCCGGCGGACGTCAGGTTCAGCAGCCCGAGGTCGAAGCGGATCAGGGTTTTGGTGTCGTGCGCCCGCTCGACGCCGCCTTCGCCGAAACGCGGGTCGGTGTCCGACGTGCCGAGGAAGTTGCCGAAGGGCACTGCGGCCGGCGGGTTCAGCGCCGACAGCGTGGTCGTGTCGAGATTGGTGCGGCGCGGCGCCGGAATGCCGAACACGCCGTCGATGCCGAATTCGTAGATGAACACGTCTTCGCTGGACGCTTCGTCCGGCTGCAGCGTGACATTGACGGCGGCATTCGCGGCGTGGCCGAACGACAGGGCGGCTGCGAGGACAGCCGGTGCAAACAGGGTTGAAGCTTTCATTTGAACCTCCGGAGTGTTGTGGGGTGACTGCGTCATGCGGGAACCGGACCCGTGTCGGCGACACGGTCAGGCTCGCGACGTCTACGCAGCCGGTACGCCGTCAGATGCAATGTCACCTTCAGCCATCGAAGGTCGCGCCGCGTTGATGCCAAAGGCATCACCGGGTTAAGCTTGGCGTCCCGCTTCCCGAGGAATCGCCGGCATGGTCCGCCTGCCCGCATGGCTGCGCCTTGTGCTGTGCGCACTGTTGTCGATGCAGGCCGCGCTGGCAGAGCCGCCGGCGCTGATGCACGCGCAGCGCCATCACGACGGCATCGATCCGGCCGCCTACTGGGTCAGCGAAAAGCTGGACGGGGTGCGCGCCGTGTGGGACGGGCGGGTGCTGCGCTTTCGCAGCGGGCGGCCGATTGCGGCACCGGCCTGGTTCTCCGCGTCCTTGCCTGCGCACCCGCTGGATGGCGAACTGTGGATCGCCCGCGGCCGCTTCGATGTGCTGTCTGGCATTGTTCGACGCGATGTGCCGGACGACGCCGACTGGCAGCCGGTGCGCTACCTGCTGTTCGACCTGCCGGGCGCACCGGGTGACTTCAGCCAGCGTCTTGAGCGCCTGACCCGCATCGTCGCCGACGCGGGCCTGCCCTGGCTGCAGGTCGTGCCGCAGTGGCGCGTCGCCGACCGGGCCGAACTGGCAGTGCGCTTCAACGAGGTGGTCGCCGGTGGCGGCGAAGGGCTGATGCTTCATCGGGCCGACGCGCTGTGGACCGCCGGGCGCAGCGATGCGCTGCTCAAGCTCTCGCCATTTCTCGACGCCGAAGCCACCGTGCCGGGCAAGGGCCGGCACCGCGGCCGGCTCGGCGCGCTCGAGGTGATGGACGCCGAAGGCCGGCGTTTTCGCATCGGCAGCGGTTTGAGCGACGCGGCACGCGCCGCGCCGCCGGCCATCGGTGCACAGGTGACCTACCGTTATCGCGAACTGACCCCCCGCGGCCTGCCGCGCTTCCCGGTGTTCGTTCGGGTGCGCGACCTGCCTTGAAGGACGTGCCCGCGCTTCGTTCTTCGAGAACGGCTTGGGGTGCGGACGTGCTGTCGGTCAGCGCCGTCACACCGGCACAGCGAGAAAGGCCATCAGCGCGGCGCGCGCGTGTGGCAGTGCGGCGCTCAGGTCATGCTCGGCATCGAGGGAAATCAGTGGTGTGCCGGGCCGGGCGGCCACCAGCCGGTGCGCTTCGCTGATCGGAACGGTGCTGTCGCGCAGACCGTGCGCCAGCAGCACCGGGCAGCGGACTTTCGGCAGCGTGGTCAGCGGCGCAATGTCGTCGAAGCGCGCACCGATCACGCGCTGTACATGGCGCGTGATCAGCGCGCCGAAGGGGCGCCACGGAATGCCCATCGCCGAGAGGTAGCGCCGCATCATGTCCTGCGGGTGCGCGAAAGCCGACAGGCTGATCACCGCCTGCGCATGCGGCCGGCGGCTGGCTTCCAGCAGCACTGCGGCGGCGCCGACCGAATGGCCGATCAGCGACAGCCGCGCCGGATCGACGTCATCACGCGCGCACAACCAGTCCAGCCCGCTGACCACGTCGTCGGCGAAGCGTGGCAGCGACATGAAGTCGATGTCGTCGCTGTCGCCATGGCCGCGCGCATCGAGCAGCAGCACCGAGTGACCGGCTTCGTGAAGCGGGCCGGCGAGCGGCAGCATCATCGACGCATTGGCGCCCCAGCCGTGCATCACCAGTGCGGCCGGTGCGCGCAGTCCGGTGCCGGCCGGCACGAACCAGCCGTGCAGGCGCCGGCCATCGCAGGCCGTCAGCCATACCGTGACCGCCGGCAGTCCGCAGTCTGCCGGCGTGGTCACATGCGGCTCGCGGGTGGCCGCAAAGCGTCGCAGCAACCAGCGGCGCCAGGGCGAGGCGCTCACTCGGGTACGCAGATGCGGCCTTGCAGCGCAGCCTGCACGGTTTTCGTCACCAGTGCGACCAGCACCAGCGTGATCACCGCAAGCAGCGCAAGTGCCAGCACACCGTAGAAGCCCTGACCGTTGCGTACGCCCATTTCGAATGTGGCGATGGTCATTGCCGCCAGCGGAAACGAATACGCCCAGGCAGAAATGAAGAAGGGCAGGCGGAAGAAGCGCAGCGCGTTGCTGGCCAGCAGCAGCGTCAGGAAAAGGGCACAGAAATACAGGATGCGTGCGAACGCGTCGACCTCGCCGCTCAGCGCCACATACGACAGGAAGCCGACCGCCGGCGGCGCAATCAGGATGAACAGCGTCGGCGCAAGACGTGCCGGCAAAGGTTCGTGAAAGAACAGGCGGTAAAGCACCAGCGTCATCAGCACGATCCAGAACACCAGACCGATGCTGAAGAAGAACCAGCTCACATCGGCCGGCGCAAAGCGCACGCCGACGATCGGCACCAGGATGTTGCCGACCACCGGGATGAACCAAGCCGGGTTGGCGTGCTGTATCACGTAGTGCGTGTGGTGCAGCCAGCTGCTCATCACGTACAGCGTGAAGCCGAGCTGCAGCACGGCACCGATGCGCCACATCCAGCTGGCCGCTGCAGGCGCGTCGGGCGCCCAGGCAATCGCGAGCAGGATGAGCCCGATCGAGATGGCCGGAAAGAAATTCAGCCGTACCGGGTGCCGTCGCTCCGCCGCCACCTCTGCCGGATGACGCACCAGCTTGGCGGCGTACATCGCGAGCAGGAAGAGGTAGAGCGCCGACGCCACCCAGCGCAGCAGCTGCGTGATCTCGACGGGTGCGCCGAGCGCGTGGTGCGCCTTCATCCACGCGATCGCAAGTCCGGCTGTCCCCATCACGATGGCGAACAGCGACACCGGAAAGTGGGCCAGGCGACCGGCGTGCGCCGCGGTTTCGTTGAAGGTGGCATCACTCATGGTTGTCGATTCCTTGGCGTTGATCGTCGGTTCCGCCGGCCACGCCGGTGGCCGGTCGGATACCGGCTTGTTGCCTACAGCGATCTGGTCGAGAAGTACCAGTCCACCGTGTCGTAGCCTTCGGAGGCGCGCTTTTCAGCGGCTTCGGCGGTCTTCGGCGGCGGCACGATGACCGGCTGGCCCGGGCACCAGTTTTCCGGCGTGGCGACGCCATTGGTATCCGAAGTCTGCAAGGCGGTCAGCAGGCGCACGAATTCGTCGATGCTGCGGCCGTTGCTCATCGGGTAGTACACCATCGCGCGCAGCACGCCGTTCGGGTCGATGAAGAAGGTGGCGCGCACGGCCTGCGTGTCGGCGGCACCCGGATGCACCATGCCGTAGGCGCGGGCGACGTCCATCTTCAGGTCTTCGATGATCGGAAACGGAATGTCGACGCCGAACTTCTCCTTGATGTTGCGCACCCACGCGAGGTGGGAGAACAGGCTGTCGATCGACAGGCCCAGCAGTTCGCAGCCCATCTGGGTGAATTTCGGTGCCGCCTTGGCGAAGGCGATGAATTCGGTCGTGCACACCGGCGTGAAGTCGGCCGGGTGCGAAAACAGGATGAGCCACTTGCCGCGGTAGTCCTCCAGCTTGCGGTCACCGTGCGTGGTGCGGGCGCTGAAGGCCGGAGCCGGTTCGTTCAGGCGCGGGAAGGTCGATTGCTGGGTGTTGTCCATTTCAGTTCTCCATGTCTCGAATGCATGTGCCGGTGCGGTGTCGTCTGCCCGGCGGATCAGGTCGGCCACGCAATGCGCGGCCGGCATGACGTGTTATCAAGTTGTGTGCCACCTTTCCGGCTTCGATGAATATCTAGAGAAACCTAATAATTTCAATGACTCGAAGACATTCCCCTGCGCCTGACAAAGTCATTTC
>FWPV01007362.1_pt1 | contig 15234 bp, 16 predicted proteins | sample 2228371 | NCBI WGS metagenome assembly FWPV01 (sample SAMEA103939776, study PRJEB20133) | metagenome | reverse complement strand
CGGCGGGATTTCGATCTGCTCGGCGGCGTGGCGTCGAGCGGCCCTTTGTGAGTAATGCTCCAGCAGCACGGGGATGTCCTCGGTCCTTTCGCGAAGCGAGGGGATGCAGATCCGCACTACGTTGAGGCGGTAGTACAAATCCTCGCGGAACTCGCCCCGAGCGACCCGTTCCTTCAGGCTGCGGCAGGTCGCGGCGATGAAACGGGTGTCCAGGCGGGGCAGGCTGGTGGTGAAGACCGAGGCGCTGGACTCCGCCATCAGGATATCTTTCAAGGACAACGGCCCGGGCATTGCCCCCGAGCATCTGGAGAGGATATTTGAGCCCTTCTTTACCACCGCCGAGGTGGGTGAGGGCACCGGGCTGGGGCTGAGCGTGTGCCACGGGATAATAGCCGAGCACAGAGGAAGGATATGGGCAGAGAGCCAGCCGGGCAGGGGCGCGACCTTTTTCATCGAGTTGCCGGTGGAGACCGAGGTGGTCGAGGAAAAGGCCGCCCCGGCCAGGGCACCTGCCCGGCCGCGGCAAGCCCGGATATTGGTGGTGGATGACGAAGCTGTGGTCAGGGATTTCGTCTCTCAGGTGCTGAGGGCGGAAGGGCATGATGTGGACACGGCCGGAAGCGCCGCGGAGGCGGTGGAAAAAATACGCAGCCGGCGCTATCAGCTTATATTGCTCGATATCAAGATGCCGGGCACCAGCGGCGTGGCGCTTTACCGTCAGGTGAGGAGGCTGGCGCCAACGCTTGCCAGGCGGACCCTGTTTATCACCGGCGATGTCATGGGGAAAGGGACGCGGGAGTTCCTCTCCAGTACCGGCGCACCGTACCTGACCAAGCCCTTCGATGCGCGCAGTCTGGTGACGGCGGTGGCCAGTGCGCTGTCCAGGTCCTAGCCCGTTCCGGCGTCGTCGGGCACTGAGGTCACCTGCTGGCCGGGGTGCGGACTTACAGCGTTTCGCATGTGCTTCAGTCTCTCCAGCCAGGTGACTGACTTGAGCTGTCTTTCCAGCAGGAAGCGGATGTATTCCTGCAACACCGCTTCCAGTTCAGCAGCCAGCTCTGTGTCCAGCCGCACCTTCTCGGCGGTGGCGAAGTCGCAGTCCTGCCAGAAGCGGAGCACTTTCAGGGCGTTGAGGGACAGGGGGCGCGCCCGTGGCTCATGGTAACCGCAGATGTGGCACAGCACGCCGCCGTGGCCGGGGCTGAAGAAGTTGGTCCGGGGCTGGAGCGCTGCCTTGCAGTCACCGCAGCGGTGGAGCTCGGGACGATAGCCCACCTGCGCCAGGAGGTGGAGCTCGGAGTAGCGCAGCACCATATCGGTCCGCGGGGACAGTGCCAGATGGGTGAGGATGTCCAGCACCAGGTCGAAGAGCGCCCGGTCCTCGGCACGTTCTGCGGTAAAGGCATCGACGAGCTCAGCCACGTAGAGACCGCTGGCAGCACGCTCCAGGTCCTCCTTCAAAGGGAGGAAGTTGGTGATGGTCTGCGCCTGGGTGATGATATCCAGGTTGCGGCCGCGGGCGAGCATCAGACGGCTGTGGGTGAGCAGTTCCACATGTCCGCCCAGTTTGCTCTGGGGGCGGCGCACGCCTTTGGCCACCGCCCTTATCTTGCCCAGGTCACGTGTGCACAGGGTGAGAATTCTGTCAGCTTCCCCCAGGTTTATCCGCCCGATGATGATGGCCTCTGTCTGGTATACCCTGGGGGATGGCATCGCCGTGTAAGAAACTCACATTTCCTGTCTGCCCTCGAGGGCGCGGCTCAGGGTGACGTCATCGGCGTATTCCAGGTCAGCGCCGTAGGGCAGTCCGCGGGCAAGCCGGGTGACCTTTATCCCCAGCGGTGCTATCAACCGCTGGAGGTACATGGCGGTGGCTTCCCCTTCAAGGTTGGGGTTGGTCGCCAGGACCACCTCGGCCACCTGACCATTTTGCAGTCGGGCGAGCAGTTCCTTGATTTTGAGCTCTTCGGGGCCGATGCCCTCGCCGGGTGCAATAACGCCATGGAGGACGTGGTACAGTCCCCTGTACTTCCTGGTGCGCTCCAGGGGGAGTATGTCTATGGGCTCTTCCACCACGCATATCTGCGTACGGTCACGCTCCGGGTCGCTGCAGATGGTGCAGGGGTCGGCATCGGTGATGTTGAGATCTATGGAGCACAACCGCAGCCTCTCCTTGAGCCCTTTTATGGCTTCAGCCAGCGCCTGGACCTGCTCAGCCGGTGCCCGCAGCAGGTAGAAGGTGAGCCGCTGGGCGCTCTTGGGCCCGATGCCGGGGAGCCTGTTCAGTTCCTCGATGAGTCTGGATATGGGCTCGGCCGTGTAGGGAGTACCGCTCAAGGATACCGCCTCCTCAGGGAAGCCCCGGTATTTTTAGTCCGCCGGTCAGTCCGCCCAGGTGGCTGGCAGCCATTTCCTGCGACTTCCGTATGGCTTCGTTGACCGCGGTCAACACCATGTCCTCCAGGAGTTCCACGTCTTCAGCGCTTACCACTTCGGGCGAAATGGTCACCGAGCGGACCCTCTGCTGGCCATCTATTACCACCTTGACGGCCCCTCCGCCGGAGGTGGCTTCGGTGGTCATCTCCGCCAGCTCCTGCTGTGCCTTTGCCAGCTTTGCCTGCAGTTCCTGCGCCTGCTTCAGGAAAAACTTGTTCATTTGTCTGCTGCCTCCGGTCCTTCATCTGCGAAAACAGCCCCCCTTTCCAGGGCGGCCCTGACCAGCGGGATGTCTGCCTCTTTTCTGGAGAAAGCCCTGGCGGCTCTGGGGGTGAGGACACAGCGCAACCTGTAGGCTTGTCCGAACACCTCCTTCAGCTTTTTCTCCACCAGGTGCTTGTACTTGGGGTCTTCGATTTTCGCCTTGTGCAGTTCATAGTAGAAGCCGAGGACAAGGGTATCGTTTTCCACCGCGATCGGCTCGCAGGCGCTGCGCAGGAAGGCATCGAGGTTGCCGCTGGAGCCTTCGCCGCGGAGCGCCTGGATGAACTCCTTCCAGCGGCCCCGGATGTGGTCCAGCTCCGGCGAGGGCTTCATCTCTGGCGGTGGATTGCTGTGATGTACCTGCGGCGCTGCCGGCTGTGGTGCCGGTGCAGCTTCGGCTGTCCTTTGGGCGGATGTCGGCGCTGGCTGTTTCTCTTCAGCGGCCTTAGCCGCCGCCTTAGGGGTGGTCGGGGCGGTGAACAGGCTGCAGTCCACCAGTGCCAGCTCCAGCGGCAGCGGTGAATAGTTGTCCAGACGCAGGTCTATCTCGCTGAAGCGCTTCACCGCTGAAGCCAGGTATTCCAGACTGGCCCGGGAGGCCAGCGTTTTCATCTCGGTGAGGTCATCGCTGGTGGCGTCTATCGCCTCGTCGGCACCGGACTTCACCAGCAGCAACTGGCGGAGGTAGTCCAGAAGCTCACGGGCAAACTGGCGTAAGTCGATGCCATCGCTGGCGACTTGGTTGATGGTCTTCAGCCCGGCGGTGACATCCCGGTCAACGATATGCTTTGCCACCTCCCTGATGCGCGGGTCACCGGAGATGCCCAGCAGTTCCCTGACGTGGTTGACCTCTATCCTGCGCCCGTAGTAGACGGCAAGCTGCTCCAGCAGGTTCTCAGCATCGCGCAGGCTGCCGGCGGTGGCCCTGGCGAGCAGGGCCAATGCCCCGGGCTCTATCTCGATGTCCTCCTTTTCACAGATGAACTGGAGTTTGGCGCTGAGCGCCGAGCTGGACAGGCGGCGGAAGTCAAAACGCTGGCATCGCGACATGATGGTGGGCAGGACCTTGTGGGGCTCGGTGGTCGCCAGGACGAACTTCACGTGTTCCGGGGGCTCCTCAAGGGTCTTGAGGAAGGCGTTTGATGCCTCTTTGGTTATCATGTGGACCTCGTCGATGATGTAGACCTTATATCTGGCTAGGCTGGGGGCGTAGTTGACCTTTTCCCTCAAAGAGCGGATTTCGTCGATACCCCGGTTGCTGGCAGCGTCTATTTCGATGATGTCTGGCAGGCTGTTCTGGTTTATCGCTGTGCAGACGGTGCATCTGTTGCACGGCTCGCCGTCCTCGGGACTGAGACAGTTTATTGCTTTTGCCAGGATACGCCCGGTGCTGGTCTTGCCGGTGCCGCGCGGCCCGCAGAACAGATAGGCGTGTGCAATGCGTCCGCTGGCTATGGCGTGTCGCAGGGTTGTGGTCACATGTTCCTGCCCCACCACCTCGGAGAGCCTCTGAGGGCGCCATTTGCGGTAGAAAACCTGAGAGGTCATTTTGCTCATTATTATACTCCAAGTGCCCCGCTGGCTAAAGCGTGGTGCATTGTTTTCAGGTGTATGTTATAATTTGGTTTCATAAGCGAACTGTGTAAGGAGCATGAGTTTGGACAAAGAGAAAAAAGCGGCTATAATCTCGGACTTCAAGAAGCATGACAAGGATACCGGCTCCACCGAGGTGCAGGTTGCGCTGCTTACCGAGAGGATAAACCGCCTCGCTGAGCACCTTAAGGTGCACCCTCATGACCACCACACGCAGCGAGGGCTGATGAAATTGATCGGCCGCCGGCGGCGGTTGCTTGCTTATCTCGCCAGTGAGGATGTGCAGCGCTATCGTGACGTCATCAGCAGATTGGGGTTGAGAAAGTAAATATGCTGCTGGGGGGAACATGGCTTATTCTGGTCAACTTACAGTCGGGGGGCGGGTGCTAACAATCGAGACCGGGAAACTAGCCCAGCAGGCTGAAAGCGCTGTTACCGTCCGTTATGGCGATACGGTGGTGTTGGCCACCGTATGTGTCAGTAGCGAACCTCGCGAGAACGTTGATTTCGTCCCACTCACCGTGGACTATGAGGAAAGGCATTATGCCGTGGGCAAGATCCCCGGCAGCTTCATCCGGCGTGAGGGACGCCCCAGCGAGGAGGCCATCCTGGCTGGCAGGTTGACCGACCGCAGCCTCCGTCCTCTGTTTGACAAAAACTTCCATAACGATGTTCAGATCATCATCACCGTGCTGTCCACCGACCAGGAGAACGACCCCGATATACTGGCTTTAATCGGTGCTTCGGCTGCCGTGCACCTTTCGTCCGTACCTTTCTACGGACCGGTGTCAGCAGTGCGGGTGGGCTACATAGATGGCAGGCTGGTGCTGAACCCCCTGCTGCCGCAGATGGCTGGCAGCCTGATCGACATCGTGGTCGCCAGCACCAGAGAGGCCATCGTTATGGTCGAGGCGGGAGCCAAGGAAGCCCCTGAGGATATGGTCCTGGAGGCGATCAGGTTCGGTCATGAGGCAAACCAGGACATCCTCAGGCTCCAGGAGGAGCTCCGTGCTGCCTTTGGCAAGCAGAAGCTGGAGGTCAAAGCCCCTGAATTCCCCAGCGAGCTGGTGGCAATCGTCTCCTCAGACTTTAGCCCCAAGATCGCTGCTGCCATCAGTCATGCTGACAGGCTGGAGCGGGACAGTGCGCTGGAGGAGGTGAAGCGGGAGGCTGTGGAAAGACTGAAGGACACGTTTGCTGAGTCGGACATCCTGGCAGCGTTGGAGGGCGAGACCAAAAAGCTGGTCAGGGCGAGGATACTCGAGCAAAGGCGACATATAGACGGTCGTCAGCCGGGGGAGATAAGACCGATAACCTGTGAAGTAGGGGTGCTGCCGCGGACGCACGGTTCAGGGCTGTTTATGAGGGGGCTCACCCAGGTCCTGACCATCACCACTTTAGGTTCGCCGCGGCAGGAGCAGCTCTTGGACGGTCTGGGGCTGGAAGAGACGAAGCGCTTCATGCACCATTACAATTTCCCGCCGTTTTCCACCGGTGAGGTGAGACGGCTGGGTTCGCCCAGCCGGCGTGAGATCGGCCACGGTGCGCTTGCGGAAAGGGCACTGCTGCCGGTGATACCGAGTGAAGAGGAATTCTCCTACACCATACGGCTTGTCTCCGAGGTGCTGAGCTCCAACGGCAGCACCTCCATGGCGAGCGTCTGTAGTTCTTCCCTGTCGCTGATGGATGCCGGTGTCCCCATCAGGGCACCGGTGGCGGGCATAGCCATGGGGCTGGTGACCGGGGACGGCGCTGATAATGTGATCCTGACCGACATCGAGGGGATGGAAGATGCCTACGGGGATATGGACTTCAAGGTGGCTGGCACGGAGCAGGGGATTACCGCCCTGCAACTGGATATAAAATTGCGGGGTATCAGCGAGAAGGTCATGGCTGAGGCGGTAAAGCAGGCACGGCAGGCGCATTTTGAGATACTGGAGAAGATGCGGCAGACGATAAGCGCCAGCCGCCCCGAGCTCAGCCCCTATGCCCCGAGGATGTACCGCATCAACATCGACCCGGCCAAGATCGGCGCCGTGATCGGTCCCGGGGGTAAGGTGATCCGCTCGATAATTGACGAGACCAAGGTGACCAGCATTGATATTGAGAGCGACGGGACGGTGATGATAGCCTCGCCGAACAGGGAGGCGGCGCTGGAGGCCATCGCCAGGATAGAGAGCCTGACGCGTGATGTAGAGGTAGGCGCCGTGTACACCGGCAAGGTGACCCGCATTTCCAGCTTCGGCGCTTTTGTTGAGATACTGCCCGGTAAAGAGGGGCTGGTGCGCATAAGTGAGCTGGCTGACCACCGGGTGGGCAAGGTGGAGGACGTGGTCAAGGTGGGTGACGAAATTATGGTCAAGGTAATCGAGATAGACAACCTGGGGAGGATAAACCTGTCACGGCGGGCGGTGTTCTCCGAGCTGGCGCAGATTCGGGGGGCCAGGGTGGTGGACTCTTCCGCCGGCGCCGGCAGGAGACCGCCACCGCGGGGACGGGAGCGCCCGCCGGCACGGCGACAGCCGGGTCGCGATAACCGCCAGGGCGCTCGGAAGTAGGAAGTTACTGAATCAGCAGGGGGTAGAGATGGAGGCGATTGCAGTACTGGTTCACGGGGCTTTAGGCAAGATGGGCAGGGAGGTCACGGCGGCGGTGTGCCGTGACCCGCAGCTGGAGGTGGTTGGCGCAGTGGACATCAAGGCCACAGAGGAACAACTGGCCCTTCCCGACGGCTCGAAGATGGTGCCGCTGTCCACGAACCTGGAATCGGCACTCAAACGCTGTAAGCCCGTAGTGGTAGTCGACTTCTCAATTGCCGAGGCGGCGATATCGGCAGCGCGCCTGGCACTGAAGCAGGGCGTGAACGTGGTCATCGGTACCTCAGGGCTCAGCCGCGACAATCTGGATGAGATCGATGTGCTGGCTAAAAGCAATGGTGCGGGAGCGATAGTTGCCCCCAATTTCGCTCTTGGTTCGGTGGTAATGCTCCACCTGGCGAAGATCGCCGCCAGGTTTTTCGACCATGCCGAGATAATAGAGCTGCACCATCATGAGAAGGCCGATGCTCCTTCTGGTACTGCGCTGGCGACGGCTCAGGCGATGGTGGAAGCCAGGGGCAGACCGTTTGTTTACCCGGTGACCAGGAAGGAGACGCTCAGCGGCACCCGCGGGGGGCAGGTGGACGGAGTGGCTATTCACAGCGTGAGGCTGCTGGGCCTGATGGCAAGCCAGGAGGTGATTTTCGGTGCCCTCGGGCAGACGTTGACCTTAAGGCACGATGCCCTGAGCCGCGAATGTTACATGCCGGGCGTTATCCTGGCTATTAAGGAGGTGGTGGGGCGAAAAGGGCTGGTATACGGTCTGGACAGCTTACTTGGCCTAAAGGGGGAAACATGAAGGCTTACAATGTGGCGATCGTCGGTGCCACCGGTATGGTCGGACAGGAGTTCATCAAAATCCTGCAGCAGCGCAATTTCCCTGTTGCCTCAGTTAGACTTTATGCTTCCGACCGCTCTGCGGGGAAAAAGCTCTTTTTCGGGCATCAGGAGATAGAGGTCCAGGAGACGAGCCCCGATTCCTTCCACGGCATCGACATTGCACTGTTCTCTGCAGGCGCTGAAATAAGCCGCTCCTTTTCCCCGATAGCAGCCAAAAACGGGGCGCTGGTCATCGATAATAGCGCTGCCTGGAGGATGGAACCGAAGGTGCCGCTGGTGGTCCCCGAGGTGAACCCGGAGGACATAAGATGGCACGAGGGGATCATTGCTAACCCCAATTGTTCCACGATCCAGATGGTGGTGGCCTTATATCCGCTGCATAAGGTCAACCCTATCAAGCGTATCGTAGTCTCCACCTACCAGTCGGTGTCCGGCACCGGTGCTGCCGCTGTAGAAGAGCTTACCACGCAGACCAAGTTGATACTGGAAGGGCAGAGCGTGGTGCCCCACGTCTACCCCCACCAGATCGCCTTCAATTTGTTGCCTGAAATCGATGTCTTCCTTGATAATGGCTATACCAGAGAGGAGTGGAAGCTGGTGGAGGAGACGCGGAAGATAATGCATGCCGAGGATATAGCCATCTCCGCCACCTGTGTCAGGGTACCGGTGTTCATCGGGCACAGCGAAGCGGTGAACGTTGAGTTCACCAACCCTATCAGCCCGGAGGAGGCCAGAAGTATACTGGCAAGGGCCCCCGGCGTGAAGGTGCTCGATGACCCCAGCGTCAGCCTTTATCCCCAGCCATGGCTGGCTACGGGCACGGACCATGTCTATGTGGGGCGCATCCGTGCCGATGTTTCCACTCCCAAAGGGCTGGTGATGTGGATAGTGGCTGACAACCTGCGCAAAGGGGCTGCTTTGAACGCTATCCAGATAGCTGAAGAGGCAATCAAGCGGGACTGGGTGAAGAAGAAGTAAAGTCTGAGGAGGTGGGACATGACTGCATTCGGACGACTGCTGACCGCTATGATCACCCCCTTTGATGGGGAAGGCAAGGTGGACTATGCCCAGGCACGGAAGCTGGCTAAAGCGCTGCTGGACTCCGGTAGCGATGGGGTGGTCGTTTCGGGCACCACCGGTGAATCGCCGACCTTGAGCAAGGAGGAGAAGTTACGGCTGTTCGCCGAGGTGAGGTCGGCTGTGGGTAACAGGGGCACGGTGATCGCCGGCACGGGTAACTACTGCACCGAGGAGAGCATCGAGCTCACCAGGGAGGCTGAGAAGACCGGCGTCGATGGCTGCCTCCTGGTGGTGCCTTACTATAACCGCCCCACCCAGGACGGTCTGTACCAGCACTTCAGGGCTATTGCCGAGTCCACCAGACTGCCCTGCATACTCTACAATGTGCCCTCGCGCACGGCGACCAACCTCTCCGCCGAGACCACGGTGAAGCTTAGCCAGGTGGACAACATCATCGGCATCAAGGAGGCCAGTGCCAACTTTGAGCAGATAGCTACCATCATCCACAAGGCGAAGAAGGGCTTCCTGGTATATAGCGGCAACGATGGCGATACATTCCACATTATGTGTCTCGGCGGCTACGGGGTCATCAGCGTTATCTCCCATCTGGTGGGGCTCCAGATAAAGCAGATGATGGAGTATTGCGTTAAAGGCAGTATTGAACAGGCAGCGGCAATACACGGCAACCTGCTACCCCTGGTAAGTGCCATGTTTGTGGTGTCCAACCCCAGCCCGGTGAAGTATGCCCTGAACTACCTGGGGTTTAAGGTGGGCAAGCCCAGGTTGCCCCTGGTGGAGCCGGACGAGAAATCGAAGGCCGTAATCGAACAGACGGTTAAAGCCTACAGGATCGACCTGCCGATAGGCTAGCCGGCGCTGCCCCCAAATAAAACTGGCACCCCCGGGGCCTGACTCTCACAGCGCGTGGAGCGATTTTTCGAAGTCACGGACCTTTGGTGGCTTTTTCCCTCTGCCCGGTTCGAAGGTGTGTCCCTCCTGGTGCAGCCGTTCAGCCTGGGCCTGTGCACCGCCGGGAAACTTCTCGTTCACACTGCCGTCCCCTTTGCGGGAAACTTCTCGTTCACACTGCCGTCCCCTTTGATGACCCGCCAGTACGGGGCTACAGGCAGTCTGCCGTTCCTGGCGTCTTCTTCTGTGGTCTCGGCGACTGTACGGAGGAAGATGCCCGTGGTCAGCGGGCAGGCGGCATCGGCACCGCTGTCCCTGGCTAACCGCTTCCTTAGCTGCACGTCGGTGACCAGTTTACCTTCTGGTATCTGGCGGACAAGGGCGTCGACATCCAGCGGCCTGGGGATGAGCAGTGTGCCGCCGGTGCGGCGGTCGGTGACTATCTTTCCGTGGTCGGGCAGCTCCGTCTCCAGCTTCTGTCTCCAGCTTTTATATTTCATAACATTCCCTCCCCCGCGCTAGAGTGGCTATAGCGCTGCCGTACGGTGCTAGAAGACTTCCCTGACCATAATGGTGTGGTCGCGACTGGGGCCCACTGAGATGATGCTGGCGGGGCAGGAGAGCAGTTCCTCGATGCGCGCCACGTACCTGCGGGCCTGGGGTGGCAGCTCCTCAGCGCGGCGGATGTGGGAGGTGGGGGTCTTCCAACCGGGGAGTTCCTCATATACCGGCTGACATTTTTCCAGTATGGAGGCATCGCTGGGGAAACGGTCTATCAGTTCGCCGTGAAGCCTGTAGGCGGTGCATATCTTGACCGAGTCGAAGACGTCCAGGACATCCAATCGGGTGAGCGCGATGCTGGTCAAGCCGTTGAGCCCTGTGGCAAAGCGTCCGGCGACGGCATCGAACCAGCCACAGCGGCGCGGTCTACCGGTAGTGGCACCATACTCGTGTGCCCGCTGCCTGATGAATTCGCCGACCTCATCTTTGAGCTCCGTGGGCATGGGACCGCTGCCCACACGCGTGGTGTACGCTTTGAAGACACCGATGACCTGGTCGAGCTGTCTGGGACTTATCCCGGTGCCGAGGGAGCCGCCCGCTGCCAGCGGTGATGAGGAGGTCACATAGGGGTAGGTGCCGAAATCGGGGTCAAGCAGGGTGCCCTGAGCGCCCTCCAGCAGGATGTTCTTCTTCTCCGCTACCATGCGGTGTAACAGACGGCTGGTATCGGTGATGAAGCGGGCGATTCTTTGCGCGTACTGACAGTACTGCTGGTAGATTTCGTCCAGCGATAGCGGCCGGGCATTGTATACTCTGGTGAGCAGTGCGTTTTTGAGTTCCAGCACGCTGGCGAGCCTGTTACGGAACCCTTCCCTGTCCAGCAGGTCACAGGTGCGGATGCCCAGACGGGCTATCTTGTCGGCGAAAACGGGCCCTATTCCCTTGCGGGTGGTGCCTATGGCCCCTTCTCCTCGCCGCTCCTCCTCCAGTCCATCGAGGAGCGTGTGGTAGGGCATAATCAGGTGTGCGCGGTCGCTGATGAACAGGTTGTCCGTCTTTACGCCGTGCTTTTCCAGGTCCTCGATCTCCTCCAGAAGGACCGCCGGGTTGATTGCTACGCCGTTGCCGATGATGCAGGCGACATGCGGGTGGAATATACCCGAGGGTATCAGATGGAGCCGGAACTCGCCATAGTCATTTATCACCGTGTGCCCGGCATTGTCCCCTCCGGAAAAGCGTACCACAGCGTCCGTTTTCTCGGCCAGGAGGTCGACGATCTTACCTTTGCCTTCATCGCCCCACTGCGCACCGACAATCGCTACTACCGACATCGTACCTCAAATTGAAGCCCGGGCAATTTTCCTACATGCGGGACATGTAGTCCCTGCCCCAGTAATAGAGCAGGGCACCACTGCCAGCAAGCCAGACGAGCAGGCCGATGGCTATCACCCACAGGATGCCCAGGAGATGCATCACGATGCCTGCAACAATCCATACTAGAACAGCCAGGGTGACAGCAGTTGCGCCCCATTGAAAAGCCCGGTCACTCATCCTCGATTAGCCCCTTGCTTTCTACGTCTCCTTCGTCTTCTGCCATACGTACACCAGCCTCTGGCCCACTGTGAAAAAGGCAAGCCCCGAAAGCACGGCCAGTGCTATGAAAAGCTGGTTCAGAAACAGGCCCAGCGCCAGTATTATAACCCGCTCTGCCCTGGTAAACAAACCGACAGGGCAGGCGATGCCCAGCCCCTCGGCCCTTGCCCTTACATAGCTGGTAAGGAAAGAGCCCACCAGTGCCAGGAATGCCAGTACAACGTTAACCCAGTGTCCGGTGTTCACATAAAGCAGTGCCACACCGAAAAGCAGGGCGGCATCGGCGAGGCGGTCAAAGGTGGAGTCCAGCATTGCACCGAAGCGCGTGGTCCGGCCGGTAGCCCGGGCCAGAGCCCCATCGAGGATGTCGAACAGCCCGGAGAGGAGCACCAGGGTGCCGGCGACCACAAGATGACCGGTGGCAATGGTATAGGCGGCGATGAAACTCGCTATCAGTCCTATCCAGGTGAGCGTGTTCGGCTTCAGCCGGCTGCGGGAGAGGGCTGAAAGAAAGGGTGTGGTAATGCGCTGGGCGGCGAGCTTTCGTAGTTCAGAAAGGTCAGGCATGGGATCTCTCAACCGAGCAGAGTCCTGTAGTAGTCCAGCACCTCGCGGGCGATGTTCTCCCAGCTATACCTTTCAGCTTTCCTCCTGCCCTGTTCTCCCAGGCGCTGCCGCAATATTTTATCATCAATGAGTCTCAAAATGGCCTGTGCCAGCGCTTGATCGTCCTTCGGCGGTACCAGCAGACCGTCCTCGCCGTCCGTGACCACGCTGGCGTAGCCGGTTATGCTGGTGGCGATGACGGGCCTGGCGCATGCCATGGCCTCCAGCAGCACTATGCCGAAGCTCTCGCCGCCGGTCGCCGGCGCGCAGAAGATGTCGGCGGTGCGGTAGTACGATGGCAGCTCGGACGAGGGGACGTAGCCGACGAAGGTAACGTTGTCCTCGATGTCCAGAAGTTTGACCATTGCCTGGTACCTGCGGCGCAGCACCGTGCCCGGCCCTACCACTATCAGGCGGAAGCCGGGGAACTCCTGCTTTACCCTGGCGCAGGCGTCTAACAGGTGGCGCAGCCCTTTTCTTGCCTCCAGCCTGCCGACAAACAGCAGGTTGATCCTGCCATCGGCGAACTCCTCCCGCCGGGGGCCGTCCGGAGTGAAGTGGTCGGTGTCGATCCCGTTGGGTATGATGCGGTAGTCTGCGGGGAGATAGCGGCTGACATATTCTAGGGCCGGCCGCGACACGGCTATCTTGCCGTGCAGCTTGTTGAGCAGCCTGCGGAAGATGGGACGGCCGATTTTGTAGGGCCAGGGGTGGCTATGATAGGCGTGGAACGTGCCCACATTTGTGGTCTCTGACCTGGCAAGTGCGCTGAGACAGAGCATGGGGGTGAAGGGCTCGTGCAGGTGGAGCACGTCAAACCTCTGACGCTTCAGGATCTCTCCTACCTGGGCGGGGAGCCAGGGTGATAGCGGCACCCGGGCTATGGAGCCGCCGGAGGGCACGGGTATGGGCCTGCCCACGGGGGTGACCTCCTCCTCGAAATATCTGGTGCCGCTCTTACGGCAGGGGGCGATGATCTTGACCTCATATCCCCGCTGGATGAAGTGATGCGCCAGATAGGCGATGTGGTTCACCACGCCGCCCGGGAAAGAGTAGTCATAGGGCGAAACCAGTCCAATTCTCACTGCTGTGCAGAATTACCCCGCTCTAGCTGCCTGCGCTATCTCACTACCGTTGCTTTGCCTGTTCAGGTGGTGCCTCGGGAAGAGAGACCGGTGCCAGCAGGTCCTTGCCGGAGATAAAGTTTTCCACGCGCTTCCGTGCCTCGTCATCGGAGTACTGGATGGGGGGTGACTTCATGAAATAGGCACTGGGTGCCACCAGCGAGCCGCTGACACCCCTGTCCAGTGCCAGCTTGCAGCATCTTATGGCGTCTATGACCACCCCAGCGGAGTTCGGGCTGTCCCAGACCTCCAGCTTCAGCTCGAGGTTGAGGGGCACATCGCCGAAGGTGCGCCCTTCCATCCGGATATAGCAGAACTTGCGGTCGGCAAGCCAGGGCACATAGTCGCTGGGGCCGATGTGGATGTTTTCGGGCTCGATTTCGTAGTCGAGCTGCGAGGTTACGGCGTTGGTCTTGGAGATCTTCTTCGATTCCAGCCGCTCGCGTTCCAGCATGTTGTAGAAGTCGGTGTTGCCGCCGAAGTTAAGCTGGTACGTCCTTTCCAGCTTGACGCCGCGGTCGCGGAACAGTCTGGTGAGCACCCGGTGGGTGATGGTGGCCCCTACCTGTGACTTGATGTCGTCGCCGATAATCGGTAGCCCTCTGTCGGCAAACCGTTTGTACCAGTAAGGTTCACGGGCGATGAACACCGGTACACAGTTGATGAACCCGCATCCGGCATCGAGGACCTGTTCTACATACCACTTAGTGGCCTCTTCGCTGCCCACCGGCAGGTAGTTGACCACCACATCGGTCTTGGTCTCCTTGAGGATGCCCACGATGTCTGCGGTGGAGCCGGGGGCTTTAGAGATGATCTGCGAGAGGTATTTCCCCAGTCCGTCATGGGTCATGCCGCGCGCTACCCTGATGCCGGTGGCTGGCACTTCGCAAAACTTATAGGTGTTATTTGGAGGCACGAAAATAGCCTCGGCAAGGTCTTTGCCCACCTTGTTCTTGTCTATGTCAAAGGCGGCCACAAAGTTGATGTCTTTGATGTGGTAGCCGCCCAGGTTGACGTGCATCAGCCCGGGGACGAATTCATCCTCTTTGGCTTTTCGGTAGTAGTACACCCCCTGGACCAGCGATGAAGCACAGTTGCCCACCCCGATGATAGCCACGTTGATCTTTCCCATAGCCCTCTTGCTCCTTTCCGTGTAATGTGTTTCGCGAGTCAGGACTTTACTTTTTCGCAGTCAGCATTTTGGCCGACCTTACTACCCAGACAGGCATGCTGGCGCCGTGCACCACCTTGTCGGCCACGCTCCCCATCACCCATCGGGCCAGCCCTGTCCGACCGTGGGTTGACATCGCTATCAGACTGGCCTTTTTTGCTTCTGCATATTGTACTATTTTGTCGGCGGGCTCACCAGTTAGCACTTCATAGTTAGCTTTGATACCGCGCTCACCCAGCTGTCGTACCACCTCCTTGAGGTAGTCCTCACCAGCCTTCTGCAGCACCTGAATCAGTTTTACCCAATCGGGGCCGGTGAGCAGGCTGGCCTCTATTGCCCCCGGAGGTGCCACTACATGCAGCAGGTCGAGGGCAGCCCCTGTTTTGGAGGTGAGCATCTCAGCGTAGGGCAGAGCTGCCTGGCCGAGTTCCGAACCGTCCAGCGGGACGAGGATCCTCTCAATGCTTTTCTTGCTGGTGGCATCATGCTGCTCGGCTTTTGCCGCCTGGACCAGCATTATCGGGGTTGAAGAGGCGCTGACCACCTTTTCGGCCACACTCCCCAGCCACCAGCGCGTCAC
>FWPV01010411.1_pt1 | contig 15238 bp, 9 predicted proteins | sample 2228371 | NCBI WGS metagenome assembly FWPV01 (sample SAMEA103939776, study PRJEB20133) | metagenome | reverse complement strand
GGCGCAGGCGGCGCCGGCCGCGCCGAGCCCACCAGCCGGCCGAAGCGGTGCAACAGTTGGAACAGTCCGCCCGCCGTAATGGGACCGGCCACCTTGTAAGCCCCCACGGCAGCCAGCCCCATGGCCGCAATGCAACCGCACTGGGCGCAGTCAGGATCGCCGCCAAGCTGGCAGGGCGTGACGGGAGTTTTGAAGTCCGCCGAGACTGTCCGGGTCGTTTTGGCGAAAATGCACTGGTCCGGGGAGTCGGGCGGCTTCAGGAACTGCCGCAGAGCGCTTGGGGCCATGTCGAGCTTCGGTTCCCGCTGGCGCAGCTCGAGCAGTTCCGCGACCACGCGCTGGCGCTGTTCCGGGCCAAGACGCTCCGGCGCTTCCGCCCCCCGCTGCGGCGTAAACAGGCTGAACCAGACGCGCTGCACTTCGCTGCGGCCGCACCAGAATTCCAGAAACTGTTTCAGCGCTCCTTCGCGCTCGGCCATCTGGCGCGTCACCGTGCAATGAACCGTGATGCGGCCGCCGCGGATGTTTTTCAGGATCCGATCGTAGGTGGCAGGAGCGCGGCGCCTGTCGTGCTCTTCGCGCAGCCCGTCGATGGAAACGACCACCGTGAGCCTTTGCATCGAAGCCCACGCCTCGGGCAGCGGCCGGAAGGCGCTGGTCACCACCTGCACGTGAATGCCGCGGGAGGTCAGTTCAGGGACGATGCGCTCCACTTCGCGGTGGCGCACCAGCGGATCGCCGCCCACGAGCGAGACGTGGAGCGGCTTTTCGCGGTCGACGAGTTCGACGACCCGCTGCACGAGTTCCTCGCCGCGGTAGTCGCTCAATTCCCGCAGGGTGACGCCGCCGCCCAGATGGTTCTGCTCGTAGGCGTAGCAGCCGGGGCACCGCAGCGGGCACTCGCGCGTGATTTCGATGGAAAGGGCAGGTGCGTATCCCTGCAGAATTCTGCCCCAGGAGCGGAGCACATGGCCAACCTGCATCGTTTCTCCAGTCAGTTCGCCGGGCCCGAAGGCCGGTCCATTGCATCGAGCACCGCTCTGGGAGGCAAGCCTGCCGGAGAGCGCAAATCGCCGAGGACTGACTTGAGAGTAGCAGGAAAGCGGGCGCGCCGCTCAGAATTTTGTCATGGGGATGATACATTCATAGCGCGGAGGTCCCATGCCAGCCAATCTCGGACCTGACTACCTGGCCGCCGAGGAGGAATTCCGGCGGGCGGAAACCGTGCCGGAGCGCATTGCGGCGCTCGAGAAGATGTACGCCGTGCTGCCCAAGCACAAGGGCACGGAGAAACTCCAGGCCGATATCCGCCGCAAGCTGTCGCAATTGCGCAAGGAAAACCAGAAAAAAGGTCCGGCGCGCGCCACGCCGTTCTACCTGATTCAGAAAGAGGGCATCGGACAGATCGCGCTGCTGGGACCGCCCAATTCCGGCAAGTCGAGCCTCCTGCGGGCGATGACGAACACGGAGCCGGATGTCGAGCCATTCCCGTTCACGACGCATGCGCCGACCCCGGGGATGGCGCAGTTCGAGGACGTGCAGTTCCAGCTCATCGACCTGCCGCCGCTGGCGCCGGAATGGGTGGAGCCGTGGGTAGCGCAGGTGCTGAGGCGCGCCGACCGGACGCTGCTGGTGGTGGCGGCGGATGACCCCGACGATCTGGCCGAAATCGACTTCCTCGAACATCAATTGGAGGAATGGAAGCTTGCGCGGCCGCAATTGATGGTCGTGAACAAGATCGATCAGCCCGGCGGCGCGGACAATTTCAGCGTGCTGGCGGAGCTGTACGAGGGAAGGTATGAATGCCTGCCTGTCAGCGCCGAGTCTGGCGAAGGGCTGGACCGGCTGGCGCGGCGCTGCTTCGAGCTGCTCGACGTGGTGCGCGTGTATACGAAGGCGCCGGGCAAGAAGCCGGATCTGACCGCGCCCTATGTGCTGAATCGCGGCTCGACCGTGCTGGATGCCGCGCGCCACGTGCACAAAGACTTCGCCGAACGGCTGAAACTGGCGCGCCTGTACCGCCGCGACCGGCTGGAAGAGGGGCTGCCGGTCAGCCGCGATCACGTCGTCGAAGACGGCGATATTCTGGAGTTCCATGCGTAAGAAGCTTCCGGTACAAATCCTGCCCGTTCTGTTCTGCCTTTCCGCCGCCGGACAGACGTATCTGGCCGGAACGGCGCGGCGCGAGATCACGCCGCGCGAGCCGGTGCCGATGTGGGGCTACGGGGACCGCCACGATGCGCTGTCGGAGGGAGTGCTCGATCCCCTGTATGCAGACGCGCTGGTGCTCTCTGACGGGAAGGAGAAGCTGGCCATCGTAGGGCTGGACCTCGGGCGGAGCCCCGGCGAGCGGTCGCTTGAAAAGATCCGCGAACGCCTGCTCCGCGAAGCGGGCATCCGCTGGTCGATCCTGGGCGGGTCGCACACGCACCATGGACCGGTGCTTGAACTCACGGACGAAGACGGCAAGGGGAAGGGGCGGTTCGACGCTGCCCTGCGTTACTACAGGCAACTGGAGGACGCGATTGTCGAAGCCGTTCTGGAAGCGAATGCGAAGCTGCAGCCGGTGAAGCTTGCGGCTGGCGCGGCAGAGCTGCCGGGATGGAACGCGAACCGCCATACGAAGCTCGAGCCGAAACCCGTGGACCCGGTGCTGGCCGTGCTGCGCGTGGACCGGGAGTCGGGGCAGCCGCTGGCTGTTCTGGTGAACTGGGCGGCGCATCCGACCACGCTGCCGCCGTCGACGCTGAAATTCTCGGCCGATTATGCCGGATCGCTCAAAGAAATCATCCGGAAAGAGACGGGAGCTGCAGCCATTTTTCTGCAGGGAGCAGCCGGAGATCTGCGCACCGAACGCCGGGGCATGGACACGTTTGCGTATGGAGAAGCGCTGGGCCGGGAGGCTCTCCGGCTGGCGCGCTCTCTCGCCCCCGGCTCACCGCCGCAGACGGTCGAGATCCGCGCACGGGAGGAGCGCTTCTCGTTCAAACCCCGGATCGACCTGAGCAATCCGCTGGTCGCCGCTGCTTATGAGAAAGCGTTTTTCCCGGAGCTAGTGCGGAATTACCGGGACGAATACGCGCAGGGCGTCCGGCCGCGGTTGATGACCGTGTTGCTGGGAACGGACGTGGGAGCGGTGGCCGCCTCGGGCGAATTCTTCTCGAGCCATGCCGTGCGGCTGCGGGAAAGGGCGCGGTTGAATACGCTGTTTTTCTTCGGTTATTCAAACGGATACCATCAGTATTTCCCGACGATTGAGGCCTGCGCGGAGGGCGGCTACGGGGCGGACCCGCCGGTGGCGCCGGCCGTCGTGGGAGCAGGCGAGGAGCTGATGAACCGCGCTCTGCTGTGGCTCTATCAATTGAGGGGGAAGATCCGGCAATGAGGCTTGCGGCGGCACTGCTTCTGACGCTGGCAGCGGCTTCAGCCGCGGACCTCGTGCGCGGAGGCAGGACGCGCCACACGATCGTGCTGGCAGCGCAGGCGCCGCCTGCCGAGCAACGCGCCGCGGCGGAGTTGCAGAAATATGTGCGCGAGATCAGCGGCGCAGAACTGGGGATCGTGGACGACAGCCGCCCGGTGCGTGGCCCGATGGTGCTGATCGGGCGGAGCCGCGCACTGGCGCGGGTTGCGCCGGACCTGCCGCCGAAGGGTCTGCGACCCGAGGGATTCGTGATCGAGACGCGCGGTCCGCATCTGGTGATCGCCGGGGGCGGACAGCGGGGGACGATGTACGGCGTGTCAGAGTTTCTCGAGCGGCTGGGGGTGCGCTGGTTCACGGCTGACGTGACGCGGATTCCGAGGCTCCAGACCATTCCGCTGGGCAGCCTGCGCATCCGCCAGGAGCCGGCGTTTGAATACCGCGAACCCTTTTTCACCGAAGCCTTCGACCGCGACTGGGCGGCGCGGAACCGCGCCAACGGCCATCATGCAAAGCTCGATGCTTCGACGGGCGGCAAGATCAGTTATTACCCGTTCGTGCACTCGTTCGAGCAGCTGGTTCCGCCGGAGAAGTATTTTGCGGAACATCCCGAGTATTTCTCGCTGATCGACGGCAGGAGACGCGCGGAACGGAGCCAGCTGTGCCTGACGAATGAAGCGGTGCTGCGGATCGCCACGGAGACCGTGGAGCGCTGGATCGCAGAGCACCCGGAGGCGACGATTTTCTCGGTCTCGCAGAACGACTGGGAGGGCTGGTGCGAGTGCGAGCGGTGCCGCCGCGTGGAGGAAGAGGAAGGGGGCGCGCATAGCGGACCGCTGCTGCGGTTCGTCAACGCGCTGGCGGAGCGGATCGAACAGAAGCACCCGGACAAGCTGATCGACACGCTTGCCTACTGGTACACGGAAGCCCCGCCGCTGCGCGTCCGCCCGCGGCGCAACGTGCGCATCCGGCTGTGCCCCATCGGCATCTGCACGGCGCATCCGTTTTCCCAATGTCCCCGGAGCGCTTATTTCCACAAAAATCTTCAGGCGTGGGCGAAAATCACGGACCAGCTTTACATCTGGCATTACAACACGAATTTCACGCATTACCTGCTTCCCTTCCCTGACCTGGACGAGCTGGCGGCCGATATTCCGCGCTACAGAAGCCTGGGAGTGAAAGGACTGTTCATGCAGGGGGCTTACCCGGAAGGCGGGGGCGGCGAGATGGCGTGGCTGAAGTCGTGGGTGATCGCGCGGCTGTTGTGGGATCCGGCGAGGGATGCGTGGAAGCTGGTGGATGAGTTTCTCGAGGGCGTCTATGGCCGAGCCGCGCCCGCCATGCGCCGGTATCTGGACCTGCTGCACGCCGAGGTCCGGCTGCCGCCCGAGGGACGGGGACTGCACCTTTGGATTTTCAATGTGCCGGATTATTCAGATCTGCTTCTGAAGGAGGGATTCCGCCTGTTTGATGAAGCGGAAAAGGCGGAAGAGAGCGAAGAGATCCGGCGGCGAATCCGCAAGGACCGGCTCTCGCTTGAGTATTTGGCGCTGCTGCGCGCGGCGCGGTACGAGGTCCGCGGCGGGAGGTACGCTCCGGCGGATCTCGAGCGTGTCAAAGAGGATGCGCGGAGCCTGCTGGCCCGGGCAAGAGAACACGGGATCCGCAGCCTGCACGAGGGCCGGCCCATCGAGTTCGACGAGCGGCTGTATGAATCGCTGCGGGAGTTTCCGGTTGAAAGGCTGGAAAACCGGCTGTTCGAGGTTGCCGTGGTTCCGGGTCTCGGCGGGCGCGTGGTCCGATTCTTCGACAAGGTGGCAGGCCGCGAGTTGCTGCGGCCGGCGCCCCAGCACGACCTTCGGTATCCGGACACGGGCGGCATTTCGGCCACGCTGCACGAGCACCGCCGCGCGTCCGCGTGGGCGGTGAAGTGGCAGGCCGAGCATGCGGGCGGGAATCAGCTTCTGCTTACAGGGACGCTGGAAAACGGACTGCAGGCGCGCCACCGCATTGTGCTAACGGAGAGCGGGCTGACGCTGGAGACGATTGCGTCCAACCCGGCGCCGCAGGAGAAGGCCGTGGTCATCCAGCACCGCGCGGAGGCCGCGCCCGCGGACATCGACGCGGAAGTGCTCGAGTATCAGGACGTCTCGGGACAATTGGTGCGCCGGCGGCTGATCATGGCGGGCGAGCCTCCCGAGGGGCGGCTGCAGTTTGATGCGCCCGCGCTTCCGCAGGAGGGATTGCTTCTCACGCTGGCGCGGTTTTTCACTTCTGCCAGGGGCGCCGGGCGAACTCTTGTGCAATGGACGGCGAAGACGCCTCCCGGCACGACCTTTGTGCACTGGTCGGATGAAGCGCGGTTGCCGCCAGGGGGCGCCGTGCGGCTCGCTTCGTTTTTCAGCCGGAAGTGATCACTTCCGCTCGTAGATCTCGGTCCAGCGGCGCGTGCCTTCCGGCGTCGTGAGCCGCAGGCGTCGCTCCAGGGTGCGCCCATCGCGCGAGACGATGGTCCGGGCTGTTTCAATCGTGTTCCCGTCGGCGGTGCGGAAGGTGGATTCGATCGTGCGGCCGTCGATGCGGATGATCACAATCTCGCCGTCGCCGTAGGAGCGCGACATGGGGTACGGCTTGCCGTCGATAGCGCCGGAAAAGCCGAAGTCGCGCACGTCTTCATTGGCGTACTGCACGGAACCGTGGTAGCTGAGGCTCGGCTCCTGATGGACGATGGTGAGGATGACGGAGACCGGCCTGTTCATGTTGCCCCACTTTGAACGGTCCACGTTGAGCTGCCAGTTTCCGCTGAGATTGGCCGGCTGGGCGGCGCACAGCGCGCCCAGGATGAGCGTTGCGATCAAGATCCCGATCGGCCTGTGCATGGCTTGCCTCCTCGCAAGGCTCGCGGCTTTACTATAGCGCCGCGCGCCGCTGATGGGAACCTTTTTTCGGGCTGCGGAGTCTATGGACAACGGAGGACGGACGATGCGCTGGCTCCCGTTGTTGCTGCTGGCGGCCTGGCCGTGGCCGGCGGGCGGGCAGGATTTGCTGGTACCGCAGGGCGCCGCCGAGCAACTTCTCCTGCACCGGGAGCCGGTGGATCTGCCGCCGGCAGCGGCGGAGGCGGGCATCCGGGGCCAAGTCCGGTTCCAGATCACCGTCGGCCCGGACGGGCGGGTGAGAGAGGCGCATCTTCTTGGCGGCCATCCGCTGCTGGCCGAGGCGGCGCGCGAGGCCGTGCTGAAATACCGGTTCCGGCCGCTGACCCGCAACGGACGGCCGAGAAGCTGGAAGACCATCATCTCCGTGCCCGTGCCCACTCCGGATCCGGCGGTGGAGCGGCGCGGGGCCTGACGGCCGGGGAACCTCTGGAAGAGCGCTCAGGGGCCGGAGGAGAGGGCTGTCAGTCCGGCTCGCGGACGGGGACGATGCGGTCCGCGGCAACATTTTCGAGGATTTGTGTTTTGCCTGAGGGCCAGCGGATTTCGACGCGATCGGCTTTCGCATGCGGGCCGAGGCCGAAACGGACGGGACCGAGGCTCGAGCTGGCGTAGCCCAGGCTGGAGGTCATGTGGTTCCACTGGGGACCGGAGGGCGTGTCGACACGGATAAGGGCACCCATGCCGTCGCGGTTGGACTTTACGCCTTCAAGCTGAAAGGCGATCCAGTGGCCGGCCTGCGGAGACCGGTTGAGCCAGATTTCGGCCGGCGAGGCGAGGGCGGTGACGGCGACATCCATGCGGCCGTCGCCGTCGAAATCGCCGAAGCCGAGGCCGCGGTGGCGCGCCGGGGACGCGGCGTCGAGGCCTGCCTCCGCAGTGAGCGCCTGCCAGCCTTTGCCTTTGAGGTTGCGGAAGACGGAATTGTGCTGTTCGACGACGTTGCCCGGCAGGGGGCGGGCGAGCACGTCGCCGCGCGAGACGAACAGATCCTTCCAGCCGTCATTGTCGAAGTCGACGAAGCCAACGCCGAAGCCGGCCATCTGCATGACGAGTTCGCGGAGGCCGGTGGAGGAGGTGACTTCCGTGAAGCCTTTGGCGCCGAGGCCGCGAAACAGCGGGAAGGTCTGGCGTTGGAGCGCGGCGAAGACGATATCGGGGACGCCGTCGTTGTCATAATCACGGAAATCCGTGCCCATCCCGGAGATAAAAAGGCCGTCTTCCGGCAACGCGATGCCGGATTGAAACGCGATTTCGTCGAAACGGTCGCCTTTGTGATGGAAAAGGAAGTTGTACAAATAGTCGTTTGTTACGAAAATGTCCGGGCGGCCATCGGCGTCGAAGTCGGCCATGGCGCCGCCCATTCCCTTCCCCACTTTTGAGCGCAGGCCCCACCGGGCGGAAACATCTTCGAAGCGGCCGCTGCCGCGATTCAGATAGAGCTGGTTGGGCGTGCCCTTGTACATGCGCGGGCTGCAGTAGTCGCTTTCGCCCTTGTACTCGCAGAGCGGCTCGGTCTTGAAATCCCACTGGAGGTAGTTGACGACGAACAGATCGAGCAGTCCGTCGGAATTGACGTCCACCCAGACGCCGCCGATGGCCCAGAGAGGGCCGAACTCCGGGTCGGGAGTGTTCCGGATGCCCGCTTTTTCCGTGACATCGGAGAATGTGCCGTCGCCGTTGTTGCGGTAGAGCGTGTTGTGATGGACGCCGCCGACGAAGAGGTCGGGCCAGCCGTCGTTGTCGAAGTCGGCGGCTGCGGCGCAGTGGCTGTAGCGGGTTCCTGCAAGGCCGGCGGCATCAGTAACGTCGCGGAACCTACCGCCACCTTCGTTGCGGAAGAGGCGGTTGCGGTATTTTGGATCGTCCTTCTGGAGCGTCTCGAGGTTGGCCCCGTTCGTGAAGAAGATGTCGGGATGGCCATCGCGGTCGTAGTCGAAGACAGCGAGGCCCCCGGCCATGGTGGCGGGAACGCGGCGGGGCCTGATCTCGCCGTGCTCGAGGCGGAAGCTGATCGGGGCGAGCTCGAAACGGATGGGGGCGGAGGCCTCCGGAACAGGCCCGCCCAGGACAGCGGCCCCCCACACGCCCAACGCCGCGAGCACGACAGCCGGAAGCGCCCACCGCTCGCCTTTCCGCATGGTTCCCATTTCATCAAAACGAAGGGGACGCCCGCAGGCGTCCCCTTCGCACAACAGATGCTGGCTCCCGCTCAGAACGTGTATCTGAGCGTGAACTCAGTGACGCGGCGGCCGACCGTATGGAGCGGCTTGCCGCTGGTGATCGGGTTCTGGTTAGTCTGCGCCAGCTGACCGTTGGAGGTGAAGTTCAGCTGGATGTCCGTGTTGGTATTGGTCGCGTTGAACTGCGGCAGCGGGTGGTTCAACCAGTTGAACGCCGAGAACCTGAACTGGATCTTGTGGCGTTCGTTGATGCTGAACGTCTTGTATGCCGCCATGTCGGTGTTGAAGAACATCGGGCCTTTGATGTAAGGCCAGATGATATCACCGTTCAACCCGTTGCCCGGCGGAGGCGCGAAGCACGCCGGGTTGAAGTAGTGGCCGTCAGGCAGGTTCTTGCGCGGGTCGCAGATCACCTTGGGAACCAGCGTAACGGAGTTGGTGCCAAGCTGGTTCTGGTTGGTGAAGTTGCCCGGCCAGAGGGCGTTGAGCGTGCCGCCCGTGTTGGGCTGGATGGGGGCACCGCTCTGCAGCTGCGTAATGCCGCTGATCGTCCAGCCGTTGACGACTCCGCCGTAGAACTTGTTCTTGGTGGAGACGTTGGGCAGATTGATGACGTAGGCGGCGTTGTAGATGTGCGTGCGGTCCCAGCTCAGGACGCCGTAGTTTTCCCGCAGGCCGAACGGCCAGAGGGTGTTGCCAGCGCTGGCGCCGTTGTCCGACACGTTGTCGCGGACGCCGAGCACCTTGCTGAAGGTGTAGTTGGTGGTGAAGGTGACCCGGCCGGACTGCTTCTGCCAGGTGGCGATGAAGGCGTTGTAGCGCGAGTAACTGCCGTGCTGGATAAGCGAGACGTCGCTGTAGTTGGCCAGCGGGCGGTAGTCGTTGACGGGGAAATCAGAGGAGAACGGATCAAGAACCTGTCCGGTCCTCGGATTGGGCCCGAAGAACGCGCGGAACGGAATGGCGTTGATGTTGCCCAGAGCGCCGCGGATCAGCATATCCTCGCTGCGGTTGCCCTGATACTGGAACTCCGCCACGCTCCGCCACGGCAGGCGGCGGGAGATGGTGAAGTTGTAGGTCCAGGTATAGGGAGTCCGGTCGTCGCCCTTGAGCAGCGGATCGACGCTGGAGCCGAGGCCCGACGGACCGAGAGCCGGCGAGTACTGCTTGAACTGGTGCCAGCCGACGCAGCAACCCCAGAGGGTGCCGTACTGCGGGATGTCCAGGGGGGCGCTGTAGGTCTGGCCGCTGACCGTGTTGTATGCGATCTGGTAGCGGTAGAGGCCAGCGCCGCCACGCAGCACGGTCTTGCCGTCGCCCATCAGGTCATACGCAAAACCGAAGCGGGGCTCGGGGAACAGGGTCCGCGAGGGCCAGCCCGACTTCGGGATGGACTTGTCGATGGCGTTCCACGAAAGGCCGGTCCACGACTTCGCATTGGAAGTGTTGTCGTAGCGGGCCGGATCCCAGACGGCGAGGCCCGGGTGATTGCCGAGCGGGAACCAGTTGCCGAGGTGCTCGAAGCGCATGCCGAGCGTGAGGGTCAACTGGCGGGTGACCTTCCACTGGTCGCTGACGTAGAAGGCCCAGGTGTAGTACTTGAAGTCGGTCACCGGGGCGTTCTGCATCTGCTCGAACTGGGTGATGCGGCCCGTGATCCAGTCGGCGAGCGGGTTGCCGGTGCTGCGCGCGCCCCAGTTTTCGAAGGCCGCGCCGCCCTGCGTCGTCATGTTGAAGCCGCCGCCGGTCTGGTTGTTGCGGGCGAAATCCCAGTAGAAGCCCGTCTTGAGGGTGTGCTTGCCCCACAGTTTAGTGAGGTTGTTGGAGATGTTGGGCGTATCGGAGAGCTTGCCGAAGGCGTTGGCGCCGCCGGCAGGCCACGGAGCGCCGTACGGATAGGTGGCGAAGCCGACCGCCGAGTTGCCCCAGCCGTAGGTGTTGGGGATCTGAGGCAGGAACGGATTCTCGAACAGGCCGGTCATGGTGAAGCCGATCTTGGCCGGGTTCACCGCATCCGGATTCATCAGCTTGACCGGGTTCAGGAAGCGCGCCTTGGCGAAGATGAATTCATTCGTCAGGGTCGGGCTGAAGACATGAACGAGGTTGGCGCTGAGGACGTCGGAAGTCTGCCGGGCATCCTGGGGAGAAGGATACGGCAGGGAGCTGGGCATGGTCCACCAGATGGAGATGGGGTTCTGCTGCAGCTCGGACTGGTGGTTCCAGCTGAAGAACAGCTTCGTGTTCTGGCTGATGTTGTAGTCCGTGCGGATGCGGTATTCCCAACGGTCCTGCGGAGGGTTGGCCAGGAACTGGTAGTTGGAACCAGAGGAGTTGGTGCGCGGGTCGGCGTTGGGCTTGGGGAACAGCTTGAGGTAAGCCATCGAATCCTTGTCGAACAGGCTGGCCGGAACCCGCCCGCCGGGGAACTCGATGCCATCCTGGCTGGTGGCGTTGCCACCGGGCAGGGTGTTGGCCTGACTGCGCGCACTGGCGAAATTGGGTCCGAGCGAGTCCAGGTACTCACGGCTGAAGTTGCCCTGCAGCATCTGGTCGGTCGGGACAAAGTAGCTGCGCAGCTGCCCGATGGGCTGCTGCTTCATGTATTCGTAAGCGGTGTAGAAGAAGAGCTTGTCGCGGTTTTTGTTGAAGCCCGTGCCCGGAATGAGCACCGGGCCGCCCAGATCGCCGCCGGGGTAGAAGAATTTGTCGTACATGAAGTCGGGCGACTCTTTCTTGATCCCCTGGCTTTTCTGGAAGCTGTCGAGCGCATTGAATTTCCCGTGCCGCGCGTACAGGTACCCGCTGCCGTGGAACTGCGCACCGCCGCTCTTGCCGATCGCCTGGAAGGTCACGGGACCTTTGGCGAATTCGGCGCCGTAGGCCGAGGTGAGGATGGTGACTTCCTGCACCTGGTTCTGGTTGATGTTGGCAGTCTGCGTGCCCTGGTTGCCCGGGTCGAGCAGGTTGGCGCCGTCGGAGGTCATGGTCATGGCTCCATTCGGCTGCGTGCCTGCGGCCGAAAAAGCGCCGATCGGCCCCGAGTTGGTCGCCGTGACGTAGCTGTTCCACATCGTCTGGCCCAGGCCGCTGGTCATGGCCATGCCGGGCATGATGCGGATCAGTTCCGCCGCGTTGCGTCCGACCACGAGGAGATCCTCGACCATCTGGCGGTTCAGCGTCTGGCTGAACTGGCCGGAGTCGACGGGAACGACCACTTCCGCCGCTTCCGAAACCTGGATCTCCTGCCGCGTTCCTGCGACTTCAAGAACCACGTTCGGAAGGTTGACGGTCGCGCCCTGGGTCAACACAATCCCTTTGCCTTCCCAAGTCTCCAGACCTGTAAAGGACACGGTGACGGTGTACGACCCCGGGGGCACAGACGGAAACACAAACACGCCGCTTGAATTGGTGACCGTCTCGCGTGTGATGCCGCTCTGCTCGTTCTTCAGGACGACTTTTGCATTCGGCACCACGCCGCCAGTGCGGTCCACCACGGTTGCGCTGATGGATGCGCTGCCATATTGCGCCGCTGCAGGAAACGCCAGGACGCACAGCAATGCGATGGCAGCCCCCATGGCTGCCAGGCAACGCAGCGCGCCGCGCGCTTCCCGCCTCGCCGCTCTGTTAACGGTTTCAAGTGTCTCTTTCATTGGACCCCTTGCAGATTCACTCATGGGCCGGACGGCACGGCAGGTAATGCTCTCCGGCCATCCGATCCTAACCAAGTATATGGAAGCCCTACTAGTGTGTCAATACTATTTCGCCACCGATTAACAGATAAAAATGGGTGAAACTCGCCCCTGCAAGATCAATACATTCATATATTTAGATATTTCCTTGCTACAGCGGGAACGCTCTTCCCGTGTCGTAGCCCGGAGGCGCACCCGAACGCGCCTAAAGGTCGCTGACAGCCTGCAAAACAAGCCTCATGCCGTGGAATCCTGGCCCAGCAGGCTGGAAGATCTGTAAACCCTTACAAAGATGCGCCTTCGTGACTCCGGGCAACAAGGAAGTGCTGCACCGCCTTTCCGGGAACGTGAACTCTGGCCAGGCTGCGGATGTGCGAGGGGGGCGGCTCCCGCGAAGCTCTCTGGAGCCGGCACTCTGAGGGCGCGCGCGTTGGCACGGTTCAGTCTGGCGTCTGCCACTGATCCGGGCGAATACTGGCATCGGGGCAGACGAATGGCGGGACGGCGGCGGAGCGGGTTTCCTCTTCACGGCTGTTGAAGCGAAGGGCGACGCAAGAGATGATGCCATTAGAATAGAGGCATGGCGAACAGGCCCGGCTGCCGCTTTGCACGAAAGCCCCTGGGGAAGCGCTCCGCCCGTCCTGTGGCCTGGCAGAGAAATCCGGGAACAGACCTCCGCAGCCCGCGGGTGGCGGAATGAGGCTCGCGGCAGCCGCCTGCTTCTGCCTGCAGGCAGCCGCACTGTTCGGGGCAGCGCCGCCGGGATCGCTCCTGGAAGTCCGGCTTCTGAACTCCGTTTCTTCCTACGCCAACCGGAGCGGAGACGCGGTCTGGGCCGAGGTAGTCGCGCCGTTGATGGTTGATGGGCGGACGCTGGTTCCACAGGGAACGAGCGTGGAGGGGCGGCTGGAAGAGGTGCGGCGGATCGGCTGGGGGACGAGGCGGGTGCGGGCGTCGCTGCGGATGAATTTCCACACGATCCACCTGCCCGGGGGGACGAGCGCAGCCATCCGGACGCGCCTGCGTCTGGTGGACAATGCACGCGAGACCGTCACCCGGGACGGCCGGCTGGTTGGCATCCGTGCGACAGCGCCGATGGGACACCGGCTTGCAGGGATCACCAGGAACGTTTTCATCTGGGATCCCCTGCTGCAGGCCGTGCTGGCCGCCGCCACCAACGCGACGCTGCGCTTTCCGGAGGCGGAAATCTACCTGCCGGCGTCCACGGAGCTGGTGCTGGAGACGCTGGCGCCGCTGATCGTGGAACCTGCGGCGCCGCCCGCTCCGGCAGTGCCGGCGGAGGAAGAAGAAGACGGCCTGAAGAGCCTGATCCGGCAAATGACGTGGAGACTGACGACGACGGATGTCCGCCGGAAGGCCGATGTCGTGAATCTGCTCTTCATTGGCGAGGCGGAATGGCTGGAAAGAGCCGCGCGGGCTGCGGGGTGGGTCCGGGCGGACCGGCTGACAGTGTCGAGCGGATGGCGGACGTTCCGCAGCGTGGCCGAGTCGGCGCCCTACCCGGAGGCGCCGATGAGTCCGATGCTGATGGACGAGAACCCTGCCGTGCTGGAGCTGTCGAAGTCCCTGAACAACTACTCGAAGCGGCATCACATGCGCGTCTTCACGACGGGGCGCGAATGGCAGGGCAGGCCCGTGCTTGCCGGAGCGGCGACGCATGATCAGGCCATCACGTGGTCCTTCTCGAACGGCAGGCTGATTCATGTGATCGATCCGGAGATCGACAACGAGCGCGCTAAAGTAGTCAACGATCTGCTTCACACCGGCTGCGTGGAAGCCGCCGCGATGCTGCCGCGCCCGTGGGTGCCGGCGTCGCTGCGGCTGTCGACGGGCCAGACTGTGCGGACGGACGGCATGGTGGCGGTGATGAAGCTGAACCGGTGCCTGCCAGCGAAGACTCCTGACGCGCCTGAGTCCCTGCAAGGGCCAAGGCCAGGGAGATTCGGGCGGGCCGTGCGCCAGGTGATGCTGACGGCGGCGCACGACTTCACGTTCAACAATCCCGTCTATCAGGCGGGGCTGGGCATCCGGTGGCTGTACCGCCGGGCAGCGGGAAAGGAAGACTACCGGCAACCGGAGAGGAAGACCGCGGTGACGGTGATCGGAGCGGACGAGCCGGCGATGACGGCGGGGCTGGCTCCGGACTGAGTCATTCTCCGATCACGGTGACCGTGACTTCGCGGCGGCGGGGACGGTCGTCGAAATCGCACAGGACGATCTGTTGCCACGTGCCGGTGTGCAGTTTGCCATTCTGCACGGGGAATGTCTTGGAAGCGCCCATCAGCGCGCTGCGCAGGTGCGAGAAGCCGTTGTGATCGCCCCACCGGGCGTTGTGGGCGTACCGGTCGTGCACGGGGGCGATGCGGTCGAGAGCTTCGCGCAGGTCTTCGACGGCTCCGGGTTCGAATTCGATCGTCGTGATGCCGAGAGTGGAACCGAGACCGCTGACGTTGACGATTCCCTTCCGGACGCCGCTTTCGGCAACGGCCTGCTCCACGTGGCTGCTGATGTCGATCACATCGCACATGCCGCGGGTGGAGAGGTGGAACGTCTTCTGGAACACTGCCATGTTTCACAGACTACCGTGATGAGGCGGACCGGAGATCTCCAGGAGGCCGCCAGGCAGGCCGTTGCATGAAAGGCCGCGGACGCGCAATTGGCTGCCTGAGAGTCTCCTGCGAGCGCGGTGCCGGAGGACCGGGACCTGTGGGTCCTTCGGCGTGAGGGGTGGAGCGCTCCGCTTTGCCGCCCGGAGCGGCGAGGCCGTTTGCCGGACGAGCATGAACGGAAATCATGCTGATCGTGGCCGGCAGCCTGCGGCCGCCGTGCAGGAATCCGCTGGCTTGAGAGCCGGCCCCGCAGCCCACGCCGGGTTGTGGACCGCCTGTTCTCGCGGTCCTCGCAAACACGGTTGGGATGGAGCCCTTGCGCAAGCGCGAGGGAAACCCGTCGGGGAGGGTGCAAGAAACACAGTTGGGCCCTCGCGCT